>LKGT01011012.1_pt1 | contig 10931 bp, 7 predicted proteins | sample 503861 | NCBI WGS metagenome assembly LKGT01 (sample SAMN04113194, study PRJNA297058) | marine sediment metagenome | biome: marine benthic biome; feature: marine benthic feature; material: marine sediment; isolation source: sediment sample collected at the water-sediment interface from the South... ...
AGCCAGTTCAGCAGCTGAATTTCGACATGCGTTGAAGCAACCTCGTCGAAACCGAGGCCGGCTGCGTTCATTGCCGACATCACCAGATCGGCAAGCAACTGTGTCGGTGTGCCCGTACCGCCGACCCAGCTCCAGAAACGCGGATGAATGTTACCGGTCGGGTAGGGGAGTATGTGCTCACGCACCTCTTCATACACTTGTTCGCGAGGCGACGGCTCAAGCGGCAGGGGCTCGCTAAACAGGTCGCGCGCGGCCTGCGGCAGCGGTTGCCAGACCGGCCGATCCCGAACGGTCATCAGGTATTCGATGACATCGTCGAAGGCCCGGTGTCCCAGGGCCCGTAGTTCTTCCCAGTCCTCAGGATCCAGCGATTTCTCGGCCTGTTCGTAGCATACGTCAGCAGCTTTGGCGCTCACAGCATTACCTCGATTATTCATTCAATGTCGATTGAAGGTCCCAGTATCCAGCGAAAATGCCGGCTGACAATACACAATTGCAGCTTTCCGTATGGTAAACACTTTTCGTCGTGTCAAGACGTAGTGCACGCATCGTGCCGTTGGATTCTGGCCGATTTCGAACTCCCATTGATTGTATAGTTGTGCGCAAGAAAGTAACAAATTGCCCTCCTACGAATGTCTATCAAACCAATCGGAGACGCCAGTGTCTTTGCATGATCGAACCAACAAATTTCACTCACTTGTCACCAAAACAATCGCACTCTTTTATTTCGCATTACTACCGTCTCTCGGTCTTGCGCAGCAACACATTGACGTTGCGCTGGTCATTGACGGCACACCCGATCGGCTCGAAGCGCGAAATGCGGTCTACGTCAACGAACTGCTTGCGCTGACGAGCGGCGAATTCGATGTACGAATTCGCGAGTTTTCCGGCGATTGGAGCATCGACAGTATCGATCAGGCGCTGGACCGTGCCTATACTGATCCGCAGATCGACATGGTGCTTGTGACAGGCTATACGGGCAACCAGGTTGCGGCAGGACGCGGCGACTTCCCGAAACCGACATTCCTGCCCGTCATGCTGGATGTCGGCGTGCTTCCGTCTCAGGCTGTGGACGGGAAGTCGGGCATCAGGAACCTGAATTACCTGACGCTGTATACCCATTTCGGGGATGACTTGGACACCATGAGCCGCATGGTGAGCTATCGCAACCTGGTGGTACTAATGGGCGAGGAACTCGCATCAGTTATCCCGCAACTTCGGGAAGAGGCTAACGTGATAAGTCGTGAGCGGGGCATCGAATTTACGCTCGTTACACACGACGGCGTCGACCACAATTTGATGGCAAAGATCCCTCCCGGGACGGATGCGATTTTTGTCACCCCTCTGTCCAGATTGCCGCCGGCTGATTTTCAAAATCTGGTCTCAGCGATCAATKCCGNNCYGGCATTCCCAGCTACAGCTTTGTCGGTGTCCAGGATGTGCAACACGGCATTCTTGTTACCAATTCTGCGCGCAGCAATACTGACAAAATCGCTCGGCTGAATGCATTGAACATGCAAGCKGTGATGATTGGCGARCGAACTGAGGATCAGCCRATTACGTTTGAAGACAAGAAAGAACTGACCATCAAYATGGCGACGGCGAGACAAATYCRSYTRTCGCCAAGTTTYGATGTMCTGGGGCCYGCTACGCTGCTGAACCGGCARGCKGCGGTCAGCGGCAAGWTCTACGGCCTGGTCGAAATTGCACGTGAAGCCATGGCTAGCAAYCAGGATTTACTGGCAGAGCAATTCGGCGTTCAGGCAGGCGCCGAGGAAATTGCCCGTGCGCGTTCTATTTTATTGCCAMARTTGGATGCAGGTGCCAGTTATGTGGCGCGCAAGGAATCGCCMRCAGTCTCRKYCGGTCTTTTTGCWSARCGGAGTRCGGAYGYWTCRTTMAAYCTGMRTCAAYTSATYTATTCGGACTCGGYCAGCGCAAACCTGRCGATWCARARRARYATTCAAAMGGYACGGGAAGARAGYTTRCGYGAGCTTCGRCTGGACATCATTCAGGCGGCGRCTWCRTCKTACTACAGYGTYCTGGCGGCMARGTCRCARCTRASCGTTCWGGAWAAYAACCTGCATGTGAGTMGRRCCARCCTTGAWCTGGCGARAGACCGCGTRCGCCTGGGWTCYTCGACACSSGCCGAYGTWTATCGATGGGAAGCGGAGGTTGCGCGGGCCCAGATTCTGGTGTTGGACGCTCGTGCGGTTGTCGACCAATCGTGGGATACCTTGAGCCGGCTGCTGCACAGACCACAAGGCCAGCGTATCGCATTGCGACCGGCGAATTTTGACGACCCGTTCGTATTCACACAAAAGGAACTCGACACACTGATTAATAATCGTGCCGACTATGAACGATTCACCCGATACCTGATCGACCAAGGTATGCGCCAGGCGCCAGAGCTTATGCAACTGGACGCGCAGATCGAGGCAAAACGGCGAGAGCAACTGAGTCAGCAGCGTGCCTACTGGCTGCCGGAGTTCAGTCTGCAGGGTGCGTATGACAAAAATATTTCGCAGTCAGGCACCGGCGCCGGGCCGATATCCGGCGAGGATCTGAGTGACTGGAATATCGGCGTGCAGGCGACACTGCCGCTGTTTACAGGCGGTCTGCGCAGAGCCAATCTCTCGCGGGCTAACCTGGAACTCATGCAACTCGAGGCGCTTCGCTCATCGATTGCCGAACGCGTTGAGGAAGAGATACGCCGCCAAATGCATTTCGTACAGGCTGCCTATGCCCGGATCGATCTCACTCTTGCTGCTGCAGAAGCATCGCGCAAAAATTTCGACCTGGTTTCAGATGCGTATGGGCGAGGCGCTGTATCGTATATTGACTTACTCGACGGGCAGGRYGCGAGTTTGACKGCAAACGCAGCCCAGTCCGATTCGCTTTACAACTTCTTAATTACGATAATGTCRGTGCAGCGCGCGGTCGGTCARTTCGACTTTCTGCTRCCGGCAGAYGAACGCAATGCRATCGCCGATGAAAYTCGRCGATWCMTGACWRGTGGCRAAAACTGAGATGCCGAAACTAAYAAAACGMAGGATRCSGCAASARACASTSGCGGCATTGGTCGTGTCRATACCRCTTTTMTTRCTCWCTGCGTGTGAYCGGGCARCSCCSCCCGAGGAACCGCGTTTGCGCCCGGTGCGTTTCATSYTGGTYAGTGACGATAGTGGYGCCCGCGAGCGCAGYTTYTCCGGCATATCGAAGTCAACCAGGGAATCGCGATTGAGTTTCAAGGTCTCGGGCACGGTAACGGACGTACCGGCGCAGGTCGGGCAACGATTGAATGCCGGTGATCTGATTGCGCGGCTCGATGCAGCCAGTTTTTCCCTGCAGGTACAGCAGGCGCAGGCGAGCCTCGTCGAGGCACAGGCAAATGAGCGTAATGCGATCGCAATTTATAATCGCACAAAAGGTCTTTATGCCAACGATAATGCGTCGAGAAATGATCTTGACGCAGCAAGGGCCCAGGCCGAATCGGTGCGGGCGCAGGTAAGATCCGCGACCAAGGCGCTGGAAATAGCCCGGCTCAATGAGTCCTATACGATATTGCGGGCAGATACAGATTGTTCGATTGCCTCGATTGACATCGAAGTCAATGAGAATGTGACGGCGGGGCGACAGGTGGCTGCCGTCAGTTGCGGCGACGAGTTTGAGGTTGAGATCGACGTACCTGAAAGCCTGATCGCAAGCATTGATGAATACATGCCCGTACAGATTAYGTTTGGCGCAATTCCGGATACGGTATTTGCCGGCGAAGTGAGCGAGGTCGCCGTTGCGTCGGTTGGCAATACAGCAACATTTCCTGTTGTKGCCAAAATYATCGRGAGTCATCCRTCGYTGCGCTCCGGCCTCGCTGCCGATGTCACTTTCCGATTCGACACGCTGGCYGCCAGCRGTRGTGTCGTGTTGCCCGTTGCAGCCGTGATCCGKGACCCGTCCGGGACCTTCGTCTATATAGCGGACCCGACTGAAGTCCCGGGGCAGGCSATTGTCAGCCGAAGGCCCGTAACGCTCGGYGARYTSACACARTCCGGCATCGAAGTCKTGACTGGACTGTCGGCCGGCGATCGYGTCGTGAYAGCCGGGATMTCGGTCATTCGCGACGGCCAGCGCGTTCTGATTCCCTGAGGCRWTGATGGTGAYGGACAGCYAGTCATGGACCTGACRCGTGCGGCAATTGAAGGAAACCGRATAACKATTACGGTTGTTGCGCTGTTAATCATCGCCGGCGTCCTYGCTTTTCAGTCAATTCCCAAGGCGCAGGAYCCAGGCYTCATCATCCGGACAGTCCTTATTACCACYCAGTTCCCSGGCGCCAGTCCTGAGCGCGTAGAACAMCTCGTYACTGACAAGATCGAGAAGAAGGCRCAGGAAATGCCKGAGGTCGACAACATTRTCAGTGAATCGAGGACAGGCATTTCGATTGTCWMTGTCAATTTCAAGGAAAGYTACAAGATCATGCGGCCGATCTTCGAYGACTTGCGCAGGAAGATYGATACCGTGGTCCCGGATYTGCCGCAAGGCAGYCGYSTRCCCGAGATCAACGACGAGTTYGGCGATGTTTTTGGMAGTGTATATACGCTGACAGGCGAYGGATTCACCTATGCCGAAYTAAAAAAYGTTGCGGAYGAATTGCGTGACGTGCTGCTYAAGGAACCCGATATTGCGAARGTCGATATTCACGGGGCGCAGCAGGAAGTTATTTTTGTCGAATACAAYAACGCGAGGWTGTCCGAGATYGGCCTTTCGCCGCAACAGTTGTCGGCATCGCTGGCCAGCATGAACATACTCTCGTCCGGCGGCAACATTGTTAGYGGCCGGGAGCGAATCACGCTCGAACCAACCGGTAATTATGAATCTCTCGATGACCTGARGCGCACCGTSCTCGAACTGCCGGGCGGGGCGCTCGTTTATCTCGAAGACATTGTCGATATCTATCGCGGCTACAAAGACCCGCCAAAGAGCATCGCCCGGGTCAACGGTCAGCCGGCGCTGGTGCTGGCCGTGTCCATGCGGGAGGGCGGCGATATCCTCAAGCTCGGCAAGCGACTGAAAGATCTGATGCCCGGGCTGATTGCGCGATATCCCTGGGGAATCAAGCTGGAGACGGTCTGGTTTCAGGCAGATCTGGTCGAAGCGAATATTAATGATTTTTCGAGAAGTCTATTACAAGCCATTGTAATAGTTATAGTAGTAGTCATCGGCTTCCTGGGGATCAGGACGGGCCTGGTCGTGGGTGCCCTGGTCCCGGCAACCATGATATCGACCTTCTTCGCAATGCAGGTCTTCGATATCACGGTRAATCGGATCTCGCTGGCTGCGCTGATYATCTCAYTGGGTCTGCTGGTAGATAACGCGATCGTYATCGTGGAGTCTATTCTGGTCAAACGGGAGCGGGGSRYCRGCCCGATCGACGCRGCTGTCCAGGCCGGRCGTGAGCTSMGMACGCCGTTGCTCGTCTCATCACTGACRACCGCCGTCGCATTCATGCCGATTGCGATGGCCAAGTCGGCGGTCGGCGAATACACGTCCGATATTTTTTAYGTCGTCAGYCTSGCRTTGCTGATTTCCTGGTTGCTCGCGATGACCTTCATCCCGATGCTGTCAACCGTCGCSTTGCRCTGCRGCYCGGARCCTGWTSCAGCCGRTCAGGCCTTCGACGGTCGYTGGTATCGCATSTACCGGCGYCTGTTAGGCRTCTCRTTACRGYRTCCGTATCGTTTTATCGGTCTGGTTATKCTGTTTTTTGYSATGGCAATTGTYGGCATGGGCAYGGTCCGCCAGGAATTCATCGCGCCGTCCGAGGATCCGGTATTTACYGCRAAGCTCGAGATGCCACTKGGCACYTCGATAGAAGCCMGTCAGCAGATTATCGCCGRCGTGGACGAGTTYGTTCGCAAGACGTATTACKYGCCGCAGACTGGCAAGCCGGTYGTRMRAAACTGGCTCACGTTCATTGGCGAGGGCGGTCCMCGGTTTCAGYTGAGCCTCAATCCACCGAATCCGAATCCCGCAAATACATTYGTGATCGTCAACACRAGYTCRGGGGACAGAGTSGACGAAGTRATCAGCGGCATYGAAGCRTATGTTCGTGAGACAYATCCGGATCTCGCGGCGCAGGTCAARCGCCTGGAAAACGGACCGCCCGTTGACTACCCGATCATCGTTCGATTATCSGGCSARAAYATYGACACGCTCYACAMCMTGGCYGACGAGGTYACGGMATTTCTCTACGACAACCCGGCCRTYAGGGATGTCAAGAACACGTGGGGCCTGCAGACCAAGAARCTCCTGGTSCGSGTCAACCAGGAACTTGCCAGGCGGTCGGGWGTRACGAGYGAGGAYGTCGCTTACTCCCTCAAAGCCGGMTTGACCGGCATCGATCTGACTCAGTACCGCGARGGCGACGAATTGATTCCCGTSACTTTGMGGACAGTCGCYGCCGATCGTCAGGACTTCAGCAAGCTTGACGGACTYAGCGTTTATTCSCASGGAACCGGCCGGWTCGTACCACTGAAACAGGTTGCCGAYGTCGAGCTGACCTTCGAATCCGGCGTTATCGAGCGCCGSGACCGCGAACGYACGCTGTCACTWAACRTKCAGCTYRCMASSGGCRCKACYGCGACGGAAGTTGTCAGTACKCTGGTGCCGTGGCTTGAGCAGGCTCAGCTMAATTGGCCGCRAGGACACAAATTCGAGATMGGCGGTGAAACGGAAGAGTCAGGCGATGCCAACGCATCGATYGCGGCAGAGTTGCCGATCGCCGGCATGATTATCCTGCTRTTGCTKGTCAGCCAGTTYAATTCCCTGCGCCGGCCRYTCATCATTCTCAYGACAATCCCGCTTGGCYTGATCGGYGTGACTTTYGGGCTGYTGGTCACMAATACACCRTTYGGGTTCTTYACSATCCTCGGGCTCATMGCCCTGTCCGGCATCATCATCAATAACGCGATYGTATTACTGGATCGTATCGCCATTGAAATTGAGGAATTTCACCGKAARCCCGCGGAGGCGATATTYGAGGCGGCGCAACAACGYYTCAGACCGATCCTGCTCACCACAGCRACSACSGTGCTSGGYATGATGCCTTTATTGTGGGGTGGYACGGCGATGTTYGTGCCRATGGCGATCACGATCATGTTCGGGCTCGCKTTYGCCACGGCCYTGACACTGCTCGTCGTGCCGGTGCTGTATTCCYTGTTTTTCCGTGTCTCCTTTGACCGSCCATARYGCGGYGTKATGGCCACCYGAYTGGTGATCTYTGATGATTATYGAAATCTTGTTTGCTGCAGCYKTRGTATCAGCTGCRATYGATCMGGTTCGACAGGATGTYGTCTGYGCGGAAGTCGGTTTYAGYCGATCTGTCGAGAATCGCGAYTTYGAGGCSTTCATCGCCTWTCTCGATCCGGAGGCACGATTTGTAACCGGACAGGTATCCCGTGGGCCTGAGGAGATAGGCCAGGSATGGGCCGGCTTCTTYGCACCGGACGGAGMGCWGATACGCTGGCGTCCTGCAATCGTAGAGGTMGTTGCCAACGGCACGMTCGCAATCAGCCGCGGGCCTTATCGYGTGACGACAATTGGRGACACGGGRGARCCCGMGCAYGTTTGGGGAACGTTCARCTCGACCTGGCGACTGAGCRCGAACGGMGMATGGAAAGTYCTGTTYGATGCSGGSGGTGATCATGGCAAGACSCCGACRGCCGARGAGATTGAAGTCCTTACTGCAGAGCCCGAATGCCCCTGATTCCCCACGGAATTTAACAGGGCGCATGACGATCTACGCAATCTAAATGCGCAGATCGAATTCGCACCACGGGTTTCGCTCAGAAATGCTGGCAGATTGGCAAAGGCCGATCCTGACAAAGACTAATCACTAAAGGTCAGACCTCATTTTTTTACGAATTGCTTGTAGTATATGACGAACACTTCAGAAACGGGGTCTGGCCCCTTTTTTATACCACCATGAATCTTCTCATGATCATTATCATTTTGTTTGCGATCATGGTCTCCGTGGGTATTTCTTACATCGCCTGGCGGATATCGTCGGACCAGCCATCAAAGCGCAAGATAAATGAATCGAGCGACGCCAAAGAGTCGAAAGACTTGCCCGATTCATGAACCCGTCCAATATGGCAGACAGTAAACCTATTCAATCAACGCCGTTTTGAGCGGCTCTCACTGCGCCTGCCCGCCGCGCGTGAGCCGGGTTTCGTTACACGGCTTTCAGATCGCGGACGCGGGGCAGCATTGTGTTGTGGTGCACTCGGCGGTGATGCGCTGCGTTGCGGTGCACTCTTTGTCGGTGCACTCGGTCGAGACTCAGTCCTTGTCGGCGCCCTGTTAGAAGAGTGACTGCTCGGCCGAGCTGATGCGTGGCTCCGCGCTGTGCTCACCTGACGCGGCGGTGACGGCGGAACCTGCCGTCGTGAGTTGCTCCTGCCCGCGAATTTGCTTCGGTCATGTGTTGCTCGGTTCGAAGAGCGAGGTGCAGTACCGGAGCTGTCGCGCCTGTTGGATCGGGCCGGATTGCTGTTGCTCGCGAAAGCTGTTCTGCGCGAGTTTGTACGCCGGTTGCTTGACCCGGTAGAGGATCTCTGCGGACTTGGCGCGAAACCCGTCCTGAGTTGCGAACCGCTGTTCAGATTTTCCGATGTTCGCGTTCTGCGGCGTTCGGCGTCAGCTCTGGCAGTGCGCGGCCGAAAACGAACAGCGTTGCGGTCAGATGAGCCAGAGCCGTTGCTGTTGCGCCTGTCGCCCGGATTCCCACTGTTGCGTGCATGACGCGCATTGTCATCGCCGCGGTGGCGATTGTCATCAYGRYTKCGTGTCCAGSKKCCRMCAKYATCGTYRCGSYCGYKTCGGTCRTKGRCCTGTCCGTCATGCCGGCGATSGTTGCCACGATGRCGCCAGTCATCRCGATTGCGATCACGATAGTAATGCACTCTGTGGCTGTTGTGCCCMGGTCGCGCACCGCCGTGACGACKTGGACGCCAGTAATCTCCGTCCCTGTGCCGGTAGCTYGAGTAGCGGTGGCTGTTATAGACGTAGTGGTGGTTGAAAATACCGAGGCTCGGGCTCCGGTAATAATARTGATTGTAATAATGATGCCCGTAGTACGGGTGACCCCARTAGCTGTGGTGATAAACGYGCAGGTGATCAGTCGCCCAGCCAATKGTGAACGCYGTCGTWACACCCCAGAAAAAGYTCGAAGYGAAGGAATAACCGGCRGGGTAGGGATAGTAATAAAGYGRRWWCGGMWGMGNGGTWMNAGYRATAAACGGGCTGCGGTTGATATACAACAACGCTTTCGGGTTCGTAATAAGGAACGTAGATCACTTCCTCATTCGCGGGCTCGATTTCGATGACGCCATCCTCGTCGCTGACGGTCTGGTATTCATCAGTCTTTAAGTTGCCGGCCGCATAAGCTCTGTCACGAAATGCCTCAACCGCTGCAACCACGTCCGTCTGCTGCGCGACGACGGCCTCACCCAGTCTCCAGGTCCAGTCGATGTCCTCGTTCATGAGTTCAACGACTTCCGGATAATTCAGGAGTGCCGTAACGGAATCGTCCCAGTCCTCGTCGGGCTTCAAGGATGGGTCAGTTTCAAGCCGCTCGAGAAAACGTGCCGCCTGCACGACCTGTAATGGATAGGTCGACGCCGGCAGGACGATCGCGAGGAGGTCGTCAGGATAAAGTGCGACAGGGCCCACGAGATCCTCGAGGTCGGCGGCTGAGAGTAACGGCAGTGCGTTATCCTCATTGCTATCGAGCGTGGCGTCTTCCTGGAGAGGCGCGATYGGGTTGCCGTTTTCGTCSACMGGCACYTGYGCAAGTACRGGCGCTGCTGTCAGCATCGCCAGCCCAACATAGAGCAGTACCTGAAAAACGAGCCGGAYTTCTTTAGCTTCTCTCTTCATATCAGCCTCCAGGCCAGGCATTGCACATCTGGTTCGCACAATGCGTCATCCTGGCTCAGATCCTAACCCGAGCAAGCTGAACAGGCGCTTAACCTGATGAACCGTTTCAKCCCTGAATTCTGGCGARTATCGTTGACTGCYCATTTCATTTCCTTCTATGCTCGAATTATAGCCCGGAAGTGTCATATAAACCGRGGCAAGTCCAAGGGTCCGGAMGGGACATCAGATTTGCTGTATCTCTTAACGACTAATATGCTCGGAAGAGCGTTTCAWCCAACACATATGCAGTGAGGGCAAAGAGGATGACGAACTATTTGATCGCGCAAGTCAAAGTCAACGACGACAGCTGGATTCCGGACTACGCTGCGAATGTGCACGATATTGTGGATAAACACAACGGTAAGTATCTTTCTCGCAGCGGCAACATCACCACAATAGAAGGCGATCAGTCTGATGCAAATTTGGTCGCACTCATTGAGTTTCCGAGCATGGATGCCTTACAAGCTTTCATCGCGGATCCTGACTACGCGCCGTATGCTGCAGCCCGACAGGCAGGTACCGACAGCCAATTCATCGCCATAGACTCAACCGATGCCGCGGGAACGATTCCGTACTTGACGGCGGGCGGCTAAATTAAGCTCGTCCAGCTATTTGCCGCAGTGGTTGCGTCTCCATACTACAATTGAAATCCGTAAAAGGACTGCGACTTATGGCCGGATTGCGCCTGTCGCAGCAGCACGGTTCGGATCGATTGCATCGCCGGTCTCGGCCAATGCGGACTATCGAACCCGATCTAATCGGGCGGTGCCGGTGCAGTCGAGTCTGAGCTGTTACAGGAAACGCCTGTCAGTTTCCGGCCGCAATGGCTGCCACTTTACGGCCAAGCCATTCAATACTTTCCTCTATTTGCTCTGACCAGGGATGGCCGAAGCTCAGGCGTATGAAATTCCGGTATCTGTTGCAGGGTGAAAATATCAGGCCAGGCGCTATGC
>LKGT01011010.1_pt1 | contig 10924 bp, 13 predicted proteins | sample 503861 | NCBI WGS metagenome assembly LKGT01 (sample SAMN04113194, study PRJNA297058) | marine sediment metagenome | biome: marine benthic biome; feature: marine benthic feature; material: marine sediment; isolation source: sediment sample collected at the water-sediment interface from the South......
ACGAAGATCAGGCACCGATTAATCTGGCGGATATTGCGGCACGACAGCACATTTCCCTGGCCTATCTGGAACAGTTGTTTGGCAAACTGCGTAAAAAAGGCCTGGTTAAAAGTGTACGTGGACCGGGGGGTGGCTATCGCTTGGCGTTAGACGCCGATGACATTACCCCTGCCCATGTGATTTATGCCGTTAACGAACCTGTTGATGCCACGCTTTGTGGCGGCCAGCAAAATTGCACGGGCGATGCACGTTGCTTAACCCATGATCTATGGATGGGTCTGAACCTTAGCATCGCTGAGTATTTGAATGGCATTAGCCTTGGTGAATTAATCCGCATGAACAATGTAAAACAGGTGGCGAACAAACAGGATGCCATCTTGATTCAACGTGACATTCATATGAGTGCAACAATTTAACTATGAGTAAATAAGTTATGAGCGAAACAACTATCTCAAAAAATATCACGCTGACCGACAAGGCGGCAGAGCACGTTAAAAGCTTTCTGGCCAAGAACGATGCCAATATTGGCTTACGTCTTGCGACCAAGACCACCGGTTGCTCTGGTTATCAGTATATCGTCGAAGCGGCTGAACAAACGACAGAGCAAGATGAAATATTCGAATCCAAGGGCGTGAAGATCTTCGTCGATAAACTCAGCCTGCCTATGTTGATAGGCACAGAAATGGATTACGTCCGCGAAGGACTGAACGAAGAGTTTCAATTTAAAAATCCGAATTCGCAGGAAACCTGCGGCTGTGGTGAGAGTTTCAGCGTCGCCGAATCAACTGAATAATTCTGATCTGGAAAAAATCAACATGACTACACAATCACAAGATATCGAAGTAACCGCTGAAGATTCCAGTGTTGAATCTTTCGTTAATGCCGAATATGAGCATGGTTTCGTTACCGACATTGATACCGATACCGTTGCCCCTGGTTTAAACGAAGATGTCATCCGACTGATCTCGGAAAAGAAAGAAGAGCCCGAATGGTTGCTGGAGTGGCGTCTWSRRGCKTATCGKCACTGGTTAACMATGGASACRCCTRAATGGGCGCATGTRCATCATRAAGAGATYGATTATCAGGCRATYTCTTATTAYTCMGCACCRAARTCMAAAGRCGAYGGMCCRAAAAGTCTKGATGAAGTCGATCCWAAATTACTCGAGACCTATGAAAAACTGGGYATCCCTYTGMAKGAACAAAWGATGCTGGCTGGCGTYGCGGTTGATGCGGTGTTTGATAGTGTTTCTGTYGCYACCACATTCAAGGGCAARCTKGCTGATGYTGGKGTCATTTTTTGTTCCTTYTCMGAGGCTGTTMARGAWCATCCTGAWYTRGTWMAAAAATATCTGGGCACAGTGGTKCCGACCGGWGAYAATTTTTTTGCAGCACTGAACTCTGCTGTSTTTACCGATGGTTCTTTTTGTTTYATCCCTRAAGGTGTTCGCTGCCCSATGGAACTRTCGACCTATTTYCGRATTAATGCCGCYAAYACAGGRCARTTTGAACGYACCTTGATCATTGCCGNAGAANGGCAGCCAYGTCAGTTATCTGGAAGGATGTACCGCACCCATGCGAGATGAGAACCAGTTACATGCAGCGGTTGTAGAATTAATCGCACTGGATGACGCGCAAATTAAATATTCCACCGTGCAGAACTGGTATCCCGGTGATGAAAATGGTGTTGGGGGAATTTACAACTTCGTCACCAAGCGCGGCGATTGTCGAGGAGTGAATTCCAAAATCTCATGGACACAGGTAGAGACCGGTTCCGCCATTACCTGGAAATATCCCAGTTGTATTTTGCGTGGTGATAATTCTGTGGGTGAATTCTATTCCGTCGCTGTAACCAACAATTATCAGCAGGCAGACACAGGCACCWAGATGATTCATATCGGCAARAATACTCGCAGTACGATCATCTCCAAGGGCATCTCTGCACGGTTCGGCGAGAATACRTACAGAGGACTKGTCCGAATTGCCAAGACTGCTGAGAACGCTCGCAACTATACCCAGTGTGATTCRTTATTAATGGGGGATAAGTGTGGCGCAAATACCTTCCCCTATATCGAAGTAAAGAACTCAACGKCACAGGTAGAACACGAAGCCACGACTTCAAAGATCGGTGAGGACCAGTTGTTTTACTGCAAACAGCGCGGCATCTCAGAAGAAGATGCTGTAAATATGATCGTCAATGGTTTCTGTAAAGATGTGTTTAAGGAATTACCGACGGAATTTGCGGTTGAAGCGCAAAAATTATTAGGCGTCACTTTGGAAGGTGCGGTGGGATAACAAATGTGAAACGTGAAGAGTTGAGTGTGAAACGTAATGAACAGAACAAAAGCTACATTCTTTTCACCTTTCACATTTAACTTTTCACATTTAACTTTTCACATATTTTTTGGAAAATAATTGATGTTAGAGATAAAAAATTTAAAAGTGTCTGTCGAAGACAAACAAATCCTTAAAGGAGTGAATCTGGAAGTAAATGCCGGGGAGATCCATGCCATCATGGGCCCTAACGGTTCAGGAAAAAGCACATTGGCGAACGTCATTGCCGGTCGCGATGGATATGAGATCGATAGTGGCGAGATCATTTATGAAGGCAAGGATCTCACCGAGATGGCGCCTGAAATTCGTGCCCGCGAAGGAATCTTCCTCGCTTTTCAATATCCTGTCGAAATACCGGGCGTGAATAATATTTACTTACTAAAAGCTGCACTGAATGCGCTGCGTACTCACAGAGGCGAACCCGAACTTGATGCCATCGAATTTATGGCACTGGTCAAAGAAAGAATGCAGGTTGTTAAAATGAATGAAGATTTGCTGAGTCGAGCTGTGAACGAAGGCTTCTCAGGTGGCGAGAAAAAACGTAATGAGATTTTCCAGATGGCAGTACTTGAACCCAAACTTGCCATTCTTGATGAAACCGATTCTGGTCTGGATATCGATGCCTTGAAGATTGTTGCGAATGGTATCAACAGCCTGCGCAGTGAAGATCGTGCCATTGTCATTGTGACCCATTATCAACGCCTTCTGGATTATATCGTGCCAGACCATGTCCATGTGTTATCTGATGGCAAGATCATCAAATCCGGTGGCAAGGATCTGGCCCTGGAACTTGAAGAAAAAGGCTACGACTGGGTACGCGAGGAAGCTAACGCGGCATGAGCACACCACAAGCAAATAATCTGGCAGAAAATTTCCACGCTGCTTTTTTAGCACAACAGGAGACCAAATCTCTAAATGGGTCAAAATCTCTGGCCTGGTTAGCAGCGCATCGACAATGCGCCTTTGTTCAGTTTCAGGAAAATGGTTTCCCGACACGTCGCCATGAAAACTGGAAATATACGGATGTCACACCCATCACGAAGACCGGGTTTGTACTTGCCAATGCTGAATATGGCTCGGCCGGACATAATTYCGTTGAACAGAGAGAGCTTGATGCCTTACGTTTTGATCAAAAAAATACTCACGAACTGGTGTTCATTAACGGTCAATTTTCATCTGAACATTCAAACATTGGAGTGCTCGCTGACAATGTCATTATTGGCAGTTTACGTGCAGCCCTGACAGACACACCGGCATTACTCGAGCCCCGATTGAATCAATGTATTAAYAGTGAAGATCATATATTTGCTGCCTTAAACACAGCCCTCTTTAGTGATGGTGCATTTGTCTAYGTGCCGGACAATGTCGTTATTGAAGAACCCATTGTAATTTATTTTATCTCTAGCARCTCCGAACAAATGCTTACCACGACRCYMCGCAATTTAATTGTTYTGGGCAAACATGCGCARGCAAATGTRATCGAGAGTTTTCACGRGCTGAAAGATGTTGTCAGTTTTACTAATACTATTACGGAGATTGAGACCGATGATGGTGCAATCCTTGAGCACTACAAGGTTCAACAGGAAAACACTGACAGTTTTCATATTGGCGGTACACATATCAAACAACATCGTAACAGCCGTGTTGAATCACACTCCATTTCATTAGGGGGAGCTATTGTACGTAATGACATCGTCACAGAACTGGCTGGTGAAGGAGCTGAGATAATTTTGAATGGACTTTATATGGGTGATGGTCGCCAGCATGTGGACAACCACACGTTGGTACACCATGCCAAACCTCATACCCGAAGTGATGAATATTATCGTGGTGTGCTGGATGGTCATGCACAGGGCGTCTTCAATGGCAAAGTCATTGTACATAAAGATGCACAGAAAACAGATGCAGCACAATCAAATGCCAACCTCCTGTTATCTGATCATGCAGAGATCGATACCAAGCCAGAACTGGAAATTTATGCCAACGATGTGAAATGTAGTCACGGTGCCACCGTTGGCCAACTGGACAAGAATATGTTGTTCTATATCCGTTCACGTGGCATCGACGAAGAAACCGCAAAAAGTTTACTGACATTTGCTTTTGTTGATGACGTCATTCGGCGCATCAAGTTTGCGCCTGTTCGTGAACAACTGGAAGTCAGCGTTGGCGGTCGCTTACCTGATGCCGATTTAATCAAGGCAAATTTAATGTCGACCAATGAGATTAAGGCTAGGCTAAATTAAGGAATCCGTCTAGATGTCAGGAATAAATACAGCAAGCAGTATTAAAACATCTTCATTGGATGTAGAAAAAATACGTCAGGATTTTCCRMTCCTGCATCAGGAGGTCAATGGAAAACCACTAGCTTATCTCGATAATGCTGCGACTTCTCAAAAACCGACGCAGGTGATCRAGGCACTGGACAAATATTACCAGGAAGACAATGCCAACATTCATCGCGGGGTTCATACCCTAAGTGAAAGAGCGACTATYGACTACGARCAGGCCAGGGAAAAAGTGCGTAGCTTTATCAACGCCAACTCAGAGAAAGAAATTATTTTTGTGCGAGGGGCAACGGAAGGAATAAATCTCATTGCACAAAGTTATGGCAGAAATAAACTCAAAACCGGCGATGAAATTATTATTTCAGAAATGGAACACCACTCGAATATCGTGCCGTGGCAATTATTATGCGAACAAACAGGGGCGATACTGAAGATTATTCCAATCAATGACTCTGGAGAGTTAATCCTGGAAGAGTTTGAAAAATTACTCAGCTCGAAAACAAAGCTTGTTTCGATTGCTCATATCTCCAATGCGCTGGGAACGATTAACCCGATCCAAACCATTATTGACCGTGCACATGAGCATAATGCTGTTGTCATTATCGATGGTGCACAGGCGACACCACACACCATCGTTGATGTTCAGGCACTGGACTGTGACTTTTATGTATTTTCCGGACACAAGTTATTCGGCCCAACAGGCATTGGGGTGCTTTACGGTAAGGCACATTTATTGGAGGCCATGCCGCCCTGGCAAGGTGGTGGCGATATGATCAAGATGGTGTCATTTGAAAAAACACTTTATAACGATCTTCCATATAAATTTGAAGCAGGCACACCACATATCGCCGGCGTGATCGGGCTTGGTGCGGCCATTGACTATGTCAGCGCAACAGGACTCGATGCCATCGCCGCTTACGAACATGAACTGCTTGAATACGCCACGGAAAAGACCCTTGAAGTTAAGGGCTTACGCTTAATTGGTACTGCACAACAAAAAACCAGCATATTGTCGTTTGTAATTGACAGTATCCATCCGCATGACATAGGCACCATCCTCGATCATGAAGGTATCGCCATACGAACAGGTCACCACTGCGCCATGCCAGTGATGACACATTTTAATGTGCCCGCAACTGCTCGCGCTTCCTTTGCTTTCTATAACACCTTTGAAGAAGTCGATAGATTGATTCAGGCATTGGGCAAAGCCAGAGAGGTGTTTATCTAATGTTTGATATAAAAGACCTATACCAGGAAGTCATCATTGATCATAATCGCAGCCCAAGGAATTTTGGCAAACTTGATGATGCAACGCAGGTAGCTGAAGGATATAATCCGCTGTGTGGAGATAAATTAAATCTTTACTTAAAAACGGAAGATAGTGTCATTACTGATGTCAGTTTTGATGGTTCCGGTTGCGCGATATCGGTCGCCTCTGCCTCCTTGATGACGGATACATTGAAGGGCAAAACCATCGAACAGGCCGAACAACTCTTTCAGAATTTTCACAATTTAATCATTGAAGAAGAGGATCCTGATCTGGAACAGATGCAGGCATTGGGGAAACTTGCTGCACTGGCGGGCGTCAAAGAGTATCCAGCACGCGTTAAATGCGCCACACTCTGCTGGCATACCCTGCACTCAGCTTTGCAAGGTGAAACATCCCCTGCGACAACAGAATAATTTGAGTCATAAAAATGAATACAAATGAACCCATCACCCTGCAACGAACCTGCGATGCCGCACTGATACCCGACGGCACGCCCATCAGGCTTGAAAAAGACAGTGTCGTCTATATCACTCAGTCCCTGGGCGGCAGCTATACGGTAAATATCAATGGCAATCTGGCGCGAGTTGACGCTAAAGATGCTGATGCCCTGGGTTTTGAGCCTGTAGAAAATAACGATACCGGGCCTAAAAAAGAATTAACGGGTGATGGCAGCGTTGACGAAGCATTAATCTGGGAACAGTTGCACACTTGTTACGATCCGGAGATCCCTGTCGATATTGTCGAACTGGGACTCATTTATAACTGCAGTGTCACAGCACTTGAAGAAGGTAATCAGGTGGAGATCACCATGACACTGACTGCACCTGGATGTGGGATGGGAGAATTCCTGGCAGAGGATGTCCGCAGTAAAATAAGTAGTCTTCCTAATGTCACCAGGGTCAATGTTGAGCTTACATTTGATCCGCCATGGAACCAGACCATGATGTCAGAAGCTGCCAGGTTACAAACTGGCCTTTATTAACACCCTTGTTTTATCTAACACCTGATTAAAATTCTCAGCATGTCAGACTGGATTAATATCGAACCCGCGGAACACTTTGGCCCGGGTCAGGCCCGGCTGGTCGATTTAGGCGATGTTCAAATTGCCGTGTTTAATCTCGATGGTGAATATTACGCCATTGAAGATACTTGCAGCCATGACAATTCCCCCCTGTTGGGTTGTGAATTGGATCTTGCTCAGTTGCTAGATGGCGATCAAATTATTTGCCCGCGTCACGGAGCGCGCTTTTGCATTAAAACAGGTGCGGCCCTCACGCCCCCTGCTTATGAAGATTTACCAACCTTCCCTGTTAAAATCACAGATGGCATTGTTCAAACACGAGATGATCGTTGGGATTAATTATTGTGAAAAATCAAAACTTATTATTACTAATTTTGGCCTGACCTTCCTGTCAGGCGATACCTTTGATCTCATGCAAAAGTGCCATAAATACGACATAGTCGACTTTTTGTCATGCAAGGTGATATAAGGACTTTACCCTTTAATCCAAGCACGTATAATCGCGCGTTTAATTAAGCAGTAACCCTTGGTTTTCCCTCCTGGGATCCTTTTTGGAGTAAGTAAGTAAATGGCCGTTGAACGTACGCTATCGATCATCAAACCCGATGCCGTCGCCAATAATTTTATTGGAGAAATCTATTCTCGATTCGAAAAATATGATCTTCGTATCGTTGCCGCTAAAATGGCACATTTAACCAGAAAACAGGCTGAATCGTTTTATGCTGTTCATAATGAACGTCCTTTTTTCAGCCTGCTGGTTGAATTCATGATCTCGGGTCCGGTGATGATCTCTGTCCTTGAAGGTGAAGATGCCATAGCAAAATACCGCACCTTAATGGGTGCGACCATGCCGGAATTTGCTGCCCCAGGCTCAATCCGTTACGACCTGGCGAGGGATGGAAGGGCCAACGAAAATGCGGTACATGGATCTGACTCGCTAGAAACTGCAGTAGAAGAAATTAAATTTTTCTTCTCACTAGAGGAAGTCTGCGACCGCCCCCGGTAAGACAGAATATGGACAAGCAAACCAACCTGCTTAATCTGGATCTCCAATCCATGGAGACCTATTTTGTCAACATGGGAGAAAAATCCTTTCGTGCTTCCCAGATACTCAAGTGGGTCTATCAGCACGGCGTTACCGATTTCTCGGAGATGACAACTTTAAGTAAAGCACTGCGCGAAAAATTATCTACTATCGCTCACATTATTCTCCCGAAAGTAATCTCCGAACAAATATCGGAAGATGGTACGCGCAAATGGTTACTTCAACTTGATAATGACAATAGCATAGAAACCGTATTTATCCCGGAAAGGGAAAGAGGGACTTTATGTGTCTCTTCCCAGGTTGGTTGCGCACTGGACTGCAGCTTCTGTTATACCGGAAAACAGGGGTTTAATCGTAACCTGTCTACCGGGGAAATCATTGGTCAATTATTGATTGCCAATCAGGCACTGGGAGTTTACCAACATAAAAATCGCACCATCAGCAATGTCGTCATGATGGGGATGGGCGAGCCATTACTTAATTTTGATAATGTCGTCAGTGCCATGAAACTCATGACGGAGGATCATGCCTTTGGACTTTCCCGCAAACGAGTTACCCTGAGCACTTCCGGCCTGGTCCCCGCAATTGATAAACTGGCAGAAACAAGCGATGTCAGTCTGGCCATTTCATTGCATGCGACCAATGATGAACTGCGTAAYAWACTGGTGCCTATTAACAAGAGCTTTCCCCTGGCGAAATTGATGGAGGCCTGTAAAAGATATGCGAAGGCCCAGCCCGGAGATACGATCACATTCGAGTATGTTATGCTGGATGGCGTCAATGATAGTGCAGCCGAGGCCCGTATGCTTGTAAAACTAGTGCATGGAATACCCGCAAAGGTTAATCTGATCCCATTCAACCTATTCCCGGGAACAGACTACAGATGTTCCAGTACGGCGGCAATCAACAGATTCAGGGATATTCTGATTAAGGGTGGACTTTTCGCAGTCACCCGCAAAACTCGAGGAGAGGATATCGATGCTGCCTGCGGTCAGTTAGTAGGTAAGGTGATGGCGCGCGCAAAGAAACATCAACATCAGTTGAATGGAAAATAAACAATGAGAAAAATTATTCTCATTTGTTTCATCATCAGCCTGGGCTTAGCTGGGTGTGATCAGACGACAGGTATAGGTGGGACGGAATCTATCAAACCCACGGCCGGAACCAACGAAATTGCACAGATTAATCTCAAGCTTGGAATCGCCTATTTGAAAAGAGGTGAATATGCAAAATCATTGACTAAACTTCAAAAAGCACAGGCAGCTGATCCGCGTTATCCACCTATCTACAATACGCTGGGTGTCCTACATCAACAGCTTGGGGATAAAGTAACCGCAGAAAAATATTTCAGGCAAGCCCTCAGTTTGAATAGTTCGCATGCTTCAACCCTGAATAACTACGGGCAATTTCTTTGTCAGGAAGCACGTTATGATGAAGCAGAGGAAACCTTTCTAAAAGCTGCGCAGAATCCATTATACTTGACGCCAGAAATTGCTTTTTCGAATGCCGGAACCTGTGCAATGGCCCAGAGTAGGCTAGATGTAGCTGAGACGTATTTCAGAAATGCACTGGAAATAAATCCCAGGGTCGCAGTTGCCCTGATACAAATGTCACAGATATCATATAAGACTGCGAGTTATCTGTCCGCAAGAGCTTATTTGCAACGTTACCTTGAAATCAGTCCTAGTACGGCAAAAAGCCTCTGGCTGGGAATCAGAATTGAAAGAGAACTCGGTGATAAAAACACACTATCGAGCTACACATTACTACTGAAAAATAAATTTCCGGATAGCAAGGAAGCAAAATTGTTAAAAAACAGTTTGGCCAAATAAGTAATGTTAAAATATATAAGTAGTGACGAAGATCAGCTGGAAAATAGTTTAAAACTTGGGGACTTGCTCAGCAAGGCCAGAGTAAAGTTGGCGCTATCTCAAAAAGAGATTGCATCCAGACTCAACCTAAGGGAAGAAATTATTGCAGCACTGGATGCCAATGATTTCGATAAATTACCTGCTCCAATCTATGTGATGGGATATATCAGAAGTTATGCGCGTGCCGTCAATCTAAACTCGGATACGCTCATCAGCATATACGAAGGTGTGGCCGAAAAACCTCCGGAAATTCTTCCTGATGTAAAGCCTCCGGTTCAGGCAAGTAGCAGAGATAAGCCAGTTCAGGCAATGAGCTATTTAATTACATTCACATTGGTGATCTTGCTAATTGCATGGTGGCAGGGTCAATATATTGTGAGTACTGACTTTTTCTCCACTGGGGCTAAGACTAGCGAAGGTGGCGAGTACCCAGGTGGCTTTAGCTATACCTATGATATTGTCACTCATCCGGAAACATTCACTATGCTTAAAACAGATGACCCAGAAAATAATGGCCTGAAAAACATGGGGACAACGGCTACTCCAGACATCGCTAATTCTCCTGGGGCTGAATCGTCTGGGGGTTTGGATACCTTTTTGGAATACAGTGATTTGTTATCAATAGAAGATCCATCGAGCCTGATAGATTCTGAAAAAAACTCAGATATCCTGAAAATGGAATTAAGCGCTGAATCATGGATAGAGATATATGACGTCCTGGGTAAAAAACTTTATATCAACCTTGCAAAACCCGGAGAAAAAATCAGCTTAACAGGTGCCGCACCTTTCTCGGTCAAACTTGGCAATGCCAGGGCTGTTTCTGTCAACTTCAATGGCAAACCCTTTGACACAAGCAAACATACCAAAGCGGGTGTCGCCCGTTTTCTGCTAGAGTAAATTTCTAGAATAATCTTTAAATAAAGTATCATACCTCCTAATCATCTTGTTGGTGTAGAGCGCCACCACATACCCAAGATAGCATGACCCATATATACTGACGCACTGGTATAATGGTACATTTGAAATTCAATAAATTTTATTTCCCGAGGAAATACCTTGTCTGAGAAATTACAGGCCATACGCGGCATGCGTGACATACTG
>LKGT01011014.1_pt1 | contig 10913 bp, 8 predicted proteins | sample 503861 | NCBI WGS metagenome assembly LKGT01 (sample SAMN04113194, study PRJNA297058) | marine sediment metagenome | biome: marine benthic biome; feature: marine benthic feature; material: marine sediment; isolation source: sediment sample collected at the water-sediment interface from the South... ...
ATGATTTTGTTGAGCGTGATTTCCACCACCTGCGCGCCCGCCGCCCAGGGAAAGAGAACCGCCAGCAGCAGCAGTAGGACTGAGCCGCGTTTCATTGCTCACCTCCAGAGCCGTTTCCGACCGGCGCGAGCGCAAGGTTCAGGCGGTCGGCAAGACTGCGCGCCTCGGAACTGGCGGGATCAAGAGCCAGGGCAGCCCGCACCTGTTCGCGCGCTTCCCGGTCGCGATCATCTTCCAAATAGATCTCAGCCAGCCGGAGGCGCACCGGGAGCGTATCCTGACTCCAGAGCGCCGCCCTCAACTCCGAGATCGCTTCAGAGGCCTGGCCCTGCCGGCGGTACACCTCCGCCAGATAGAAGTGGCCCTCATAGGAGCTCGGGGCAAGGTACACCATCTGGGTAAATTCGTAGCGGGCTGATTCGAGTTGGTCACGCGCCAGAAAATCCCTTCCGCGCTCCAGATGCACGGTGACGTGCTGGGCGCGGGCGGAGTCGTCGGAGGGTTCGCGCTGCGCCTCTCCCCTCCGGCGGGCCAGGGCCGCACTGAAGTTTTGCTTGAGCCGAGCAAGGCTGGCCGGCCGCCGCGCCAGACTGTCCACCGGGGCCGGGTCCTCACCCAGCGCCTGGGCGGAAAGAAGGCGAGCTTCACTATCTTCGGRRTTCAATGCCAGACATTGGTCGAAGGCCTGCGCAGCCGCAGTCCACTGCCGGCGGCGAAGGTAGTGRAGACCGAGATTGAAGTGCACGTCCGGGTCAGCRGAGTCTTCGCGCAGCGCAYGGGCAAAATAGTCAGGCGGGTTGGATGCGCCGGCCTGCGAGGCAAAAACTCCGAGGTTGTTCCACACCTCTTTGACGGGAAACTGCCGGCCCAGCGGGCGGAGGGTGGCGGCCGCCCGGGCCGGGTCGCCGCCGAAGAAATAYGAAAGCGAAAGATAGAACCGAGCATCGGCACCGTCTCTGTGTTCCGCCGGAACCTTCTCCAGCCAGCGGGCGGCGGTGGCATAGTCCTGGTCTTCAAAATAGAGYTTTCCCAGACGCCARGCCGGGGGATTRAACTTGGGAGCCAGGCGGGCGGCCTGGAGAAAATACCGCACCTGGAGTTCGCGGCTGGGAGCGCGCAAACCGCGCAGATAGTTCTCCAAAGCGCTCACCGGAGGGGCTTGCACCCGCTCCAGGAAAGACTTGCGGCTGTAAGAGAAGTCAGGGTCGAGAGTGCAAAGAATTTGCCACGCCAGCGCCCCCTGAATGTCGAGCAACTGCGCGAACGAACCCTTCTGTTCCAACGGCGCCGAGAGGCTCAAACGGCGCAAGTGGAGGAGCCGCGCCCAGCCGCTGAGGCGGTTCTCCCGAAGCTCAAACCGGCCCACCACTACCCAGTCGGCTCCCAACTCCTCGCCCAACCGCACCAGGCTGGCGCGGGTAAGTGGGCTGGTGGCCGACAGTCCCAGCCGTTCCAGCGCTGCCAGACGCTGGGCGCGACTGATGAGAGCGAACCCATTGCCCGCCAGCCGGTCCGTCAAAACTTCCGCAAAACTTTCGCCTACCCACTCCAGGTTGGGTTGTCCGCCGACGTTGTCAAAAGGCGCCACCAGCAAGGTTTGAGACGCAGCCGGGCCGACGGCCACAAGCGTGAGGAGAACCACCGAACCAAACAGTGAAACGAAGCGTGGACTACACACTAGCATGCTCAGCTTCAATTATAACAGAAGGCACCGGGCTGGATGGCAGGGCCTAGCGCAGAAGGTCGGGCGGGAGCTGGAACAATGTCTCAAAGCGGGCGTCCTGGTGCAGACTGGCAAATGCCGGGTCGTCGCGGAGTTCGTCGGGCGGAAAACCGTCTTCCAGGGCGCGGCGGAGATACTTCAAGCACTGGTCGGTGTAGCCCAACGCCACGAAAGTCTTCCCCAGCAGGAAATAGAACCGGCCGCGGTCTTCGACCGAGCGGTCCTGGAGCCGCACGCCGAAAATGCTGCGACGCTCAAAGACCTTCGGGTCGAGCAGCAAGGCCAGGCGATATTGCTCAATAGCTTCTTGGTATTTTTTTCGTTGGAAGAGCGTGTTGCCGAGGCCGGAGCGAATGGTGGCGTCGGTGGGACTGACCCGGAGCGCCCGCCGGTAGTAGCGGATGGCCTTCTTGTACTTCTTGCGGCCGTAGTACACCGTGCCCAGGTTGTTCCAGGCGGGTGCGTAGGTTCCATCTACTTTGGTGGAGCGCTTGTAAAACTTCTCCGCGTTGCGCAAGCGGAACAGTTGATGGTGGGCGATTCCGGTCTTATTCAACAGCACAGCATTCTGGGGGTCGTGCTGGAGCGCTTCCTGGTAGTAGTCAATCGCCTCCAAGTACCGCTTGCGAATCATGCGCAAATCGGCGCGGAGTTCAAGCTGTCGTACTTGCTCCTGCCGAGGCAGGACGGTAAGAAGCGGGGCCTCTTGGGCCTGGGCAGCGAGCGTGGCGGCGAGGAGTGCACCGCCCACGCCAATCAACCCGAAGCAACGCATGGACTCTTTACCTCAATTCTGATTCCCGCCAAGAGAACGAGGAGTCTGAGGCTGCGGCCGCACCGGGGCCGGCGGACCAGTCCCCGGCTCCAGGGGAGAATCAGGAACGGGTTCTTGTGAGCGCGGTCGAGAGCGAATACCGATCACACGGGACAAAGAGCGGGTAACACGCCGAACCAGTGAAGGCCGATGCTTGGGGCAGAGGTCCCGGGGCTCGGTCCCGAGGATGAACAATTCTGTCCGCACCTCGGGGCAGTCGGCGGTGGCCGTTTGCAGGGTCTCGGGGTCGAGCGGCACCGCCACCATCCCCTCAGGCGGAGTGAAAGTTTGGGGGTTACGATAGGTGGGCAACTGCACCGCGCGCTTCATGAACGCCGTCCAGATGGGCAAGGCAGCCGCGTTGCCCGACAACCCCAGGTCGCGGTAGTCATCGAAACCCACCCAGACAGCACAGAGGAGATTGGAGGTAAACCCGACAAACCAACCGTCGCGCGAAGTCCCGGTCTTGCCGGCAGCCGGTGCAGTGAATCCGCGGGCACGGGAACCCGCCCCGGTGCCACGGTTCATGTTGTCCACTAGAAGGTCCAGAACAAGATAAGCGACACGTGCGTCCAGCACGGGGACGGGCCGGTTTTCCGTCTTCAGCAAAACTTCGTCCTCGGAGGACAGCACAATATCAATCAGGGTGGGCGAGACGCGATTGCCACCGTTGGCAAAGAGGGTATAGGCAGCTGCGACTTCCAAGGGGGTGGAGTCGTAAGCACCCAAGGCGACCGAAGGCGTAGGCCGCAGGCGGGGATTCAGCCCGGCGGCCACCGCCAGCGCGGCCACCCGGTCATAGCCAGCCATCTCCGCCACCTTGACGGTGGCCACGTTGAGGGAACGGATCAGGGCGTCGCGCGCCGTGACCACGCCGTAAAATTTCTCCCCGTAGTTGGAAGGCTCGTATTCCTCGCCCTCCCAGAAAAACGTGGTGGGCTCATCCACAATCGTGGTCACAGGAGTAATGGCGTTCTCCGGAGTCTCCAGGGCGGTGGCGAAGGCGGCGGCAAAGACAAACGGCTTGAAGGAGGAACCCGGCTGCCGGTGGGCGACAGCGCGGTTGAGTTGGGTCTGGTTGTAATCCCGGCCGCCCACCAAAGCCTTGACCTGGCCGGTGTGCGGGTCGAGGGCAATCAGAGCAACCTGCGGGAGGGGGGACGAGTCTTCCCGCTCTCCAAATCGCTCGGCGAGCTTGGCATCCACTTCCGGCAAGGCTTCCCGGATGGCCTCAGCAGCGGCGCGCTGCAAACCAAGGTCGAGGCTGGTGTGGACGCGATAGCTGCGCGAGATCAACTGCTCCTCAGAGAAGTGGCCCAACAGTTGCTCGCGCACCAAGTCAACGAAATAGGGGGCGTCGTTGGCCTCCACATTCTGGGGGGCAATGGTGAGCTCTTCTTCCCGGGCCTGGTCGGCCTGCTCCTCAGTGATCAAGCCAATCGTCACCATGCCGTTGAGGATATGGTCGCGGCGCTGGCGGGCGCGGTCAGGGTGGCGATAGAGATTGTAATAGTTGGGGCCGCGAATGATGCCGGCCAGCAGGGCGGACTCGCTCAGGGTCAGCCGGCTGATGTCCTTGCCGAAGTAGGCCTGGGCGCCTTCGCCGAAGCCGTGGACGCTGAAGCTGCCGCGCTGGCCCAGRTAGATTTCATTGGCGTACARCTCGAAGATTTTTTCTTTCTCAAAGCGCCGCTCGAGCTGCACRGCAATCAGTGCCTCGGMCGCCTTACGTTTCCAACTGAGGTCGCGGGTRAGGAAGAARCTGCGCGCCAGTTGCATGGTCAGGGTGCTGGCCCCCTGGACACGMGCGCCCTTGCGCTTTCCCRACCAGACACCCAKGTCGTACCACAAGGCGCGGGCCACATCCACCACCGAGATGCCGGGGTGGTTGAAGAAGCGCCGGTCTTCGGCCGTCAAAACCGCCTGCACTAACTCCGGAGGAATGTCGGTGTAGGTCACCAAGCGGCGCTTGGTGCGACGGCGATCGAACAGGTTGGTGACGTGGGCAGGCTCGATGAGCACCGAGGTGAGCAGGCGACCCGTGCGCAGCGAGACCAAATTCTTGATCTCTCCCTCTTCCACTTCCACCCGCACCGCCTGGGCGGGCCCCACCGAGGAGCGCTCCCCGGGGCGAATCTCAATCACCTTCTCGCTACGCTGGTACCAGCCGTAGAGAGAAGGCTCTTCCTCAGGGCTGCTGTAGCCGAAGCGGCGAAGCTGGGCGGTAATTTGTGCCAGCGAGGCGGGCTCGCCTACATAGAGGGCTGTAGGAGCAGAATAGATGCGGGCGGCATTTTCAAAAATCTCTCCGCTCAGCCGGGCGTCAATCAAACGCGCGTAGCGAAACCAGATGTAGCCGAAAACCGCAGCCCCCACAAAGGAAAAAACCAGGAGAGCAATCAGGAGAGCTCGCCCCCACCGCCCCGTCCAAAAGCCGCGCGCAATGCGAATACGAATCGCCACGAGTTTTGACCCTAATACACCGATCCGGTGTCAGCCTGGAAATCGAAAGTGAAGTTGGCCGTGTACACAACCAAATCAATCGGCACGGTGTACCGGGCAGCAATGCGAACGCCGCGGGCAGCCGGAGTTACGCTGATTTGTTTGCGCTCGAGCGGCAAGCTCAACTCCAGCGCTTTCCGGTGCAGTTCCTGCTGAATCTGCCGGGGCGACTTGTTATTGACGCCGGCGTATTTCGCCTGGCTGCGCATGGCGTCTTCAAACTCATAGCTGCTGACATATACAGGAAAGATGCGGACAGCAGCCAAAATGATGGCCGCAACGATGAGGAGAGCGATGAGAAGCTGAAGCCTGCTTCCGCCCTGTTCGGTCGCCGCCGGGTGTCGTGGAGAGCGCACCCTGGCCCGGCCCTGTTCTTCCTGCGCGAGGCTTAACACCCCTCCACCGTTCGCCGCCTTTCCTGCCTGCGAAAGAGGCCCCATCCGGCCTTCCCAGGGCAGTTTGGCACAACTCAGCCGCAATAGCGGCTCCGAACCAGCGTCACCACGTCAGCAATCTTAGCATCGGCCCGAACCCCTGTCGAGCGTTCGGACAGCTCTACCAAGCCATCGCCTACCTTCCGGCCCACAGTGATGCGCAGGGGAATGCCGATCAGGTCGGCGTCTTTGAACTTGACGCCGGGGCGCTCGTCGCGGTCGTCGTAGAGCACTTCCACACCAGTCTGTCGCAGCTCGGCGTAGAGCTGCTCAGCGGCCTGACGGATGGAGTCGTCTTTGAGATTGGTCGGAGTGAGCACAACTTCAAAGGGAGCGACGGCCCGCGGCGGACACATGCCGTTTTGGTCGTGGTTTTGCTCAATGGCGGCAGTGAGAATGCGCTCCACCCCGATGCCGTAGGAGCCCATGATAGGCGTGACCTCTTTGCCGTCGCGGTCGAGCACGCGCAAACCCATGGCTTGGGCATAGCGGCGACCGAGCTTGAAGATGTGTCCCACCTCGATGGCGGAGGCAAYCCGCAGGGRACGCCCGCAACGGACGCATGGGTCGCCGTCGGCCACTTCGCGCAGGTCGTGGTAGGCGCCGGTRAARTCTTTTTCGGGCGTGAGGTAGCGGATGTGGTRGTGATCGCGGTTGGCGCCGCTGATGAGGTTGCGGCGGCCGCGRAACGCCTCGTCTATCAGGATGCGCACACCCTTAACGCCCAGCGGGCCGATGGARCCGGGCGCAGCGCCGAAGGTTTGCTGAATTTCTTCGGGGCGAGCGGAACGCACGGTGGCGCCGCCGAGGGCGTCGGCCAGCTTGGCCTCGCTGAGCTGGTGGTCGCCGCGGACGAAGGCCAGCACGACTTCATCTTTCTTGTCCTTGTCGGCGGCGGGTGCGACATAGACCACCGCTTTCATCATGTGCTCGGGGCCGGTCTTGCTGAAAGCAACCAACTCCTCAATGGTGCGGATGTTGGGCGTGGAGAATTCTTCCGGGGCGCGGTCGCCGTCGAGGTCCTGCACGGGCTTGACGGCGGAGCGGGCCTTTTCCAAGTTGGCGGCGTAGCCGCACTCTTTAACGCACAGGGCGATGTGGTCTTCCCCGGCGTCGGAGACCACCATAAATTCGTGCGATTGCGAGCCGCCCATGGCGCCGGAGTGGGCTTCAACGATCTGGTAGTCAAGACCGCAGCGGCTGAAGATGCGGCAGTAGGCGTCGTAGTGCTTCTTGTAGCTGGCGTCGAGGCCGGCCTCGTCAATGTCRAAGGAGTAGGAGTCCTTCATRATGAACTGGCGCAGRCGCATGAGGCCGGACTTGGGGCGGGCTTCGTCGCGGAACTTRGTCTGGATTTGGTACCAGATTTGAGGCAGTTGGCGGTAGCTGCGCAGCTCGCCGCGMGCGATGTCGGTCATAACCTCTTCRTGGGTCATGCCCAGGCAGAGKTCGCGGCCGCCGTGGTCYTTGARCTGRAACATGRTGGCGGCCAACTGGTCCCAGCGGCCRSTCTSCTGCCAGAGTTYRGCGGGGTGGATGGCGGGCAGGAAGAACTCTTGCGCGCCGATGCGGTCCATCTCCTCACGGATGATGCGCGAGATTTTGAGGACCGAGCGCTGGCCAAGATAGAGATAGGAGTAGATGCCCGCCGCCAGTTGGCGGATGTAGCCCGCGCGCAGCAGCAGGCGGTGGCTGGGGACTTCGGCGTCGGCGGGGTCTTCGCGCAGCGTGGGGATGAAGAGTTGGCTCCAGCGCATCGTCTCTGACTAGATTCAGGACTCTGTTTCCAGTTGAAAACCTGCAACCACCCAAACCATCGAACAGTAGGGCAGCCGCGCAGACGTGTCAAGGCAGTGGGGGCGGGAAGGCGGCGGATTACCAACGGGTGCAGCGGCGCTGGGTTTCTTCGTAGCGCTGGGCGGTGTCGAGGGCATCGGCGGCGGCGTTGCGCGCCTGCGACATCCGCGCAAAGTTGGGCTGGAGAATTTTGTCCAGCTCGGCTTTGGCCTGCTGCATCGCTTCACGGAAGGGAGTGTTCCACCGTGGCCGTGCGTAGGTAGGCAAGGAGGCGGAGGCCGACCCCGCCATCGGCGGAGCGAGAGCGGCTCTGACTTCCTGGACGAACTTCTCCACTACAGCCCGGTCGGCGCGGACGTGTTGGTTTTCGTGGTCGAGCGTAGCCTGATACCCGCACGAACCTTCCGCATACTCCCGGGCGAGATAGACATCAATGGAGCGATAGCGGAAAGCTACGTTGATCTCTGAGACCCAGAAGCAGTCGTCGTCTTCTTCTCCGGCGGAAAAAAAGGTGGCGTCAATCTTGCTTTCCATCCCGAGGTCGAAGATTGTCAGGCCTATGCTGTTGGCACTGCCACCCGAGAGCGCGCGAATCTGGTCGCGAGTCCGGTCGTGGTGCAAGCGCGCATCTGGCACTTCCAGGGTTACGTTGACGGCATAGCGGAGCGCCGGGGCCGGTGTGGCCACACATTCCGTTGTGAGGGTGTACTTGGTTTCCACCGAAGCGGCGTCCAAGGGGGACGAAATCAGTTGAGAGGGACCGAGGTAGGTGCCCGCCTGACGCGGGAGCATGACAGGGGGAGGAAGAAAAGGGGTGACGGTCCTCCGCGGGCTTGGCTGGCTTTCCCCGTCCGGGGAGGTGCAGGCGACCTGGTAGCTCGACCGTTGCTGCGGGTTTCCCTGAAAGCTAAGGATAAAAGCCGGTAGGTTGCCGACGGTGGCAAGGCCGCGGAGGTTGACCTCGATGGGGATGGGGCCGCTCCGGTAGGCGGCGCAGTGTCCGGCTGGCGTGTCCCGCCAGGAATGGATTCCTCTGGCGGTGGCGCTGATGGGCTGGTCGAGCGGGGAGAGGGCGGACGTATCCGGGATTTCAAGCTCGCCGTGGAACCAGGTCTCATGGTGGGACTCATAGGCGGGGTCGGACGCATGTCGCAAAACGACTTTGTGTTCCACCTGGATCGCCCATCGGGGCCGAACCATGGGTGGCTGGGCCATGAGCGTGCGCAAGGCTTGGCGGTCGTCGAGACGCACGGGGTTCTGGGCGGAACCGCGCATCAAAGGGAAACAGGCAAAGACGATGGAGATGATTGCCGCTGTAGGTGGGAGAGCGTGCCTCACTGGATTATCCCGAAGCCACAAGCATACAGATTGTGGAGGCGCCGGCAAAGTTGCACGCGCGCGAATCGGCCCGGCAGATCGTACTCACCACCGAGGCGCAGCCCCGCCTCCGGCGGGGTGCAGGGCGCAGAGAACTCACTCGTCCTTCTCGGTGTTCTCCGGCGCGGTTGCCAAAAGCCAGCGGCGAGGAATAGAATGCCATGAGTGTATGGGGTGAAACATGGTTGAAAAAGGCGCGCGCATTGCCCTGGGAGCCGACCACGCCGGCTTCCAGATAAAAGACCGGATCAAAGAAACGCTGCAGAAGCAGGGCTATGAGGTGATTGACTTCGGCACCCATTCGGAAGAGTCGGTGGACTATCCTGACTACGCGCGCCAGGTAGCGCAGAGCGTCTCGCAGGCCGAGAGCGACCGCGGCATCCTGGTGTGCGGCACCGGGCTGGGCATGGCCGTCACCGCCAACAAGTTCCGCAGCATCCGCGCCGCCACCTGCAACGACACCTACACCGCGCACATGGCGGCCGAGCACACCGACGCCAACATCCTCTGCGTGGGGGCGCGGGTAGTGGATGCCGATCACGCGGTGGCAATCGTAGCAGAATGGCTGAAGGGAAAGTTCGGCGGCGGCCGCCACCAGCGCCGCATTGACAAGATCACTGAAATCGAGCGTTCCCTCCCCGTCCCGGCCGGCAAACCATGAAGTCATCCGCCGCTCACCTTCAGCGCCCGCTGCGCGACGTGGATCCCGACGTGTACCAAGCGGTGCAGAACGAAGTCAGCCGCCAAGTCGAAACCCTGGAGTTGATCGCCTCGGAAAACTTCACCAGCGAGGCGGTGCTGGAAGCCACCGGCTCGGTCTTTACCAACAAGTACGCCGAAGGCTACCCCGGACGCCGCTACTACGGCGGCTGCGAGCACGCCGACGTGGTCGAGTCGCTGGCACGCGAGCGCGCCAAGCAGCTCTTCGGCGCCGAGCACGCCAACGTCCAACCCCACTCGGGCACGCAGGCCAACATCGCCGTCTATGAAACCATCCTGCAAGAAGGCGACCCGGTGCTGGGGATGAACCTGAACCACGGCGGCCACCTCACCCACGGCCACAAACTCAATTTCTCCGGCAAGCACTATCGCTTCATCCCCTACGGCGTGCGCCGCGACACCGAAACCATCGACTACGACCAGCTCCAGCACCTGGCCCAGGAGCACCGGCCCAAGCTGCTGGTGGCCGGCGCCAGCGCCTACGCGCGCATCATTGACTTCGAGCGCATGGCGGCCATTGCGCGCTCGGTGGACGCGCTCTTCATGATGGACATGGCGCACATCGCCGGCCTGATCGCCGTCGGCGTCCATCCCAGCCCGGTGCCGCACGCCGACTTCGTCACCACCACCACCCACAAAACCTTGCGCGGCCCGCGCGCGGGATTGATTCTCTGCCGCGAACAGTTTGCCAAGAGTCTGGATCGGGTGGTCTTCCCCGGCGAGCAGGGCGGCCCGCTGGTGCACGTCATCGCCGCCAAGGCCGTTTGCCTGAAGGAAGCGATGGAGCCGGAGTTCAAGGCCTACCAGCAGCAAACCGTTGCCAACGCCCAGCGGCTGGCCGAGACGCTGGCCGGGCGCGGCTTCCGCATTGTCTCGGGCGGCACCGACACCCACCTGCTGCTGGTGGACGTGTACAAGCGTGGCATCATGGGCCGCGACGCCGAGAAGTGGCTGGAGCAAGCCGGCATCACCGTCAACAAAAACGCCATCCCCTTCGACGAATTGCCGCCGCTGAAGGCCAGCGGCATCCGCCTGGGCACGCCCGCGCTCACCACGCGCGGCATGAAAGAGGCGGAGATGGATTTGATCGGCAACTGGATTGCCGACGTGCTCGAAAAGCTCGGGGACGACTCCCTTGTCCAACGCACCCGCAACCAGGTGAGCGAACTGACCGCCCGCTTCCCGCTCTATACCCACCGGCTGAACCAGGAGGTCGCCGCCGCGCCGCCGGTGCGCTAGCTCGCCCCAGGACCGGCTGGCGAATCGAGCCGTCGGCGAGGGAGCTTGCCGCTCCCAAGTTCAGACACCGGGCTTCAGCCCATGATCGTCGCTCTCGACATTCGACGCGTCCGTGACTTCGGCACCGGCACCTATACCCGCAACTTGGTGGAGGCCCTGGCCCGGCTGGACTCCACCACCTCTTACTTCATGGTCGGCCGCGACTCCGACGCCGCCGCCCTCGGCCGCCTGCCGGACAACTTCCAGTTGCTCGTCTTCGACCGCAGCCCGGACGGCCTCCACCACAACCTGCGTCTCGCCTGGCAAC
>LKGT01011008.1_pt1 | contig 10911 bp, 9 predicted proteins | sample 503861 | NCBI WGS metagenome assembly LKGT01 (sample SAMN04113194, study PRJNA297058) | marine sediment metagenome | biome: marine benthic biome; feature: marine benthic feature; material: marine sediment; isolation source: sediment sample collected at the water-sediment interface from the South... ...
TGCTTGAAATGCAGGGCCTGGCCGAACATCGGCCCGACGCCGCCCATCTGGAACATCAGCCATTCCAGGACTTGGATGCGTCGACGCGGGTCCATGGGCCAGAGGGGGCTCACGGTCTTTTCCGCGAGATAGATAAGGATCGCACCGGACTCAAAAATGCTAACCGGCTCGCCGTCGGGTCCTTTGGTGTCAACGATCGCCGGGATCTTGTTATTGGGGCTAATCTTCTCGAATTCAGGGTCGAACTGTTCGCCCTTACCGATGTTCACAGGGTGGAAATYATAAGGCAATTCCAACTCTTCCAACAYGATTGCGACCTTGCGTCCGTTCGAGGTGTTCCAGCTGTAAAGATCGATCATGTCTCAATCTCCTTAGCTCGGRCGACCGAAACRGATCGCCCGAGCAGGAGGGGTCCTATRSGGCCCAGGGCAGCAGAACGATGTTGCCCTTGACYTGGTTGGTCGAGATYAGGCGGTGCGCCTCGGCGGCGTCCTTCAACGGCAATGYGCGGTCGAGGAGCGGCTTGATCGTGCCGGCCTTGACCTGTTCGAGGCCCCATTCCAGGTCCTCGATATCGCTGGCCATCGTGCCCTTGAGCTGCTTCTGGGCGAAAAAGAGGCTGCGGATGTCGAAGGTGACCTCCGGCCCGGCGGCGAACCCGAAAGCAACGACGACACCCAGCGCCTTGACGGCCTCGATGCTCTTCGCCAGCACGTCGCCGGCTAGGTTGTCGATGACCACGTCGGCACCTTGGCCACCGGTCCATTCCTTGACCCGCTCGACGAGGTCCTCGGTCTTGGCGTTGATGACCAGGTCGGCGCCCGATTCCTTGGCGAACGCGCCCTTGGCGTCGTCGCGGACGGTGGTCGCGACCTCGGCGCCGAGCGCCTTGGCGACCTGGATCTGCATGGAGCCAGACCCCGACGCGCCGGCGTGGATGAGCACCTTGTCGCCGGTCTTGACACCGCCGACGCCCTTGAGGGCATGGACGGCCGTCGCCAGCACCACCGGCAGGGTCGCGACCACTTCGGGGCTGAGACCCGTCTCGTCCTTCACCACGGCGCGGGCGGGGACCTCGATATACTGGGCGTAGGTACCCGTGATGTGCAATCCGGGAAGGGCGAAGCTCGGTGCTGTGACGGTCGGGCGGATGTCGGCCTCGGCGTCATCGGTAGGGTAACCGGGGACGACAATCACACGCTCACCGACCTCGAGGCCCGTGACATCGGCGCCCAATTCGAACACCTCGCCGGCGGCGTCGGCGCCTAGGATGAAGGGGAAAGGAAGCTCGGGAACGATCGAGCCTTCGCGGATGTAATGGTCCAGACGGTTAACACCGGCGGCCAACACTTTGATCAGGACGTGACTGGGCTTGGGTTTAGGCGTTTCGATATCTTCGTACTTGAGGGCATCAACATCGCCAAATTCATGGATCACTGTTGCTTTCATCTGAGACTCCTCCCTGGGTTGAATATTTATGGTGGTCAGCGGGGTCCCTCGGAGCAATCGAATATCTGGATGAATTGCCTGTCTATAATGGAAGCAGTTTGCGTGCCACTATGGTTGAGTGCAGCCTCTTAAACCAGGATTCCCCACGTGAAGTCCTCCGATGGGGTTGATGTTGCCTCAACCTCGCCAGATTGTCCAATAGCGTGCACGGTGGCGACGGATTCCGGCTCGGTGTCCTCGTTTTGATCCCCGAATGGGTAGGGCGGCGAACGATAACGACTATCAGGCGGCGGTCCGGACACACCCGTCCCGTTGTACGGAAGCGAACTAGTACCCGCATAGCCCGTTCGTGAAAATTCTCGGACTTCTAGCCCTCGTCATTATGTCTGCTTTTGGCTATAAGCGGACCTTCAGAGGCCCAAAATCGACTTCCGCTGTACCCCCGAAAGCGGACGTTCCCACGACCTTGGCTGACTTCCGGTTGTGACCCACAGCGGAAGTCGAGGCTCACCAATTCGTGACACGCTATATACCGAAGGCTTCAGCCATTTCGTCACCTCCATGACWGCTCCGGTTGCTTCCGGCTGGAGCGATGSCCGGRTRGGACTTGCACCCACTGGAAAAGCGCCGCCTTACCACGGCGCACACCCACAGCGGACCTTTCACAGCCAATTCCCTGGCCCCATAGATTGAGGCTTATTTTTTCAAAGCCTTTCGGCCAAACATTTTTATGCCCGGTTTGGTATTGAGCTTAAAGGAACTCTCCACACCGTATGAGTTGAATAATCTCCTAATATTGGACTTTGAAAACCATCTGATATGCTCAATGGGTTTTACCTCGTTCCATTCCAAAAAATTGCGGGGCCGCCGAAAATGTCCGAAATCCGGAGTTGTTAGGAAAAGAACGCCCGAGTTTTCCAGCACCAGACTCAGGGCCTCCGCAAACCCCCGGACGTCCGGCACATGCTCAATGACTTCCGTGCAATATACGATATGAAATTTCCGGCTGGATTTCGCCAAGCTGGAAATATCCATGTTCAAAAACTCACCGCCGGGAAAATGCTGGCGGGCTGTTTCCAGGGCCCCGCTATCGATATCTATGCCCGTGCCTTGGAGGCCCAATCGATGGGCCGCCTCAACGGCAAATCCCTGATTGCAGCCCACGTCCAGGAAAGTTTTTCCGCGTGCCAGTCCAGAGAGTTTTTTGATTCGCCGGGCAGCACGCTTAATCTTCTTGTCCTTCTTCCTCAAATAACCTTTCGAGACGAATTGGGAGTAGTAGGTGTGATAAAATTCTGAAAGCCGGTCGCCATCCGGCTTTGGCGCGACAAACAGCAGGGAACAGTCGCGGCACTGCTGGAATTGGAGGTCTTCCCGCCAATCCAAAGATTGCATTGTCCTCAGAATGGTAAATCGTTCGTCATCTGCTGACAGCCGCCTGTCGGAGTCCAAATAGTGAACCCAGTCTGAGAATTGGGCGCGCGTATCGGTATTTTGCGACAAGCAGGCAGGGCAGTTATGCGATGATCAGGCCTTCGGGATTTATCGGGGTGATTTAGGGTTGAGAATCTCACGCGGGATCGGCGATGTGACCAGCGATCTGGCCGTCTTTATCCGAATTTCCCAGATAACCTTCAAATCGGCTCCAACCTAACCCAAATCCCACCACCATCGGAAGAGTTTTCCCTCCGCAGCAGTCTCACAGCCAGATTTTGGTGAATTGAGCATGGTCGGAAGCCCATTCGGCTCGGTTTTTCACCATCCAGACACACCTCTCCCATCGTTTCATACCCTGCCGAGGATTTCCTCGGCTTACACCGGAGCGGGTCTTGGTCGAAATTCATCGATCAGCCGCAGGATTTCCCGATACAGGTTCCTCGGCACGGCAACCTCGGCCAATTGGAGCGTGACATAGCGACCATGCCGTAGATGGCTTCTTTCGCCGGCATCACGAACTTCCGSTTATGGCTAAAAGCGGAAGTCAGGACCATGTCGCCGGTACGTCCGCTTTGCCCCCAACAACGGACGTGGCAGGGGTGGGTCGCGGGAGTCCGAAGTTGACCCAGAGCAGAAGTTGATGGCGCTGGACGATTAGCCGAGCAAGAGCCAATCCAGAAGGTTCTGTCGTATCCGGTAAGCCATGGTTCTCGGGCCCAAATCGAAGGAGCATCATTCCGGCAGGCCCGCCTTGCGCAGGCCGTTGACGTAGMGCTGCAGCTCGTTCGGGTCGGTGTAKGGTTSCGTCCTGGCCCACTCCKTAATMGAAARRTTCGGGAWGACCTTCATGWRCTCTTTGGCCKYATAGCGCGCCTCATCAAGCCGGCCCRRGTGGGCGTACRYAGYGGCCAGGARTCTGYGGGNCTGGNTCAGRCKCRGTCATTCGYTCGAGGGCCKCAAGCGCATCCTCGTAGCGGCCGAGATGAAAGTAGGAAAACCCGAGTACCCACCAATACGAGCCAGGACAGTTCGGATTGAGACGGATAGCACGCTTGCAACGGTCCATGGCCTCTTCGACTCGTCCACTGTAGATCAGGTCTTCCGCCGAGTTGGCGAGAAGATTGGCATCGTTCGGGTTGATACGGAGAGCGCGATCAAATTCGGCCAGACTCTGGGCATGCTTTCCCTGATAGCTATATAGACGACCGAGCACCCAATGCGCCCGATAGTCATCCGGGTCCAGACGTACCGAGCGGAGCGCCAGATCGAGCGTCTTCTGCTCTATGCTCTCGAAGGACGCGGTGAGATAAAGCTTGAAGCGCAGGAAGTGGAGCGAGGCCAGCCCCGAATAGGCGCGCCCGAAGCCCGGGTCCAAATCGATCGCCTTCTCGTAAARCGMCTCGGCCTCCTCGAARCCTGAATCGCCGTGGCGGTAGAAATGCCCTCGGGCCTGTAGGTAACAATCGTAGGCGCTCTGGTTCGTGACCGGAGTTTCGATGCTGCGCTGCCGCACCGATCTTTCGAGGGCACCGTCATCCCCACCGAGGGCGTGGACGATCGAACCGACGACCTCGTCCTGGACGGCGAAGATATCATCGAGATCTCGGTCATAACGCTCGGCCCAGAGGTGGCGATCGTTTGCAGCATCAATGAGCTGTGCCGCGACTCGGATGCGCTGGCCGGCCTTCCGAACACTGCCCTCCAGCACGTACTGCGCACCCAAGTCCTCGCTCACGTCCCGTACTCGCACGGACTTGCCCTTGAAAGTAAAGGTTGAGTTGCGGGAGATGACAAAAAAATCCGGGTTCTTCGACAGCCCGGTGATGATGTCCTCGCTGATGCCATCGGCAAAATACTCTTGCTCCGGGTCGCCCGAGAGGTTGGTGAAGGGCAGCACAGCGATGGATGGCTTTTCGGGAAGCAGGAGCGGTTCGTTCGTCTTTGCCGATACGCTCGCCGTCAACCCAGCGTTCGCAATCCACCGCCAAACCCGCACGGGGCGATCTATATTCTTGACCTCTTGCTCGCCCAAATCCTCGAACGCAATGTCTGTGCGATCGCGTACCTCCTCGTAGACCTTCCCTGAGACGCAGATACCTCCGGGATCCGCAAGCGCCTCCAACCGCGCCGCCACGTTCACGCCGTCGCCGTGTATATCGTCGCCGTCGATCACCACGTCGCCCAGGTTAATGCCGACGCGGAATTCGATCCGCTTTTCTCCTGGTAAGGCGGTATTGCGCTCGGCCACCGCTTGCTGTGTCTCCACAGCGGCGCGCACTGCTTCCACGACGCTCGGGAACTCCGCCAGCATGCCATCGCCCATGAGCTTCACGATGCGGCCTTTGTGCTTGGCAAGTTTCGGATCGATGAGGTCAGCGCGCAGGGCTTTGAGGGCCGATATCGTGCCCTCCTCGTCAGCCCTGATCAGCCGCGAGTAGCCGACCACGTCAGTGGCCATAATGGCGGCGAGACGGCGCTCCATGGAAATCCTCCCTGCCGGGGAGCTTATCGATGAACGGCCGCGGAATCTATACGCGCTGGCGACATCACGAACTTCTGCTTTTGGCTATTAGCTGACGTCCGGCGAGTGACACAGCGAGGTCCGCTTACCGCCCGTTAGCCAACATACCGGCCCGTTGCGTGCTTTCGAGCCACGTCAAACTGCGAACTGAGATTCGACCGCCCCTCGTCAGCACGATTCTCACGCTTGGATCGCGTGACCAAAGACGGCCGATCTCGGGACGGCTGTCTGAGAGCACTCGGCCGCCAAGTCCCCGCCGCCAACCCTCACACCTTCATGCGTTCGCTCTTGGGGTCGTACATCGGCCGCAGGCTCGCCTTCGCGGGCACGCGTTCGCCGGCGACCTCGATCTGGTAAGCGCCCGCGTTGACGAACGCGGCATCGACGCCGTCGGCGTGGCCGACGTAGCCGAGGCCGATCGCCGAGCCCAGGTGGTGGCCATAGTTGCCGGTCGTCAGGTAGCCGACCACCGCGCCGTCGCGCCAGATCGGCTCGTTGTGGTAGAGCAGCGGCTCGGGGTCGTCGAGCGCGAACTGGACGAGCCGTTGTCCTCGCCGGTGATGTCGTGGCCCCAGTAGCGGTAGGCCTTCTCGGTGCGCAGGCTGTCCATGGCGTGCATGCCGACCAGCTTGAGGTCGAACTCGGCGCCCGCCTCGGTGATCGTCTGGAACACGCCGCGGGCGTATTCGGTCGGCACGTAGAGCTCCCAGCCGAGCTCGCCGACGTAGGAGATGCGCGCGGCGCGCACCAGCGCGTAGCCGATCTCGATCTGCTGCGCGGTGCCGAACGGGAAGGCCTCGTTGGCGAGGTCGGCCTCGGTGACGCGTGACAACAGCGCCCGGCTGTTCGGCCCCATGACGCTTATGACGGCCTCGCCCGAGGTGACGTCGGTGACGACGACGCGGGCGTCGTCGGCGATATGGCGCGTCAGCCAGGTGTGGTCGTGCAGCGCGACCCCGGCGCCGGTCACCACCATGAAGGCGGTCTCGGAGAGCCGGGTCACCGTCAGGTCGGCCTCGATGCCGCCCTTCTCGTTGAGCCATTGGGTGTAGACCATCTTGCCGGCCGGCACGGCGACGTCGTTGGCGCAGATGCGCTGCAGCACGTCCTCGGCGTCGGCGCCCTGGACCAGGAACTTGGCGAACGAGGTCTGGTCCAGCAGGCCGACGTTGTCGCGCACCGCGCGGTGCTCGGCGGCCGAATAGCCGAACCAATTCTGGCGCTTGTAGCTGTATTCGTACTTCGGCTCGACGCCCTCGGGCGCATACCAGTTGGGCCGCTCCCAGCCGGCCACCTCGCCGAAGCAGGCGCCGCGCGCGGCGTGGCATTCGTGCAGCGGCGAGGTGCGCACGCCGCGCGCGGTCTCGGGCTGGCGATAGGGCCAGTGCATGTCGTAGAGCAGGCCGAGCGACTCGGCGACCCGGTTGAACAGATAGCTGCGCGTGTTCTGGAACGGCTGCATGCGCAGGATGTCGAGCTCCGAGAGGTCGAACGGCGCGGCGCCGCCGACGATCCATTCGGCGAGCGCCTTGCCGGCGCCGCCCGACGACTGGATGCCGATCGAGTTGAAGCCGGCGCCGACGAAGAAATTGCGCAAGCCCGGCGCCTCGCCGAGGTGGTAGCGGTTGTCGGGCGTGAAGCTCTCGGGCCCGTTGAAGAAGGTCTGGATGCCGGCGGTCTCGAGCAACGGGATGCGGTGCATGGCGGCCTCGAGCACCGGCGCGAAATGATCGAAGTCCTCGGGCAGCTCGTCGAACGAGAAGTCCTCGGGAATGCCGTCCATGCCCCACGGCTTGGCGTTGCGCTCGAAGGCGCCGATCAAGAGCTTGCCGGCGTCCTCCTTGATATAGGCGCTGGCGTCCATGTCGCGCAGCACCGGCAGGTCGGACGGCAGATCGGCGATCGGCTCGGTGACGACGTAGAAGTGCTCGCAAGCGTGCAGCGGCACGGCGACGCCGCACATCAGTCCGACGTCGCGCGCCCACATCCCGGCGCAGTTGACGACGACCTCGCAGGTGATGTCGCCGCGCGTCGTCGCGACGCCGGTGACCCGGCCGTTCGCATGGTGCACCGCGGTGACCTTGGTGTCCTCGAAGATCGCCGCGCCACCCATGCGCGCGCCCTTGGCCAGCGCCATCGTGGTGTCGGCCGGGTTGGTCTGGCCGTCGTTCGGGAAGTAGATGCCGCCCAACAGGTCGTCGGCGTTGAGAATCGGGTAGAGCGCCTTGGCTTCCTCGGGTGTGACGAGCCGGACCTCGACGCCGCAGGTCTTGGCCAGATCGGCGCCGCGGCGGTGCTCCTCCCAACGTGCTTCGTTGTTGGCGATGCCGAGGCTGCCGTTCTGCTTGAGACCGGTCGCCTGGCCGGTCTCGGCCTCGAGCCCCTGGAACAGCTCCATCGAGTACTTGGCGAGACGGGTCAGCGTATAGGTGCCCAGCACCTCGCGCACCAAGCCCGCCGCGTGCCACGTCGTGCCGCTGGTGAGCCGCTTGCGCTCGACCAGCACGATGTCGGTCCAGCCGAGCTTGGTGAGATGATAGGCGACGCTGCAGCCGACGATGCCGCCGCCGACGATGACCACGCGCGCGTGGCTCGGAAATTGCTTGGCCATGACCCTCCCCTTGGTGCCACCCGATCACGACTGGACCGTCTGGTTGGTATGCGGTTCGGGGCACCCGACGCAAGCGGAAATTGCGCGGCGGTCAGGAGGTCAACGCGCGGTGTCGCCGCTCCACTGATCGGGATCGACAGCCGACGCATACTCCTCGAGCCGGCTCCGGTCMCGGATRTAGAGGCTCTTGSTCCTGCGTTCGACGACGCCCGCRGCGGCGAGCTGGCCGATYGTGCGCGCCACCGTCTCGCGCGTCGTGCTCGCCYGGCTGGCGATCTCTTTTTGTGTCGGCAGCGGCCAGAYGAGCCAGCCGTCCGAACCGCCGGGATCCGGGTTCGCCAATTGYAGCAGTTCGAGGCAGACGCGCTGCACCGCGCCAAGCGTGCTGAGGTCCATGATCCGGTCGTCGCAGGCGCGGATGATGCGCGCCAGCCGCAACAGCAGGCTCTTGGCGAGTTCCGGGTGATCGACGATGAGCTGGTTGAAGAGCTGCGGCGTCATGGTCGCGACCAAGCAGTCGTCGGCGGCGACGACGTTGGCCGAGCGTGGCTGCGCGTCGATCGCGGCGAGTTCGCCGAAATAGCTGCCCGACGGAATGCGCGCCAGCGCGATCTTGCGGCCGCTCACCGAGTAGTTGACGACCTGGACCGTGCCGTGAACGATGAAGTAGACGTCGCGGTCCTCGCTGTCCCGATCGAGGATGTTGTCGTTGGCACCGAAGCGGCGCCAGACGCACTGGCGTTCGATGGCGCGCAGTTGGTCGGGCGCAAGCGCCTCGAACAGGCGAATGCCATCGAGACGTTGGTCGTGTTCCGATGCCACGCCGCTAGCCTCCCGCGCCACCGCTGAGTTCGACGATGCGGCTGTTCGTCGTGCGAATGATCCGTGTCAGCCGCCGCAAAAGATGCGTGGCGAGTTCAGAGTACACCAAGACCAGCTGGTTGAACCTGTTCGCCGACATCCGCGCGACCAGCGAGTCCTCGATCGCGATGACGCTCGCCGAGCGGGTYTCGCCGTCGATKGCCGAGAGCTCGCCGAAGAAGTCGCCGGCTTCGATYCTGGCGAAACTGATCTTGTCGCCGTCGGCAGTGTAGCTGACSGCCTCGACCGCGCCCGAGWCGATGAAAAAGACGTCGGTCTCATCGCTGTCACGYTCGAGCACGACATCGTCGATTTTACATTCACGCCACCGACACGCAGTTTCCAATTCGCGCAAGGCGTCGCCCGGCAATGCCGAAAACAGCTCGATGCCATCGAGACGGAAGCTCGGTTCGTCGTSCACGTTACGCGCCTCTCCAACCCACTAGTGGATAGAATGCCACAGATAGACCRAAATTGCGGCCGTGAANTTTTTCWGTTGGCAGCAAACATTATCGCGATTATGCGAAATGAACCCGCCCGGTTGGTTTGATTCCAACGCGTCACCGTGKTATTCGAAGGTCAGCCAGATGCGTCCATGGCATGACGAGCGTCAGCCGTTTCGATGATGGCGCTTTGWGCCGTTTCGAGGTCGTCGGAGCATCTCGATCCCGGCGTTGAAAACGGCCTCGCCGAGGACGCGATCGAGGAGATCGAAGATGTACGTTGCCGACATACTGAACGCCAAGGGATCCGAAGTGATCGCGACCGGCCCCACCGAGACGGTGGCGGTGACGGCACGCCTCTTGAACGACCGGCGCATCGGCGCGGTGCTGGTGCGCGACGGCGAGGACAATGTGATCGGCGTCATATCGGAGCGCGACATCATCCGCGGCATCGCCGTCAACGGCGCCGGCGCGCTCGATATGGAGGTCCGCGAGTTGATGACCAGCGAGGTCATCTCGTGCAAGCCGACCGACACCATCTCCGAAGTCATGCGGGTCATGACGACGCGCCGCTTCCGCCATCTGCCGGTGATGGAAGACGGCGCGCTCAAGGGAATGATCAGCATCGGCGACGTGGTGAAGTACCGTCTCGAGGAAACCGAGACGGAGGCCCGCGCCCTGCGCGACTACGTCATCGCGAGCCGCTGAGCCGAGCCGGCTTACGACGTCTCGTCGCTTTGGCTTGCCGCGCGGGTCGAGCAAGGCGACGGCGCAGGCATTCGGATTGATCATGAGCAATACCGCTGATTTCGTCGACCTCGACGATCTCGTCTCGAATATCAGTTCGGGCGCGACGCTCGCCGTGCCGCCCGATTACAGCGGCGTCGCGATGGCCGCGACACGCGCGCTGATCCGACGCGGCGTCGAACGGCTGAACCTCGTCGCCTGCCCGACCAGTGGACTTCAGGCCGACATGCTGATCGGCGCGGGGTGCGTCGCAACGCTCGAGGCGGCCGCGGTCAGCCTCGGCGAGTTCGGCGCCGCGCCGCGCTTCACGCGGGCAATCCGCTCGGGCGCCATCACCATGAAGGACGCCACCTGCCCGGCGATCCACGCCGGGCTGCAGGCTGCTGAAAAGGGGGTTCCATTTATGCCTCTCCGCGGCATCGTGGGCTCGGACCTTCTGGTCCACCGTCGGGATTGGAAGGTCATCGACAACCCCTTTTCTAAAGCTGACCCGATCGTCCTGCTGCCGGCCATCAGGCCCGATGTTGCATTGTTTCATGCGCCTCTGGCGGACCGCGCCGGCAATGTTTGGATCGGCGTCCGCCGCGAGCTTTTGATGATGGCTCATGCCGCTAAAACGTGCCTGGTGGCGGTTGAAAAGGTGGTGGAGGGTGATCTTCTCGCTGACGAGAGCAGGGCGGCGGGAACCATCCCCGCGCTTTACGTTTCTGCCCTGGCGGAAGCGCCTAACGGCGCCCGGCCGGTCGGTCTCTTTGGTGTCTATCCGCCCGATGACGCGGTCCTGGCGCGCTATGCGCAGATGGCAAAGACCGAAGAGGGCTTTGCCGCTTTCCTTGATGACT
>LKGT01004279.1_pt1 | contig 10905 bp, 10 predicted proteins | sample 503861 | NCBI WGS metagenome assembly LKGT01 (sample SAMN04113194, study PRJNA297058) | marine sediment metagenome | biome: marine benthic biome; feature: marine benthic feature; material: marine sediment; isolation source: sediment sample collected at the water-sediment interface from the South......
GACCTTGGCGCCCAGACCTTGGCGCCCAGACCTTGGCGCCCAGACCTTGGCGCGCAGACCTTGGCGCCCAGACTTTGGCGCCCAGGCCTTGGCGCCCAGACTTTGGCGCAGGGTCATCGGTCCAGCCGCCCCTGACCCAACACGGAAGTCCCTAATCCTGCGAGAGAAGCAGGTGAAGATCCGTTGCGATGACCGTCTGCCACAGGCGCCATGTGACCTTCCGGGTGGCCAAGCCGCCTACGCTAGGCCATCGAATGGCACAGAATAGTTGTGCCTATCCTAGGCTGCACCATCTTGGTAAGTTGCGATGGACTATGAGGTTGTCCGGGAATTGCCAAATTCTCGGCTCACCGCCTTAGGACGAAGGAGGCAGGCCAATGTCGCTGGAATACGTGGCACTAGGGATGATGATATTCGTTGGAATCGTCTTTTTCTACGGCATCCTCGCCATTCACGACATTAACCTTATGAGATCGCAAAAAAGCGCGGCCACCCGCATTTGGAAGCGATTCATTATGCCGGTTGGATAAGCATGTTCACACTCCATTCGATTTGGACCTTCCTGTGGATTTGGGCGACCGTCTATCATGCCGACCGCGGCTATGGGTTCTCCGAGCCGAGTGGCCAAATGCAGAAGATTCTCGAGAAACTCGATATCGTGGAACGGCCTCGGCTACAAGCGGAAGTCAGGACCATGCTGCCGGCACGTCCGCTTAGCCGCCCCTCCGGACGCCCGTGCGCCCCGCTCCGCCGTTTGCCTGATCGGTCATGCCCAAAAATCCTTTGCCCGGTTTCGCCGCCCCTGAGCGGCGCGGGGGTCTTGGTCTTCAAAAACACGCGCCTGGCGAACTAGGTAGGGGGAATGTCCTTATGGACCGCGGCCCGGCGGCAAGTCATACTATCTGGCTCGATCGGATTGGGATTCAACGCGGGACGACATCATGAATTCAGCAAGAGTCCTGAGCGTCAGCCTGATTTCCCTGTTGATSRCCGTCGTCCTGGCCGSCGTACTCCTGGATCAGAGCGCGAAGGTTCGGGCGTTCACCTGACTTCCCTACCACCGGTCCCCCGAGGAGGTACTCGGTGGAGATGATCTCCAGCGCGTTGCCGTCGAACTCGGTGTTGCCCTCGGCCTTGGCCTTGGCCAGCGCATCCTTGATCGTGTCTTCCTGGTCTTCGTGGATGCTGAACGTGAGACGCTTGATGGGCGTGTCCTCCAGCTCATTGATGGCGCCGTCGTTCCCGTTGGCTACCTCAGCCCGGTGTTCCTTCACCATCCCCTGGAGGGTAGCCATCGTGACACCCTCAGCCTTCTCGAACCAATCCCTGTAGTTCTCGGGGGTGAGCTGCTCGGCTTCGACCTTTTCGAGCTCCTCGTAGGCCTGGATCAACTTGCCCTGTGACTTGGGCTCCTGATAGTGCAGGCCACGCAGCACGTTCTGCGACGAACCGCTGTGGTTGTCCTGGACGAACTCGGTGGGCAGGCCGTGGGCGGCGAAATTTTCGGCGTTGAAGATTTCCATGAAAAACCCGCGGCCGTCTTCGAACACCGTCGGCTTCAGCAACAGCACATCGGGAATTTTGGTGGCGATGACTTCCATCAGTCCTTGCCGTGTTTGACCAGGCGCTCGAGATAACGGCCATAGCTGTTTTGCATCAGCGGCGCGGCCAGCGCCATCAGGTCGCGGTCGTCGATGTAGTCCAGCCGCCAAGCGATTTCCTCCGGGCAACAGACTTTCAAACCCTGGCGGTCTTCGATGACGCGCACGAAATCGGCCGCCGCCATTAGCGATTCATGGGTGCCGGTGTCCAGCCAGGCGGTGCCGCGGCCGAGTTTCGCGACGTGCAGTTTGCCGGCGGCCAGATAAACCTTGTTCAGATCGGTGATTTCGAGTTCGCCGCGCGCCGAGGGCTTGAGCGCGGCGGCCATCGCGGGTGCGTCCGCATCGTAAAAGTACAGGCCGGTGATTGCGTAGTCGGAAAGATATTCCTCCGGCTTTTCGACGATGTCGCTGAGTGCGCCTTGTTTATCGAACACGGCGATGCCATAGCGCTGTGGGTCGTTGACGCGGTAAGCGAAAATGCTGGCGCCGTCGTTTTCCGTGGCGCGCAAGAAAGTGTCGGCGAGACCGTGGCCGAAGAAGATGTTGTCGCCGAGGACCAATGCCGATGGGGCGCCGGCGAGGAATTCTTGTGCGATCACCAACGCCTGGGCGATGCCGTCGGGGTTGGGCTGGCTGGCGTAGCTGAGGTTAAGCCCCCACTGGCTGCCGTCGCCGAGCAGCTTGTAGAACGCCGACTGGTCGTCGGGCGTGGTGATCACCAGCAGCTCGCGGATGCCGGCGAGCATCAAGGTCGCCAGCGGGTAATAGATCAGCGGCTTGTCATAGACCGGCATCAACTGTTTGCTGACCGCGTAGGTCAGCGGGTGCAGGCGCGTGCCGGTGCCGCCGGCGAGAATGATTCCTTTGCGAGTCACGGTGTCATCCCTTGTTTCCTATTCCTTCAGTCCTTTTTCCTGTAGGCCAGTTTCTTGCCGAGCTCGACGCCGAACTGGTCGAAGGGGTTGATCCCCCAGATCATCGCCGCTGCAAACACCCGGTGTTCGTAAAACGCCAGCAAGCTGCCGAGCATCGTCGGGGTGACGCTTTCGAAGGCTATCACTGTGGAGGGGCGATTGCCCGGTTGCGAGTCGTGCGCGCCGGCTTCGCAGCCCGCCGCCAGCGCCTCGGCCTGGGCCAGCGCGTTGGCCTGGTTCATGGCGTCGAGTTCGGCGTCGTCGAGACCGAGATCGGCCGGTACCAGGAATTCGGCGGCGAAGGCTTCGGTGCCCTGGTGGAGCAGTTGCATGAAGGCGTGCTGGGCGTTGGAACCCGCACCACCCCAGAGCATCGTGCCGGTGCGGTGGGTGATGGGCTGGCCATCGCGGGTCGTGGCCTTGCCCAGGCTCTCCATGAACAACTGTTGCAGGTRMKCGGGCAGGCGGGCGAGRCCAATCCCTGGCAGGTGCCCATGGGTCGGATTTCCGGCGATGTCCTCGGCCTGGCCGGCGTCATGGTCCACGGGGTGGACGAGCCGGGCCGGGTCGGGGAAATCGTGACCGCCGGGGGGCGCACCGCCTTCGACGGACCGGCGGCGGTGGCGGTGCTGATCGCGCAAACGGTGGTCGGGATCAAGGATTTCGGGGATCAGGCGGAATAAGCGGTGACGCGGAGCGAGACATATCCCCTGCGCCGGCGCCAGGTCGTCGAATCCCTTGTCGCCGACCGCGGCGACCTGCTGGTCGTCGCCGGCCTGGGCGCGCCATGCTGGGACGTCACGGCGGCCGGCGATCACGCCCTGACCTTTCCCCTGTGGGGCGCCATGGGGTCGGCCGCGCTGATCGGCCTCGGCCTGGCGCTGGCCCAGCCCGCCCGGCGCGTCCTCGTGATCACCGGCGACGGCGAGATGCTGATGGGACTGGGTGGTCTCGCCACCATCGCCGTGCAGGCGCCGGAGAACCTGGCCATCGCCGTCCTCGACAACGAACGCTATGGCGAGACCGGCATGCAGGCGACCCACACGGCCTTTGGCGTGGACCTGGCGGCGGTGGCGGCGGCGGCCGGGCTGCCGGTCACCGGCACCGTCGGCGACGACGCCGGCCTCGGCGCCGCCGTCGCCRAGCTCCGCGGCGCCCAGGGCCCGGTCTTTTTCRCCATCAARGTGCGCGCCGAGGACMTGCCGCTGGYGYTGCCGCCCAGGGACGGCGTCCACCTGAAGAACCGCTTCCGCAGGGCCCTGCTGGGCGAAAAWGAGGSCGTTTAGGGRGTCGCSGGCCGRTGGSAAAGGTGCASAGCCGAACCTGGAMCTGGSAWTTCGACAGYCCGGCGGAAAAGATCTGGCCGGTCCTCGCCGATACCGCCCGCTTCAACGAGGCSGCCGAATTGCCCGACCAYCAGGTCGAGGAGATTCCCCAGGCCGACGGCTCGGTGCTGTACATCGGCCGTGCCCRYRTSGGTCCSTTCMGGCTGGAATGGCGCGACARGCCCGCCAACTGGMTCACCAACCGGTGGTTCCGCCATTGCCGTGAGTTCCGGACGGGGCCGCTGAAGTCYYTGTGCGCCACCTTCGAGCTCTTTCCCCAAGAYGGCGGCTGCCGCGGCGAATACACCCTCGAGGCCGARCCSGCCAACCTGKTGGGSCGTYTGATCCTGGCCGCCGGCTTTTTCCGGKCCACGGGKTCRACCTTCGGCCGGCTCGCCGMRAACGCCCGCGACTTCGCMWAYGGCCGGCGCCCGACGGAATTCGACTGCAAGCCGCCGMACCTCATGCCGGGGGCCGAGGAMCGGGTSTCSGGCCTGGTCGCCGCCATCGAGGCCACGGCCCACGGCCACGGCCTGGCGGGGAAGCTGGCCGAGTACGTGTTGCGGCGCCAGGAGGTGGACRTCCGTTCGATCCGGCCGCTCRGGCTGTCGCGCCTSTGGGRCGTACCGGATCGCCATGCCATCGARGTYTGCCTGGAGGCGGTCAGGCAGGGCCTGYTGCGGCTCCGGTGGGACCTGCTTTGCCCGCGCTGCCAGGTGGGCAAGGCATCGGTGCCGGCGCTGGACCAACTGCCCAAGGGYGCCCATTGCTCGTCGTGCAAYATCGATTTCGACCAGGAATATTCGAAAAACGTGGAACTCGCCTTTCACCCGGCGCGGGCGATCCGGCCCCTGCACAGCGGCGAATATTGCCTGTTCGGACCGATGAGCACGCCGCACATCAAACTGCACCTGACCCTTGGCGCCGGCGAACGGCGGACGGTGGCACTCGATCTGCCCCATGGCGTCTATCGCCTGCGCACCCTGGAGGCGGGAGRCGAGGAAACCRTCCATTGGGACGAGGCGGGGTTTCCCGAAGTSATCGCCGAYGGRGACTCSGTCTCCGCCGGGCCTCCCKCSGCCCCCGGGAAGGTTGCGCTCGCCAACACGGCSSRSAGGRARCTGACYTTCATCGTCGAGGAGCGCGGATGGWTGSSCGAYGYGCTGACGGCGGACCGGGTCACCGCGCTGCAGGTTTTCCGGGACCTGTTTACCGCCGAYGTCCTGCGTCCCGGCGACGACGTGGAGATCGATTACATCACCATGATGTTCACCGACCTCAAAGGCTCGACGGCCCTCTACGAGCGGATCGGCGATCCGCGGTCCTATGCCCTGGTCCGCGAGCACTTCGCCATCATCGGCAAGGCCGTGCGGGCCCATGACGGCGCCRTCGTCAAAACCATCGGCGACGCCGTCATGGCGGTGTTCAMCCACCCGCCCGACGGATTGCGCTGCGCCGTCCRGATCCACGCCGATTTCGCGGCGTTCAACGCGRCGTCGGGGAAGGAACCGATGACCGTCAAGCTCGGATTACACGCCGGGCGCTGCATATCGGTGACCYTGAACGACCGCCTCGACTATTACGGCTCCGCCGCCAACAAGGCGGCCCGCCTGGAAGGCCAAAGCCAGGGCGGCGACATCGTGATGTCGCGGGAATTCGCCGACGATCCCGGCATCGTGCCCTTGCTCCGTGCGTTCTCGCCGGTGGAGGCGACGGCGGAGCTGAAAGGCTTCCGCGAGCCGGTCCCGTTCCTGCGCATCACCGCCGGGGAACTCGCCGCCAAGGCCGGCGATTGAGGCGATTTCGCCACCCGCCCCTCGCCGCGCCGGTGCCGCGCCCGCACCGCTCCGACCGGGGTTGGGCGATGTTCTTGCCTTGCCACGGTGCCGTGCAAGGGATCAGGATAGGGGCGGTTGAGAAGGAGGAAGAACCATGGGTCCGTTCATCGCCCTTGCCGTCGCCACCGCCGCATTCGTCAAAGGGGCTCTCCTCGGCGCCGTGGTCGGAGGCGCCGCCGTCGCCTGCGCCTGCCGGCGGTCGCGTTCCGGTGACACCGTGGAGCGTCCCGAGACGCCCGAGCCGCGGGAAAGCTGATACACGCCACTGCCCGTGCCGCAGGGTAGGCGGGTCAAGGAATTGTATTGCGGTATTTGCGTGCTGGCGACTACAACTCGTGCATGACGGAACGCGGGCCGGTCCTGTGCCGGGGCGCGGCGACCGTCCCATTGCCATCGGTGTGAGACGAGTGCGGGGAACGAAGGAACGCGACAGGGGCATGGAGGCGGGCGGAAAATCCGCACGGCCCTCGCCGCGTCGGTTCTTCGAGGACCTGGCGGCCCGCTTCGGCCTTGTCCGCCCGCGCCGGTCCGGTGACTCCGGCCCGGCCGCGGCCGCCGCGGCTGGCGAACCCCGGATCTCCGGCCGCCGCGAGGCCGACCGGGACCCGGGCAAGCGAACGCCCGAGCGCGCGACGGTTCTGGCGAACATGGGTGTTGCCCGCCTCGAGGGCGACAGGTTCGTCTGGGTCAATAAGCGCATGGAGGATTTGTTCGGATTCGAGACCGACGAACTCATCGGCCTGTCGCCCGAGGTCCTGTGCGCCTCCGCCGGTGACTTCGAGAAGGTTCGGCAKGCGGCGCTGCCCCGGCCCGCCGAGGCCGCGACCGGGGTCATCGAATGCCAGATGAAACGCAAGGACGGCTCGCTTGTCTGGGTGGAGCTGTTCGGCAAGGCCGTCGACGCCGCCGACGATTCGNAAGGGNTCGGTCTGGATCGTSCAGGACATCACCCGGCAGAGACAGGCCGAGGAGCACCTGCGGCTGGCCTCCACCATCTTCGAAATCACCGCCGAGGCCATCCTGGTCAGCGATTCCCGAAACCGCATCGTCATGGTCAACCCGGCCTTCACCGAGAYAACCGGCTACACCCAGGAAGAARTCGCCGGCMRGAACCCGGCAATCCTGAGTTCCGGCCGCCACGGCGCCGAATTCTACGAMWCCATGTGGGACGCSYTGGCGCGTACCGGCCGGTGGGAGGGCGAGATCTGGAACCGCCRCAAGAACGGCGAGGTGTTCCCGGAATGGCTGTCGATCRCCGCCGTGCGGGGGGAAAGCGACGGCACCGAGTATTATGTCGCSGCCTTCAGCGACATYACMAAGCGCAAGCAGGATGAAGAGCGCATCARCTTTCAGGCAAACTACGACGCCTTGACCGARMTYCCGAACCGCCGCCTGATCCASGACCGCGTCGAYCAGGCCCTGGCCCAGGCCGCCCATACCGGGGARCGGGTCGGSGTCCTCTATCTGGACATSGATAACTTCAAGTTCGTCAACGACACCRTGGGCCACGGCGTCGGCGACRTCGTGCTSRGCGAGATGGCGCGCCGRATGCGATCCTGCCTGAGGGACCGCGACKCCATCGGCCGCGTGGAGRGCGACGAGTTCATGGTCTTTTTGGCCGCCRTCCGGTCGGCGGAGGAAWCCRCCATGGTGGCGCGGCGGCTGCTGGAGGCGGTTTCCAGGCCCATGGTGCTGGCSGGGCGCAGGGACGACATCGTGATCACCGCCAGCRTCGGCATCTCCGTCTATCCCGACGACGGGGRTACCACGGCCRARCTCGTGCGCAACGCCGCCRCCGCGGCGTTTCATGCCAAGGAGCGGGGGCGCAACAACTATCAGTTCTTYACCGACGACATGAACRTCCGGGCCAWGGAGCGCYTGAGCCTGGAAAACCGCCTGCGGCRGGCCATGGAAAAGGGCGAAATGGTGCTCCACTACCAGCCCAAGGTRAGTCTGCGCCACGGGCGAATCGTCGGCATGGAGGCGCTGGTGCGCTGGCAAAGCCCCGAAGAGGGGCTGGTGCCGCCCGGCAAGTTCATCCSSCTGGCCGAGGAAACCGGCCTCATCGTTCCCCTTGGCGAATGGGTGCTGCGCACCGCCTGCGTTCAGGCCAAGGCGTGGCAGGATGCCGGCCTGGCGCCCCTCAGGATGGCCGTCAACCTGTCGGCGCGCCARCTCTCGAAGCCCGACCTGCTGGCCGACATCATMCGCATTCTGGACGAAACCGGGCTGGCGCCCGARYACCTGGARATGGAGATCACCGAGAGCTCGCTGATGGAAAGGGCCGACGACGCCATCGCCACCCTGGACGAAATGCGCGCCATGGGBATCCACCTCACCGCCGACGATTTCGGCACCGGGTACGCGTCCTTGAATTACTTGAGAAATTTYCCCCTGGACGCGATCAAGATCGACCGTTCGTTCGTGTCCGACATCGGCGGCGGCCGGGGCGCCTCCATGCTCGCCGCGGCGGTCATCGCCATCGGCCAAAGCCTGGACCTGAAGGTGACCGCCGAAGGGGTGGAAGGCGARGCCCAACTGGCCTTCCTGCGCCAGCATTGGTGTGACGAGATSCAGGGGTCCTATTTCAGCCCGSCCCTGCCGGCGGCCGAATTCGAGGYCCTGGTGCGSGAAGGGCGGCGCCTGTGATGCCCYGGGYGGCGGCAAACCGGGGGSRGYGGGRCCSATGAGCCGGCGATCGGDACTTGCGCGCCCCGATCTGGTCGAGCGGCTGGGCGCCGTGAAGCTGCTGTCGRTGGACGTGGACGGCGTGYTGACCGACGGCGGCCTGTACTTCACCGACGACGGCCRYCARAGCCGCARGTTCAACGTCMGGGACGGGGTCGGAATGAAGCGCGCCCTGGCGKCCGGGATCGAACTCGCCATCGTCTCCGCCAGCGCGGCGCMGTCCATCCGCCACCGGGGCGARMTCCTYGGCGTSCACCATGTSTTCATCGGCGTCGAGGACAAGTTGGCGGTGATCTCGGRCCTGTGCCGGGATCTCGGRATCGGCCTGGCCGASGTYGCCCATGTGGGCGACGATCTKAACGAYCTGCCGCTGCTCAGGGCCGTCGGCTGTCCGCTGTCGGTCGCCGACGCCGTGCCGGAGGTGCGCGAAGCCGCCGTCTTCGTCACCGAGAACGGCGGCGGCGCCGGCGCGGTGCGCGAGATCTGCGACCTCGTGATGGAAGCGCGCGCCGCCTCCGGGGGGGCGTAATACTGCCCGTGCGAGGCCCGGCCCCGAGGCAAAGAAAAGCCGGGCCACGCAGGGCCCGGCTAGTTGCAAAGGGAGGAACGGTACCCGTCTGGTCCCGAATGGGAAAGAGAGCGGATGCGAACCAGGGGCGGGTACAAACGCAAGAATGCCATACAGGCGGCCCCGCAGCCATTGTACTGGCGTATAGTTTGGGCGCTCCAAACGTATAGTCCTATAGACGGACGTATAGGTTTTTGGTGCGCAGACCGTAAAAAACCGGCCCCATGTACCACCGACGGGGTAGGAGCGGCCGGTGTAGGCGTCCTCAATGCCCCGGAAGAGGTGTGCCATGCCATTCGTCGGGGAGTTTCCCGATGCGGACCCCTTGCGCGGCGCCATCGAGGCGGCCCACCGGGCCGACGAGGCGGCCCGTCTCGAGGCGCTCCTCGGCGACGCCGCCATGGACGCGGCGGCCCTCCAACGGGTCGCCGACACCGCCCGCGGCCTGGTGGAGAAGATGCGCCGCCGGCGCACGGGATTCGCCGGACTGGATGATTTCCTCGGCGAATACGGGCTGTCCAACAGCGAAGGCGTGGTGCTCATGTGCCTGGCGGAGGCGCTGTTGCGCATCCCCGACGCCGAAACGGCCAACCGCCTGATCCGCGACAAGATCGTCGACGCCGACTGGGAAGGGCACCTGGGCGCCAGCGACTCCYTGCTSGTCAATGCSTCCACCTGGGCGCTGATGCTCACCGGCCGCGTGGTCAAGATGGACGAAGGCGSGCTCGGCGACGTGGGCTCGTTCCTGCGCCGTCTGGTGGCCAAGGGCGGCGAGCCGCTGATCCGCCGGGCCATGACCCAGGCCATGCGTATCCTCGGGCGCCAGTTCRTCATGGGGCGCACCATCGAAGARGCCCTTGAACGGGCCCGCGGACGCGAGGCCCGCGGCTACCGGTATTCCTACGACATGCTGGGCGAGGCGGCGCGCACCGCGGCCGACGCCGAGCGCTACCTGGAGGCCTATTCCCGGGCCATCGCGGCCGTCGGAGGGGAAAGCGCCGGCCGCGGTGTCGTCGAGGGGCCGGGCGTGTCGGTCAAGCTCTCGGCCCTCCATCCCCGCTACCAGTTCGCCCAGCGCGAACGGGTCATGAAAGAGCTCGTGCCCCGGCTCGCACGGTTGGCCCGGCAGGCGCAGGAGGCGGACATCGGGCTGTGCGTGGACGCCGAGGAAGCGGACCGGCTGGACCTGTCGCTGGACGTGATCGAGGCGGTTTTCGCCGATGTGGCCCCGACCGGCTGGGAGGGGTTCGGCCTGGCGGTTCAGGCCTATCAGAAACGCGCGTACTTCGTCCTCGACTGGCTCTGCGCCCTGGCCCGGCGCCACCGGCGGCGGCTGATGGTGCGCCTGGTCAAGGGCGCCTACTGGGACACCGAGATCAAGCGCGGCCAGGAACAGGGGCTGGACGGCTATCCGGTATTCACCCGCAAGGTCTCCACCGACGTTTCCTACCTTGCCTGCGCCCGCAAGATCCTGGCCTGCARRGACGTCTTCTTYCCCCTGTTCGCCACCCATAAYGCCCACACCCTGGCGGCGGTGCTGGAGCTGGCCGGCGACTTTCGGGACTTCGAGTTCCARCGCCTCCACGGCATGGGCGAGGCCCTTTACGAACAGGTSGTGGGAAAGGGCGGCCTGGGCGCCCRRTGCCGGRTCTATGCGCCCGTCGGCACCCACGAGGACCTGCTGGCCTACCTGGCGCGCCGGTTGCTGGAGAACGGCGCCAACACCTCGTTCGTCAACCGTATSGTGGACCGGACGGCGCCTATCGACGACATCATCGCCGACCCGCTGGCCAAGGCGGCGGCGCTGCCCCGGAAGCCCCATCCACGCATTCCCCCGCCGGCGTCCCTGTACGGAACGGAACGCCGCAATTCCAGGGGCCTGGACCTGAGCGACCCGGCGTCCCTCAGGCCCCTGGCGCGGGCCATGGCGGCGTCTTCGGGGCCGTGGCGGGCGGCCCCGGTTGTGGG
>LKGT01013494.1_pt1 | contig 10901 bp, 12 predicted proteins | sample 503861 | NCBI WGS metagenome assembly LKGT01 (sample SAMN04113194, study PRJNA297058) | marine sediment metagenome | biome: marine benthic biome; feature: marine benthic feature; material: marine sediment; isolation source: sediment sample collected at the water-sediment interface from the South......
CATCTAAAAAAGAAGAAAAGAAAGTTCCATCTAAAAAAGAAGAAAAGAAAGTTCCATCTAAAAAAGAAGAAAAGAAAGTTCCATCTAAAAAAGAAGAAAAGAAAGTTCCATCTAAAAAAGAAGAAAAGAAAGTTCCATCTAAAAAAGAAGAAAAGAAAGTTCCATCTAAAAAAGAAGAAAAGAAAGTTCCATCTAAAAAAGAAGAAAACAAAACCTATGAAGAAGAATTAGAAGAGCAACTTTCTGATGAAGAAATTCAAAATTTCCAAATTGAAAAAATGGATATGGAGAAATTAACAAACAAAGTTTGTGATATTGTAGTAAAATATGAAACAGATGGAATGCTTCAAAGTGAATTGTGGAAAAAACTAAAATTAACAAGTAGAGATGGCTCTAGACTGGCCCTTAAATTAGAAAGATTAGGTATAATTTCAAGAGATAAAATCCTAGAAAAAGGTAGATGGACGTATAAATTAATTATCAAAAAAACTCCTGTAAGTACTGAGTCAATTGAAAATGCACCATGCTTAACATGTCCAGTAGAACAAAAATGTTCTCTAGAAGGTGAAATTAGTCCCAGAAGCTGTCAACTAATTGAGGACTGGGTTCTAATATCTATTAAAAAATCAAAGAAGGCCAAATGAAATTAATTGATGCAAGAAAAGATCATTATAGAAAACTTGCCCACGAACAAGGATACAGAAGTAGATCTGCATTCAAACTAAAGGAACTTAACCAATCATACCGAATTATTGGCAGTGGATTTAATGTACTAGATTTAGGCTGTGCTCCAGGTGGATGGACCCAAGTTGCAGCAAAGCTTGTTGGAAATAAAGGCAAAGTAATGGGCGTTGATATCTCTTATGTTGAAGAAATACATGGTGCTGAAATAATTAGAGGCGATATAGAAAATGATGATATGATTGATGAAATAGATTCGTATTTTGGGGGAAAAGTCAATGCAGTTATTTGTGATCTATCTCCACAGGTGATTGGAACTTGGTCAGTTGATCATGCAAAACAAATTTCATTAAACTATTCTGCAGCTAGAATTATGGAACAAGTATTAGCAAACAAAGGAAATGCTTTGTTTAAGGTTTTTGATGGAGAGTATACTAAAGAATTTTATCAGTATGTTAAGAAAAAATTTTCTAAAGTAAAAATGAAAAAACCCAAAGCAAGTAGAAAACCTAGCAGCGAATTATACTGTATTTGTCTTGGATATCACGGTTAATTTGAAAATAATTTACAAACGTTATCAATTGTACAATTTGTTCTAAAACCAGTAGGATTAAGTGAAGTTGGGCTAGCGTGATATCCATCTATTTTTAATTTTTTTATTATCTTATCTAGTCCCATCGGTGCAACTTTTGCTTTGGAAGCTATTTCATCTAATGTAAAGTAGGTACCGGACATGTCTGATTCTAAAATACATTTTTCCAAAGTTTTTTCACATCTCTTATCAACTGTATACTTTGGAATTTCTTCTAGCATTGACTTTACAAATTTTTTTTCAAAAAGCTTTCCAATCCATAAAGGACCTGCAATTTCATTTTTAGAATCACAAAGCTCACATGAATGACTTTGTTCTTTTGTTATGCTTCGATTACCACATGATTTACAATGTAGAATGTAGCCAATATTGTCTTCTTGGGATGTTCTTTTTAGTACCTTAACATATGTTCGATAGTAATGCATTGCATTATCTACAAAAAGAGGAACAATTTGAATATCTAATCTGTATGCCACCTGGCAAATAGAACCTAAAATTAATCTAATTGCAATTTCGTTTCCATATTCTGTTTTTATTGGAACACCAGAGTATCTTCTCTTACAAGCCATCTTAAACAATCCATGAAGAACCTGTAGATCGGTTGCTGTTGTTGAAAGTACACCTCCATGCATTGTAGCTCTGATTGCACAATCAAGATATTTTGTTGGAGCACCAAATGGATCAAGGTCAACAATTGAGCCTCTTTTGTTTTTGATAGAATAAGAATTAAAAAATCTACAAACTTCATTTTCAGAAGTTTCTAAATTTTGTAAGTTATTGATACTTGATGATTTTGCGCATAGTTTTACGGCATTTGGATTTGCGTCATTACAAATTATTTTTTCTGAATACTTTATTTCATTTGCAACTCTTAATCCTCGAGCACCAATTCCAGACAAACCATCAAGAAAAATTTTTGGACCATCAAAATTTTTCCAAAAAGCTGCATAAGCGACGATAGAAAAATCTCTATTTAGTTTTGCTTTAGGGTTAAAAAAAGCAGGATCTCTGGGAGGAACTTTATCTTCCATAGAACGATAAGGAACAAGGATCTTAGTTGTTCCCTCTATAATTTCAATAATTTCTTTTACTGAAGTTTGCAATTACAATTCTAAAATTATTTCACCTATAATGGTTTAATACTTGTAAATTTTCAAAGAATTTCGTGCTCATATGTGGAGTGGATGAAGCTGGACGTGGTTCTTTACTGGGTCCTCTTGTAATAGCTGGTGTTTCTCTAAAACGTTCAAAGATTAGAAAACTCTCATCAATGGGAATTCGTGATTCCAAAAAACTTACTCCTGCAGCAAGAGAACGACTTTACAAAAAAATTATCGAGTATGCAGATGATTACTATATTGCTAGAATTAATCCCAAAACCATAGACCGAAGCGTAAAAAAACATCAGCTAAATTTCTTGGAGGCAAAATATATGGCCAAAGTCATAGCAAAACTAAAGCCAAACATCTCATACGTTGATTCATGCGATGTTAATCCAAAAAGATATGGAAAGGAAATTAACAAAATGGCAAAAAGTGGTAAAATAAGATCATATCATCATGCAGACAGTAGATTTGTTATAGTTTCAGCAGCATCTATTGTTGCGAAAGTTAATCGAGATAAAACAATTGCAAAACTACGAAAAAAGTATGATTTAGGGAGCGGCTATCCATCTGATAAAAAAACCATCAATTTTGTATCTAAATACATATCTAATAAAAAAGAAATTCCAAGTTTTGTTAGAAAAAGCTGGAAGCCAGTTCAAGCTATGCTAAAATAAATTTAGTTTTTTTCTAAATATTTTGCAATTACCATTGCATGATCTTTATCATATGGACTAAGATCAATGACTTGAATTATATCAAAATTTTCATTTAATTTGTTTTTTTCATTTTCAATTATTTTTTTTGGAGCCTTTGTTACATCGATGCTTCTAGTTTTAATTACCAAAAACAAGTAACCACCATATTTTAGAAACATTTTACAATTTGTAATTGCAATATCTGTTTGATCAGGCTGAGCAATGTCTACATAGACAATATCGACTTTACAGTAGACTGAAAAATATTGTTGTGGTTGTCGTGCATCTTGCATAATTGGAATAATATTTTTTCTATGACTTGCAACCCTGTCTAAAAAATCTCTTGCTACTCTACTAGAGTGTTCAACTCCAAAAATTATTCCTTGTGGACCAACTATATCAGAAATATGACTTACCGTTGTACCAGTTGAAACTCCTAGATAAAGTACATTTGATTTATCCTGAAAAGGAAAAACTTCTAATCCATTCATTATTACTGCTGCTAATTTACTTCTAAAAGGATCCCATAGTCTATACTCAATATCTTTTTTTTTGATTAGCTTTTCTTTGTAAACTTGGTTTCCAATGACTAGATTCTCAGTTGCTAGTTTTTTTTGCCCTTCAGTTTTTATCCAAAAAAAACTCTTACCTTCTTCCAAATTTCTTTCGCTTCTTGCCTTTTTGTTTTTTAAATTCTGATCTAAATCTATCTCTACTTGGTTCTGGTTTGATTTCTCTAATAGGTGGTTCTACGTATTTTTTTCCAATCTCATCAACTCTGATATTGAGTTTTTCTAACAACATACTATTGAGTCCTCCTCCATGATAATCTACTCTAGATCCAATGGCAGCTTTTCCTGCAACTGCTCTTGCAATCTTTCCTCGCTGCCAACGTGGAGCTGCATGAACTGACGCATGTTGAAAAAGTAATCCATGTTTTGGAGGTTGAGAACCGGTCTTTAAGGATCTAAATAGTGCTTTTTCTGCTCCTAAAACTTGAATTGTACTTGCAGGCATTTTTGCAAGCTTCGTTAAACTCCCCGCTTTAGCAAGTATTCTTGCACCAACAGCGGTTCCAAGTATAGCAGAAAGATTTGGTGCTATATTTTTCATTTCTGTTTCTACATGTTCTTCTAAGTGCTTTCTTAACTCAAATAGCTCAAGAATTTGTTTTGCTATCGTCTGTACAATAGATAAATTTGCATCCGAGATATCTCCCCCTCTACTTTTTTCAGTTACAAGCGTTAACATCTCAACTTTAGATTCAGGAAATCCTGCCTCTTCAAAGATTTTTTTGGATAATTTATCGCGTGTGCCTTTGAGAACAATTTGGGAATAGCCATTAATGCTGTCAATAATATTATCCAGCTCAGGAAAATGTAGCCCATACCATTCTCTAAGTAGTGAACTTAGTGTATTGATAATTTTGTCTGTTTCATCTAATGCATTAATAGCCTGAATTATGTGTAGATCAGGACTCTCTGATACCTCTGAAACCTTTGAAGAAGAAAGCGCTATTGCAAATTCTCTTAGTTTTGACATTGCATCATTTTCATCTTTAGCAAATCCTACAGTTTCTAAGATTTTGGGTTTTGATGATTGAATTTTTACACTATCTTCCTCACTCATCAATTGAACATTGATTGATTTTTTCTTTAGTATTGAAAGTAATGCTTTATCATTTACCTCAATTCCCTTTTCTACATCTGATAGAAATTTTGCTAAATCACTTAATCTCGATTCTCCTTTTTTTACAAAAACATAATCTTCAACAGGTTCAGAAAAAGGAAATGCTTTCAAAACTTTTTCATCTTCAAATACGCCTATACCTAATTCCGTCAGGATAACAGAATACATGATTAGATGATCTTCTAAGAGCCATTAAAAAACGTACCAACTACTATTGCTGTAAATTAACTGTTATATGAGAACAGTTTGCTAGAAACCAAAGTGAATTCAAGCCTCTGTACTTTTATTGGTTCAATAAAGTTGGAAAGACCAACAATCTTAGCCTCTGGGATTTTAGGTATCTCACTTGATGTTTTTAATCGGATTTATCAAGCTGGAGCAGGCGCAGTAGTTACAAAATCACTTAGCAAAGAACCATGGGAAGGGTATCCCAATCCTACAATCTTTAGTGTAAAAGGAGATGGTTGGTTAAACGCAGTTGGTCTTTCAAATCCTGGCGCACCTAATTTTGCAAAAATGATTGAACCTAACAAAGATGTACCAATTATCGTATCTCTTGTTGGTTCAATTGAAGATGACTTTGAATTTATGATTAAACAATTTGAAAACACCAAAGTTTTAGCATATGAGTTAAATTTATCATGTCCACACGTGGCCAAAGTCGGATTGGAGGTTGGAGACGATCCTGAACTTGTTAAAAAAATTGTAAAAACTGTAAAATCTTCTACAGATGTTCCTGTAATTGCAAAAGTTGGTCTTGGTACGACAAACTATCTTGATACAGTTGACGCTGCATGCAAAGCCGGAATTGATGCAATAACTGCAATTAACACATTGCGTGCAATGGCAATAGACGTTGAGACAAAGCGACCAATTCTTAGTAATAAGATTGGTGGACTATCTGGTACTCCAATCAAACCAATAGCAGTACGGTGTGTTTATGAAATTTCTTTACAACATGAAATTCCAATAATTGGTTGTGGAGGAATTTCTACTTGGGATGATGCTATTGAATTTATTTTAGCAGGAGCGTCTGCAGTTCAAATTGGAAGCGCAGTTGGAGATAACTGGATTCAAGTGTTTGATGAGATAAACAAAGGAATATCACAATATATGGAAAAAAATGGATTCTCAAAGATAGAAGAAATGGTTGGACTTGCAAAGAAATTCTAATCATCCAACAATTTGTAAAATTGAAAAAGTTGTTGATGAAACTCCAACAGTTAGAACACTAACTTTTTCTGATGATGTCTTATCTAATGTTCTTCCTGGTCAATTTGCAATGGTTTGGGTTCCAGGAGTTAATGAGCTTCCAATGAGTGTAATGATATCTGAGGAAAAAGGAAAAGCTGCCTTTACAATTAGAAAATATGGGGAACCGTCTACTGCATTATACAATGTTAAGGTAGGTGAACCCATTGGTGTTAGAGGACCCTATGGTAATTCATTTAGCATTAAAGAAGGAAAACTTTTGCTAGTGGGAGGTGGAACAGGCCTAGTTCCATTAATGAGATTATTGACTGGAATAAAATCATCTCATGATGTTACTTTGATAATGGGTGCCAAAACAAAATCTGAGGTTTTCTTTGAAGACTTTGCAAATAAACTACTTTCCAACAATACTCATCAAGTAATTGTTGTAACTGAAGACGGGTCTTATGGCCAAAGTGGTTTAGTAACTGATGTTATGGATAATCTTTGTCAGAACACAAAATTTGATGCAGTCTATACATGTGGACCAGAATTGATGATGTCAAAGGTTGTTCAGATAGCAACTTCAAAAGAAATGTTTGTTCAGGCAAGCCTTGAAAGAATGATGAAGTGTGGAGTAGGAATTTGTGGTAGCTGTTGTGTAAATGATGACTTGGTATGTAAGGATGGAACCATATTTGATGGAAAACATTTACTCTCAAAAAGTGAATTTGGGCATAGTCATAGAAATAAAGCAGGAATTCTCGAAGTCTACTAGGAACAGACTACGAAGGTTTAAAATCAATCGATAAATTAATCCGATGAAGGGTAGAAGATTGGGACATCCAAAGATCGTTTTAACTGCAGATCGTACATTAATGTCWCATTACCGTGGGGTTTCTCTAGCAACTTTTTTTGGTTGTGCACCAGCACTYGATCCTMATAGAAAAAAAAGTGACTTTTGGTATAAAATTYTRGGACGACAAGTTACYCCAAAGATATTATTTGATTTTATTTGTAATCCAATTYCTCATACAAATGGAGTTGCYAACTAYGCTCCTTATGGATTAAGAAAAGTAGAAGCSGGACTATTACGTGATGGTTTTAAACGAGAGGAGGTTGTTGTTGCTCATCCTGATYATATTGAAAAATTCATTGGACCTGAAACTCAAGTGATTGGAACAYATGAGATGGATCCACTTGGYATGGGCCCAGTTACTATGACATTCACTTATGGACGCAAACAAACATCGTATGATGAATTCTACTGTTCAGACCTGCATAAGAAAATTAATGCTGCCAAGAAGAAAAATGGCAGTAATGCCAAGGTAATTGCAGGTGGTTCAGGAACATGGCAATACAACTATGATCCAGAAAAAATTCAAGAGTATGGTTTGTATGCAATTTTAGAAGGAGAACTTGGTGGCATTGCTCCTGAAATTGACGGTCATGCTGGACGATTTTTCAATTATCTAATTGATGGACAATTTGATAATATGGATCCATTTCGAAAACGAAGTGACTTTAAAGTAAACATCAAAGAATTCAAACGCGGAGATAAAACAATTCATGGAAGATTTGTTAATTTCTGGGACAGACCTGATATGGATGACATTCCAAATATTATAGAACCTAGTATGAATGGAATGGTTGAGGTAATGCGCGGATGTGGTCGTGGATGTAAGTTTTGTGATGTTACATTAAGATCACTTMGATACTATCCGCCTGAAAAAGTCAAAAAAGAAATTGAAGTTAACATRAAAAAARGTGGAGCAAAGTCAGCTTGGGTTCACAGCGATGATATTTTTGTTTATGGRATGGATCCKCGAACYACTAAACAAATGGAACCAAATAGAGAGGCAMTTGAAGAATTATTTAAAGCAATTATGTCAACTGGAATTGAACGYGCAAATCCTACACATGGTACATTAGCTGGTGCCGTTGCAGATGAAAAGTTAATCCCYAGTMTYTCAAAAATTATCAAGACTGGACCAAATAATTACGCAGGTATTCAATGTGGAYTWGAAACTGGTAGTATAAGATTAATAGAAAAATATGCTGATAGAAAATTGGCCCCATATCAGCCTGARGAATGGCATTGGCTWGTAAAAGAAKCKGTAAAAACTCTMAATGAAAAYTATTGGGTACCWGCTTTTACCCTGATWATGGGACTAGACAATGATGAAACYCCWGAAGATTCATGGGAAACCATACGACTAATTAGTGAATTAGAACGTGAACAACCAGACGCAATGTTTACAGTTACCCCATTAACTTTTGTGCCAATTGGGTTGTTAGAAAAATCTGAATTTTTTGATATTGGAAACGAGATGAATGCTGCACAACTTGGTGTCATGTACAAAACTTGGCAACACAATTTCAAGTATGGAATTAAGAAATTTATGACAAAAACAGCTAAAAATGGCTCACTAAAAAGTGGGGTYTTTAATCTGATTGCCAGAACWCTAGGTAGTGTRCCACTTGGTGCAATGGAAAGATATGCAATAARACAAGGYGGYGAACATGAGCGAGTTATTGAAACAATCAAGGTAAAATATTGGTAAAAACCATCCAAAAGCATAAATTCAATTTATGAAATGATAGACTATGGCAACTCACGGCTCGCTTACAAAAGCAGGAAAGGTTAGAGGACAAACACCCAAAGTTGAAGGACGAAAACGTGTTGGTACAAACTCTAGTCTTAGAAACAARAGTAACTTTAGAAAAAGACTTGTTTTGAATAGATTCCCAGGYCAAAACAAACCTGGCCAAAGACGAAGAAGACGATAATYYAAGTTTTTYNTAATTGATTAATTATTAACAAAAAGTCAGCGATCTTTACATAGAACAATATATGATGTYATAGTACTAATTCTAAGWNATGACAGAGGATTTAAGACTAGATAGCCTTGAAGGYGTAGGTCCTGTAACTACCAAAAAACTAGGAGACGCAGGAATTCATAATATAATGGAYCTGATAGTCCGKGGTCCCGTAGAGATTGCAGACATAACTGGTATGGATAGAGAAACTGCTGAAAAAATAGTAAACAAATCCCGTCTACAACTAGTAGATCAGGGACTAATTGCACACGACTTTGTTAGTGCAACTGTTATTTACAAGAGAAGGCTAGAGATTGGAAAAATTTCAACTGGTACTGAATGTCTTGATAATTTATTAGATGGAGGACTTGAAACACAAGCACTTACCGAGGTTTATGGTGAATTTGGTTGTGGAAAAACACAATTCTGTCATACAATGTGTGTTCACGTTCAAAAACCAACAGAGGAAGGGGGACTAGACGGGAGAGCTTTGTATATAGATACTGAAAATACATTTAGACCTGAAAGAATTGTTTCAATAGCAAAGGCTAACGGAATGGATCCCGAAAAGGTTCTAAACAACATAATTGTAGCACGAGCATACAATAGCTCACACCAAATTCTAATTCTTGAAGAATCTGGATCTGTAATTAAAGAAAATAATATCAAACTACTTATAGTAGACTCTGCAGTAGGATTATTCCGTGCAGAATATCTAGGACGAGGAACACTAGCAGGACGACAACAAAAACTAAATCATTTTGTTCATCTTCTAGTAAGAATTGCTGAAACATACAACTGTGCAGCACTTGCAACAAACCAAGTTATGGCGTCCCCCGATGTTTTCTTTGGAGACCCAATACGTCCAGTTGGTGGAAATGTTGTAGCACATACAAGTACATACAGAATTTACTTTAAAAAATCTGGCAAAAAGAGAATTGCAAGAATGGTGGACAGTCCACACCATCCAGAGCAGGAGGTAATTTTTGCACTATCTGAGGCAGGAGTAGTTGATCCAGAAGATGGAATAAAGAAAAAGACGACTATTAAAAAAGCAGAACCTGAAACTATGGATTCTGAAAAGAAAACTGCTACCAAAAAAGCAGAACCTGAAACTGGGGATTCTGAAAAGGAAACTGCTACCAAAAAAGCAGAACCTGAAACTGGGGATTCTGAAAAGGAAACTGCTACCAAAAAAGCAGATGCTAAAAAAACAGAAACAAATGCCACCAAAAGCGAGTAAATATTAAATTAAGGACTACGACTGCTAGTCAAGTATGACTACTAAGAAGCCTTCTGGTCATTCTTATGGATTTAGACACAAGTCTAGAAATGTTATGACAAAGTCTGCTCCAAGAGGAGTATCATTTTTGTTAAGAGAATATCAAATAGGTCAACGGGCACTAGTCATTATAGACCCACGACAACACAAGGGCCTGCCACATCGAAGATACCACGGTAAGGTCGGTATTGTCATAAATGTGGGTCGAAGATCCGTAACTTTGCACATAAAACTAGGAAATAAGACAAAAACCTTAATCACTAGATTAGACCATATCAAACCGTTTGGTGTAAAGTAGATGGAAGAGGTTAAAAAAAAACAGGCAGTTTCAATTTCTGAGGTTAAAGAAATTTTAGAAAAAGAAGATCCTGAAAAAATGGACCAGATACAGCACTGGACTTATGATTATGTTACAAAGTTTTCAAAAATTGGTGCCAAAGAAGCAAAAAAACTAAAACAAGAACTAGTCAAAGAGTGTAACATTACAGAAGAAGAGGCAGTCGAGATTGTTAACATTAGACCCTCAACATTGGCCGAGCTTCGCTCATTTACATTTGGCTGGAAAAAACTCATCCTAGCTGAAACACTAGAAAAAATGCTGAAACTAATCAAGGAGCACGCATAATTTTTTCGGTGATGTAATTGGATAGGGGATATACCCAACCAAGAAGATATGAAGAGCACGCTTACGTATTAGACTATGTTGAACGCGGCAAGTCATCAACGGTACGTGGACGTCAGGGAATTATAGTTACCGCACTTGGAGAAGAACGATTAACAATTCTTGAAATTCTTGGAACAGAAAACTCTGAATTTGAGGTTGGAGAGAAAATTTTCATTGGAAA
>LKGT01011454.1_pt1 | contig 10897 bp, 10 predicted proteins | sample 503861 | NCBI WGS metagenome assembly LKGT01 (sample SAMN04113194, study PRJNA297058) | marine sediment metagenome | biome: marine benthic biome; feature: marine benthic feature; material: marine sediment; isolation source: sediment sample collected at the water-sediment interface from the South......
ATTATTCACAAATTTTCACCACAGAGACACGAAGGCACAGAGAATAAAAACTTTTAAGAAAAAATATTTTTTAAAAAGTTGCTTGAACCAGGATCCATTATATCCATTTTCATGCTCAATAATTTCAATATAATCAAATCCTTGTGCCTCTGTGTCTCTGTGGTTCATGAATTTTTCAGGTTAGTTTCTATCCGGTTCTCTTGTTTTTTCCTGTCTAAAATATTATCTGATTGTGTCATTCTCATCACCTGAAAAACTTGCTGGTCTCAAAGCAGCGTTAATGTCTGAGCTGGATGGAGAGGTGCGATTCGATAGAATCTCTCGCGCTATCTATTCTACTGATGCCAGCGTTTACCAAATCATGCCCACAGGTGTTGTGATTCCGCGCTCCCGTGACGACGTCATTCGTACTGTAGATCTGTGCCGGGAGTATGGAACCTCGATCACTGCTCGTGGCGGCGGTACTTCTCAAGCCGGCCAGGCGATCGGCCCCGGCATACAACTCGATTTCAGCAAGTACATGAACCGCATTCTTGAACTGAATCCGGACGAGCAAACTGTTACCGTGGAACCCGGCATCGTTCTCGATGAATTGAACGACAGTCTAAAAGACAGGGGCCTGCATTTGCCCCTCGATCTTTCGACTGCAGATCGGGCCACTCTTGGCGGTATGATCGCCAACAATTCCGCCGGCACGCGATCCGTGATCTACGGCAAAACCATTGACTACGTTTTGGAGCTGACTGTGGTTTTATCCGACGGCAGTGTTGTGCGCATGTGCCCGCTTGATGACGAAGAATTAGAAGAAAAATGTCGACGAGATGATCTGGAAGGTGATTGCTACCGAATCGTCCGCACACTTGCCGTCAAACACGCCATCGAGATTGAGAAACGTTACCCGAAAATCCTGCGCCGCGTAGGCGGTTACAATCTCGATGAGTTCCTACCCTCCAAAAAGCCGTTTAACCTTGCCCGTCTTATGGTGGGCTCAGAAGGAACACTTGGCCTGATATTAGAGGCGAAATTGCGCATCGTTCCAATTCCGAAAGCCCGAGTCGTGTGTGTCATCCAGTTTGAAGATTTTCTTGAAGCGATGACAGCCACTCCGGCAATCTTAAAACACCACCCATCTGCCGTCGAGTTGATAGACCGCTTGCTTCTGGACGCAACCAAGGGAAAGAAAGATTACGAACCGCTGCGGGATTTTATCACTGGTGACCCGGCGGCGATTCTGATTGTCGAATTTCTCGGCGAATCCTCCGTAGAGCTGCCTGCCAAAATCGATGCCCTGGAAGCCGATTTGCGCAGGGAAAAAAATGGCGCCCACTTCCATCGAGCCATTCAACCGCAGGAGCAATCGAGAATTTGGAAATTGCGCAAAGCCGCGCTGGGTCTCTCCATGTCGCAAAGAGGCGATGCCAAATCGATTTCATATGTTGAAGACACCGCCGTAGCTCCGGATGCGTTGCACGATTATGTCAGGCGTTTCAAAAAGATTCTCGATAAACACAAAACCGAGGCAGGTTTTTATGGTCACGCCTCAGTAGGCTTATTGCATATCAGGCCTGTGGTCAACATGAAAATCGCAGACGGTATCAGAAAGTTTGAACAGATTGCGGAAGAGATTTCCGAGTTGGTGCTGGAATTCGGCGGCGCTTTATCCGGCGAGCACGGGGACGGCATGGTGCGTTCACCATTCCAGCGTAAAATGTTTGGCCCAGCACTTTATGATGCCTTTATCGAAATCAAAAGAACATTCGATAAAGATGGCGTGCTGAATCCTGGAAAAATCGTAGGCGCGCCGCCGCTGACTGAAAATCTCAAATTTGGCCTTAAGTACGAAACCCGTGAAATCAAAACCCTTTTCGATTTTTCTGACTTCGGTGGGATTTCGCGTGCTGCGGAGCAATGCGGCGGCGTTGGGGCTTGCAGAAAAAGTCTCACCGGCACCATGTGCCCTTCCTACATGGCCACTAAAAATGAAGCAGACTCGACCCGTGGCCGGGCAAACGCGCTGAGACTGGCAATCTCCGGACAGCTCAATGCAGCCGGTTTCACGGATCATGCTTTATTTGCCATTATGGATCTCTGTCTTGAGTGCAAGACCTGCAAGAGCGAATGCCCGACCGGGGTGGATATGGCGCGCATGAAAAGTGAATTTCTGCATCAATACCAGCAGAAGTTTGGTTCATCTTTAAGARCMCGCTGTYTGGCACAWACAGAACGMCTGGCAGTCTGGGGCAGTCGGCTGGCACCGCTGTCAAATTGGCTCGTTCAAAATCCATTACAACGCTGGCTCAACGAAAAGCTCCTGGGCATCGATCGCCGCAGGATTCCACCAAACTTTACGCGGCACACATTTTTGCACCAGTGGTCAAAGCAAGCGATTTCACAGAATCACCCGGACAGCAAAGATAAAACTTCAGTGGCAATTTTTGTGGACACGTTTACAAATTATTATGAGCCGCAGCATGCCATGGCTGCAGCAAAGTTTGCTGAACGTCTCGGGTTGCGGGTGCTGCTTCCTGAACGCGTCTGCTGCGGCCGCCCGCTGATTTCAAAAGGCTTCTTGCATGAAGCCCGCAGACAGGCCGCCGCAACGACAAGGATTCTCGCCCCCTTAGCTGAATGCAACACCCCTATTCTCTTTTGTGAACCGGGCTGCTATTCGGCGGTGCGAGACGACCATCCACACCTGTTGCGTGGGGAATTAAAAGCGCTAGCGCAAAAAGTCGCTGATTCATGCCTGACGTTTGAGGAATGGGCCAATTCTGTTCTTGACAAACAGGAAGAGACACAATTCCAATCCGGGCCGGGTAAAGTTTTGCTGCATACTCATTGCCACCAAAAAGCATTGACAGGCACCGGCGCCACAATCAATCTTCTCGCCAGAATTCCGGGTTGTGAAGTGATCGATCTTGACAGCGGCTGTTGCGGGATGGCGGGGTCATTTGGCTATGAAAAAAACCATTACGAAATTTCAAAAACCATCGCGGAACGAAAACTCCTGCCAGCGATCCGTAAAATGGATTCACGGTCGATTGTTGTCGCGTCGGGATTTTCGTGCCGGCATCAAATCAGAGATTTCACCGGTGTTGAAGCACATTCCCCGATGACTTTGATAGAGTCGTTGCAGCGATGATTTTTAAAAATGATTCAGTGGAAAAAGTACTTCTGCAGATCGATCTGATACTTGTTCAATAATCTTCTTGACATGTTTATGCTAATTTAATTATTATGTGTTAGATTTATTGAAGTCGTCACAAAGAAAAAATTAGGGAGGCCTCTCATGTTAGAACCAATGGCACATGCAGTAAGTATGAGAAGAACAATTATAGCCGGCTTGATGCTTTTTTTAACATCATGCCAGTTACAAGACCCACCAGACAACTCATCCAGCGTAGAATACTTAAGTTCCGCAAGCACCCGCGAGATGAATTTGCCATTTTCTGAAGCAGTTCGTGTCGGAAATATGCTTTATCTCTCAGGTCAGATTGGCATTGACGACAAGACGAATGCCCTGGCAGAAGGTGGCATCTCCGCCGAGACCAAACAGACCATGGAAAATATCAAAAACACTCTAATGAAAAACGGCTCCTCGTTAGAGAGGGTTGTCAAATGCACGGTGATGATGGCGGATATAAGAGAGTGGGCCGAAATGAACAAAGTTTACGTAACCTACTTCACAAAAAATTTGCCGGCCAGAAGTGCCTTTGGSACAAGTGGCCTGGCCCTGGGAGCKCGCGTGGAAATAGAGTGTTTSGCMACGRTCGAGTAAAYARCAAAGATAGACGCTTTTAGCCCYGAATRAAATAAAAWAWTKANGGAGGTCAATTATGTCAGAATCAATGACACGTCGGCAAATGTTGTTGCGCAGCAGCGCAGCGTTTKSMGRWSYGATACTGRYTGGCTGTGCAGGCACCGCTGGAAAAATGATTCCGGAAACAGCACGCAATTCYGGCACCGCGRTACGGATGATGTTTAAYGAGAATCCTTACGGACCGTCAGMARCGGCACAGGCGGCCATGACGATRGCATTTAACGAGGCCAACCTGTATGTGCGAGGAGCCATAAATGAGTTGCGYACCTTAATTGCAGACCAGGTTGGGCTCACCCGCGACCATATTCTCATCGGCTCCGGATCMACRGAGATTTTGCAAGTTGTGGCGCTGGTCAGCGGCCTGAATGGTGGCGAAATCATTGCAGCCGACCCAACATTCCAGGCGCTTAACAGGTACGCTGAAAACATTGGCGGAACCGTGCACCGSGTGCCCGTGAACGAAACGCTGGSTCTRGACTTAGAAGCAATGAAAAAGAAGGTCAATAAAAATACGAAGCTCATYTACGTTTGCAATCCAAACAACCCCACCGGGACAATTATGCCTGACAAAAAACTGCGGCCCTTCTGCGAAGAGATGTCGAAACARACGTTGATTCTCGTCGATGAAGCTTATTATGAATATGTTGATAATTCCGAATACCACACTCTGGTCGACTTGGTTAGYGAKGGTCACAATGTCATCGTAACGCGTACCGCTTCTAAAATTCACGGGCTTGCGGGTCTGCGAATCGGCTTCGGTATTGCGAAGCCCGAACTCGTCAAGCACTTGCAAAAGCGTCTTACCGGAACTCTGAACATCATTGGACTGCGGGCCGCTCTTGCCAGCTATCGCGATAAGAAATTTCAGTCTTATTGTTTCAAAAAAAATCAAGAGTCAAAAGCGATAGTGTACAAAGCTCTTCGGGAGCTAAATTTTAGATACCTTGAATCCGAAACAAATTTCATCTTCTTCCAAACCGGCGTTCCAATTGAACAATTTCAAAAAGATATGGAAGGGCAAGGGTTCCTCGTGGGTCGTCCGTTTCCACCTTACCTTGATTGGTGCCGATTGAGCATGGCCCAACCGCATGAAATGCGCAAATTCGCGGCTGTGCTTCAAAATGTAATGACCTAGACGAAGCCGGTAGTGTTATATTTGGGCGGTTCGTTTTTTTCAGGTTTAGTTAACTTTTCCTTGCAAGTTAAAGAAAAGATTGTAATCTTTTTTTCAAATGCACGATTATTCATAATTATTAATCCTTTCGTTCACAAAAATATAATATTTTTAAGGAGGTCAGTTATGAGACGGTTTTATATAACGCTATTTTCAATAATGTTCGCAGGCAGTGCAATGGCAGGCAACTTAACGGATGGTTTCACGACAGGTACACCGGAAATCAAATCCATCGGTTCGCTGGCTTTTGGTCCGGAGGGCATTCTCTTTATCGGAGATTCGCAAAGCGGCGCTGTGTTTGCTATAGACACCGGCGACAAAACCCCCGCGACCCAAAATGAGAAACTCGAGGTCAACAGAATCGATGAAAGAATCGCGAGCTTGCTGGGTACAACCGTCAAGGATATTCGCATCCTTGATTTAGCGGTCAATCCGATTTCGCACAATGCCTATTTATCCATTTCGCGCGGCCAGGGTAAAGACGAAGCACATATAATTTTGCGGGTAACTTCCCCAGATAATATCGAAGAAGTCTCTCTGCAAAATATCTCATATTCAAAAAGGGAGCTGTCAAATATAGTTGATGTGGATGCAAAAGATCACCGGGGTAGAAGTCTACGCAGACTGTCCATAACGGATTTAGTCTATCATAAAAACCAGCTTTTCATTGCCGGTTTGTCCAATGAGGAATTTTCCTCAATTCTGCGTGTAACGCCTTTTCCGTTCGAAGAAAAAGAGGAAACCTCGAGTCTTGAAATTTTTCACGCCGCACATAAACGCTATGAAACAAATGCCCCGATTCGCACATTTCTCACTTATGAGATGAGAGACGTTTCGCAAATCCTGGCAGCGTTCACCTGCACGCCACTTGTCAGTTTTCCAATGTCCGAAATCCAGGAAACTGGTCATGTCAAAGGCGCAACAGTTGCAGAGCTGGGCTCGAACAATCGTCCTTTGGACATGATTGTTTACAAGAAGGAAGACAAGGATTTTATTCTGCTCGCTAACAGCAATCGTACGCTCATGAAAATCGATATGGAGGATATTAACAAGCAGGAGCCCGTGACCGAAGCAGTGACGGAGCGATGGGGCACAGCGGGTGTTGACTTTTTGGCTGTGCCGCAAGTTGGTGTTCAGCAAATTGACAATTTGAACGATGACTACGTGCTTGCAATTCAAAGAGCCGGCAATGGCGATTTGAATTTGCGGTCCTTGCCAATCCGACGTCTGTAGTGCTTGGGTGCATCGGGTTGAAATTTAATCGTAAGAATATTTCGAGCGCAGTGCTGGTAGCCTGGTTGGGCTTCAGCGCGGCGTTTTCGTTGCAGGAATCTCTTGCTGCCAGCAGTCGTAATTCCGGTTTTGATTCAATTTCTATTAACTTGCCAACAGAGGCCGACAACTTCAAAAGTCTTGATGTCGCTGGTGTTGAGGCTCGAATTATCAGGATTTTAGAGAGCCAGAGTTTAACGCCCGCTCAGTGGCAGCGCTTGTTTGCTGTTTACACGGGAGAGACGCTTCCTGCTTCTGCCAAATTGAAACCGGCTGTTATGGGTGCTTATGGGCTCCACGAGGAAGGAATTCGTTTTCGGCCACGATTCCCTTTTGTTCGTGGAGTGGCTTATAGCGTGAAGTTTGATCTTGATTTCCTTGCGTCACTTACTGACATAAAGCGTCCTCCGTCTGCTGGCACTTTTCTGTCACAGACATTTGTTTTGCCAAAACTGAAGGAAAATCCTAGCACAAGAGTGACGACTGTCTATCCGACTACTGATCGATTACCGGAGAACCTACTGAAATTCTACCTGTACTTTTCAGCGCCAATGAGTCGCGGGACGCTTTCTGAAAACGTACACCTGCTGGATGATGCCGGCAAAAAAGTACCGGCTGTTTTTCTCGAACTTGATCAGGAATTGTGGGATCCGGCAACCCAGCGTGTGACGCTCTTTCTCGATCCGGCTCGTATCAAACGCGGACTTCGTTCCCACAATGATCTCGGCATGGCTCTAAAGGTTGAACAGAAATATACATTGCTGATCCAACGTGATTTGCCGGATGCAGAAGGCAACCGATTGGTCGCCGATTTCCGAAAATTTTTTTCAGTCATCGTAGCGGATCGCATTTCTCCCAATTATGAAAAATGGCAAGTGTCTGTGCCTGCCGAAGGGTCGGTGGAAGCTTTAGTTATTCGCTTCGATGAAGCACTTGACCATGCTCTGTCTGGCCGTATGTTAAAGATGAGGAAAGCTTCCGGAGAACTTATTTTTGGCAACGTAAGTATTTCTGAAATGGAAACTCAATGGGAATTTGCACCCGAGCAACCCTGGCAGAGCGGTGACTACCGAATTGAAGTTGATGCGGCGCTTGAGGATTTGGCAGGCAATAAACTCAATCGTGTGTTTGATGTCGATACTGCCGCAGGTGACAAACGTGGTTTTGAAAAACAGGTGGTTCTGAGTTTTACGGTGGGGAAAAAGGAATCGGCGAAATAGCTGAATTCGGGATTACAGCCCCCAGCGGGAAGTCTGGATGCTCCCGAAAATGCATGGCAGATTCTCGCCAGAGTTGGTGGCGATACGACTGTTAACCTTCTTATGGATCTGTTAGGTAGCCGGATCGGACTTAGACTTCCGATGTCTTCGTCCGGAACGTTTTGATGCACCTCAGTTAACAAGCGACACAGTACCTAACCGACGTTAAGCCTAGCTGGTTCTAGGCTGGAAGGAGTTCTCATTCTCTGAACTTCTGGATCTGTATGGTAATTCTGCTACTAGCTGCTTGTCAGTCTGAAAAGAAAGAATCGCAGCCGCCGTCTGTTGGCCTCTCTAAGGACCACGGTACTTTAGAAGGTTTCGTACGTCTGGCAGGAAATGCGCTCCCACGACCCACTCGTATCGAAAACACAACCGATCCTAAGGTTTGCGGGAGACACCAAACGCTAGAGGATTTACTGGTGTCTCCCAAGACCCATGGAATCCAGAACGTTATAGTTGCTCTGAAAGACGTGCCCGCATCCAACAGTCCAGCCAATCATGAAGGCCGTTTGGTCCTGGACAATCGGAAGTGTAAGTTTGTTCCTCATGTCAGCGTTTTAGCAGTAGGTGGCACCATCGAAGCCGTGAACAGTGATCCCACGCTGCACAACGTTCACTTTTATGGCGCTCTCACGGCAAACATCGCCTTGCCGCTCAAAGGGGTGAAGGCGACTAGAAAAGTGAATAAACCGGGCATGGTCATCGTTAAGTGCGACATACATGGTTGGATGCAGGCCTTCATTCGGGTAGATAGTCATCCGTTTCATGCGGTAACTGATAATAATGGGTACTTTAGTATCCCGGATATTCCTGCTGGCACCTATAATGTGGAAATATGGCATGAAAGACTCGGGCACCTGCAGAAAACAATCCATATCAAATCCACGAAAACAGAGAGAATCGAGGTTGAGTACTCACTTGACAACCACTAACCACTTTTTTTTGTGGAGGATTTCAATGACTACCAATTTTACATTCTGTTTTTTACTGACGGTTCTGCTGATACCTGGCTGCCAGGAAAAAGAAAAAAAAGCTGAAATCCAGCATGCTACGCCACGAAAACAGCCGGGGGCAGAGATAGCACTTTATGCGCCGGAACAGCATGACCTCTATGATGGTCACTTTCAGTTATCCGCCGGGCGACTATATCAGGTTGGACGGCTCAACGATTCTCCCGGCTGGGAACACATGGGAAACGACGCTTCGAATGTACACCTAGTTGCGGGAACCGTAGAAATTGCAGTCGATGAAATAAAAAATGCCGGCCGTTTCATCGCACGGCTGAAGATCCCGGAAGGCGATCTGCTGCTTGAGTTTGACCGCTTTCACGAGTTCAATCCCTGTCAGGACGGCGGCGTGGCTGCGTATATTTACGAACATGGCGATTCGGGATGCGGAGATACCAACTGGCCAAAAACTTTTATCTATCTTGCTGGCTGGGGCTATGGTCATGCAACGCTAAACGGCGAGCCACTCTACACTGACTATCAAATGCATTTCATGGTCACCCAGGGTATGCGTGACCGACAGACATTGAAAGTCAATTATCCAATACTGAACAAGAAGTCGCCTGCGGGTGCAGTAAATCCGGCAGCCCAGCAGCTAGACTTTTATATTCGAAGCCCGGAAGTGGATAGTCGTAACAACCCGACCCGCAAGGTCTTCGACCATTTCTTCGCTATGCAAGTGACTTGGAAATAGAGCAATAAAACGGTATTTTCCTTTGGGGATACATCTAACCACTTTCACAGCGACGGAGGGCGCTGGCGACTTGAGTTAGTTTTGTGTATTCATCTCAGTTTTTTCTATGCCGGGTGCCCCGTGCATTGAAATCCCGCCGCGCGAGTAGCGGAGAATTATAAATATTGAAAAGCTGTAAAGCTAGTCTATACGATCGATACTCAGAGTAACACTGCATTTTACTCACTTGGAATCAATCCTGAAGATATCGACATCATTCCGGCGAATGAGAACTTCTTCGGGGTCGACATTGGGGGGAAAACACTCTGGGGCGCACCTCCATCAGAGTTCGCCGGCTTGGTTGGCGACGTCCTGATCGCGGAAGAATTTCCCGGCCTCTTGTGGCACGTGCGCTGGACCGGCACTGCTTTTCAAGTCACGGTGCTTTTCCAGGTACCACAATGGGAGCACGTTACGTTCTCCACCGCGGGTATAGAGAAAATTCCGCCGATCACCAACAAGTGCCGGCTGACCCAGGGCTTCTGGAAGAATCACCCGGATGATTGGTCAGTGACCTCCCTAACTTTAGGAAACCAAACCTATAGCCAGATGGACCTGCTCGCTTTACTACAGAGCCCCGTCAAGGGTGATGCCAGCTTGATCCTGGCCCACCAACTGATCGCGGCCAAGCTCAACATCGCCAACGGCTCTGACCCGACGCCAGTCAGCGCTACACTCACGGACGCGGATAATCTGCTGAGCGCGTTTCCCGGGAAGCTTCCATACAAAGTGAAGCCGTCCTCGGCTAGTGGTCAGGCAATGGTAAACGATGCAGACGTGCTTGATAGCTATTACAACGGCGAGTTAAAACCGGACTGTGAGCCTTAGCTAGTACAAAAACAAACAGTAGGTGGGTAGAAGCCAGCCACTCCCCTATTTTTGAAATTTTCCAGATATTCATCAGGATGCGTTTGCGATATTTGATATTTTTGTTTGGTGTGCATGGCTGGCTCTCTGCACATGGCCTAACAACGAATGAACCTGACCCCGAAGAAGGGGCGAGATTCTGAAGTTTTGTGGCCCGCATCAATTTCCGTTTGTTACAGAAAGTCAGTACCACTGCACTTTCGGGGCAGGTTATTCTTAAGCGTTATACCTTATATTTCCGATCTTAAGTTACTTTAATTATTTGTCTTAGTTCTCCTTGTGTTTTCTCTTGTTTTCCTGTGCATGATGGTAATTCCATGGTCCGCGATTGAAAAGCAAACGAGACGTTTGCACTACATATCTCTTGGATGAATCGCCAAAGTTTGATCCTTTAAAAACCTGCCCTCGCGGCCATGCTTGACCGCCAGCATTTCACTCAAAATACTCAGTGCGATTTGCTCAGGACTTTCTGCCCCGATATCCAGTCCARCSGGAGCGAAAAGTTTTTGCAAGTCCTCCTCGTTGAAATTCASMTCTTCTTTGGCCAGGTCTTTCAGTAAATCTTCCAKGCGCGCTTTCGGKCCCAATTGGCCAACATARCGCGCTTTGGATTTCAAGAYGAATTTCAAAATTTCTTTGTCACGCAAATAATTGTGCGTTTTGAYCAASACAAAKGTTTTCTCATCGAGATTTAYWTTGCCTGGCAKTTCAYTCGGTTCACAAACAATAAATTCATCGGCATCCGGATATTTTTCCGGATWG
>LKGT01004275.1_pt1 | contig 10895 bp, 8 predicted proteins | sample 503861 | NCBI WGS metagenome assembly LKGT01 (sample SAMN04113194, study PRJNA297058) | marine sediment metagenome | biome: marine benthic biome; feature: marine benthic feature; material: marine sediment; isolation source: sediment sample collected at the water-sediment interface from the South... ...
CACCTTCACCCGGCACTATCATGGTCTGACCGACAAATTTCTGCCGGGCGCGTAGCACACCTCCGTCGCGCAATATTTCGCGGTCGTTCAGATAACCGAAGACACCGATGCGCAGCTCATCTGCATATTGCTGAATGAGTCCTTCGGGCTTGTAGCCCCCGGGATATGCGCGGCAGTTCACTTCGAGCAGGCCCGGTACGCAAACTTTTACGCGAATGCTGACCTCGTAAGCCCGGTCGAACGACACCGGCATGGCGGGGTTGTAAGGCGTGACATCTTCGTCGACGTCCTTGTCCGTCAGCCGGAAGCGCATTTTGTTGCCCAGATCCTCGATACGCATCTGTATCCAGTTTGCAGTGAGCGGCGTCGCGCCCTGCACCATCAGCAATGAATTGCCGTCTTCCGGGAGACGGCGATTGGGATAGATCTTCTCACCGCCCTGCCCAGTGTGACGCGCTTTCTCGAGCCAGGTCTCACTGGCTGTGTCACGCACCCGGTAGCCACCGGTCAGCACCCAACGGAACGGATCGATGGTCTGGGTCGCAGCCCAGTTCATGAAATTCCCGCTCCACCGGCCCGCGCATAGCCGGTTGATGGTCCAGCTCACAGGATAGAAGTGTCGATTGGCTTCGGTGCTGCTGTAGGAATATCCGTAACACTTGTTGGGGTCGAAATAGCCGCGGTAAGTTCGATTCGTGGTGTAGGCACCGAGATTGGCGACGCCATTGATCGTCGGCCACTCGACCGACGGCACCAGGGTCAGATTGCCAGGCACGTTGCCGCCGCCCAGATAGAGCGGCGTCTGCGAGACCTCGGCGTTGGCCGGGCCGCAGGCCAGCAGCACGAAGGCGGCAGTTGCGAGCACATGACTCGCCCTGCGCATGACGTTTGCCTTTCCGGCAACGAGCAATAATTCCATTTTCATCGGGTCAACCCTTCCTTAGTGGCTGCGATACACACTGCTCAATACGACGGCCGTGAGCGGGCTTCCATCGTCGTCCAGCGCGCCGCCATAGCCGACTGCCGTGATTCGGAAATAAAAATTCTCTTCCAGCGGCGTCCCGGTTTCCGTGCTGGTGCCGGCCGGTCTGGCCGAACTCAGTTTCTCCAGGAAATATCTCGGTCGTTGGGCAACGCCCGTCACGTCATACGGGTAGGTCACAAAGCCGTTGCCGTCGGACGGTACGTCGCCGGTCCACACCGGCATCTCCGGCGAGTTCACCTGGTAAAAGCCGTCGACGTCATTGAACTCCGGCAGCACCACGTTATCCAGCAGATACTTCTCGGCGGCCCTGAGCGAGGCTTCGGCTCCCTGAAAGCCGAGATTCCAGTCGCGCATGCTGCCGGCCATGCGCTCCTGCATCGTGGAGGTACGCATTGCGGAGGTGCTGAGCAGGGTCATCAACAACAGGAAAATGAGTGCGATGACCAATGCGGCGCCGGATTGACGACCGCGGGGAAAATATTCGCATTGCATGCTCTTGCTCCGGTCCTAAGGCAGGCGGTTCCGCACGCCGGCGGTGGTGGAGAAGACCTGCCGAAGACGGCGGTCGTCCACCGGATCGAACTGTGTGCCAGCCAGGTTGTAGACGGCGGTATCGGTCTCCATGCCGTACTCATCAGTGGCTCTTGCCAGGAAGGTGATGTCGACGCTGAGCACCCCCATCCAGTCGGCCACCGCGTCGGCGGTCACCCAGCTGTCGATGGCGTCATCGTTGTCGGCGTCAAGACCATAACGAAGTTGCATGGTGTCGATACCCTCCGCCAGCTCCTCCGGCACAAAGGCGCTCCCCGTGCTGCCCTGCCGCTGCAGGCGGAGTTGGAACAGCGTGGGCCTGTTGCTGGCGCCGCGGCCCACGTAAAACGCGTATGACTCCAGACGGGCGACTTCCGCGCCCAGGCCGTAACTTTGCTCGGGGCCCCAGACCGGTGTCGCATTGCCGGGGCTGAAGACTCCGGCGTTGCTATGCACCAGATTGACGCCGAAGCCCGTATCGACGACGTTGGTGAGCTGAAAGATCGAGGCTTTCTGGCAGTCTGTCACCACGAGTATGTCGCCTTGGCCGAACTCAGGGGGCTCGTCGAAGATGAATAGTTGCGCCGAATTACTGAATGGCGAGACCAGCGAGGTGGCTCCGCCGTCGACGCTGCGCACGATCAGTACGTCGCTGCCGGGGATTACCCGATTATTCAGCTCAGGCGGCAGCGCAGGCGTCCAGGCATTGGGATTCGCTGACGGCGCGGGATCGACGGCGGCCGCGGCATAGCTCTGGCCGGCGCCGGTGCCGTTGGCATTGTGGCCTTGCACGCCGTTCCCGATATCGTCGCGGAAGTCGTTTGGCGCATTGAGATTGTTGTAAATGGTGACGTCCGACAGGCAGCCGGCGTAGCCGGCCATGCGCGTGTTGTACCCGATGTGGTCCAGCGTGAAGCGGGCATTCTCCTGAATGCGTGATAGGCCTTCGTTGAACGCGTAAGTGACACGGTTGCCGGCGAATACCTGAATGATACCGGCCGTCAGTACGAGCCCAAGCAGCAAGGACACCATCAGCTCCACCAGGGTCACGCCCTGCTGGCGGCGTTGTATTGTCGCGTATGTTTTATTTCTGCTCATAGCGCTGTAGTGAACTCAAATTCCATGGGAGCCTGCTGGCCCTGGCTGTCGTCCCAGCGGACGGTATAGGTGAATACATTACCGTTACGGGTAACCGAACCGGTGCTCTGCGGCAGTAGGCAGGCCAGTGCACTGCGCCACGCGGCGATATCCTGTTCAGGCACGCTGCCGCTGCCGTCCGGCACGCTGCATGCCGGCGGCGGATCTTGAAAAGCGACGCTGTACTGGTCATTCAGTGCAGCCTGGCGGTTGGCGCGCATGCGGTCAGCGAAGTTGTACCCCAGGGCCGTCGCCTGGGTGCGGTAATACGCGCTGGTGTTGAAGCGCAGCGACAAGGTCTGCAGTCCGGCGAGGCCCAGCATTCCGATGGACAGAATCAGGAGCGTGATCAGTATCTCGACCAGTGAGAGTCCCCGGCAGCCGGGATACGCGGCATGCAGCGCGGGTTTCGTCGTAAGCACGTTCATTCACAAGGCACCCTTGTGACCGCAATGCGCCCGGCCATGTTGACCGACACGTCGCGTCCCTGGTCTCCGGAGCAATCCGGCAATCGGATCTGCAGCAGCGGCGCGGTGGCAGCCACGAGTGATCCGCGTGCCTGAAACTGAATCTGGGAAACGTTAGCCGTAAGCACTCCATCGCCGCCGCTCCGTTCCGGCCAGGTGCGCAGCACCGCGCCGGCCGGCCTGCGAACGATCCAACCGCTGCTCCAGTCGTTGCTGCCGCTGCAGGTCGTGCCGTCCGACGAACTGCAAACCAGGACCGAAGCACCGCGCCGCGTCGCCTCACTGCGTCCGAGATTGAGAGCCGTCACCAGATCGTTGGTGTGCGTGGTAGCCCGGTTGTTTTGAATGAAGTTCCTGAAACCGGGTACGCCAAGGGAGAGAATCAGCGCCGCGACGGCCAATGTGACCATCAGCTCAAACAGCGTAAATCCGCCTATTTTTGCGCCATTGATCACGCCGATTTCCTCGCCTCGTTGTTCTCAGCGATAAACATTGTCAGATTTTACGGATGCGACAATGAGCCGGATGTGAGAGGCATCGCAGAATGCCGCGTGGATACTGACTTTTCCGTTGGGCGGCATGATTCACCTGACGAGCGGTCGGCGGACGGGGATTGCGCTGGCGTTATGGAAAATCGCCGCGCCCGTGCGCCCGTGGGCCTTTTGACATATTCAGTCCGGATCGCGATTCACCACAAATCGGACCACGAATGACACGAATCGGTGACACGAATCGGGACACGAATCGGGCACGAATCGGGACACCCACCAACCACGAATCGGGACACCCACAGTTCATCGAACATCAGTTGAATTCAAGTCGGGCTCGCCGAATGAGATTCAGCTTGGCGTGGTGGGACGATACGGATGCTGAGAGTAGCGCCTAATCCCTTCTTTTGACGGGTTGTCAGATTCGTTATTGATCGCCAACGGGCTAGCTCACGCAGTCAAGCGTCGAGTCAATGGGTAGCTGGGATTTGGTAAATCTTAGGATGTAAGCAGTCGGGCCGGTCTGGCGCTTTTGAGCCATTGCTGCCCGAGGTGTTGGCAGTAGCGCTCCAGCGCCTGTACGGAGCCGACCGCCCGGTAATACCAGCTTCCATAATGCTGCATGTCAGCAAGCCAGTGCTTCTGCGTGAGGTCCAGACGCTCGAGTATCGGTGGCAGGGTACCCGAGATGGACCCCCGTTTATCAGCCCGTAACGCCCGACCACTCCAATCCACCAATTGCAGGTACTCTTTATTGGATAGTGGAAGCGGGTTGCCGGGTTCATAGGAATGCTGCAGCGGCAATAGATGATGGTCCCGACGATGGATGCGGGCATAGACCGACGTGTGCTGCGAGGTCTCCGGTGTCCTGGCGATACCGGCGCGGATCGGGTTCAAATCCACATAGGCCATGCAGCGCAACAAGGCGGTGTCATCAAGCAACGCCTGAAGCTTGTAGCGTCCTTCCCAGAAGCGGCCATGGCAGCCATCTTCCTTATTGGCATGACGGGCCAAAGGTTCGTTCAGACAGCGCATGAACCAGCTGATGCTCGATAAGCGTGAGCGCCACTTAGCAATCAGTACAGTATTATTCGCAGCGTCCGGCACACGAAACAGGTGACCCCAGCGTTCCACCACTTCTTCATCCGACCAAGCACTCGCCTTATCACTGTTGACCCTGAGCACCACGTGATAGTGGTTGCTCATGATGGCGTAGGCCAAAAGATCGATGGCGAAAACCTCTGCGAGCAGGCCCAGGCGTTCTTCCAACCACTGGCGGCGATGTCCGAAGTCCTTGCCCGAATAGTGATCTTTGCCGCAGAGAAAGGCGCGCCGCACGCAGCGGGAGATGCAGTGGTAGTAATGTGTGTGCTCCAGGCTGATCTGTTGACGTCGGGCAACGGTCATCGTAATTACATCCGTGAATTTCGGTGTAAAACACTTTCATTAGAACCGTTGTCAACTCAGCGGGCGACGACACTTTCTGTTGTCTTTAGATAGATTTACAGAAAATGGTGGGTGTCCCAATTCAATAAGCAGATATGCAGAAAATGGTGGGTGTCCCAATCTAAAAAGCCCCCACACGTTTCCGTGTGGGGGCGGAGCCATTCGGGATTGTTGATTAAGGCTCGAGGAGATAGACACCAATTTTGTACGCTGTGAACACATTGCTGTCGGCATCGTATTTGCCGCGTGCGTACATCGAGCGTGCGGTCGTTGCGCCGTCCAGCGCCGAGGTGAGCGCATTGTTGAAGTCATCGAAGTCGGCGTAGAGTTGCAGACTGTCTTTTGTGGCAATCGAGAACAGTTTACGGCCGGTCTCACGGGGCACGATCGGTGTGTCGGCGTCCAGCGTCGTCAGGTCGATCAGGACCGTACCCTGCTTGATGTAATGCCGTTGGTCGATATCCGGGTTCTGGTTGTTCAACAGCAGGCCAGTACTATCCATCATCGTGAAGGGCTCGAGCGTGCCATCCTGGCCCCAGCCCACCCCCAGTACGCTGCTGACGTCCGAGTAGTCGATGATCGTGCGACCTTCGAAATCCGGCGGTGCGAAGCCGAAAGCCGTCGGGAACCCCCAGGCTGCGAACGGCTGTCCGGTTGCCTGGGCGGCCAGCAACAGATTGCCGGTGGAAACTTCGTAGTTTGCCGGATTCGCATCCATCTCGCGGCTGACACCCGTTCCGGTAAAGTCAAATATGCTTGCTCGGCGGCCGCCGATGGCGTGCAAATTGACGTCGATCTGTCCGGGGTTGATGGTATTAATAATCCCGCTCAGTTGCGTAACCTCCATGCGTACGGCACCTTGGGTCGCATCCAGATGAATGCCGAGTTCGTCGTTGGCGATGACTTCGCCGCGAACGGTGATGACCTGGCCGACCGAAATTGCGCTGATATCAAGCAAACCGTCGTGTGTCGTCTTAAAGACCTTTGTATCGGGCCCGACCGTGACGATGATGTCATCGCGGAAAAACGCCGGCGTTGCATCCGTAAGAATCACAGTGCCGCCACGAACGATCAGTTCGTTGCCGCTGCGGCCGATAACGGTACCCCTGGCCGCATCCTTGCGTTCGCCAGGCACGCTTGACCCTGCGAGTACGATGTTCGCCGTGAACTCGCGGTCGGCCACGATCAGTGTGCCCTGTGCGACGGTGATTGTTCCCTCGCCGGCAGCGTTCAACGCCCGCAGGCCTTCACCGCCCTTGTAAGGCTCATCATTGACCTCGAACTCGGTTTCGTCCGTGACATTGATCTTCATGCGACCGAAGTCATTGGCGTGATCGTGGAAGGGCCGTACTCTGACCGCGTACCACATTTCAGTTTCATTRACCTCGATCARWCGGCCGCGGACACGAATGTCYTTGSTATCGACCGGATCGATCTCGGCAACGATRAATGGTTCTGACGTGGCAAGWGCYGGCGTCGGSWCGACGTCCACCGTGTGCGATGCCTCGAGRTCGAAATCGATCGTCAGAAGSGAYGCGCGGCCGCGAGTAATGAAAAGCTGGTYGCGCTCAGGCAAGACGATTTTCAGCGMYGTTTGAGTCAGCGCATTGCCGTCTGCATCGATGACCGTTGCYGCCTTTGCRGCACCGTTGGCATCGACAAAGACTTCYGCGTTACYGTAATCAAGCGTRATCGTGCCGGCGACATAGGTGCCGGGRGGCACRKTYGCCACRCTCATCAGYTCGGTCARRTTGACGTATTCGRCAAARTTGATGCGKGTACTGTTGGGCAAGGTCTGGACGATTGCRCCRTTCGCYTTCTCSAGSGTCAGCGACAGGACGTCGACCGAATAACTCAGGAAGTCGCCTTCGGCATCGGTSAGSCCCACGWACAAAGTGCCGCATKCAGCGAAAGTGGACGGATCGCCCGGAWTACATTCCGCRRCGACGGGATCGTCGTTMGTGAYSGTGCTGGYRCCGCCACCRCAGCCCACGATASWCAAWACGACGACTGTCAGCGCTACCCAGGTCCARAAGCTGTGGGMTTTGATACTGCCCGGCAGGCAGCCGTTAGAAATYTTCATGTGAGTCTCCTTGTCAAGCGCGTCTTYAWTYGATACCTGCTTGTAACGCGGTGTCYGGCAAGSGGTTGACCGGACAGCTTGMAAGAYGGMCARAYCGGRSCTSNTTTCGGKGMMYGCAGGRRCGGAGAAYACAAAAAAWTACAGTCACTTAGCTTGTTTTCCTTYTGTGACRTGTCAAAATGCCGKCGTATCRRTATCGAATCGCTCGAATTGTYGAAAANASCSWNAAAYTGGCATCKMAGCGGCYGGGGACGAGCTTGACTTGAACCACMTGGATCACKCGSYAAGAGGCGGCTGAATGGCSACARAGTCTGGCAGYAAAGYARCAGGGGCKCTGCCYCACCGGAGTCGCCGACCCCGCGCCGGCGAACGAAATCGCGGYGCAGTCGATGCRCTKCAGACCAAGATTGCCGTCAAWCTCCAGGACCTGGATCCGCASGRATACCWGGATCAATTACGCGACAWCATCAACGAAYTRCCGGACGCGAGCGGCTGYGAYGCKGCCTTTCTTGCGCTTTTCTCGGATGATGGTTCATCCATCGAAACTGTACTGACTTCGGGGTCGATGTTCTCCGGATGCAACCCGGAAGTATTGACCGGAGAGTTGCTGGAGGACTGGCCATGGCTTAGCMRGCGRCTTSGYTRYCTSCGWMTYATCGAAGTGGACGATACRGATGCAGGACCGAAATCGGCCGCCCAGGAAATGGMACGCYTGKCAGAACTGAAGATCGGCTCCTGTCTGATTATCGGCTTTGCWGTTCAGGGYGAGATYGCMGGCTTCCTYGCGCTCGCCAACGMACACCCGCTCGAWGTCTGGGAYGCGAACCTGCACCTCCTCATGAAGTTASTCGGSGCCTCGCTTACCTCAGGTCTCGAGCGAMTGCGYGCCACCGARCTSCTSRATGAGCTCGARGAGCGTAATGAACTCGTGAGTCAGACGGCAAACGACGGCATCTGGGATTTCGACGGTCASWCRAAACGYATYRAGTTATCCCGGCGCTGGAAAGCGATGCTTGGTTATGRCGAGGACGASGAAGATGTGTCGCCTGACTGGTAYCGACTGGTGCATCCCGACGATATGGCGCGCGTGCAGGCAAAAATGCGCGAGCACCTGGAMGGCAAGTCGCAGCTCTTCGAGAGYGTGCACCGCATGCGGCACCAGAACGGCGARTGGCGCTGGATGATGAGCCGGGCGAAAGCCAAGCTGGACGAGAAAGGACGYCTGCTGCGCCTGCTSGGYGTSGAGGTCGACATYACCGATACCAAGCTTTACGAGGAGGCRCTTTTCCGCAARACGGAGAGCGCCCAGATCACACTGCGATCGATCGGCGACGGCGTTATCACGACCGACGCCGAWTGCMATGTCGAATACATCAATCCGGTGGCCGAGGAACTCWCGGGCTGGAAGGTGGATGAYGCRAGCGGCCGYYCGGTCGACGAGATATTCCGCGGMTTTCACGAGGAAACCTGCGAGCCCCTGGAAAATCCGCTGGCTGTGTCGATTCGCCGCAACCGCTCGATCAAATCGGTGCGTCCCACRCTYCTCATTCGCCGCGACGGRAATGAACTCTATATAGAGAGCACGGCGTCCCCGATTCGTGACGGCAARGGCGATGTGACSGGTGGCGTGCTCGTGTTCCATGACGTCAGYGAGTCACGTGARCTGAACCGTCGCCTGAGCTATCACGCCAGYCACGACATCCTGACKGGTCTCGTGAACCGACGTGAATTCGAAAACAGGCTSGARCGCGCGCTRAARAGTGCCAAGGCCAGGGAAACCTCGTACGCGCTTTGCYAYCTCGATCTGGACCRSTTCAAGATCGTCAACGATTCCTGYGGACACAGYGCAGGCGAYGCGCTCCTTGGGCAGCTCGGCGCGCTGCTSAAGTCGAAAATCCGCTGGCGCGATACGCTCGCGCGYCTCGGYGGGGAYGAGTTTGGYGTSTTRCTCGAGAGYTGCAGCCTCGAYGAGGCGATGCAGACCGCCGAAGTATTACGARCGGCGATCGACGAGTTCAAGTTCATGTGGGAYGACCGCAGTTTCCGGCTGGGCGTCAGYATCGGYGTCGTACCGATAACKGCGGAKAATGAAGACGTWGCCGGGATGCTCAGCGCAGCGGACAGYGCCTGCGCAGCGGCCAAGGAAGCCGGCAGAAACCGTATCCACAGCTWCCAGGAAAACGATATCGACCTGATGCGCCGCCGACGCGAGATGCAATGGGCGGCGCGAATCAAYAACGCGCTCGAGGACAACCGATTYGAGTTGTTCCGACAGACCATCCAACCGCTGCAGACCGAAGAGAAGGGTGCCCATTACGAATTATTGCTGCGAATGCGCGATGAGAACGGCGCCATTATTGCCCCCGGCTTGTTTATCGAGGCGGCCGAACGGTACGGCATCACACCGAATATCGATCGCTGGGTGATCACGAACGCTTTCCGCTGGCTGGTTTCAGAGGCAGATGAGCGTGAGCGCCTGGTCTTGTGCTCCATCAACCTTTCCGGTCAGAGCTTCGGCGATGACAAGTTCCTGCCCTTTGTCATCGATCAGTTCCAGATGAGTGGACTGGATGCGACGAAGATCTGTTTCGAGATTACGGAGACGGCCGCGATCGCCAGCTACTCGCAGGCGAACCGGTTTATTAATGCGCTCAAAGAACTCGGTTGCAAATTTGCGCTGGACGATTTCGGTACTGGTCTGTCTTCGTTCGGCTATCTCAAGCACTTCCCGGTCGACTTTCTAAAAATCGATGGCAGTTTCGTCAAAGAGATTCTGCATGATCCGATCGACCGCGAAATGGTGCGCTCGATTAACGAGATCGGCCACCTGACTGGCAAACAAACTATCGCCGAGTTTGCGGAAAACGCCGAAATTATTGCGATGCTGAAGGGAATGGGCGTCGACTATGCTCAGGGATACGGCGTTTCCGAACCAAAAGCCGTGACGCGCTCTGTCGCCCTGGGGTAATTCGAGAAATCGCCGGTCAGGACGGGCGATTCCCATGCATGAATTCCGCTGGCTTTTTGTCGATTTGCAGGTGCGTTGCCGCCCAAAGAGCGAAGCCCGGCGCGGGGCCGGGCTTCATCAGTTCATTGAGCTTCATCTATTACATGAAAAACCCATGACCCGCGCCCACCATGCTCATGACCAGTGGCACGGACATCAGCGTGTTTAGGCGCGATGCGGTGAATGCGACCTTCCTGGCTTTCGCGATTTCATCGGCGCCAGCCTCGACCAGCCCTAAGATCTTTTTCTGGTTCGGCCAGATCAGGACCCAGACGTTGAAAAGCATAATCGTACCCAGCCACGCTCCGATGCCAATTGTGGTCGCGTAAGGGTTCGGGATGTCCGTCAACATCCCCAGTGCAAACGCATCGTCCAGTTGACCGCGATGCAGCAGGAAGGCCGCGCCGGTCAACCAGGTGACAATTGAAGCCCAGCGAAACCAGGACAGTGCTCTTGGCGCGACATACTTGGTAATACCCGCACCGCCGGGACCGCCATCGTCTGCGGCAGCCTCAGCAAGCGCCGGGGTCTGGACAAAATTGAAGTAATAGAGGAGACCAATCCAGGTAATACCGGCCAGGACGTGCAACCAGATCATGACCGAGTTGACAGGTATTGCCCCGACCATATGCTCGCCCATGGTTACCAGTACAAGAATGATTGCCAGGACCACGCCGCCGATAATGGTGCCGGTGACTGAATTCAATGGATTCATGTTTTGTTCTCCCTAGGGTTATTCGTTAGTTTTGGT
>LKGT01002547.1_pt1 | contig 10876 bp, 7 predicted proteins | sample 503861 | NCBI WGS metagenome assembly LKGT01 (sample SAMN04113194, study PRJNA297058) | marine sediment metagenome | biome: marine benthic biome; feature: marine benthic feature; material: marine sediment; isolation source: sediment sample collected at the water-sediment interface from the South... ...
CCTACGGGCCCGGACCATGACCTTCACCGTGGCGATCATCGGCCGCCCCAACGTGGGCAAGTCGACCCTGTTCAACCGCCTCGTCGGCAGGCGTGAGGCCATCGTCGACCGCACGCCGGGGGTCACCCGCGACCGCCGCGAAGGCAAAGGGCGCCTCGGCGATCTCCGCTTCACCGTCGTCGACACCGCCGGTCTGGAGGAGCCCGCCGGCGACGCCTTGTTGACGCGCATGCGGGCCCAGACCGAGACCGCCCTCGAGGACGCCGACGTCGGCCTTTTGCTGATCGACGCCCGCACCGGCCTGATTCCGCTGGACCATCACTTCGCCGACTGGCTGCGCCCGCAAAAGACGCCGGTGATCCTGATCGCCAACAAGTGCGAGGGCCGAGGCGGGGGCGCCGGTTTCCTCGAGGCCTACGCCCTGGGCCTGGGCGATCCCCTTCCCATTTCCGCCGAGCATGGCGAGGGCATGGCGGACCTGTGGGACGCGCTGGCGCCCTACGCCGCGCAGGCGGCCACCGCCGAGGCGCCGGAACCGGCACAGGCGGGCGACGGGGCCGAAGACGGGCCGCTGCAACTGGCCATTGTCGGCCGGCCGACCGTCGGCAAGTCCACCCTGGTCAACCGCCTGCTCGGCGAGGAGCGCATGGTGACCGGACCGGACGGCGGTGTCACCCGGGACGCCATCTCCGTCTCCTGGACCTTCGAAGGGCGCGCCATCCGGCTCATCGATACCGCCGGGCTGCGCCGCAAGGCGAAGATCACCGAAAAGGTGGAGGGGCTGTCGGTGGGCAATACCCTGCGCGCCATCCGCTTCGCCCACGTGGTCGTGCTGGTGATGGACGTCCAGGCGATCCTGGAGAAGCAGGACCTGAGCATCGCCCGCCTGGTCGCCGAGGAAGGCCGGGCGCTGGTCATCGCCGTCAACAAGTGGGACGTGGCGGACGACCGCAAGGGCGCCCTCAGGCGCCTCGCCGACCGGCTGCAGACGTCGCTGCCCCAGCTGCGCGGTGTCGCCGTGCTCACCTTCTCGGCACTCACCGGGGACGGCGTGGACAGGCTGTTGCCGGCGGTCCTGGGGACGTTCCAGGTGTGGAACCGGCGCATCGGGACGGCGCCCCTCAACCGCTGGCTGGCCGATGCGGGCGAGCGCCACCCGCCGCCCCTGGCCGGCGGCCGGCGCAACCGCCTGCGCTACATCACCCAGGCCAAGGCGCGCCCGCCCACCTTCGTGCTGTTCGCCAGCCGGCCCGAGGAGCTTCCCGAATCCTACCTGCGCTACCTGGTCAACGGCCTGCGCGACGCCTTCGACCTGCCCGGCGTGCCCGTACGCCTGCACCCGCGCAAGGGCGACAACCCGTACACGGAGGGCCGATAAGGCGGCGCTGAGTACCAGGTCGTGTACCCGTAAACGAGAGTTGGGTCGGCGGCGGGGTGCCGATGTCGGCTTATATGAGGCGTTTGCTGTCAAGGTGGATTTAATCTGCGTCGCATGACCGGGTACCAATCAAAAGCGCGCGCTGGCGAAGCGCCCTGACCCAAACGGGTTTTCCCGACCCCCGGTTGCGCTGCCGTGGTATGACGTATTAAAGTTCCAGGGTTAAGGGAGGACAGGACCGCTCCGAAGACAAAGAATCACAATGCGGCTCTGCTAGGGTTTGGGAGGAACCATGAGAAAATCGTTATTGAAGCGGGGCTCGGCCCTGTTTGCTTTTCTGTGTGGAATCGGGGTGATTTCGTCTGCCGGGACGGTTTCGGCGGAAGAAGTCAAAAAGGCGACTCTCTATGGCAACATGACAGTCGTCACCCAGGACATGTTGAATCGTGCCGGAGGGGATGCGAACAATTTCCTGCACACCAACGGCAACTACAGTCAGACGCGTTATTATCCAGCCAGCCAGATCAACACCGGCAACGTCAAGAACCTACGCCCGGCCTGGATCTTCCAGACCGAGGTCGTGGAATCTCAGGAAACGACGCCCATCGTCGTCAATGGGGTCATGTACATCACCACGTCGTTCAGCCATGTGTACGCACTGGATGCGGCGACGGGCGAACAAATCTGGCATTACAAGCACAAGATGGGCCCGATCACGACCTATTGCTGCGGCCCCAACAACCGCGGCGTCGCGGTTTCCGGCGACAAGGTCTTTCTCGGCACCCTGGACGCCAAGCTGGTCGCCTTGGATGCCAAGTCCGGCAAGGTCGTCTGGGAAAAGCAGATCGCCGACCCGGAACTGGGCTATTCGGAAACCATGGCGCCGACCGCCGTCAACGGCAAGATCCTGATCGGCACCAACGGCGGCGAATACGGTGTTCGCGGTTTCGTCAAGGCCTACGACGCGGAATCGGGCAAGCTGCTGTGGACGTTCTATACGACGGCCGAGAATTCCGTCGGCGTGTGGGCCACCCACGACGCCACCGGCCGCGACATGCTGCGCGACATCAAGGCGGAAAARGCGGCGCTCAARAARMTGGGCGATCCGTACAAGACCCTYGGMGGMGGYGTCTGGCAGAACCCGGCCGTGGACCTGGAAACCAACCGCATCTACTTCGTCGCCGGCAACCCGTCWCCGGACCTGGACGGCTCGGTCAGGCCGGGCGACAACCTGTACACCAACTCGCTCATTTCGGTCGATCTGGACACCGGCAAGTACRTCTGCCACTTCCAATACATCGCTCACGACGTCTGGGACCTGGACGCGGTCAGCCCGCCGATCATCACCCAGGTCAAGGACAAAAACGGCAAGATGGTCAAAGGCGTCCTGCATGGCGGCAAGACCGGCCATGTCTATGTCCACAGGGCCGATGACTGCAGCCTGATCCGCTTCTCGGAAGCCATGGTCCCACAGGAAGACATGTGGGTGCTGCCGACCAAGGACGGCCAGCGCATGCTGCCCGGCGCCAACGGCGGCGTCGAGTGGTCGCCGATGACGGTCGATGCCGGGCTTGGCCTCGTCTACGTCATCAACCTGCACCAGCCGATGACCTACCACGTGGAAAGCACGCCTTACCCGGGCGGCAAGTTGTGGCTGGGCGGCGCGTTCAAGGTCATCCCCGGCGAGGAACAGTGGGGCAATGTCTCGGCGGTCGATTACAACACCGGCAAGATCCGCTGGAAGGTCAAAACCCAGCAACCGATGATCGGCGGCATCATGGCCACGGCCGGCGGCCTCGTCTTCACCGGCGAGGGCAACGGCCTGTTCAAGGCCTATGATTCGAAAACCGGCAACCTGCTCTGGAAATTCCAGGCGGGCGCCGGCGTCAACGCCCCACCGGCCTCCTATACGGTGGACGGCAAGCAGTACATCGTGGTTGGAGCCGGCGGCAACGTTCAGCTCAACTACAAGCGCGGCAACAACATCATCGCCTTCACGCTTGCCGACTGACGCCGGCACGGCATACTCCAAAGACGGTCGCCCTTACGGGGGCGGCCGTTTTTTCCGTTGCGGGATAAACGAGGACTGAATGAACGCCAAGATCCCCTTCGTTTTGGGCTTCCTGTTCGCCTTTGTCACGGCCACCGCCAACGCCGATGAATACGCGGCGTTGCGCGAGACAATCGAGGCCTGTGCCGGCTGCCACGGGGACCGCGGTGCTTCCAAGGAAGACGCCTTTCCCATACTGGCCGGTCAGGAGCTTTACTACCTCTATGTCCAGATGAAGGACTTCAAGAGCGGATTACGCAAGAACGAGATCATGCAACCTGTTTTGGCGGACCTGAAGAAACAGGACCTGTTCGCGCTGGCCAAATATTTCTCCGAACAGAAATGGCCCAATATCGGCTTCACGGGTGATCCGGAACGCGTTCTGAACGGGGAACGGGCCGCCAACGCCGGCCAGTGCGTGGCCTGCCATTTGGGCAGTTACACCGGCAACAGCCGCGTCCCCCGGCTCGCCGGGCAATATCCCAACTACCTGGCGAAAACCATGCTCGATATGAAGAGCAAGGCGCGCAACAATGCCGCGGCCATATCGTCTCTAATGTCCACGTTCAGCGAGAGCGACATTTCCGACATGGCGGAATACATGGGCAATATGTGACGGCGAATTGCGTGAAACGGGGACGGGCATCGTCAATTCGCTTCGCCAAGCGCCTTCAAAACGGCGTCACTCCCCGCCGCACGGGCCAGGGACGTGGCCGTTATTCCTTGCTTGTCTTTCAATTCGGCGTTGGCGCCGGCCCTGAGCAAAGGACCGATCACATCCGCGTGTCCCCTTTCGGCGGCGATCATCAGGGCCGTCCGGCCCCGGTTGTCCCTCAAATTCAGTTTGGCGCCCCTCTCGAGCAACAGAGTAACGGTTTTCAGGGCTTCGTCAGGCGGCACGTCATTGCTGTAACCGGCGGCCCACATGAGGGCGGTGAGGTCATTGCCGTAGGCCTTGTTGACGTCGATTCCGCTATCCAGGAGTGTCCGGACGATCCCGGAAAAGCCCTTCCCCGCCGCATAGAGGATGGCCGACTTGCCCGTGTTGTCGGTGATATTCGGGTCGGCCCCGTTTTCCAGCAACAATCGGAACGTGTCCTCGTCGCCGTTGAAGGCGGCTGAAGCCAGGGGCGTCAGGCGTTTCTTATTCAACAGGTTTACGTCGGCGCCGGCCTTCAACAACACCTTGACCGACTTGCCCTTGCCGGCCTTGGCCGCCCGCAAAAGCGCGGTACTGCCGCCAAGGTTTTGGTGATTTACGGCTGAACCGGCATCGAGCAACACCCGCACTGTCTTTGCGCGGCCCGAAAAAGCGGCCAACAAAAGGGCTGTATTTCCGAACCGGTCGCGTGCCTCGATGGAGGCACCGTGTTTGAGGTAGGCGACGACGTCCCGGGTCCGCCCCTTTTGCGCTGCCTCGAACATCTGGAAATTCAACATGCGGGCGTCTTCGGAGGGTGTCCCCGTCAATTGCGCGGCGCCGCCCGACGCCTGAGCGAAGACAAGAACCGCTCCCAATAAAACGTTCCAGCGCATTCATCGTGCTCCGTTTTTCCCGCCCGCGGATTCTAAGGATTTTCACAAGTTGATCCAGTTCGCACCTCGTGGCGGCGCGTATCCAGGTCTATAATCGTCCGCCAAAGGAGCAGACCGTGAACAAATCCGCCCCCGATACCTCTGAAATCGTCGCCCAGGCGGTTTCCGGCCTGGGATTCAGCTACGGCGCCAAGCCGGCCCTGGCTGACGTCAGCTTCAATATCGCCGCCGGGCCGTTCAAGGTTCTGTTGGGGCCGAGTCCGGGGCCGATCACACAGATGTCGATTACCGCCACTTCGGGGAAGGCCGCTGAGATGATGAAGCCTTGGGGGTACGCCTTGTTGGTGGGGATGTTGCTGACTGCCGCTGCCCCCGATGCCGCGACCGCCGGCAGCGGCCAGATCTACGTGACCAACGAGAAAAGCAGCACCATTTCCGTTCTCGATATCGCCACTTCCAAAGTCACGCGCACCTTCAAGACCTGCAGGCGGCCGCGCGGCATTCACTTCAGCAAGGACCGCAAGCAATTCTATGTCGGCTGCGCCGACGACAACGTCATCGTCGTCTACGAGACGGCAACCGGAAAGTTGATCAAGCGCATCCGCGGCATCGAGGAGCCGGAGACCTTCGACCTGTCGCCCGATGGCAAGACCCTTTACGTTTCCAACGAAGAGGACGCGACCGCGACGTTCGTCGACGTGGCCAGCGGCAAGGTCTTCGCCGAGGTCGAGACCGGCGAGGAGCCGGAAGGCGTTCAGGTGACGGCCGACGGTTCCACCGTCTACGTTGCCTCGGAGGCCGCCAACTTGGTCCATGTAATCGATACGGMGACGGCCAAGGTCACGGCCGATATCGTGGTCGGCACACGGCCGCGCCGCTTCGCCCTGACGCCCGACGAGAAAGAGCTTTGGGTGTCCGCCGAGTTGGCCGGCCARGTCGATATCATCGATACCAGAACCAACCGGACGACCGGCGATATCGTTTTCAAGCCGACCGGCTTTCGCCGCAACGAGGTCACGCCGGTCGATGTGTTGATGACCGCTGACGGCAAGACCGCCTTTGTCGCCCTCGGCCGCGCCAATCGCGTTGCCGTTGTCGATGTCGCCAGCCGGCAAGTCACGGATTACATCCTGGTCGGCAAGCGGCCTTGGGGGTTGGCGCTAAGCCGAGACGACAAGACGCTTTATGTCGCCAACGGGCTGTCGGACGATATCTCGATCATCGACGTGGCCAGCCGGAAGGCCTTGAAGTCCGTGCCCGTCGGCATGGTGCCTTACGGGATCCTGATCGACGATTGAAGCGATGATGCGGACCTTGGCGGCTTTCCTACTCATCGTCGCCGGCGCGGGCGTCCTCGGCGGCGATCGGTCGCATGGGGCGGAAGCGACGCCGTTCCCGATCGGTTATCTGGAAATTACCGACGACCCGCGCTACGGGGAAAAGCGCGCTTACGCCCGTATCCGGGTCAAGCCGCACGACCGGCCCCGGCCCGGCGCCGAATTGGCGGTCCGCGGCAGCCGCATCCTCGGCCGCGCCGTGAAAATGAAATTCAGCCTCGATGTTGCCGAGGGTAGGACGGCGGCCGATCTGATTTCCGAGGTAGAGCGCCGATGGACGGCGGGGATCAGGTTTTTCCTGATCGACGCCGACGCCGCGGTTGTGAACGCCGTCGCCGAGGCGACGAAGGGCCGCGAATTGCTGCTGCTCAACGTCTCGGAACCGGCCGATATCCTGCGCGGGACCGGATGCCGGGCCAATCTGGCGCACGCCATCCCGAGCCACGCCATGCTGACCGACGCCCTGGCCCAGTTTCTGGCCGCTAGGAAATGGCGCGACGTTTTGGTGCTTAAAGGGCCGCTCCCGGTAGACGCCGCCTTCGCCCAGGCTTTTGAGGCCTCGGCCCGGCGGTTCGGCGTCCGGGTCGTCAAAGCCCGGGATTTTGTGCTCGGCAACGACCCCCGCGAGCGCGAGAAGAACAACGTCGCGCTGATGACGGCCGAAGGCGATTACGACGTCGTTTTCCTGGCCGACACCGAGGGCGAATTCGGGCGCTACGTGCCGTATCAAACCATCCTGGCGAGCCCCGTCATCGGCACCGAGGGGCTGATTGCCGAGGCCTGGCACTGGGCCTGGGAGCGGCACGGCGCGCCGCAATTGAACCAGCGCTTCGAAAAGTACGCGAAACGGCGGATGACCGGCACGGATTGGGCTGCCTGGGCGGCCATCAAGGCAATTGTCGAGTCTGCTGTGCGGACCAAGTCGACCGATTTCAAGACCGTTCGCGCCTACTTGTTGGGCGACGAGATGACGCTCGACGGCTACAAGGGGACGCCATCCAGCTTCCGGCCCTGGGACAACCAGCTTCGCCAGCCGGTCCTGCTCCGTACCCACAACGCGGTCATCGAGCGCGCGCCGATCAAGGGGTTCCTGCACCCGACCGAGAACATGGATACGCTGGGGTATGACCGCGGTGATCGGAGATGTCGGCTTGGTCAACGAAAGTGATGAAGCTTTGTGCTGTTTGTCGGCGTACCTGCTTAGGGAGTGCGTTGTCTGTAGACCGTCCGCTTTGGGTCAGAAACGGACGTAAAGCGGCACCCATCTCGATGTCTGCTTTCGGGGGTAAAGCGGACGTAAATCACTGTGTGGGTGAATGTCCGCTTATAGCCATTAGCGGAAATTGATACGCGGGTGAGAAGTCCGTAATCTTCCAAAAATGGCTGGACCTAAATCCGCCTTAAACCTTGATCCTCGTCTTTTGCGTCGAAGCGATCTTTGGCATGTGTGATTGCCAGAGCCGCCCCTACGAAGACCCAAAGGTATCGCTGGTAAAGCACCTCATCGGCCACAGAGATGGCAGCAAATCCCCAGAGCAAAGCGAACACAGCGTGATTAAACGATCCGTTACCTCGCGAGTGCGAGCGCGGCCATAACGCTCGTACGACGAGGGCGAAAAACGCAACGAATAGCAGGACGGCAAGCGGTCCAAGCTCGGTCCAGAGCCATAACAAGCTGTTGTGCAGGTAGTGCCAAACGTTCAGGCCATTACGCGCCTCTTCCCACGGGAAGCTGCCGAGCCCGATCCCCCAAATGGGGTGCTCCCGAATTAAATTGAAGGCGAGCTGGATTTGTTCCAACCTTACGTCCACTGAACCGGTCACGACATTGTGTTTGACGGCGTATACAATAAACGAATCGGAAAAGCCCTTTGCGGGAACAGCCGACCCAATTACCACTAGCAATACGGCCAGGATGGTGGCGGTTGCGAGTGGCCAAATGGCCGGACGTCGCAGCACCAGCAAAATCGAAACCGCCATCGCCCCACCGACCCATGTGGACTTCGAGGCGGTCAACACGATTGCCGAGATTAGAATGGCAAGCCCAATGACGTTCAAGTACGGGTTAATCTCTTGTACCCGTTTTTGGAACGCGACCTGAAAGCTAAGGGCGCAAATTGATATCCAACCGAAGGCGTTCGGATTATCCATGAGTCCTTGAAAGCGACTATATGAAGGATATAAAGGATAGAGAAAAATAGGAAGTGTGAAGTCAAATAAATTGAATGCAAGGTACGAAAAATAGGTAAGGGCACTAATCGTCCAGGCAACGAAAACAAAAAACAGAGCAAATACATCCTTTGACTTTGTACTGAGGGAGCCGATGTAGACGCCAATCATAAAGTAACCGAGCATCAGAATCGTTGCTACGACGCGTCTGACGCCCCAAGCACTTACATCGCCGGTATGCTGCTGTCCAACAAAAACGCCATTGATCATAAGCAGTAATGCGAGGGCGAAGAAGACCACAACGAAGCGCCAATCAATCGAAAGCGGATACCGTTGCCCTGCCTTAACCGACAGTAGAAATAAACAGGCAAAATAAGGTAGCAGCAAATGTGACGCCGCGATTTTTGTTTCGTATCCAATCGGAACAAGAGAAACTGTCGCCTGCAACGTAACTGAGAGAGCAAACAATTCGAATTGTAGACGCCTTAGCTGCATCAGCTTCGTTTATCCTCTCAACGCTTCTGCAGTTCAACTACTTTTGGATCGGACAGTGGGCCCCACGCTCGCTTTTCGTCACTCACCAGGATCCCGCCTTCAAACTCTAAAATGCGCTCACACTGACGAACAAGAGATCCCCGGTGACCGACGATGATCATCGTTAGGTTGGGATCCAGGTTATTGAGTACGTTGGTAATTTCGGTTTCAGTCTCTGGATCCAGCGAAGCAGTCGGTTCGTCCATTACCAAGATTTGCGGTTCCCGGTAAAGTGCGCGGGCTATCGCGATGAGCTGTTGTTGGCCTTGGGACAGATTATGGTCAGTTCCGCCCACTAAGGTCTCGACTCCGGCGGGCAACTCAGCAACAACCGCATCCAACTGGGAGTACCGCAGTACCCGGCGAAGTCTTTCGATATCGCCTTCGTCCCATCCGAATACGATGTTTGCTCGCACTGTGTCGTCGATCAACATGGGATTCTGCGGTACGTAGGCAACAATCTCTCGCCATTCGGATAATTCGTTCATAATCTCTCGGCCGTCGACGAAAATCCCTCCTGTGCTTGGCTGAAGCAAGCCGACTAGCATTCTGAGCAGGGTCGTTTTTCCCGATCCCGACTGGCCGATTATGCCAACCCTCTCGCCCCTGCCGACCAATATCGTCACGTCGTTGACGGCGTTTCGAAACACTCCCGGATATCGGTAACTGACGTTGCGGATCTCTATTTCTCGCTCGAGGCGATACGGCGGAAAACCCGGTTTCGGCTTCGGCAGACTCGTTGTCTGATCGATGTCGGGCAACAACCGTGTGAATGCATCTCGTGCGAGATTGATGGTGGTAAGGGCGTAAAGAATTCGGCTAGCCGAAGGCATTAGGCGAATTGCGGCGGCCGCTAGTACCGCGACCAGCCCGATCAACTCACTGCCCGCAAACCGGCTGCCCACTACCCATGCCAGCCCACCGAAAAGAATGATGCCCACAGCAGTCTCAATAAACGCACGCGGCATGTAAACGATGAACCGCTCGGAGGCGATCGAATCTGCGTAGCGGGTAAGGTGCTGCCCTATCAACCCGAGAAAAAATGACGGCCTATTGGAAGTATGAATTTCGGCGATAGCACGGAGTGTTTGACTGTATAAATGGAGGAGTTTTTGGTGCTCGACTTCCTTCTTGTTACCAGATTTCTGCGCAAATCGCCGAAGTGTTAAGTTTCCAATGCCCCCAAGAATACCGAATGAAACGAGCACAATTAGAGAATAGAAAGGTTCGATGATAACAAGAACAGCAACAATCCCAGTTGCCACCATTATCTCGGACGCCACTATGAACAGCGGCTCATAAAAGAAGACAATTACAGTGTAAAGCCGGCCGACAATGGAGGCTGTCATATCGGCGTCTGATCGTTTCAGGTGTTTTTCGAACGGTGTTAAGATATGTGTTTTTAAAGCACGATTGCCAAAATCTCTTGTCACTTGGCCAAGAAATCTTGCTTGGGCAAATGTCGTGATCGCAACCAAAGCATTTTTCCCTAGAATCACTATTAGTAGTAAAAGCGCTAAATTTTGCACAGATGGCAATTCAATCGAGGCCGCTTCTAAGGCGATGACGAGCGCCTGCGGCGCATTGCCGTCTGAGATCATTGAAATAAGTGGAAAAACGAGGCCGATTGTGGCCGCTTCAAGTGCCGCAATTAACACCATTCCGAAAATAATCACCACCACCGCGATCCTGAGTGCACGCGATAGTCGGCGCCAAGATTCAAATTCTAGACGAAGGATATTTCTCAAACGAGATTTCCCAACTAACTCTTCCCAGCCACCGAAAGCGATAGCACAATCGAGCATCGATCGAAAGCGTGGTCGTTCATCCCGGTTTGGCGGCTTGGGTTGGGCCACGCGGCGCATCCGAGCC
>LKGT01011549.1_pt1 | contig 10872 bp, 11 predicted proteins | sample 503861 | NCBI WGS metagenome assembly LKGT01 (sample SAMN04113194, study PRJNA297058) | marine sediment metagenome | biome: marine benthic biome; feature: marine benthic feature; material: marine sediment; isolation source: sediment sample collected at the water-sediment interface from the South......
CTGAATGCTGTTAAGCCCAACACCACCAGTGCCGACCACTACCACACTACTGCCAGACGCCACTTTGGCTGTATTTACAACTGCACCGAGTCCAGTGATCACTCCGCAGGCAAGTAATGAGGCACTCGTTAGTTGAGTGGCCGACCTAGGACGGCCCCGCCGACTCAGGTCGAGATGGGGGAAAACACCCCGTCGACCTACTTAGCGCGTCGGAAAAGGCGGCTAAAAAGGCGGAAAGGCCCGTGCTGAGAAGATGAGTTCCATAGAACGCAGCAAAAGTGCTAAAAAAGCCGCGCTCGCTCGCTGGCGAAGTCGCGAAAAATAAGTAATTCCACCTCCTGATCGGATCTTTATTATCATCGCGTCACTAACATGTCATCCCAACTAGGTACTGTCGCTGGGCTGCTGTTAAAAGCGAAGTGGGAAAAATTCTTGGCACTAAGAGAAATTTCAGAGTTTTCACACAGCCCCTTCGGCAAAAGTCACTGAAACCATCTGCGCCTGCGCCATCGCCCGCAACCCCAGCGGGTTCCCTCATCGCCTCGGTCGACTCCGCGGATCCCCGAAGGGACATTCCCTGTCCCTGCGAGTGGACGTGCGACTTGCAGCGTTTCGCTTTCCCTGCTTCCGCTTGCAAGCCCAGGGGTTACCCTCCGTGGCAAACCCGTTCAGCGGGGTAAACCATGCGCTACGCAGTCCCTGGATGGAGGAGGTAGAACCGCGTCAGGCGACCTGCAAGGCAGGGATTGTTCCCAACAATCCTTCTGCATTTCCACCGTCCCTGGCGGTCAGATGCAGGAAGTTAGGGCAACGCACGACTCCATGGATGCAGAAGGTAGAACCGCGTCAGGAACAGCGGTCGAGGAGCAGTTGCCGGAACAGCGGTCAAGGGGTAATTGCCGGGGCGAAAAACCAAACAAAAACATGCACGGCGTGATTCAGCCATTAATTGCGAGGAAAGCAGTTGGAAACCGTCATTTAGGTGAGTTCAGATAGTGGTGCCAGAGTAGGCGCGCCGCGACCGATCTCCAAGGCGTCCAACGCCTACCCAGTACTTCCAACTTCTCCGCCGTAGGCCGTGACCGTAGGCGTTTTACGCGTTGCACCGCGGCTGCTAATGCAATGTCTGCACTCGGCCAAATATCCGGCCGACGTAACGCGGTTAACAAATAGACGTCCGCGCTCCAAGGGCCAATACCTTTCATTGTCGTGAGCTTGGCATGCGCGGCATCATCAGACATGCGGCGAAGTGCAGACAAGTCGAGTACTCCTGTCAAAATAGACTCCGCCAACAACCGACAATAGCGCATCTTCTGGCGACTAAAGCCGATTAACTTAAGCTCGGAGTCACTTAGCCCAAGGAATTCCTGTGGCGTAGGCGTCTCCATTACATCCATAAGGCGCTGATAGACCGCCTTAGCCGATACGATTGAAACCTTCTGCTCGAGGATTATGTAGACGAGGGTGGAGAATCCTTGTTTGCGCACCCACATAGGTGGTGGACCGATTGTTACGACAATCTTGTTTAGATCTGGATCACGCCGACACAACTTGGTTACGCCCTCTAGCAGCTTAGCCTTGGTTAAGCTTGGCGAAATCTTGTTGCGGTCTTTTCGAGGATTCACCACTTGCCCTTTTTTTTACTACAGCACTCAACTGGTGAGGGCTTTGAAAAACCACCAATGAATCGCGATCAACCCAGCGACTATTACCACGTATGAAAGCGCTTCGTGTGGCCTCTCTGCAATCAGTCTCCGTACATTTAAGAGGGTAGCAGCGAGGCCGGTACCCTGGGGTGCAGATTCATACTGTTGACGCACCCGTAGTGCACGAGCCTTGTCGTATTCCTCAATGATCTGCCGTGCCGTGTCGTAATCTGAGTCATCGTCCACCCAAATCGCGCCCATAGAAAGACCGAAGGCACCTTTTGGCGTCTCGTAATGAGAAATAGCGTGCCGTTGTAGCAGCGCCAAAATATCACTGACTTCTTCCGAGCTCGCCCAATTTGTGTCGTAGACTTTTTTTGCCACTATTTCTGTACTAGTCCCAGGCGTTCGTGCCAATCAGCAATGGACTCTTCTGGGTAATCAGCAAACGTCTTGTCTTTCGGGTCGGCTCGTAACGCCATCCATGATGGCTTGGCATGTAACATCAAATGTGTACGTTCGGGCGGCCTTGGCAACTCAGTGTCGATAGCGGACGCAAAAGGATGTATAAGCTCGGGCCACCGCGGATCCCATACCCACAGAACACTGGCACACACACTACAAAAGCTGCGTTGTGCGGGGCTTTCTCGCACGATGTTGGTTTCTCGGTCCCGGATCTTCGCCTGATAGATGCGCACATGATCGCGGCCATTGACTTCCAAGGTATCGGCATCGCCGCCGAGATTAATGGCGTAGCCCCCGCCACCCGCTGTCTTGCGGCAAATGGAACAATAACAGAGGTTAAACGAATAGGGATGGGCCGAACGCAATCGAAAACTAACGGCGCCGCAATGACATGATCCTTCTAGAAGCATATTGGGACCTCCCACGACCATCGGTCAGAGATACCTCGTCTGGATTACGCGACCAGTTATCGGTTGCACACCCCGTCTTACCGTCGGGAAACGCTATAGTATCCTCAGTTTGCAGCAAAGAAACCCCAACGGGCTAACCAATGATAAGCAAGACAAAACTCTTCGCCCTCGTACTTTTCGCGCTTAGCATACCTCCAAGTCATGCGTTTAACGACACCAGCGACTTTTGGCGTTGTGAAAATCGTGTCGGCGGCGCCTGGGTTTTCGGACGCGTGCCGTACGCTTGTGACGTGCAACCCTTTGGGGAACCAACCTACGTTCAGCAACAATTCGCACCGGTGATCTTCGATGATCTTGCGGGGCAACCCATGGAAACGAGCCGTTATATGGAGTCTCTGAATAGCGTCATCCGTGATACTTCAGATTACTATTTATCGATACGCAAACCGAATGCGAGTACGGCTGAGAAACAGGCGTGGCGACATGCGATCTTCGCGGTTGCTCACCAGGAAACATTTTGGAGCCATTATCGTAATGCGACCGACAGTAGAATAAAAATGGTGCGTGGTGACTTGGGGCATGGTCACGGCATGATGCAAGTCGATGATCGCTGGCACTTCACAGCAATCAATGAAGGTAAGGGCTGGCAATTAATCGAAAACATGATTTATGCGCTGGAGATTTTCTATACCGAATGGCAACGCGCTGCCACTGCATCATGTGTTTCATCGGCAACCCAATGGCGTTCGCGCACACGGTCTGCTTATTCTGCTTACAACGGCGGCCCCAATCAGATCTGCCGATGGACCGATCCAACTCATGTCTGGGCCCGAAACGATCAGAACTTTGTCCAGAAATATGATGCACAAGGCTGGAATCAGCATATCGCAGACGCCAACGCTGCCAGTCCCATCGATGTTGTATGTTTGGTAGAAGGAAATGAAAACTGTCCACCGGGTAGCGATGATACGCAACGCCTGAGTGGAAAGTTGCTGGAGATAGCGTCGGGCGAAGTCTGTGTCTTTAACGACAATACACTATATTGCACCGATAACAAACGCGACGCGGTATGTCTTGCTAAGAGCCAGAATGTTTCGATTGCCGGTGGTCAACTGGCCCTTGCGCCTCAAGACTACGAAGGCCTACCACAACAACGATTTGATCGACACGATTGCAACAGCCATGTGGAAGGACTGCTTGCGGTCGGTCAGGTATTACAAACCCAGCTAGCTATCAATCTGCGGGCCATGCCAGGCGGTGCCTGGCTCGCTACCACCATCCAGGGCCAACACTATCAGATCACGGATTTTGAGGTGCGAGACGAAGACCGGTTATACCGTTATTACCGAGTTCGGCATCAGAATACCGAAGGTTATATCTATGCCGGTAGCGCTGCCGATCATACGTCATGGGCAATACCATCGACCAGCCTACCGCTTGAAACCATAATCGCACGCCCGAACGATTGGATTGAGATAGTCATAGCCAGCGGCATCAATCTGCGAAACACACCGGCTGGGAGTTTAATCACCACTGTGCCCCAAGGAACTGTGAGTCAAGTGCTGGCCACACAGTTTAGGGGACCAAGTAATCAAGTCTATTATGGTATCGAATACGCCGGCGCCACTGGCTACATCTACGGCGGTCGACTGCTACCGGACGCTACGTTGGCTCAATGGGCCAATGTTACGAGCGCGCCCATGGTCTTCGTTAGAACTGGTCGATCTAGTGATACCATCTGGTGGACACCCTTGAGAGAATGTGCGGAGACTAGCTGCAAGAGCAGTGGCTATGTCATCGGTGGGTATTATGATTCCTGGTGCAAAAGATTCGGGTGTGGTTGGCGCCAATCGCATGTGACTGAACTCGACAACAACCTAAGTGGCTGGGTACAAGTACGCGTGGACGATAGTGATCAGGAAGGTTGGATCGAGGAGCGCTTTATTATCTGGGATTGAGCAATGAAACGTTGGTCGTTCTTGATCCTCGTGGTGGTGGCCGTCGTCGCAATGACGAGTATTGCGTATAACCGGCCTACCGCAGTTGAACAACCAAAAGAAACGATTGCCACAGCAACGAATAGCGCGATCACTAAGCCGCAATCCAGCGAAACCTCTATCGTCAATCCTGAGCCAGTTGCTCCGGTTCGTATCTCACCGACGACGAGAAACCTACTGAGTGAGCTCCAAGACTATCAAGAGTGCTATTTCCGCAGCGACTGTGTTACGCCTGAGTCGGATGCTCGTGCCGCCCATTTCTTTGTTGCCCAACAAATAACTGAACGCCTTGATCGGCTTGTCGCACTAACGCGCCAACAAACTACTAGCGATGACGAATTTGTTGAAATAGCAAAGCAGTTTCTGTCGTTTCCAGACGGACGTGTGCAAGAACAAGCCCTGGTACTCATGGGTAGCATGCCACCAAAAGACGGGGGGGCGCAGGCAATAATGAGTGCATTAAGAGACCACCATGATGCGCGGTTATTCGAGCTCGCCATGGTTGAATTGCAGCGTTATCCAAACGATTACCGCGCTACCGATGACTTTCTTATCGAAACCCTGAGAACGGGTGGACACTACGTCTCGCAAGTTGTAGCACGTCAGCTCTTGCCAGTGCTAAGAGAGGATAACATCGAGCGTTATGAGCAAACGGCAGCAGAACTTCCATCCAACACCGCAAAGGCACGCTATCTAAAACAAGTACTAAACGAATACAGGCTGTTACAACAAGACGGCTAGTGTTTTTGGCCGATCGAGTTTCTTCCGACGCAGCAACATAACGAAAACAATAATGAAGTTACCCAGCAGCGCGGGGATGATTATAAGAAGATCGATTCTTATATTTGCACTCGTCGGCACACCACTCTCGTAATATCCATAGACTAGACACACCAGAATGGAAACGATTAGCGCGCTAGCTGCCCACAACAAGATAACGCGGTAGGGCATCACTCAAGCACCACGGTATCACCCCGTTTGACGGTGCCGGCGCGCAATACCGCAGTATACACACCCACGTTCAATTCGTTGTGTTTCGCGGCCGCGCGTAGGATACCCGGATCCCTGGGCAAATCGCCTTGCGCCATCGTTGTCATGACACACCGGGGGCATGGACGCGTTATGTGCAGCCGTACATCATCACCGATGGCAAGCGTGCGACCTACCCAAGTATTTTCGACAAAGCCGGTCTGCGTCGATGATGGCATAACAACGATGTTGGGACGAAACCTACGCGTCTCGAAACGCCCATCGGGATATAGTCTTTGCAACCAATCTAAAGTCGCTGTCGTCAGTATATGCATGGTCGCACCATCGAAGAACATTCCCGGAGCCAGGACCTCGTCGGTAACCGTGTTTCGGTACGGTAGACCATCGGTGTCCGGCCAGTACTCCTCAAGACTCGGCGCCTCCGGTGGGACGCTTTCAAGCCGCACCTCGCGATCGAGGATATTTGAAAGTACATGATGGACACTATTGGAGACACTCGTTACTTCAGTACCATCAGGCAGGCTAATGCGCACGGCGCTAGTGGCATTGGGGTTGTCGGTGTAAGCGGCACGACAATCAAACATTCGCGCCCACTTAAGCGGATTTTTAGCGCTCACCACCTTGCCGCTAGCAACATCAATGAGGGCATATGCACGATCGCCGCGCAGGCCATGTTCTGTAACAGCGGCCGAGTTCAATTCCTCGCCCATCATGGATTTGATGGGGTAGCGCCAAAGTGAAACCACCGAACCCGATGAGCCTGGTTCTGATGGCATTATGGTGCTCCGTCTATGGTGGCCCAAACGGTAAAGGCGTAGACCAGGTAGCAAAGATAGGTCACAAGCGTCACGGCTACCAAGGCTCTGGCGGCACGTGACCTGTAACGTTGGAAGAGAATAACCGAACCCATCAGTACCAACGCCATTTCGGCCCACGCAACATACTGGCCATAGTACCTGGGATCCCAATAGGAAACCGGGCTTAGTAGTCGCCAATGAGACAGTGGCAAGAAATGTCGATGGGCATCGTCGTGGTGAAGCAAAAGATCAGTCATGCAATGAAGGCCGATGCTGAGAAAAAACACTTGCAGCCAGGCAGAACGCATCCAATATGCGACGACAAGACCGACAACAACGAGCGGGAAGGAATTAAAGATGTCAAAAAATACCTGCCAGTTCGGTTGAAAATACAGATGCGACCAAATATAGGACTCTGGCGCACGCAGGATTACCCGCTGCACGAAATAAAACAGAAGCATGGGAACATCGGGCAGCAATGAACCTAGGAAAATTGGCAACCACAATATATGCCGGCGCCCACCACCGAGAACGAGCAGATTCAAGACAGCGTGGGCGGGTGTGTTCATCCGTGCGAAAGTCGGGCAAGGCGGGCGTTTGGTTTGTAGCTGGAATCTAGAGTGTGTAACGCGAGAAATCAGTGTCTACGGTGTGGCCCCTCTTGAGATGGATAGTCTGGTTGGGTAAATCCATGATGACAGAGCATACAGTCCCCATCTCCTCGATCACGTCATCTGGAGTATATCGTCTGTTTATCGGGAATTCTCCATGCGATCGATCTAGCAGGATCGATTTCATGTCTTCGACCGAGTGTGTGGTCAAGGCCTTAATCTTTTCCTCCGCTGTTTGTTTGCGCGCATATGAACAACGAAATATGCCAGCATTAGGATTGATGTGCTCACCAATGTAGTGATTCGTGTGCACAAACGTTTGCTGGGGCCCAATAGTCAATGATCTGTCCCGAGCAAACTCAATATCGAAGCAGTTGCCATGCTGATCACCGACGAGAATGTTGCTTGCTTTGCCGTGACCGGCTTTTTCTACGGCAATCTTTGCTTCATCGATGCTTTGCGAATCTAGAATCGCCCGCAACAGCACATGCACAGGCAGTCCATCGAGCCGTCCTTTGATCCTCAATATGTTCAAACACACACCGATCCCGCTCGAGTTCAAACCGATTTTGCCAATAATGCCCGGTTCAGTGATCATCTGAATCACGTGCCCATTGGAATGTTCGATCCGCATAAGTACGGTCAGCGGTTCGAGAACACTGGCCCAGTCCCAGTTCTGCCCTAGTATCCCCGTTTTCTGGAAATAGATGGCCGTGCACTCATTGGTTTTGAGCGAAAGAAGTTCGCTCCTGGCGTTAAGCACATAGATATACCACGAATCTAGGCCGGCGCCCTCGGCGATAGACTCGATCTCTGCCGCATACTCGCCATTGAACTCGCGAATCTTTTGCTTGAAATGACTTGCTAACTCGACCAGCACTGAAGCGGATTGACCAAAAATGCGAGTGTAGAACTCCACCGTACGCTCGATACGGTCTGCCAGAATTCGACCATGCTGAAAACCTCGTTCGTCGGCGCGACCACTGACAGTTACTTGGAGAAATCCGTTACTCATGTCGTAAATTACTCACTGTGAGTTCTTCATGGCAGCCGGTTGTCGGTCAACGATATCGCCAGAAATCTCGGCTGGATCGGATATCGCATAAACGTCTACCGGCTCATCGCGGCCTCGCACCCTGGCCTGGTGCGCCGGAAACCTTGATAGATCCACACCCGCGCATTGAGCCGCCACCGCTGATACCACGAGCGTACAGTCATAATCCTTGGTGAGCGCCTCTAGCCTAGCCGCAATATTGATGTTGTCGCCGATTGCCGAGAAATTCGGCGACGCCGGCGGTCCCATGGTGCCGACAATGGCTTCGCCACAGTGAATGCCGATGCCAATGCGCAGAGGTTCGCGCAACTCCACACCTAATCGCTCATTGAGCGCCATCAGCCTGCGGTTCATGTCGACCGCGCCCTTGAGTGCGTCACGGCAGCCGTCTTCTATCCCCGATTCCAAACCGTACAAGGCCATAAGTCCATCACCCGAAAACTGTGCGTAGTGACCACGCGTTGCCTGCAGGCTAGCGGCCATTTCTGCAAAGAACTGATTCAGAATGAAAACAACGTCATAAGGGAAACGTTCTTCACCTAGCTTTGTCGACCCGCGAAGGTCGATAAACATCGTCGCCACTTGTTGTTCATGACCCTGCACACCGCCCGGTCGGTAGGCGGCCCGCGCGCCCGCGCGTGCCGGCACCAGCGGTGTAATCGACACATGCCGCCGCGGCCGCGTTTGACAGGCTAGGCGCACGTTAGGGGCTGCACCGATGCGACGTAGTGCAGCTGATTCCAATGCCGATGGCTCAGCCAGATCGTCGATACCGTCGCCCACACGCACCCGACAGGTCGTACAACGCGCGCGTCCGCCACACACAGAGGCATGCGGAATACCGGCAGCCCGCATCGCTTCCAATATCGTCTGGCCGATAGGCGCGGAAACTACCTGTCCCGACGGATGCGAGATACGGTACGACGAGTGGCGATCTTTTAACAGGTGTCGTATCTGCCTGGCCACGAGCACCCCCAGCAAAACTAAAACAAGTGATGCCAGCACCTTGGCTTCTAGCCCAGTGATCAATGCTTGTTGTTCTGGCGTGGCTGCGTTCCAACCAGCAAAAATCGCGCTCACTGCATCTGGATCGGTGATTAACTCATCGGTTTCAATACCGGCCCTTACAAATCCGAGTAATGCCATCGCCGGCAGCAACACCGCGAGCCCATAGAGATAGGGCACCAATCTTTCGTACCAGGGCTTGATGCGTAGCCAGAAATGCAGACCAACCGTCAAGTGGCCCCACACCACTAACACCAAAAGCGGTTGTTGAATCGAGTACCTAGGATCGTTCCACAAAATCGTGACTACATATGGATAGGTAACGTCGAACCCGAGTAAGGTCTGATTAATGCGGGTTCCGATTACGTGTGCGGCCAACAAGAATGGAAGTAATAGGCCAAGGGCGACTTGTGCCGTTTCCCACGGTGGCATACGCAAGGTCCGGCGCCGATATAGAGACCAAAGCGCAAGCAGAAAGTGCGTCAGTAGTGAGCCATAGAGTGCGACAGTCCCAACCGGGTGTTGCCAAAGTGAGGCGTTGAGATGACGAAACCACTCCATCATGTCGAGCGACAATAGTCCCAGCGTATGGTTTGCCAAATGCGAAATGACATACACCGCCAGTACTAAACCAGTCCAACTCCTTAGGCGTCGCTCAAACATCACTCACACAGGTGTCGTGCAATTTCATCCAGTGGTCGGGATACACTTAAGGTGCATCATATAAACCACGCGAGCCAATCCAGGCATCATGATGGCTCTCGTCTCGGATGTCCCACTGGCAGGCAGCATAGCTTTGGTCGTCGGTTTGGGTAAGCAGCCAGGCGTAAAAACGGCCAACCGTTTCAGGCTCAATAAGTTTTCCCTGCTCACGCAAGGCGCCGTACTCGGCGCTATCCGGGAAAACATCCACATCCGCCGCCATACCAACCTGAAGCATACGAGTGTTTACCGGGCCAGGGACAGCATTGGTTACCAAGATTGCGTGTTGCGCTAGCTCGAGCTTTAAGCATTTCTGCAACATAAATGAAGCGGCCAGCGAGGTGCAATAAGCAGTTGAGCCCTTACGTGCCTTAGTCGCCGACATCGATCCTATGAACAACACACGCCCGCCAGGAGTCAGGTTGGGGATTAGTGCTTGGGTTAAGTGCAATCTAGCGTCCAGATTGGTGGCCATGACCTGACGCCAGGTTTCGGGAGTGATATCGGCGAGTCGTTGTATCGGCATGGTGCCGGCTGCGTGTACGAGAAAATGTACCCTATCTTCACCGAGCTCACTGACAATGGCCGCACGGCCGGCCACCGTCGCCACGTCGGCACTTACTGGCTTTACCCCACTCACCGCAATATCAGCCGTCTCCTTTAGTGGTTGCAAGCGACGTCCGGCCGCCAGCACTGTCAGCCGTTTATGACTCAATGCGAGCGCCACCGTTCGGCCGATGCCGGAACCGGCCCCAGTCACCACTGCCAATTTGTTAGTATCTTTAGCCATGATGTCCTAGCTATGACCAAATGTGGGGTGTTCGCACGCTTCTCATAGCTGTTTAGGCTGGCCACACTGAACCAAAGTGCCCGCCCCCGGTCTCAGGGAGCAATTATCCAGAAAAACTTGGGACAGATGGTAATGAAAACGCGCACTTTTTGGGGCTTGCCACTGATAACCGCGTTGATTGTGGGTGCTGGCGCCGTCCATGCTGCCAGCCCTAGTGAAGTCGAAACCGCCACATTCGCCGGTGGTTGTTTTTGGTGTATAGAAGCCGATTTCGATAAGGTGGAAGGTGTAATCTCGACCACGTCCGGTTATATCGGCGGTGACAAGAAAAATCCGACCTATAAACAGGTATCGGCCGGCGGCACCGGTCACACCGAGGCGGTACAGATCGTTTATGATCCGGCC
>LKGT01004282.1_pt1 | contig 10871 bp, 5 predicted proteins | sample 503861 | NCBI WGS metagenome assembly LKGT01 (sample SAMN04113194, study PRJNA297058) | marine sediment metagenome | biome: marine benthic biome; feature: marine benthic feature; material: marine sediment; isolation source: sediment sample collected at the water-sediment interface from the South... ...
CACAGCAAGCTCACGACAGCGACGACCGAACCGACCGCCAACCCCAGAACCTTGACCGCCAGCACGACGATCCAGAGCCAGGCGTAGGCCGCGCCGAGGGTGACGACGATAGCGCCGACTAGGTAACTGATCGCCAGCGCCCAGAACAGGAACCTGTGCATTGGGTTCCGGCGATCAAACGTCTGTTCACGCGACATATCCCGGACGAACTCCAAGTTCGCGGAGATTGTACACCGATTCAGCCGCCACGGCCACGGCTTTCCCCGGCCGGCGACGTGCACCCCGCTACCGGACCCAGGTCGAGTGTCACGTTTGCCCGGTCAGAAGCGGAATTCCGACTGTCTATTCAGTAGGATGGATTCTCCCCTCCATGATCGCTAGTCTTCCTTGGTCATGGCCGAGGGAGACAACCTCTTCGGCGATGGCGTCAACGTCGCGGCACGTTTGGAGTGACTGGCAAACCCCGGCGGTATCTGTATCTCACGACCTGTCCTCGATCAGATCGAGGGCAAGCTTCAGATTGCATTCGAGGATACTGGCGAACACCACGTCAAGAACATCAAGCGGCCGGTTCATGTCTGGCGCTGGCCGAAGGACAGCTCACCGAAAATAGAAACGCAAACGGCCAACGACCAATCGCCGATCCGTCCGGCTCAGCCAATCCCGAACAATCTGCCGAGGCAACTATCGACGTTCGTCGGCCGCGAACGCGAGATCGCCGAGGTTAGACAGCTTCTCTCCGGGACTTCTCTTCTCACGCTGACCGGTGCGGGCGGATGCGGAAAGACGCGCCTGTCTTGTCAGGTGGGTTCTCAAGTCCTGGAACAATTCCCTGACGGAGTCTGGTTGACGGAACTGGCTTCTCTGACTGATTCCGCATCACTCCCCCAGACGCTGGCTTCGACTTTACAGATACGCGAGCAGCCGGGACGACCGCTTACCGAATCGATCTCGGAATATCTTGCAGCGAAATCTGCACTGCTCATTTTGGACAACTGCGATCACCTTTTGTCTGGCTGTGCCCGGTTGGCGGACGATTTGCTGCGAGCCTGCCCCAAACTCGGAATATTGGCCACCAGTCGAGAGGCGTTGGGTGTCGCCGGCGAAACGGTCCACCAGGTGCCCGGCCTGTCATTTCCTAATCCCGAGAAGCGGCCTTCACCCGACCAGTTGACCCAGTTCGAGGCGGTCCAACTATTCGTCGACCGCGCATGCCTGCGGAAACCTGGATTTACCATCACGGCTGCGAACGCTGCTTCGTTAGCGAACGTGTGCCATCGCTTGGATGGCATCCCGCTGGCCATCGAACTGGCGGCAGCGAGGGTCCGGGTCTTGTCCGTTGAGCAGATCGCGGAGCGTTTGGGTGATCGATTCAGATTGCTGACCGAAGGGAGCCGCACCGGGCTCCCCCACCACCAAACACTGCGAATGACAATGGACTGGAGCTATGAGCTGCTTTCAAGACCGGAGGCGGCGCTGCTTCGACGATTATCGGTGTTTGCGGGCGGCTTTTCCTTGGAGGCGGTTGAAGCCGTTTGCGCGGACCAACTTGTCGACAGCTCAGAGGTTCTGGATTTGCTGCAGCACCTTGTCGACAAATCGACGGTGGTCTCGGAAGACCATGGTGAAGCCATCCGCTACCGATTGCTCGAGACGGTACGCCAGTATGGGCATGAGCGGCTCGATGAAACCAACGAGCTTCCGCCGCTAAGGCGCAATCACATGGCGTTCTTTCTCGCTTTTGCGGAGGAAGCGGAGCCCAGCCTTCAGGGTTCCGGGCAAGGTCCAGGCCAAGGAGATTGGTTGGACAGGTTAGAGGCAGACCACGACAACCTGCGGACGGCGCTGGAATGTGCGCTGGCGCAGAAAGACGGGCCATTCGCGGTGAAGTTGGCCGGCGCCCTTTGGCGCTTCTGGGAGGTGCGCGGTTATCTAAGCGAGGGACGCGACTCTTTGAATCAGGCACTGGCTGCCGGGAAAGACGCTCCATCTTCGTTCCGGGCCAAGGCGCTGGACGGCGCCGGTCGCCTCTCGTGGCGGCAGGGTGACTTTCAAGATGCCAAACAGCTCTTCGCGGAGAGTCTTGTGCTCTGGCGCACTACTGGGGATAAGGCAGGCGAGGCCAATGCGCTCCACGGACTGGCCCGCACGGCTGTGAATTTGGAAGACTATGTGTCGGCTCAGACTTCCTGTGAAGACAGCTTGGAAATCCAGCGCCAGTTGAACGACAAGCAAGGAATTGCGACAGCCACAAACACYYTGGGWGAAGTGGCKCGCGCSCARMAGGAMTTCGCGCAAGCGGAAMRWCACTATRCGGARAGYCTCGCGATCTTCCGTGARATCGGMGACACGGCCGCTTCAGTCTCGGTGTTACATAACCTCGCKTACACGGCCTTGAACCAGGGCAACGAGAARACGGCCGAAGCATTCTTTYTGGARGCKATAACGATAGCCCGAGACCTGAAKGACCAGCTCGGKATCTTTTCTATGCTRGGCGGCTTGGCSTGTGTGGCCACGGCAATRGGACTGGCCGAACGTGCCGTGCAGTTGTTCGGGGCGGCGGAAGTTGTMGGYAAGGCCGGGGGCTATGCCGGTGACCGTRTCGATCAAGACGAGGTCAATCGTCAGTTGGCAGCGGCMCAATCKGCCTTGGAAAAAGAAACAKTCAACGCYRCYTGGWYACGYGGTCRGAATATGTCGTCCGAGGATGCCATTGCCTACGCTCTGTCGGAACAAGGGATAAATTCTTAGTGCCAATCGGGCGTGACGTTTTGGCGCTCCAATGGTTAATTCGCAACCCGGTCCGGCGAAGTGTGAGCTAAAGAGGGCACGGAGAAGAAACCGAGGCGATGGCCGGTCTGGGTCACGAGAAGGCATTCGGTGAGGTCGTCTCGGATGTCCGCTTTATCGCGATAACGAGACGTCGGCGGTCAGGCGCAGAACCGGCGCCACATCTCGCGGTAGGCGGCCTCGATGTCGCGGACGAAACTCGGCGCATCGCACAAGGGCGATCGTCCGAGCCGATCGCGCAGCCCGTTGCGCAAAGCGGACAGCCGGTCGAGATCGTTTGCTAGCGCAACCGCTTTTTCGACATAGGCCGCCTTGGTCTCCGCGACGAGGTCGGCGAGACCGACCCGCGTGAGTATGCTTGCCCCGACACGGCCTGAATGTCGGTCGCCCGCCAGCGTGATTACCGGAACGCCCATCCACAGCGCCTCGCAGGTCGTCGTCGTGCCGTTGTACGGGAACGGGTCGAGCCCGATGTCGACACGGCCATACGCCCCTAGATGCCCGGATCTCGAAGCAATCCACGGGATCAATTCGACCCGCTCGGCATCGATACCTTGCGCATCGAACAACTCGAAATATCGTTCCCTAGTTGCCTGGTCGGCGAGCGGCTTGCTTTTGACCACCAAGCGGGACGTCGGGACACCATCGAGAACACGCGACCAAGTCGCCACGACGTCGGGCGTAACCTTCGCGAGATTGTTGAACGATCCAAACGTGACGTGGCCGGCGGTCGAAGCGTGGGCCTCACCGATCTCTGGTGCATCGGCCGCCGGCGTAAAGCAGAGGAACCCGTTCGGCAGGCGCACCAGGGTTTCGCTGTGCGAGGCTTCGGCGACGCCCGCCGGGTCGGCGATCGCGTCTGTCAGCCGGTAATCCATCGCCGACAGGCCCGTCGTGTTCGGGTAGCCGAGCCAATTGACTCGTAGAGGCGCGGGCCGCTCGGCGAACACGAGCAGGCGATTGTTCGCCGTGTGCCCGGCGAGGTCGACCAGAATGTCGATACCGTCCTCGCGGACGCGCTCGGCGACCGCTGCATCGGTCATGGCCACCGTCGAACACCAACCGTCGGAAAGGTCGCGAAAACGGGCCGTCTTGTTATCGGGTTTCACGACGTCCGCGTAACAAAACACCTCGAAAGAACCACGGTCATGCCCGGCGATAACCGGGTCCAGGAAATAGCTTACCGAGTGTTCGCGAAAGTCGGGAGAGACATAGCCAATACGCAGCCGACGGTCGGGATCGGGGTCTGTGGGATGCGTTCGCTCGTCGGGAGAACGAGGCACCGCATGAACGGCGTCCCAACGCCGGCTCTCCGCGGCGATGTCCCGTTGCGTAAACCGCTCATCGAAATTCATGCTGAAAACCAGGTTGCTGTGAGCGTCGACGTAGTCGGGTTTCAGCTCCAGCGCTTTGCGGTAAGCGGCCACGGCTTCTGCCAGCTTGCCTTGGTTCTTGTACGCATTGCCCAAGTTGCTGAGCGCCTCGGCCTGATCGGGTTTCACCGCCAGGGCCTTGTGATAGGCCGCYGCTGCCTCTTCCAGCCGGCCCACGTCCCTCAGTGCATTGCCCAGGTTGACGTGCRCCGCGACATAGTCGGGCTTGAGCGCCAGCGCCCTGTGGTAGGCTGCCRTCGCGTCGTCCAACTTGCCCTGATCCCTGAGCACGTTACCCAGATTGTTGTGCGCCGCGACATAGTCGGGCTTCAACTCGAGTGCCGCGTGGTAGGCGACCGACGCCTCCTCCAGCCGACCCAGGTCTCTTTGCAGATTACCCAGATTGTAGTGCGCTGAAATGTAGTCGGGTTTCAGCGCCAGCGCCCTGTGGTAGTTCGCTCCCGCCTCATCCAGTCGGCCCAGGTCCTTCAGCGCATTACCCAGCTTGTTGTGCGCCTCGGCGTAGTCGGGCTTTAACTCCACGGCCGTACGGTATGCCACCACCGCGTCCTCCAACTTGCCCTGTTCTTTGAGTACAGTGCCCAGGTTATCGTACGCCTCGGCGTAGTCGGGCTTGAGCGCCAGCGCGCCGTGATAAGCCGCTAGCGCTTCTTCCAGCTGGCCCCCATCCTTTAGTGCGTTGCCCAGATTGTTGTGCGCCTCGGCGTAGTCGGGCTTGAGCGCCAGGGCCTTGCGATAAGCGGCCACCGCGCCCTCTAGCTCGCCTTGTTCTCTGAGAACAATGCCCAGGTTGTTGTGCGCGCCAGCGTAGTCGGGCTTCAGCTCCAAGGCATTGCGGTACGAGCACACCGCATCTTCCAATTTACCCTGGCTCCTCAGCACGTTGCCCAGATTGTTATGCGCATCGGCGTGGCCGGGCTTCAGCTCCAGGGCCTTGCGGTAGGCGGCCGCCGCGTCCTCTAACTTGCCGAGCTGTGCAAGCGCGTTGCCGAGGTTGCCGTGCGCATCGGCGTAGTCGGGGCGCGAAGTGATCGCCTGGCCGATTAACACGGCCGCCTGACCGGCGTCGCCTTCTTGGTATGCGATGACGCCGAGGTAATGCAGGGCGACCGCGTTGTTCGGTTCGCGAGACTGAACCTCGGCATAGAGCCGCTTTGCTTCGGCCAGCCGGCCGGCTTGGTGGTGTGCGATCGCCGCCTTGATCTCGGCACCCGCCGGCGCCTGGACCTTGCGGGCGTCCCCTCCACGGGCTTTTGCGGCCGCGCGTCTTGCCTTTCGGTTCATCGGGCTCGTTCCTGGCTGACCAATCCGCACATCATTACCCTACGGCTCGCCGCCTGTCCCTGCTCAACGCCTACGACGAACCGGTCACGCCGTCGGCAAGGCATTGAAACCGGCTTCGATGGGGCCACTCTCGGGCTGCTCGTGAACGTCGGTGACGCGGGCGAAGGCGGGACCGTCGTGGCAATGGCGCAGCATCGCGGCAACCGCGTCGGCGGGGCCGGCGAAGACTGCCTCGACGGCGCCGTCGCGCCGGTTGCGCACCCAAGACGGCGATCTTGGCGATGCAGCCGTCGCGATGGGCGCGCAGCACGTTCTCCATCTTCATCGCGTCGATCACCGCGAGCGGCTGGCCGGCCTTGACGTCGTCGCCCTCGGCGACGGCGATCGAGACGACGCGGCCGGGCATCGGCGAGAGCACGAAACGCGAGCTGTCGGCGACCTCCTTGAGGGGCATCAGCGCGGCGAGCTCGGCGGCGCRCRCGCGGCGCACGGTGGCGTGTGCGCTGCATCCGGCGTGGCGCAGCCGATAGCCGTCGGCGYYGGGCGTCACTTGCACGATGACGTCRMGCCCRTCGACGCGGCCCTCGAAACTCGACGCGCCGACCCGCCAAACACCSTCGAGTTCGACGCGGCGCCCGTCGATGTCGACGTCGAGACCGTCGCCGCGCACCTGGACGATGGCGCTCAACGTCTCACCGCCCAGCCCGACGACCCACTGCGCGTCCGGCTGCCAACAGTCGCTCGCAACCCGTCCCGAAATGCGGTTGGCGCGGGCCGTCGATGCGAGATGAACCGCCAGCGCCGTGACGACCAACGCGTCGCGCGCCGCGCCCTCGATCGGCGCGCCCGAGAAGCCGTCGGCATAGACGTCGTCGATGAAGCCGGTGTCGATGGCGCCCTCGACGAAGCGCGGATGGCGCATGACGGCGGCGAGAAAGTCGAGGTTGTGGCCCGGCCCGACGATCTCGAAGCCGTCGATCGCCGAGCGCATGCGCTCGATCGCCGCGGCCCGGCTTTCGCCCCAGGCGCACAGCTTGGCGATCATCGGGTCGTAGAACATGGTGACCTCGGCGCCTTCGTAGACGCCGCTGTCGAGGCGCACGCCGTCGGCCTCGGCGGGCGGCCGGTAGCGCGTCAGCCGGCCGGGCGACGGCAGGAAGCCGCGCGCCGGGTCCTCGGCGTAGACCCGGCCCTCGATCGCCCAGCCGTCGAAACCGATATCGTCTTGGCCGAAGCGCAGCGTTTCGCCCGCTGCGACGCGGATCATCTGCTCGACCAGGTCGATCCCGGTGATGAGCTCGGTCACCGGATGCTCGACCTGTAATCTTGTATTCATTTCAAGGAAATAGAAGTCTTTATTGGCATCGACGATGAACTCGACCGTGCCCGCCGAGCGATAGTCCACGGCGGCCGCCAGCGCGACCGCCTGGGCGCCCATCGCGGCGCGCGTCGCGGCGTCGATGAACGGGCTCGGCGCCTCCTCGATGACCTTCTGGTGGCGCCGCTGGATCGAGCATTCGCGTTCGCCAAGATGCACCGTGTTGCCGTGTGCATCGGCGAGCACCTGGATCTCGATGTGGCGCGGCTCGGCGATGAACTTCTCGATCAGCATGCGGTCGTCGCCGAAGCTCGACCGCGCCTCGGACGACGCCGACGCGAAGCCCTCGCGCGCCTCGTCGTCGTCGCGCACCATGCGCATGCCCTTGCCACCGCCACCCGCCGTGGCCTTGAGCATGACCGGATAGCCGATGTCGCGCGCGATGGCGACGGCCGCCTCGGCGTCGGCGATGACGCCGTCGTGGCCGGGGATGGTGTCGACCCCGGCCCGTTTGGCCAGCCGCTTCGATTCGAGCTTGTCGCCCATCGCCGCGATCGCGGCGGCGCCCGGCCCGATGAACACCGCGCCGGCCGCCTCGACGGCATTGACGAAATCGGCGTTCTCGGAGAGAAACCCGTATCCCGGATGGACCGCCTCGGCGCCGGTTCGCTTCACCGCGGCGATGATGTTGTCGATAACCAGATAGCTTTCGGCCGCCAGCGCSGGGCCGATGGCGACCGCCTCGTCGGCCTCGCGMACATGCAGCGCGTCGGCGTCGGCCTCGGARTAGACCGCGACGGTRGCGATGCCCATGCGCCGCGCCGTGCGCATGAYGCGGCAGGCGATCTCGCCGCGGTTGGCGATGAGGATTTTTTCGAACACGCGTATCCAGCCCCTGGYGTCKATTATCCCYTTGTTCTAGCTCAGAACGGCGCGCGAATCGAGCACTCGGGACTSKGCGCARGGCCGCGCCATGCATTAGACTTGATGCATGAGCGAGGGACGAATTCTCAGYGGCGAGCGCGAGATCCAGATCTCCGYGRTRGYCGARAACGCGAAGCGCGCGGCGACCGGCCTCGATGGCCTCGGTATCGGCGAGGGCGATACCGTCGCGCTGATCYTRCGCAACGACTTCGCCTTCTTCGAGGCGGCCATCGCGGCSGGCGTGCTGGGCGCYTATTCGGTGCCGATCAACTGGCACCTCAAGGCCGACGAGGCGGGCCACATCCTGCGCGATTGCGGCGCCAAGGTTTTGGTTATCCATGCCGATCTATTGCCAGCGCTGGAGGCTGCGATTCCCCAGACTGTCGTCGTCTTCGTCGTCGCGACGCCGCCCGAGATCGCCGCCGCATACGGCATCGCGCCGTCGGGCGGCGCGGCGTGGCATGACTGGATCGCCTCGCACCCGGCTTGGCAGGCCCCGCCCCTGGCCGATCGGCCGAGCATGATCTACACCTCGGGCACGACCGGCATGCCCAAGGGCGTGCGCCGCGCGCCCTGGGCGCCGGAGGCCATGGCATCGCGGCAACGCAGCATGGCGCAGTGCTTCGGCATGGCGCCCGACGCGCCGGTGCGCACCGTGATCACCGGCCCGATGTATCACGTCGTGCCGAACATCTGCGGCCTGACCGCCGCGCTCTACGGCGGCCTGGTGGTGCTGCAACCGCGCTTCGACGCCGAACAGCTGCTGGCGTTGATCGAGCGGCACCGCATCAGCACCGTTCATCTGGTGCCGACCATGTTCGTGCGGCTGCTGCGCCTGCCCGAGGCGCTGCGCGAGCGCTACGATCTGTCGTCGCTCGAATTCGTCTGCCACGGCGCGGCGCCCTGTCCGCCCAACGTCAAGCGCCGCATGATCGACTGGCTGGGACCGATCATCCACGAGTACTACGGCGCGACCGAGAGCGGCGCGGTGTTCTACCACGACAGCCACGAGGCGCTGCGCAAGCCCGGCACGGTCGGCCGCCTCGTCGAGGGCGGCCGCGTCGCGATATACGACGCCGCCGGCAACGTGCTGCCCGCCGGCGAGATCGGTGAAATCTACCTGCGGCTCGACGACTGGCCCGACTTCACCTACCACAACGACGACGCCAAGCGCCGCGCGATCGAGCGCGACGGGCTGATCACCATCGGCGACATCGGCTATCTCGACGAGGACGGCTATCTGTTCCTGTGCGACCGCGCCACCGACATGGTGATCTCGGGCGGCGTCAACATCTACCCGGCCGAGATCGAGGCGGCGCTGATCGACATGCCGGGCGTCAACGACTGCGCGGTCTTCGGCATCCCCGACGCCGAGTTCGGCGAAGCGCTCTGCGCCTATGTCGAGCCGCTCGACGGCGCCGCGCTCGACGCCGGCGCGGTCCAGGCCTATCTCAAGGAGCGCATCGCCAACTACAAGGTGCCCAAGGTCGTCGAGTTCCGGGCCGATCTGCCGCGCGAGGACTCGGGCAAAATCTTCAAGCGCCGCCTGCGCGAGCCCTACTGGCGTGGATCGGGGCGCAATATCTAGTTTAGTTTTCGGCCATCTTCACAGCGTGAAGATAGCCTGCGTTCAATCGCCACGCAGGCCAATCTATATCCCACAAGGACTGGCCGAACGGTCGGCGGCCCGCAGTCGCGGGCTGGCATAACCCGACCGATCCAGATCGGCCGGATTATGCACTAACCGCTCAGCGCCTTCTCGACGAGAATGCGGGCGTCGTCGTGCATGTCGAGGGCGAGCGCCGCGTCGTGACCCCTGGGCGACATCTTGGCCCAAGTCTTCTGCACGATGCCGATCACCTTGGCTTCGTCGTGCCGCTTCGAGAAGTCGGCGAAATAGCTCTCCAGGAACACCAGACAGGCGACGTCCTCGAGCGTCTGCACTTCCGGATCGGTCTTGAGACGGTGTTTGCGGAGCAATCCCTTGACCCGGTCGATGACGTCGGCCTCGTAGCCGGCCTCGGCGATGATCCCCGCCGTCCGCTCGGCGTGGAACTTGGCGAGCGTCGTGCGCCATCGGAGATAGCCCTCGCGGCCGTCCGGGAACTCGGCGCGCGGCATCGTCCAGCGCTCGATGTGCTGGGCGCGCGCGGCGATGCGCAGCGCCTCGGACGCCTCGGGCGCCAGCTTCTCCAGCCAGCCCGTCATACGCTCGGCGTAGACCACTTCCTTGGGCCGCGCCGCGCCGTCGACGAATTCCCGGTTCGGGTCCTCGGCGTTGGCCGCGTCGATGCGCGCGATGGCGTCGTCCAGGCGCTCCGTCATGCCGCCAGCTTATACCAAGGGTCAGTGATAAAGACCCATAGAGATCGCGTCCGCTTTTCGCCGGTGAGGCAAGGCAGCCGCAGGCGATGCAGCGCATCGGCTAGGCTGCCTGACGCCCTCCGGCGATAAGCGGCCGCGACCCGGAGGGCGGCTTGCCGWGGCTCTCGCCCGCTATCAGATTGGCGGACGTCGTTGCGCCCGCCTCGCGATGCGCTGCATCGCCGCGACGGGCGCGCCTCGCCGAGAACCACGGCAAGCCGTCTCTATGGGTCTTTATCACTGCTCCTTGGTATTATACCAAGGATCGCGGATTCTTGGTATTGGCGTTTGGTTGGACGGACGGCCCGCCCACTAGCCGCCGCGCGCCGCCAGGTAGTCGTCGAAGATTTCGAGGAGCCCGGGCACGTCGGGGTTGAGGCGCCGCCAGAGCGCCATCTTGCCCGGCGTCTCGGCCGCCATGTAGCGTTTGAATGCGGCGCACCAACGCCATTCGAGCTGTTGACGGAAGCTGACCATGGCGGTCGAGCGCTTGTCGGCGCCGAAGTCCTGAAAGGCCTGTTCCTTGTACAGATTCGCCTCGCACTCGCGGTCGGCCTCGGCCATCTCGCCCATGCGGCCTTCGAGGAACTGCATGCCATGGCCGACCAGCTCGTGCGCCAGCACGGCGGCGAGCTCTTGGCGCGAACGCTTGATCAGGTAGCGCCCGACGATGACCGGGAAGCGGCGTGTCGACGCGTCGTCGGCGTCGCCGAACAGATTGGCGTCGAAGGTCGCGAGGACGACGCCGGTAAAATTGCTCACCACCTGTGGCGGATGGGCCGGGTCGAAGACGATGA
>LKGT01005871.1_pt4 | contig 10866 bp, 12 predicted proteins | sample 503861 | NCBI WGS metagenome assembly LKGT01 (sample SAMN04113194, study PRJNA297058) | marine sediment metagenome | biome: marine benthic biome; feature: marine benthic feature; material: marine sediment; isolation source: sediment sample collected at the water-sediment interface from the South......
ACKACNCWCWKCCNANCTAGCGYGGRTCGGTAAAACAAGGCATCCAAGAAMNCCCCCCCGCCAAGCAACAAAAGGTGYAGNGSKGGATGAAGGCTAAGGKWCGAGYKTCTTCGCCACGGAAGGAAACKTYTGSTGTKATTCGGNTTCTGCCGGTTAYTTCGACTGYGCCACCATGTAGTCGACGGCGGCCTTGACCTCRGCGTCGCTCAGCGCCGGGTTGCCRCCTTTGGCCGGCATCACKCCYGCRCTYCCCTGTAGCCCGTTGATGGMGCTGGCGTACAGGCTGTCGAGGCCCTTGGCGATGCGTTTGCCCCASTGGCTGGCATCACCCAGCTTCGGCGCGCCGGCAATCCCGGCACCGTGGCAGGCGACACAGRYGCTTTGGTAGACCTGTTGTCCGTTGACCTTGACCGGTGCGGCGGCTGCGACTKGKAYGGGMKCYCGCWGSGKTTCMGYYGCGGCRACKTTGATCTGGCCGACGGGTTTMRTCYGCTCGGCKACACYKGARCCSRCGCYYAACAGCGCGTTGCGATCCTGTCGGACCCGGTTGGGGGTGTCGCGGTGATGGGCCACGAGAATATAAATGAACAGCGTCAGCACTGCGCTGACCACAGAAATAATCAAAACGTTCTTCGCGAAGCGCTTCTCAGCCATTAGTAGTCCCCGTCGTCAGGAGCGGATTCCTAAATATAGGTGGGCTCGCCTCATCTTTGTTTGAGTACACTAGAATTATTCTGCCCCGAAGAATATGCCCCGCGTGAAGAAGGTGTAGTCCGCTTCAAGCGCCCCGATACCCAAAAGGACCATCAGCAACAGCGGCGGGACCACAACGACATACACCAGGGCCAGCCGCTCCCAGAGCATGTGCATGAAGACGGAAACAATCAGCCCGGCCTTCAACAACATGAAGATAAGGATCAGCGACCATCTGAGGTAACCCTCGAAGTTGAAGTAGTCGACCAGATAAGACGCGGTGCTGAGAACAAACAGCAATCCCCAGATCTTCAAATAAATGCCAATTGGATGTTGTTGGCCCTCTACGTGTGCCATGATTTCCCCTACCAAAGATAGAAAACTGCGAAGATGAATACCCACACCAGATCGACGAAGTGCCAATACAGACCCATGATTTCGATGATCTCGTACTTCCCCTTGCGGCCGGTCATAAACCCCGGCCGCTCGTTATCCAAATCTCCCCGTATAACCTTTATCGCCATGATGATCAGGAAAATCACACCAATCGTCACATGCGTGCCGTGGAAGCCCGTGATCATAAAAAAGGTCGATCCGAACTGGGCCGCGCCCATGGGGTTGCCCCAGGGACGGACGCCGTCCTCCACGATCAGTTTGGTCCATTCAAACGCCTGCATGCCGACGAAGCTGGCGCCCAATGCCGCGGTGATCACCAACAAGATAAAGGTTGTTTTGCGATCCTTGAGATAGCCGAACCTGACGGCCATGGCCATGGTCCCGCTACTGCTGATCAAGATGAAGGTCATGATGGCGATCAGGATCAGGGGGATGTGATGTCCAGCGATCGTCAACGCGAAGACCTCGCTGGGGTTGGGCCAAGGCACCGTGGTGGACATGCGCACGGTCATGTATGAGATCAAAAAACAGCTGAAAATGAAGGTGTCGCTCACGAGGAAGATCCACATCATGGCCTTGCCCCAGGGGACGTTCTTAAACGCCCGCTGGTCCGACGACAAATCGGCGACGATGCCTGGCAAGCCTTCAGGCCGTGGGAGGATATCTCCCGTACTGGTCAGTACAGGTGGCGTCATGTGCGTTGATCTGGTTTATCTAATGCCGCGGAGCTTCAACAAAAGGTCTAAATTATCCCCTGAAAACAACAGGCCAAAAAGGATCAGCCAAACCAGGAGCATGAAGTGCCAGTAAACGGTGCACAGCTCCACACTCTGCCGGACCTGCGCCGCGTCAAAATCGCCCCACACCTTGATGACGGTACGAAACCAGGCCACCAATCCGCCCACCAAATGCAGCCCGTGCAACCCCGTGATCAGATAAAAAAACGCGATCGCGGGGTTGGTTATGTCAAAATAATTCATCATGCCCAGTTGCCGCCAGGCCAGGACCTGCCCGGCCAGAAAGGCAATGGTGAAAGCGCCGCCAGCAAGCAGGCCGATTCTCAAACCGTCTATCTGCCCCCGGCGTACGGAATACTGGGTCCATTGCATCGCGATACTGCTCAAGACCAACATAAACGTATTGTTCCACAGCAGCCCCAGTTGCGGCGTGGGGCGCCAATCTTCATACGCCATCCGGTCGCCATAAGCGATAATCAAAAGCATGAACAGGACCGTGACCACGGCAAGAAATATCCGCAGAGCGAGTTTCTTCGCCGGCAGGGAAGATAGGCCTCCTTCGCGGAGATCTGTGGCCGTCCCCTGGGGCGTCGCCCAGGGCTTAACCGTCAGCTGATGGAAGATGCTCATGCCTTAGATTCCTGGGCGCCTATGCCTTACCGCCGTCAAGCATGACCACCTCACCTGGTGGAACGTTTTGCGGGATGAAGTCCTCCTTGACACCCGGCACGCTGTAATCGTAAGCCCAGCGATAGACCAGGGGTAGCTCCTTGCCGAAGTTGCCGTGCTTCGGCGGAGTATCGGGGGTTTGCCACTCGAGCGTGGTGGCGCCCCAAGGGTTGCTACCCGCCTCTTTGCCCTTGAAATAGCTCGTGATCAGGTTGTACAAAAACAGCAGTTGGGAGGTGCCCACGGTCAACGCCGCGATGGTAATACCAGCGTTCATGAAATTTACCGACTCCGGGATAAAGTCGATGGTTCCCAAGGCATAATACCGGCGCGGCACGCCTAAAAAACCCAGGTAATGCATGGGAAGGTAGATCGCATAGGAGCCGAGGAAGGTGATCCAGAAGTGCCATTTGCCCAAGGTGTCGTTCAGCATGCGGCCGGTGATCTTGGGGTACCAGTGGTAGATCGCCCCGAACACAACCATAATTGGTGCTATGGCCATCACCATATGGAAGTGGGCGACTACAAACATGGTATCCGAAAGCGGCAGATCAACCGTGACGTTGCCCAGGAATAGGCCGGTCATCCCCCCGTGGATAAATGTGAAGATAAACCCGATGGCAAACAGCATGGGGACGGTAAGGTGGATGTTGCCGTGCCACAGCGTCAGCACCCAGTTGTAGACCTTGATGGCGGTGGGAATGGCGATGATGAGCGTGGTGGTGGCGAAAAAGAAACCGAAGTAGGGGCTCATGCCACTGACGTACATGTGATGTGCCCAGACCACGAAACTGAGGATGCCGATGGCCAGAATCGCCCAGACCATCTGCCGATAGCCGAATATAGCTTTTCTCGCATGCACACTGAGCAGATCGGAGACCATACCAAAGGCCGGCAGGGCGACGATGTAGACCTCGGGATGGCCGAAAAACCAGAACAGGTGTTGAAACAACACCGGGCTGCCGCCCGCATAGTCACTTTGTTGTCCCATGGAAACGATGGCGGGCATGAAGAAGCTGGTACCGAGTAGAGCGTCCAAGATCATCATGATGGCGCTGACGAACAAGGCGGGAAACGCCAACAGCGCTAGGACCGTGGCCATGAAAATGCCCCAAACCGTTAAGGGCATACGCATCAGCGTCATCCCCCGTGTGCGCGCCTGCAACACCGTCACCACGTAGTTCAAACCGCCCATGGTGAAGCCGATGATGAAGAACGCCAGGGAGACAAGCATCAAAATAATGCCCCAATCCGCTCCCGGCGTGCCCTCGAGGATGGCCTGCGGCGGATACAGGGTCCAGCCGGCACCCGTGGGCCCGCCGGGCACGAAGAAGCTCGCCAGCAGTAACAGTACGGCCCACAAATAGACCCAATAACTCACCATGTTGACATAGGGGAAGACCATATCGCGGGCGCCGACCATCAGCGGGATGAGGTAGTTGCCGAACCCGCCCAGGAACAACGCCGTGAGCAGGTAGATGACCATGATCATGCCGTGCATGGTGACAAACTGAAGGTAGGCGCTTGGGTCGATAAAGGCGAAGGTGTTCGGGAATCCGAGTTGCAGTCGCATCAAGCCCGACAACACCAGCGCCACCAATCCTATTCCGATCGCGGTAACCGCGTATTGGATGGCGATGATTTTGGCGTCTTGGGAAAAGACGTATTGTCCCAACCAGGTCTTTGCGTGGTAAAGCTCTACCTCTTCGACTTCGACAGGTCCGACGTGAGCTGTGGCATCATGCGCAACGGTAGACATCAGAATCTCCTCTTCGCTAGATCATGCTTATTTCGCCTGAATCTCATCATTTATAGGCCCTCTCAACAGATTAAGCGTGCCGGTCATTGCAAGGTGTTGATATATGCGACGATGTCATTGACCGCCTGGTCATCGACCAGCATTGCGGCCACAAGTGCCATCTGGGCTCCGTACATGTCGAGCGGATGGCTGCCGCGAATACCCTGTTTGAAATTCTTCAATTGCGTGACCATATACCAATCACTCATGCCTTTAAGCCCGGGGGCATTCATGGCCTGCACGCCCTGTCCTCTGGACCCGTGACAGGCGCCGCAGGTCGTATAACGCTTTTTACCGTTTGCCGCATCCCCCGTCACCGTGGCCGGGGCGGGATTATCCGGCAGCGTCTTGATATAGGCGACGACATTATTGATGGCGGTGTCATCAGCCAGCGTCGCCGCCATCGGCGCCATCATTTTACCGAACACGTCCTGCTCGTGTGTACCCCGAGCGCCCTGCTTGTAAGATTTCAATTGCCGCTTGAGGTACCAGTCTCCTTGCCCAGCCAATTTCGGTGCATACATTGCGGCGTTACCCTGCCCTTGCGGACCATGACAGCTGCTACAGACCGCATAGAGCTGTTCGCCTGCGGCCACATTGCCCGCTACTTTCACCGACTTTGAGGTTTGCGCGAACGTCGGATAGCTGCTTAACCACGCCTGAAACGCGGCCTCTTCCTCCACCACAACCTTGCCACGCATGGTGTAATGCCCGATGCCGCATAATTCTTCACAGAGCAAGTCGAATTTCGCGGTCCGGGTTGGAGTGAACCAGACGTAGGTAACCAGGCCCGGCACCAGATCCATCTTGACCCGGAACTGCGCCACCGCGAAGTCGTGCAGCACGTCTGTCGAGCGCAGCAGCGCCTTGACCGGCTTGCCGATGGGCAGATGCACCTCCGGGCTTGCGACCAGGACATCGTCTTGTCCGTTGGGATCGTCTGGATTCATCCCAAACGGGTTGTTATCGTTGATGTACTTGGCAGCAACGGTTCCCAATACGCCGTCCTTTCCGGGAAAGCGATAGCTCCAGTGCCACTGCTTGCCGACGACCTCAAACACCATCGCGTCTTTCGGCACTTCGACGAACTTGGCCCAGACGAATAAACCGGGCGCCAACATGGCGAYGACRCCTACCGTGGTYAWTCCGGTGAGCCACCACTCCAGCTTCTTGTTTTCGGGTTCGTACGCCGCCCGTCTGCCCTTCCGGTAACGGTAGCGGATGATGGCATAGGCCATGAATAAATTAATGGCGACGAAGACAAAGCCGGTRACCCAGAAGGTGAGGTTGATCGTGTCGTCGATCATACCCCAATTGGACGCTATCGGCGTGAGCCACCATGGGCTCCACAAGTGAAATAGGACAGAGCCGRCGRCCAATAAAATTAATACAATTSCGAAARCCATKTYYTRATTATAAGCTACGGTTTTGAATCTACACAAACTGTTTTGGGCGGTGTCCCCTGTGTCAGGATAGTTGTCGCGTCTGTTTTGTTGGAAAGTAGAACGACAGGGGGCGGCAAGTGAACGAGGAATGCCACATTACAGTGAAGAGTTCAGAGAACAGTCAGTGCGTAAGATGATGGCGCCGAATGCCCAATCGGTGGCCGCGGTCAGTCGGGAGAGCGGCGTGTCAGAGCAAACGCTTTACAATTGGCGGAATCGATTTCGTCATCAGGGGAAAGCCGTGCCTGCCGATCCATCCAATCCCGAGAACTGGAGCGGGGAGAACAAGCTGGCCGTGGTGATCGAGACCGCGGTGCTGAACGAGGAAGAGTTGGCGGAATATTGCCGGCGCAAAGGGCTCTACGTCGAGCAGATTACCCGCTGGCGCGAAGCCGCCATTGCCGGCGCCGAGACGCCGCGGCCCCTGTGCGGCGCCGAGCGCCGGGAGCTGCAGCAGGATCGCAAGAAGATTCGCCGGCTGGAGAAGGAGCTGCGCATCGGCATATCGGCAGGTATTGGATGGTGGGGCCTCCAGGCCGTCGGCATCTTCGCGGTGGCGGCTGTGTCGGTGGATCGAGCATGGCCGCGCACGGATTTCAGCCGCAAAACCGTGGACCTGACCGAGATTCAATCCGGCGGGCCGCCCAAGGACGGCATCCCGGCCATCGACCGGCCCCATTTTATTTCAACACGCGAAGCCGGTGACTGACTGGATCCCCGTGAACCACATCCTGTACGGTACCTTCCCCTTCAGGGAGGGGAAGGGATTTTCTATTTTTAGAAGTGTCCTTAAGAAGCGCCGTTCGTGCGCGACGTCAGGCGGTTGATAATCAAGCCGTGAAAAGAATCGCTGGGCGAGCGGAACGTCCAGCCGAGGTAGGCCTGGCGGTTCGCGCACAGGGCAATCCTCCAGCCGCAGCCGCTGAACCAGGTGTGCTCCGTCGTTTCAGCGCCGATGGGTGTGCAACCGGAAGCGTTGCGGAAGCAGCCGATGTGAAACACGAGGCCGTGGGGATTGGTACAGGTGTGTTCATGACCGCCCTATATACTGATGCGTTCCTCCTGCCGAGTGACTGTATAATGACAGGCGGCGCAAAACAGGCGTTTTTCCTTTTTAGGCTTTTCATCGGCCCTGGACTTGGCCTGCTTTTCCCGCTTGAATTCGGATCGAGGATCGAAAAACAGCCAGACAGGCAGGGCGAGCCCCAGTACGCATTTCCCTCCAAAGGGTATTTAAACAGATATTAGAATGTCAGCACTCCGGTGTAGCCATACAGCCGGTTGTGTGAGATCTCGCCATTGGCGAAGAAACCCACCGGCGAAAACTCGCCCAGTTCCTGCTGGATGGACTTAAGTTCCTCGGAATTCTCGCCGAACATGTGTTGTCCGCGGCCGAAGGCAGGAGTAATAAACCCCGCCTTTTGGCGGTCTATCGCCCCGGCGTTTGATATCCCGCAACATGCGCAGGAGGTCCTCTTGTGCGGTCTGGGTGTCACAGCGGCAAAACAGGAGCGAGTCGCCGGCGCTCAAAAATTCGCCGATGGCAATCAGCTTGTTGTGCGTGTCGATTCCGACCAGGTTACGTACCAGGTAATCGCCGGTGTCCGATCCCCCGATCGGGAGGCCGGCGGACTTCCAGTACCACGATACTTATTTCGTGGTCGCTCATTTCCACTATGTGCTTTTCTCGGGATCCATCATGGCCATCATGGGCGCGGTGTATTTCTGGTTGCCCAAGTGGACCGGTCATATGTACAACGAGACCATGGGCAAGTGGCATTTCTGGTTGACGGCAATATTTTCAACATCACGTTCTTCCCACAGCACTTCTTGGGACTGGCGGGGATGCCACGCCGCATCCCCGACTATGCGCTGCAGTTCAGCGAATTCAACATGTGGTCGAGCATTGGCGCATTCGGCTTGGGCCTGACACAGCTGCCGTTCCTTTACATCGTTGTGCAGACTGTGCGTGGCGGCAAGAAGGCCTCGACTCAGGTCTGGGAAGGGGCGCACGGCCTGGAGTGGACCGTGCCCTCGCCGCCGCCATACCATACGTTTATGACGCCGACCAAGGTACGGACGACTGACCTGATAAGCCCATGACCGTGCATACGGGAAGGCCCCCGGCACAAAGACGTGCGATTATTCGTACGGTGATAATCCTGGGCGCGATGGCATTGGCGTTTTATCTATTTTTCATCATTCGGGGGTTGCTGTGAGCGCTCCCGATGCGCGGGCGCGGGCCAACAAGCGCCTCGCCGGCAAGCTGTTCCTGGTGGTAGTGGCGATGTTCGCGTTCGGCTTCGCGCTGGTGCCGCTGTACGACGTGTTCTGCCAGATCACCGGTCTCAACGGGAAGACCGGGCGTACTGATGAGCAGGTGGTGCAGGCCAGTCAGGTGGACACGGGCCGCTGGGTCACGGTCGAGTTCACCGGCCAGGTGATGAACGGCCTGCCCTGGGAGTTTCGGCCCTTGCAGAACAAGCTGCGTTTGCACCCCGGTGAGACCGCCGTGGTCAAGTACTACGTGCGCAATACGACGGCTGAGACCATGACCGGGCAGGCGGTTCCCAGCGTGAGCCCGCCCAGGGCCGCCTCACACTTCAAGAAGGTCGAGTGCTTTTGCTTCAGCCGGCAGCAGCTCGAGGGCGGGCAGAGCGAGGAGATGCCCGTGAGGTTCCTGGTGGAAAGCGATCTACCCGAAGACGTTAAGACGCTTACCCTGTCTTATGCGTTTTATGATGTCGATTSGTCGCAARCGCGGCGGRTCRGCARCAATGCGMGTCTCGCGACCCACGGGCGTGAACCGTCGCAACACCGGGCGTCGTCCGGCGGATAGAGTTTGATGTCGCAAGAATACAACTAGMGGGAAAATCGTATGGCTGCRGCACACGGTAGCTACTACCTTCCTAACCCGAGCSCSTGGCCGGTGWTAAYGTCSAYCGGCCTGTTTTCGYTGGCRCTKGGTTTCGTKYTGTTYATCAAYGRMGTYGGNGWTNGGCCYGTRSCTMATGATSMTSGGTGTGGCGATCRTYGTSTAYATRMTGGTYCGMTGGTTTGGYCAGGTCATCGGKGARAGCGAGRGCGGGCTCTACAACGAGCAGGTCGATCGGTCTTTTCGCTGGGGCATGGCCTGGTTCATCTTCTCCGARRTSATGTTYTTCGSCGCRTTCTTCGGSGYSCTGTTCTACRTMCGCATGTTCGCGGTGCCATGGTTGGGGGACACCGAGTTGTTGTGGCCGGGGTTTGACGCGGATTGGCCAACGGCTGGACCGGCGGGCGATGTCGCGCTGCAACCGCACGAAGTACCGGGTCCCGGCCAATTCACACCGATGGCGGCCTGGGGTATTCCGGCTCTCAACACGGCCATCCTCTTGAGTTCGGGTGTAACCATTACTATCGCTCACTGGGGGTTGTTGAAAGACAACCGTGGCCAGCTCATCACCTTCCAGTTCCTAACCATTGTGCTCGGTATTCTATTCCTGGTCTTGCAGGCCGATGAGTATGTGGAAGCCTACACCCAATTGGACCTGACGCTTAAGCAAGGCGTCTATGGGGCGACATTCTTTATGCTCACCGGGTTCCATGGTTTCCACGTCACCATGGGAACCATCATGTTGACGGTGATCCTGGTACGGTGCATGAAGGGCCACTTCACGCCGCAGCAGCACTTCGGGTTTGAAGCCGTCGCCTGGTATTGGCACTTCGTGGACGTGGTGTGGTTGTTCTTGTTTGTGTTTGTTTATTGGTTGGCGGTGTAGACGAGATTAGATTCATTAATCAAAAGGCGCTGCGAACTTTTGCAGCGCCTTTTTTATTTAATGAGGCTTTATGGTGAGAGATCAGTGGCACGGTTTTGCCAAAATGTTACCTAAATAAGGGGCACTATTTACAAGTGCTTAAAAAATGGTGTCCCCAAGGGGGTTTGCACCTTATACAAACGGGCTGCTTGTGCTGTTTTCGGGGGAGGCGGTGTGATCGGTGACAGCGACTAGATCGAACTCTCGACACGCGGATTTTCAGTCAGTCAAAAAACAACCCAAGAAGACCCATCGTGACTAATCAAGAGGTTGGACGGTAGCTTTTACGCTCGTAGATCCTCTCAACAATGCCGGGTCGGCGCACAGTGGTAGCAAAGCGGTAGCAACTGACCCGCGGTTTTACCAATGCGCATTCCCTCTGCTGAGTGTGCTCTCACAATCTATCGAGTCTACTGGGCATCGGGTGCTGGCGATCGCCAGGCTGCTGCCAAATAGCCGATCAGCCCGAGTGCGGAAGCGCCGACCATCACAGCGAATACCGCGACAGGGCCGCCGGCTTGAAGAGTGCCGACTAACTGCGCTGCGCAGGCACTGGCGAGTAGCTGGACAAATGAAAACAACCCTGATCCAGCGCCCGCGTGATCACCAGCGGCGGCCAGCATGCCGGCTTGAGCCCCGGGCAGGGCGATTCCGGACGCAACTGCAAGTCCGGCAGCGGGTAAGAAAAGCGCTAGGGGATGCAACGGCGCACCGGCGACCCACAGCCATCCAAGTGCGCAGGCAACAAGTCCCGCAATGGCGCCGATCAACGTGAGCGTCTCGTTGCTCAGGAGGTGACTCCATTTGCCGGCGATCAAACTGCCGACGAAGTAACCAGCTGGGACGAGTATGAAATAAAATCCGTAGACTGTCGCCGGATAGCCCAGAATTTCCGACATGACGTATGGGGCACCGGCGACAAAGCCGAAAAAAGCCGCCTGACTGAGTGTTCCGTACGCCAAGAATTTGAGGTAGGTCGCATTTCTTAGCACGCTCGCATAGCCTTGCCCCACCGGAATTGTCGCATCGGCGTTCGTATCGGGGCGAGTTTCGGGTAGGCGATAAGCCACTATGACGAACAGCAGCGCTGCAACGATCGCGATGGTGACGAAAATGGCACGCCAACCGGTGGTGTCCACCAGGTACCCGCCCATCACAGGGCCGATCATCGGGGCGAGAGTCATTGCAGCAGTCACGTACGCTAGGACGCCAGCCGCGCGTTTGTCACCATAGACATCGCGCACCACAACTCTGGCCAGGACGAAACCGCTGCTCGCCCCGGCGGCTTGTAAGGCTCGCCCCGCGATCACCCATTCAATGGCGGGACC
>LKGT01011052.1_pt4 | contig 10862 bp, 11 predicted proteins | sample 503861 | NCBI WGS metagenome assembly LKGT01 (sample SAMN04113194, study PRJNA297058) | marine sediment metagenome | biome: marine benthic biome; feature: marine benthic feature; material: marine sediment; isolation source: sediment sample collected at the water-sediment interface from the South......
ATKWMAWMWWAYTWYGRASYAAYWAYHRWTAMKCCAAAAATRGCAAABCCWAGCATAACGAGTGCAGGAATTRWAGTWATTATKGMTTCTTTTGACATRWYCTTTCTATCTMCYMCTTCTATTTTTTCTTRTYCTTCCAAGAATAYGTATTGTAAACCMTYTCTGGAACTAGTTGTTTGAATGGTTGDGAACCACCMTCRTACCATTTTGTAAAGAACTCRTAGAGGTGAAGCCTTARAGACTGTATGTAAACAATCAAACCTTCAATCATCATRATTCCTATCTGTCCTCCWATGATAAGYACWAGAGCCATTGGAYTACTRATTCCTCCYARGGWTTCAAAGGCYTGRTTAACWGTAAGYAAAAGAGCTGCATGTACYARWAGCATAATTCCTAATCGTGCATAACTGATCGARTGCGCYAGACATTCAATRGTTTTTCCAAGYAAAACCTCCATCATGACACTTACCATATCTCCACCATCYTCTGGATGTTTTTTGTTATGTTTTATTCCACCAATWATCATCAWTACAACACATGCAAGWATRAKAATAATTGAAACTCTAACAACTAWCCATACAACTGCCCACTCTCCAACAAGTAYMGAGACCCAAGGTACAGCTTCTGYGTGAAYYYTRGAATACATATTCATGACATCATATCCAGAACCTATTGCTCCCATCATTACTCCAAAMACTCCTAACCACATGARCAWATTGGGAATDGCTTCRAAGATCARTGCATCTTTRTCTTTCCTTTTTGCATAGTTRCGAATWCGTAAAAGRAAAGCCCATCCTAGATGAATAACTCCTAAGAAYAWTGAMACTTTTAGAATCATGATTACTTGATCAAATGTTAATTCTGCTACACTGATAGMWCCTAYCAACCAYGAAATTGAATGAAGYGGTCCACCTTCATGTAACAATGCTTCAAAGCCTGCYAAGTGTTCTAAATGAAAACCAAATGCCTCTCCCTGAAAAATTCCAGCAAGYGCRCCTGCYCCACCWGACATTGCWAGTAGCATTCCCCATCTTGAKAGHGTDCCCTGYCCTTTGAATTTGAAYAAKARSCCTAARCMCATTAACAATAAYCCATGGCCTAAATCTGCAAACATYAATCCRTAAAATATRGGCCACATGAGTGCWATCATCCATGTRGGATCAAATTCTCCTYKYTTGGGRATTCCTTGACTGTTAGTAATTACTTCRTATGTTCTAACCCATTTGGGATTATCCAAATAAACAGGAAGAYYTGAAAGCGTCTCTWYATCTTTWATYTCTTCAGTWATTGATGTCCATTGACTTGTTGCTTSTTTGAACTYTTTTTCCATTTTYTTGGGAATATATCCTTGAATWACTGCAAAATTYTTAGTACCTCCTGGTTTACGTAATGTTTCAAGAACTTCTTTTGCTACAAAYGCATTTTCATGCATTGWTAGAATTTCACSACGAATTTTTTTTGTGATAGAMGCTAATTCTTTTGAAATTGATTTTTGTTTTCCTGTTARYTCCTTTATCTTTKCTTCTGCYAAAGAATATGCTTCACTTGGAATCTGRGGGAAATCTTTKGGWATGCTRAATGGATTMGMATTAAGGGCTCKCATAACTYTGAGAATTTTATCMGAGTCATCAATATCAGAAATTATTATRATWGCTGATTTTTCTTTAGATTCTAAATCRTATTTGAAAATTGGTATRCCTTCTAATGATCGTTCAATCTCWCCATARTYMGAGGAATTAATKACAAAYAGATTTGTATAAAAATAMTTCATRGATCCAAAACCRCTTAGATCAACTTTYAGYTTRTTTGCAACTTGTAATGTTTCTTTTAATGATTTGAATTCTTCTAGAGAGTGATTRAYYTTTGAATTTTCYTCTAATACTTTAGCTGCTTTGGTGATACYATCTGGARYTTTCTCCAGATCWRYAATCATATCTTCAATYTCATYAATKTCATAATTTTTCTTTTTAATCACMGTACCTTTGAAAAGAATYTCCATGATRCCAACTCGTAKKGGAATATTCAATCCCTTAAYCACATCTTCAAYAWATTGATGTGTTTTTTGWGCCCGTAAAAGAAGATCATCAATTTCAGGAGTAACTRTTTCATTYTCCATCTCCATTTTATGAAACCATTCAAACTCAGTTAGACGTGATATTGCTTTTGGAGATTCAGTTCTTGGAAGTATAACACTGCCAATCAAAAGATCTGCAACAGTCACACTTCCAACGACGATTATTACATTATAATATCTTTCTAAGTCCAAATTGAAAATATGATTTTTTTTGAATTATTTCATTTCCTCCCAAACATTAAAATCTATTATTAAATGACCACCTCGTATTGGCACCTAATTCTACATTAGARCAAKCTATWGATAAAATTCTTAAGAAAACCGAAAAANAAATTYTWNTCAGATCTCRAAAATKCARGTTCWGATTCTAAACAAACRCTWGATAACKCACTTCCAAAACTAGAACAAGAATWTGAWAAAATYATYTCWRATGGAAAAAAAGAAGCCRACAAAATTGAAAAACAAATTATTGGCRGTKCYGATMTMGAAGTTAGAAACAAACAACTTTTGTTATTAGAAGAAGGAGTTGAYAARGYCTTTTCAAAAGCKTTAGATCAAATAKCAAAWACTGATCGAAGTGGAGATTAYTCAAAYCTSATTARKAMTTTRTTARATGAATCAACTAAAATTTTRGGTACAACTGAAGTYACAGTTTTTACAAAYGCTAAAGAYAAAGATGTAGTWAAATCTGCATTAWCTAAATTCTCAGGAGCTAAATTATCATCTGATAMAATTGATTGTCTTGGTGGAATTATAATAAAATCAAAAGATGGTACAATGACATTTGAYAATACTATTGATGCAAGRRTTGAACGCTTGAAGCCTTTAATAAGGAAAGAAATTGCATCCAAATTCGGAGTGGGAAATTAGAATGGCAGCTCAAGGTAGAATTGTTTGGGTAAGCGGACCAGCAGTTAGAGCTGATGGTATGTCTGATGCAAAGATGTATGAAACTGTAACTGTCGGTAATGCAAAATTAGTAGGTGAAGTAATTAGATTAACTGGCGATATAGCATTTATCCAAGTTTATGAATCAACCAGTGGACTGAAACCAGGTGAGCCTGTAATTGGTACTGGAAATCCACTTAGTGTTTTCTTAGGTCCAGGTATTATCGGACAACTTTATGATGGAATCCAAAGACCTCTAAGAGAATTATCAAAAAAATCTGGTTCATTCATTGGAAGAGGTATTACAACTACTCCAGTTGATATGACAAAAAAATGGCATTTTGTACCAACTGTTAGTGTTGGCGACGAAATTGCTGGAGGAGATATACTTGGAACTGTTAAAGAATCAGAACTGATTGACCACTCTATTATGGTTCCACCAGATCACCAAGGTGGAAAAATCACAAATATCGTATCTGAAGGAGATTATGATTTAGAAACAGAAATAGCTAAAACTGAGAAAGATGGGCAAACCATTTCACTTAAGATGTATCACAAATGGCCTGTAAGAAAACCAAGACCAATCAAAAATCGTTATGATCCTACTGTCCCACTTATTACTGGACAACGTGTAATAGATACATTTTTTCCAATTGCAAAAGGCGGAACTGGTTCAATTCCTGGAGCATTTGGAACAGGAAAGACTGTTACATTACATCAAATTGCAAAATGGGCTGATGCTCAAGTTGTTGTTTACATCGGTTGTGGTGAGAGAGGAAACGAGATGACTGAAGTACTAGTTGATTTCCCAAAACTCAAAGACCCACGTACTGGAAAACCACTCATGGATAGAACTGTCCTTGTTGCAAATACTAGTAACATGCCAGTAGCAGCAAGAGAAGCAAGCATCTACACTGGTGTAACAATTGCAGAATATTACAGAGATATGGGTAAAGACGTTGTACTTGTAGCAGACTCTACAAGTAGATGGGCCGAAGCACTTAGAGAAATGAGTGGTAGATTAGAAGAGATGCCAGCAGAAGAAGGTTATCCCTCATACCTTGCATCAAGATTAGCAGAATTTTATGAAAGAGCAGGTCGTGTTAGAACACTTGGTAGTCCAGACCGTGATGGCTCAGTTACTTTAATTGGTGCTGTATCTCCATCAGGTGGTGACTTTACAGAACCAGTTACAACTCACACAATGAGATTCATCAAGACTTTCTGGGCTTTGGATGCAAAACTTGCATACTCTAGACACTATCCATCAATCAACTGGATGAACAGCTATTCTGGTTATCTTGCTGACATTGGAAAATGGTGGAGTGCAAATATCGATAAAGATTGGTTTAAGATAAGAAATGAGACATATTCAATTTTGCAAAGAGAAGATACACTAAAAGAAATTGTCAGACTTTTAGGTCCAGAAGCATTGCCTGATGAAGAAAAATTAATTCTTGAAGTTGCAAGAATGATTAAGATTGGTCTTTTACAGCAAAACTCATTTGATGATGTTGACACTTTTTGCAGTCCAGAAAAACAGTTTAAACTAATGAAATTATTAGTTGACTTTTACAATAGTGGTCAGCAAGCAATCAAAGGAGGTGCAACATTAGCTGATATTCGTGTAATGTCTATCATCCCTTCAATTCTTAAAGCAAGAATGGATATCAAAGATGATGAGATGCCAAAACTTGATGCACTTGACGTAGAGATGCAAAAACAATTCAAATCAATTACAGGAGTGAAAGTATCAAATTGACAACAGAAGGCGGAGTTCAATACAGCAAGATTGCTGAAATCAAAGGTCCACTAGTAGTAGTAGATGAAGTTGACAATGCAGCATTTGATGAACTTGTTGAAATTGAAACTAATGATGGAGAAAGAAGACTAGGTAAAGTTCTCGAAGTAGGAAACGGCAAAGCAATCGTTCAGGTTTTTGAGGGAACAACTGGATTATCTATCTCTGGAACAAAAGCAAAATTTGTAGGTAAACAGATGGAGATGCCAGTATCAAAAGAGGTACTTGGTAGAGTATTTGATGGACTAGGTAGACCAAAAGATGGACTACCAGATCCAATTGCTGATAAATTTGTTGACATTAATGGCGAACCAATGAATCCAGAACAACGTGAATATCCAAAAGACTTCATTCAAACCGGTATATCTGTAATTGATGGATTGATGACTCTAGTTAGAGGACAAAAACTTCCAATCTTTTCAGGTTCTGGCATGTCTCACAATCTTTTAGCAGCACAAATTGCAAGACAAGCAAGTGTTGTTGGAACACAAGATGACTTTGCTGTGGTCTTTGCAGCAATCGGGGTGCAATACAGTGAAGCAGAATATTTCAGACGAAGTCTTGAAGATTCTGGTGCACTAAAGAGAAGTGTTCTATTTCTAAACACAGCAGATGATCCTGCAATTGAAAGAATTATCACTCCACGTGTGGCCTTAACTGTAGCTGAATATTTGGCATTTGAATTAGGAATGCATGTTCTAGTAGTAATGACTGACATGACTAACTATGCAGAAGCATTAAGAGAGATTAGTGCAGCAAGAGAAGAAGTTCCTGGAAGAAAAGGCTATCCTGGTTATCTTTACACTGACCTTTCAACAATCTATGAAAGAGCAGGTAAACTACAGGGAAGGAAAGGAAGTGTTACCCAAGTTCCAATTTTAWCAATGCCATCTGATGATATTACTCACCCAATYCCTGACCTWACTGGTTACATTACAGAGGGACAARTAGTAGTTGGYAGAGATTTGTTYAGACAAGGAATTTATCCWCCAATCAATATTTTGATGAGTCTTAGTAGACTGATGAAAGACGGAATTGGYGAAGGAAGTACCAGRGCAGATCATRSTGAAGTTGCTAATCAAGTYTATGATGCATATTCTAGAGCACAAGAAGTAAGAGCAYTAGCWGGWATTGTAGGTAAAGCAGGACTGACTGAAATTGAYTTGAAATACATGGATGTTGGYGATGTCTTTGAAAAAGAATTYCTYTCACAAGCAMYTGATGARAACAGAACCATTGAAGAAACACTTGGWATTTTATGGAAGATTGTTTCTAAACTACCAAAGAATGAGATTACTAAAATCAAAGACRAATACGTAGAYCAATATTATCAGGRAKAGTAACAAAATGTCATTTGGACAAAATGTCTCTGCAACAAAAATCGAACTTTTAAAATTTAAAAAATCTAGCCAAGTTGCTATTATGGTTCAAAAAATTTTAGATGATAAACGTAAAGTTCTCTTAAAAAACATTGAAGAAATGATTGAAGAAGCCTCAAAAGCAAGAGGTGGMATTTGGGATCCTTTACAAGATATCTACAAGTCAGTAAATGAGGCATATTTGGCSTTRGGAACTRATACYGTTGACTCTGTTGCAGAATCYACACCACCAGTAATGGAAGTAGAGGTTAGTATRCGCAGAGTAGTTGATGTAAAAATTCCTGCACTHTCHGTTACAGAAAARGATACAAARTCAATGCCTTATGGATTTGCTGATACAAATTCATCAATTGATAGAGCAGCAAAACAGATCAAAGAACTMCTTCCAAAAATTTGTAAAGCAGCTGAATATGAAAAYTCWATYTTTAGCCTTGCMAAAGCATTAGAAAAGACACAAAAATTGTTAAATGCWCTTGAAAATGTCATTATTCCACAATATCAACAHAACATTCGATTTATCGCTCAAGCTCTTGAAGAAAAAGAAAGAGAAGAATTCGCAAAGTTAAAAAAAGTCAAAGCWAAGATACAAAGYAGGAAATCATGACAAAAGAAGAAATCAAAAAATTASTCGAAARTTCCAAAAAGRYATTAGATAACGATCATGAAAATTTTGTAAAATCAATTAAAAATGATCTRACATCATTCAAAAAGAAAACACTTGATCAAATTTARTGCYATAANATCATCATGATTTAAATATGGAATTATGAGGAATTCAGACAGATGAAACCTATTGTTTTATTGTTATCAGTAGCAGCCATTGCATTAGTGGCTGCAGGTCTTACMGATGTAGCATATGCTCAAGAAGAAGVAACTGGTGGCACGAGYGATGGCTCCAAACTAATTGGCGCTGGTATAGCATTTGGTGTTGCAGCAGGCGGTGCCGGTGTTGGTTTAGGTCAAGTAGGTGCAGCAGGTCTTGCAGTAATTAGTGAGAATCCMGCATTACARTCCAAAGTATTCATCTTTGTAGGTATGGTAGAATCAATCGCTATCTATGGTATAGTTATGATGTTTATCATCTTAGGACAATAAACCACAACAACATCTTTTTCAAATTWNAATTTAATTATATTTTAGYTKRTTTACATCTAGYAYTCTTSCRCAATATCTACACYTGAGYACTCTTCCTTCCTTRTCAATTACATCCATWACTGATTCAATGTRCTCWGTACTGTTTGTGATACAKTCTGGATTTGAGCAWCGAAATATTCTATCAATCTCATTTGGRAGAGCAACYCTTCTYTTTTCAACTARCTTGTAGTTTTTGATKATGTTWATTGTTGCMTTWGGCACAATAACTGCAAGTTTGTTTGTATCRTCATCTTTTAGRAAYTTRTTTTCTACYTTAATGATRTCTTTTTTCTTRAATTTACCACTTGGAACATTCAAGGCTATGGTAATCARRCTTCCATCTTTACCRTCAATTCYYAATGCRYTRAGAACYTGAAGACCCTTRCCTTCATCAATATGGTCAATYACAGTACCTTCCTTRATTCGTCGAACCAWAAGTTCGGACTGTTCCATCAGAATACTTTGTATAGTCTCTGTTATATATTATTGAAAGAATGAACGAGTTYTATCAAAAAGATATCATMTCAATTAAGGAMTTTGATAAAGAAAAAYTAGAGAAAATYTTTGTCKCAACAGACAAGATDATGAAACTAAAYCCYAHAGAGCGAAGGGAGATTTGTAAAGGAAAGACTTTAGCTTACCTATTTTATGAACCAAGTACTAGAACTCGTCTTAGTTTTGATTCTGCTATGGCATCAGTTGGTGGTAATTCATTAGGAATYTCTGATATCDCTTCTTCTTCTGCACAAAAAGGCGAGAGTCTTGCTGAYACTGTACGAATAATGTCAATTTAYTCTGATGTTCTYGTWTTRCGACAYACTTTGGATGGTTCAAGTAGATTTGCAGCTGAARTTTCAGAMAAACCTGTAATMAATGCWGGWAGTGGWACAGAAGARCATCCAACTCARGCAATTCAAGATTTGTTTACAATCAAAAAAGAAAAGAAAAAGATTGATGGYCTAAAGATTGGAATTRTHGGYGATCTAAAGTATGGACGAACTGTTTATTCTCTRTTGYATGGACTWGGAAACTAYGATGTTGATGTTCGTTTAATTTCTCCAGAATCCCTYAGARTWMGWTCTGATTCARTTTAYGAAATYAAAAAGARATTRKMCTTTACWGAATCTACWRAYATTGAMGAACAYATTGATGAACTTGATGTTCTTTATGTAACAAGAATCCAAAAGGARAGATTCCCTGATGAAGARGAATATCTMAAAGTCAAAGGAAGCTATGTWGTAGGATTGGAYTTGCTAAAACAAATGAAAGAWGATTCTATAATTTTACATCCTCTYCCAAGAWTAGATGAAATYTCAAMTGASRTTGAYAATACRAAAAATGCMAAATACTTTRAGCAAGCTGAATATGGAAAGCATAYACGTGCAGCTCTATTAGGCCTGAYAYTWAAYGAGAACGGTTTTTAATTTAKTTYTGAATCCGYATTCCATATATCTARAGACATTYCAATATSACTAGTTGAYACAAACAAAAGTAATTCCCATATTTCCTTTAGATTTGGTTTTATTTCCTAGACAGGAACTTCCACTTCGAATCTTTGAGCCTCGTTACAAGCAATTGGTTGATGATTGCATGCTAGGCGATGGTCAGTTTGGTGTATGTTTGATTGATGAAAAAAATTCTGTMAATGGTTGGAATTCTCCTARATTRGTTGGAACAATTGCWAARATYACMAARTGTGAAGACATMSARMTTGATGGATTACAAYTACAYATTGAKACYATAGGYAGAAACTCRTTTAAAATTAAAAAAATTATTYCACCAYCAATTCCTCAACCTRYAAACTATGATCCACTTTCAGTAGAGGGACATCARGAAATATCTGAAATRCATGAGAAAGTTGGAACTGAAGMRAAAATGTACATTCAAGCTGAAGTTGAAATGATTCCAGAAATTGATGAGAATATTTCACTAGACCAGTGGGAAARACTARTTGAATTATGGAAAAAGAAARYTGTYACACAAGCWTTGCCTCAAGTTGTKGAACCRCATWCATTAGAWCATGTTTTAGAGCAATACTATCTWACTACTGADACRCCTWCARTTGATTACATTTATTCATTRTCTGCACTTGGYGCAAATGATCCAAATGATCTCCAACYAATYTTGGARRCWACAAYAATGGRTGATTTGATTCAAAAAGTTGAASAATTACTSACARTAAAATARCCYTGAYSAAATGAAAATAATRTTGTCATTAACAAAATTTGGAATATTTGCAATGGTTKTGTGYTTGYTGTTTCCAGCAASTRGTGYTTATGGACATGGGTTGGGAATTGATAAAATTTCCTCAATAGATATCCAAGGAAAAGAAATCAAAATCACAGTTGAGATGCCAATGTATTTTGAAAATGATCGAGAACAAATTACAATTACTGCAACCGAAAAGGCAACAAAAGAAAATGCAAAGAATATCACATTTCTAATTGGCTTGTTTCATAACAATGAAATGATATTTAGAAACTATTTCTTTGCAGAAGATGGTGTTTTAGCAATCAAAATAATACCAACACAAGAAGGTGAAATTACAATTCATGGAGAACAAGACTCTTTGCTTGGAGCATGGCATGGAACTGAATCTAATCCTATAGAAATAACTGGACCTTTGTTTAATTCAGGTGGTTTGTATAATTTTGAGATTGAAGTAAGAACCATTGATGAACCAACTAACATCATAGAGGATTCTAGTATCTATAATGCAGATTTGAGCATTATTGAGACCACCTCTTTCATTCAAAAAGACACAGAAAACCATGATGTGGAATTTAGTGTAAAGTCATATTTTGATAAAATTTCTAATTTTGAATATGATTCTGAGGCTAAACAGGTAACATTTGAGATGCCATTTGMCGACTGCGTAAGTGTTCCACCCTCGCTCATTGAGTACTTCAGAAGTGAACCCGTTCTCAAACGGAATCCGCGCCGAGAATCCGGGAAATCCGGAGGACGCCTCGGTGATCGCCGCCATGTTGTTGCTTGTTGCGTTCCTCCCATTAAGAAGGCTCGAACGGGTAGGCGAACACAGCGCAGTCGTGTGAAAATTCGAATAGCGGACACCAGCGTCGGCAATCCGGCGCATCGCTGGTGTATCAATCGGACCGCCCATCACATCCAACGCCGCGTACCCAACGTCGTCCCACACAATCACCAAAACGTTGGGAGCGCCCTCAGGAGCCTGAGGCTGCAAGTACGGAGTCCAATCAGGGACTGAATCTCTGATATCCACATTGACCACGCCATTGAACTCTCTTGCCATCAGAACCACCCCTACTCGAGTTTGTCGCACTGTAGACAGGGCAACAGACGCGCGCTAACGGCACTTCTGGGCGGCGCTAGCCCTCCTACAGGTCTTCAAATCGGTCGAAGAAGCCTTCGTTCACGACCGGGCTCTGCTGAGATCGATCTCAAGATCGAAGACTTCCAGGCGGTGATCGAAGACCACGAGAGGGCCCTCGGAGATTGTCTCAGCGTCCGTGAGACTTCCGCTGCTCTTTACTCACTGCCAGCCGAAGTCAAGACAATGAAGGCCGAGAGAGGTTCTGCATCGTGGTTCAAGAGTTTGGACGAA
>LKGT01000595.1_pt3 | contig 10854 bp, 11 predicted proteins | sample 503861 | NCBI WGS metagenome assembly LKGT01 (sample SAMN04113194, study PRJNA297058) | marine sediment metagenome | biome: marine benthic biome; feature: marine benthic feature; material: marine sediment; isolation source: sediment sample collected at the water-sediment interface from the South......
GCCCRTCGCCGACGACGATGAGCTGCCACGGACGATSSCTSAGCCSGGCCAATGCCTCGGCCAGCACCSSATAGGACGCGAGCTTGYCGCCRTCGCGCATCATGGCGACRSCRAGCAGCCAGGGCGCYTSCCTGTCGAGRYSGTAKCGCGCSGCCARKCSRTCGCGCNNGCKTNNCCGTTGGCCGCCSCGGTGAYGCCGGCGGAYCGGCRAAAGGCCTTRACGTCGAGGAACGGCYTGAGYGCTATCATGCGATCGGGATCCGCGAGCAAGGGCAGGACGCCCGKYGCATCCGCCGAGTTGAGGCCGATGACGGCGYCRGCSYGCYTCACCGCSTTRACGGTSSARTGRTAGCCGYYCGMCCARGGGCCCTYYGCYTGRGYCKSGGACACCGAGGCCTCGGCGAGAAGGTAGGGAATGGAAAGCGCATCGGAAACCWCGGGCCCGACCCAATCAGGCGCCTTGTGATAGGCGTGATAGGTGAACCAGGCCTCGGGCCGCGCCGCCGCCTCGGTGGCGCGGTAGCGCYGTATCAGCCGCCGSGCCAACCCYTCGCCCAATGMCTGTAGMCGCCGGATCCGCGCGCCATCGCCGATGCCCTCCCAACTCCTGAAACGGCAGGCGAGGTCGACCTCATGTCCGCCACGGGCGAGCGCCGCCATAAAAAGCCGCGCCAGCTTCCTGTCGCCGGAAGGGACCGGATGGCCCGGCGGCTTCATGGGCGCGTAGAAGGCGACGCGCATGGTGATTTCGCTTGTTGTTGCGGGTGCCGGACGCCCTCGGCGAATTTGGCGGCGAGCCTYTCGATACCGGCATCGAAGGAGAACCGCYCGYGCACCCGGGCCATGCCGGCGYCGGCGAGCCGGGCGCGCYGTTSGGGATCGGCGATCAACGCCGTCAGCGCCCCGGCGAGCGCCTTGGGATCGTCGGCGGGGACGAGCCGACCGGTCACACCGTCCTCGATCAGYTCSGGGATCGCCGAGAGCCGCGTGGCGATACAGGCGAGGCCCTGGCTTTGRGCCTCGAGCAGGACGTTCGGCAGGCCATCGCGGTCGCCGTTCCTAGCGATACGGCTGGCGAGGACGAACAGATCGGCGGCCCGGTATCGGGCGATGACCGCCTGCTGGGGCTGGGGCCCAAGCCAGTCGATACGCGACGCGATGTTCAAACGCCGGGCCTGGCGCTTAAGCGACGGCAGGAGTGATCCGCCGCCGATATGGAGGAGGCGCCAATGCAACGTCGGGGCAAGTTGCGCCAGCGCCGCGATCAGGATATCCAGGCCCTTCTTCTCCACCGCCCGGCCGACGCAAAGCAGGACGACCGGATCGTTCGGATCGCCGCCGTCGCGCCCGCCGTCGCCGTTCCCGGCACCGCCCTCCCCGTTCGGCGCCGGCGGCGGGAAACGGCTGAAATCAAGCCCGTGATAGAGATGTTCGACGCGATCCCTGTCGGGGGCGTGGCTTGCCAGATGATCGCGGTTGTGCGCGGTACATGTCACCAGCCAGGCGCAATCCTCGATCTTTTCGCGTTTTTCCCACTCGGGCGTCGTCCAGATGTCAACGGCATGGGCCGAGCAACTCCAGGGGAGGCCGAGAATCCGCGCCGCATATCGGGCGGTCGAGGCGGGCGTATGGAGGAAATGGGCGTAGATGTGGGCGGTATCGGCGGGCAATTCGTGGCCGAGCACCAGGGCCTGGCCGAAGCGCCGGAACCGGTTGGGGGTGAAATCGCGCCTGAGATCGCCGAGCCAGGTATTAAGCGCCGCCGGGTAACGCGGGTGCCGACGCATCGTCCACCACGCTTTCAGCACCCTCAAGGGCTCGCGGTGGAGATATTCCGGCAGGTAGAGGACGGGGGCCGAAATTTCATCGTGGATGGGGTGGGTGTCCGGATCCGTCGGGTGACGCAGGGACACGATCAGGATGTCGAACCCCCGCCTCTCCAGGGCGAGAATCTCCTGGGCGATAAAGGTTTCGGACAATCGGGGATAGCCCTTGACGACGAAAGCGATCTTGCCCGGCACACCCGTCTCCACACTGTCACCTCGGGGAATTACCGTACCGCCACCTGTCGTATCACGCTCTGCGGTTCCAAGTGATCGTCGACCAAGCGGTTGACGTTGGCAAGACCGTCGAGCAAGCCCGGCACGACCACCTGTGAAGGCGGCTTTTGGGACGGCAGGTCTCTCAGCGCCGCGGCCATGACCGCGGGATGGTAAATTCCGTCGTCTTCCAGAACCCGCACCAAGCCCATCTCTTGCGCCCGGCTGGCGCGGATGAATTGCTCGCGCCGGGGCACCGTGCGCGGCACGATCAGGGCCGGCTTGTCGAAGGACAGGATCTCGCAGAAGGTGTTGTACCCGCCCATGGCGACGATCCCCGCCGATTGCGCCATCAGGAACTCCAGATGGGAATCGAAGGTGATGGCCTCGACCTTGGCGAGTTCGCCGATGCGCTTGAGAAACGCGGCGCGGCGTCGCGGCGCCATGAACGGGCCGAAGACGACCAGCGACGGGTAGGGGATGTGGGGATCGTACTCGTAGGCCTTCACCACCCAGTCGACCAGGGCCTCGCCGTCGCCGCCGCCGCCGGGCGTGACCAGCAGGAAAGGCCCCTCGACCAATCCGTCGGCGGGAGAGGCGACCCGCTGGCGCGGCAGCTTGCGGCGCAAATATCCGGTGAAGACGGCCTTATTGTGGACCGTGACCGGCAGATCCAAGCCGCTGAGAGGGTCCCACAGATGGCGCAGACCGTAGATCCAGATCTGGTCATACAAATGCTCCAACGCCGGCAATACGTTCTTGCGTTTCCACTCGGGCGCCAACAGTTGGGGCTCGTCCATGACATCGCGCAAACCGAGCACCAGGGACGTCCCGCGGTCCTTCAACATCCCAAGCGTATCGGCAACTTCGCCCTCGAGGCCGAGGGGCTCCTTGTCGACGATGAAAATGTCCGGCGCGAACGCCAGGGCGGTATGACGGATGATCGAAGCCCTGAGCTCAAGGGTCTGCTCGACGCTGATATGCAGGCTCAGCGAGGTGTATTCACCGTTACGCAGCTTGATCACGCCCGGCACCCGCACGAAATCGACCCGCGCGCGGAAGTCGAAACTGCCGATGATAGGGGAACCGGACAGAATCAGCACCGACAGCTTCTTGTGGCGCGCGACCAGGGAGTGGGCAATGGCCAGGCAGCGGCGCAGATGCCCGAGACCGAACGAGTCGTGGCTGTAAATCAGCACCCGCCTGTCGGCGCGGCCGCCGACCGATTTCGTGAACAAGTTGACGTTTTGCATTGGTAACGCTTCCCCCTGAATACCGCTGCTTATCCCGCAGGCGAGGGCAGACTATGACACAGACTCGAAACGGGCCAAAATGTTCTTTTCGCATCGCCGGGATGGGACATTTACGCCCCGGATTTGGTGCGATAAGGTGCTTCGCGATCCTGGGCCGCCGGCGCGACGGAACGAGTGCGCGGCCGACGCCGAAACAGCCGCCGAGTACATGGAACCCAGTATTTTCAAGTTCATTCTCCGGCACAGCCTGAGGCAGCAGATAGCGATCCTCTGTCTGACGGTGGGCTCGTTCCCGTTTCTTTATTTCTCGCTCGACCTGCCCAAGATCATCATCAACGACGCGATCAACGCCAAGGACTTTCCCAAAGCCCTCCTGGGCGCCGAGTTCGAGCARATTCCCTACCTCCTTCTGCTRTCCGGCATCTTCCTCATCCTGGTGATCGTCAAGAGCGGCTTCAGGTTCAGCATCAACATCTATCAGGGCCTGTTGGGSGAGAGGATGTTGCGCCGGCTGCGTTACGAGCTTTACAGCCGGATTCTACGTTTTCCCCTGCTCCATTTCCGSCGGGTGTCACCGAACGAGATGATCCCGATGATCACGTCGGAAGTCGAACCGCTTGGCGGTTTCGTCGGCGAGGCCATCGCGCTTCCGGCCTTCTATGGCGGCACTTTGGTCGTGATATTCGCTTTCGTGTTCATACAGGACCCGATTCTCGGCCTTGCCGCGATCTCGCTTTACCCGATTCAGGGCTATCTCATTCCCMGGTTRCAGCGCCGGGTGAACGAGCTSGCCAAGCAGMGGGTCCRGGCGGTGCGCGAAACGGCGCGGAATATCGGCGAGACGGTGTCCGGGGTGACGGAAATCCACGCCCATGACACCTCTCAATTCGAACTGGCCAAATTCGCCGGGCGCHTGGGCCGGCTYTAYGAAATCCGCTACGAAATCTACCAGCGCAAGTTTTTCATAAAGTTYCTCAACGGCTTCCTGGCGCAACTGACGCCGTTCTTGTTCTACACCATCGGCGGATACCTGGTGATCAAGGGCGATCTGTCCTTCGGCGCGCTGGTCGCCGTGCTCGCCGCTTACAAGGACCTGACGCCGCCCTGGAAGGAGCTCCTCAAATACTACCAGCGCCAGGCCGACGCCCGCATCAAATACCAACAGGTGACGATACAGTTCSMRCCCGCCGATWTGCTCGACGMGKCGTTGCAGACAGCGGATCCCGAGCCCGACGAGCGCCTAAGCGGCGACATCGTCGCCACCAACGTCAGGCTCGAGGAAGATGACCAGGTGAAAATCATCGACGGCGTCACCTTCACCTTCGGTCTCGACGARCACATCGCCATCGTCGGATCGGGMGCCAGCGGCAAGGAGACCYTGGCGATGCTGATCGCCRGGCTCATCGYGCCGACGGGCGGCCGCMTTACYRTCGGYGGCAGGGACCTCGCSGRTCTGCCCGAATCGGTGACCGGACGGCGCATGGCWTATGTCGGRCCCGGGKCSTACATGTTCTCRGGCTCSGTGCGCGAYAATTTGTTKTACGGRCTGAARCATCGCCCCCTGCGTCCRGCGGWTTAYGACGAGGAAACGGCGCCGGTMCGYGCCCGCGCGCTGCARGAWGCGGTCTTGGCCGGCAACACSGGCCTCGATCCCCGGGCCGGGTGGACCGACTWCGCCGCCGCCGGKGCCGACGGGSMGGAGTCGCTTCGCGTCCWSGCNSATSGGNWKWGCNGGWTCNRGYMGRAATNGMCGASACCNMTMTNCGNKATNGSCSTCWKSKGSWYGMWMGATCCCGGCGAACGACCGGAGATCGCGGAGCGGCTTCTCAGCGCGCGCGAAGCCATACACGAGCGGCTCAGGGACCCCGAATTGGCGGGATTGGTCGAGCCCTTCGATGAGGCCAAATACAATGACAACGCGACGGTKGCCGAGAACCTGTTGTTCGGCACGCCGGTCGRCGCCGATTTCGACATCGAMAATCTCGCCGAMAGYCCYTATGTGCGCRAAGTCCTGGAYCRGGTCGGMCTGACRYCCGATCTCCTCGAGATGGGCCGYCAGGTGGCYGGAMTCATGATCGAAMTGTTCTCCRGCCTCGATCCGGGCCACGAGTTYTTCGACCAATTTAGTTTYATCGAGGCCGAAGACCTGMYYGAGTTCCAKGCGSTGCTNKGGCRGGNTSACSAAGGAAGGGCTSGAGRRTCTCGGCGCCGATGACCGTAACCGGYTGYTGTCATTGCCGTTCAAGYTGATCCCGGCGCGCCACCGGCTKGACCAGATCGACGACGATATGCGYGMSCGCCTGYTGACGGCGCGCCGKRCCTTCGCCGCCGAATTGCCCGAGGCGCTCAAACCATCGGTCGAATTTTTCGACGCCGGGAAMTACAACGCCGCSGCSAGCCTTCAGGACAACATCCTGTTCGGTAAGGTCGCCTACGGCCARGCCCWWTCSGCCGAGCGSGTCGGGGCGATGATCGCGGAAGTCGTCGACGAGTTGGGTCTGCGTGGTGAAGTGCTGGAGGTGGGYCTYGATTACGAGGTCGGCATCGGCGGCRCRCGCCTTGGCATCGGGCAGCGCCAGAGACTGGCGATCGTCCGYTCCCTGCTCAAGCGGCCCGACCTGWTGATCGTCAATGAGGCGCTGACMGYSCTCGACGACGCGGTRCAGRCYCGSATTYTGCGCAACCTGATCGCCGAGATGAAGGGCCGGGGACTGATCTTCGTRTCGCCGCGCGCCAGSCTGGCSCGGGAATTCGGGCGCGTCGTCGTCATGGAATCCGGCMRGATCGTCGAGCAGGGAACATTTRCCGAGCTCGACCGYGAGGGAACCCGTTTGCACGAATTGMTGAGCGCCGGRTGAYGGCCGGCGARGGAGGTGTGCCGTGAGTCTGAGCGAGGAACTCGAAGCTCTTAGAAATATCCCGATGTTCGCCAATGTCGAGCCGACGCAGTTGAAGCTTCTGGCTTTCACCAGCCAACGCCTGACCTTCGCGGCGGGGCAGGATCTGTTCCGCCTCGGCGATGTGGGCGATTCCGCCTATATCATCATCTCGGGAGAGGCCGACGTGCTGGTGGATAAGGAGGGGACCGAGGTGGCGGTCGCCAAGGCGGGCAAGAACGAAATCGTCGGCGAGATCGCCATCCTGTGCAACGTGCCGCGCACCGCGACGATCCGGGCCGTGACCGAGCTCACGGCGCTGAAGATTCCCAAGGACCTGTTCTTTCGCCTGATCGCCGAATTTCCGGATATGGGGGTGCAGGTGATGGCCGAGCTCGCCCGGCGCCTTCACCGCACCACCCAGCAATTGACCGAAGCGCTGGCCAAGTTGGAAGAYCGCTGAGCGCCCTTTGGTCAGGCGCTAGCCGTTGTTGGCACGGGCGGTGTTCACGGCGTTTCAGCGGCCAKGCTTCGGCATGCACTCAGTGCGGGTAAACGCCGGGCCGCCAAATCCATCGAATAAGGTTTCCGTCATTCACGGCGGGCCGCCGTCGYTCAAGCTGACGATCACCGGCACGTGGTCCGAGGGACGCTCCCAGCCGCGGGCCTCCCTTAGCACACRGGCGCCCTCGAGGCGCTCTTTGAGCGCCGGCGTCACCCATATGTGATCGAGCCGCCGTCCGCGGTCGCTGGCTTCCCAGTCGCGGGCGCGATAGCTCCACCATGAGTACAGCCGTTCCTCCGGGGGGATGAAATGGCGCACCGCGTCGACCCAGTCGTGGGACGCTCCGAGCCGCCCCAGCGATGCCACCTCGACCGGGGTGTGGCTCACCACATTGAGTAGCTGCTTGTGCGACCAGACATCGGTCTCGAGCGGGGCGATATTGAGATCGCCGGTCAGGATGAAGCGGTTGGGTTCCTTCCGCCGTGCCTCGAACCAGCCCGCCATGTCGTCGAGGAAAGAGAGCTTGTGGGCGAATTTGTCGTTTTGTTCCGGATCCGGAATGTTTCCGCCGGCGGGGACGTAGAAGTTGTGTATCTCGATCCCGCCGGGGAGACCGACGAAGGCATGCCGGCTGTCTTGCCGTCCGCACCAGTCCCGGGTTCCGGCCTCGGCGAAGGGGTTGCGCGAGAGGATGGCGACGCCGTTGTAGCTTTTCATGCCGCGGATCTGGAGGTGGGGATAGCCCATTTCGGCCACGGCGGCCCTCGGGAAATCCTTGTCCTCGACCTTGGTTTCCTGAAGACAGATGATGTCGGGCGCCGCCGCGGCGATGAGCCGGCGCAAGTTCTCGAGGCGCAGACGGACCGAGTTGATGTTCCAGGTGGCGATACGAAGGGCCATCGCGCGTCTTATGTGATGGTTACGCTAAGCCGGCCGATGCCTTCGATCTCCCCTTCGAGCCGGTCGCCCTTCTCGACGACGGTCTCGCCCTCAGGGGTGCCCGTGAAGATGATATCGCCGGGTGCTAGCGTCTCGTATTTGGCGAGCAGGGCGACGACCTCGTTGGGCTTCCAGATCATCTGGTTGAGGTCTCCCTGTTGGATCCGGGCGCCATTGACATCAAGCGTTATGGCGCCGCTCCTCGGATGGCCGATTTCGCCAACCGGGCGGATCGGGCCAAGCGGCGTCGCCGCGTCGAACCACTTGGCGATGTCCCAGGGCCTGCCCTCGGCCCGCGCCGCCCGCTGCAGATCGCGCCGGGTCATGTCGAGCCCGAGGGTGTAACCGAAGATATGCGCCTCGGCCGTCTCCGGCGCGATGGCGCTGCCGCCCTCGCCGATGGCGATCACCAGCTCGATCTCGGGCTCGAAGCGTTCGGTTTCGGGCGGATAAGGAACCTCGCCGCCAACGGCAAGGACCGATCCCGGAGCCTTGGTGAATATGGCCGGCACCTCGCGCTCGGAGATGCCGCCGGGCTCGGCCGCCCTGGGGTCGTAGTTGCGGGTAACGCAATAGACATGGCGCACCGGGAACAGGGCGTCGCTGCCCGTCACCGGAACGGCGGGCATGTCCCACAGCGGAATGGCGTAAGACGTCAATGGGCCCTCCCTGGTTTGACGGCGGCACTGTCGGATGCCGGTCAAGCGCGATCGAGCATAGCGGCGATCGGGCCACCGGCCCAGGGGCTTCTTTACGCACTGGTATGGACGAGGCGTTGGTGGCGGGGCGGGCCGCTCACTGGGCGGCGATATCGGGCCTGAATTCGCCGCCGGAAGACAAGGGGAGGCTTGGGCGCGAAGCGGCGCGCGCCCTTGCGGCGTCGCCGAAGGCGCTAAAAAGGGTCTTCGAAACCGGCTCTTCCGCATACAGCCATTCGGGATGCCACTGCACGCCGATGGCGAAGGCGGGGGCATTCTCCACCCGCACTGCTTCGATGACGCCGTCGGTGGCCGTCGCCTCGACGATGAGACCGTCGGCCAGCCTGTCGATGCCCTGGCCATGAAGCGAGTTCACCGTCGCCGAGGTCAAACCCGTGAGACGCGCGATCTCGCCATCGGGGAGGAGGGAAATGTCGTGTGCCAGGGCGTAGCGTTCCTCCGACTCCATGTCCCTCGGCGAGCGGTGATCCATCTTGCCTTCGAGTCGGTGAATCTGCTGATGCAGGCTGCCGCCCAAGGCCACGTTCATCTCCTGGAGGCCGCGGCAGACGGCGAACACGGGTACGGCGGCGCCAATGGCCTCGCGGATGAGCGGCAGGGTGGTGGCGTCGCGACGGGGATCGTGAAAGGCGCCCGCCGGCGCCGGCGGTCCGTCATAGTGGTGGGGCTCGATGTCGGAACGTCCTCCGGTCACCAGGAGTCCATCGAGGCGGCCGAGGAAGTCTGCCGTGGCGATGGTTTCGCCAAGCGCCGCAACGATCAACGGCACGCCGCCGGAGCCTTCCACGACCGCCTTGATGTATTGGTCGCTGACGGCGTGGGACGGCAGATTGTGCCGCATGTTGACGGAAGCGGTAAGGCCGATCAGTGGGCGTGTTTGGGCAACGGTCATGGTCATTCGCTATCACGATGCGCGCGCGCCGGCAACGGGCACGCGCGGTTTTCCGTCTTCATTCATATTAAGGCGGCGGCGTAAAGGCGCGGTTAATGACGCCGCCCGTGGAGTCTCGTGCCTGATCCACTCGCCGGCCCGCCTGTGCGGCCGGAGCCGCTCTCGCCACGCTTCGCTGGCGTAGCGGGTCGGCGTGGCGAAGGCCCGCTAATCGGCCGTGCTCTCGTCCTCGGGGGGTTCGGTGAATTCGAATAGCGCCTCGTCGAGGGATAAGCCGAATTGGGCGTTGACGAGCGCGATCTGCGTCGCCTGTCCCTCGGCGTCGGTCACCGTCCACTGACGTAGTACCAGGGGCCGGTCGGAGAAAGTGAGCGCCAGCGATCCCTCTTCCCTTTCGCCGGACTTGACGAGCTTCACCCGGATGACGCCGGGGCCCCGCTCGAGGCTGGTGACCGTCACCGCGCCGCCGAGCCTGACGGTCTTTTGCACGAGGAAGCCGGCGAGGCTCGATTCGAGGGACCGGTAAGTGGTCTGTTCCAGTTCGGAATCGTGATAGATGAGCCACGAGCCGTCGCCGATGATGAGGACGGGCGTCGGCGGATCGTATTCGACCCGGAGTTTCCCCGGCCGCGAGATGAATACCCAGCCTTGGCTCAACTCGTCGTTCGCCGCGACCTGCAGGAACCTCGCGCGCATGGTCGAAATGCTGTTGAGGTAGCGCTCGATCCTGGCGATGTCGGCCTTGTCGCCGGCGCTCAAGTTCGCGGCCTGGGGCGTCTTGCCCGAGGACGGCGCGCCGGCAAGGACGATGGCCACGAAAAGTGCCGCCGGCAGGGCGAGAAACCTCAGGTTCAACGAAGCGTGACGTACCATGGCCGCATAGTGCTCCAGATGTGGAGTCTCAAGATGCCGTTCAGCGTTCCGCCTCGTCCATGCCGCGGACCAGGACCTCGCGCCTGCCGACATGGTTGGCGGCGCTGATGACGCCATCGGCCTCCATCATTTCGATGATGCGGGCCGCCCGGTTGTAGCCGATCTGGAGATGGCGCTGGATGAAGCTGGTGGACGCCTTGCGCTCGCGCAGCACCAGCGCCACGGCCTCGTCATATACGGCGTCGACGGAACCGCCGCCGCCGGGCGCGAAGGCCGGGCCGAACTCCATCGCGTCGGTAATGTCATCGATGTAGTCGGGGCTGCCCTGGCGCTTCAGGTAGGTCACCACCGCTTCGACCTCCTGATCGCTGACGAACGGCCCATGCACGCGGATGATGCGCCCGCCGCCCGCCATGTAGAGCATGTCGCCCGAGCCGAGAAGCTGCTCCGCCCCCTGTTCGCCGAGGATGGTGCGGCTGTCGATCTTGGACGTGACCTGGAAACTGACGCGGGTCGGCAGGTTGGCCTTGATGGTGCCGGTGATCACGTCGACCGAAGGACGTTGGGTCGCCATGATGAGGTGAATCCCGGCGGCGCGGGCCATCTGGGAGAGCCGGTGTACCGCCCCCTCGACTTCCTTTCCCGCCAGCAGCATGAGGTCCGCCATTTCATCGACGATGACGACGATGTAGGGCAGCGGCTTGAGATCCAGGGGCTGGTCCTCGAACACCGGCTCGCCGGTRTMGGCKTNCGAAKCC
>LKGT01004274.1_pt1 | contig 10849 bp, 12 predicted proteins | sample 503861 | NCBI WGS metagenome assembly LKGT01 (sample SAMN04113194, study PRJNA297058) | marine sediment metagenome | biome: marine benthic biome; feature: marine benthic feature; material: marine sediment; isolation source: sediment sample collected at the water-sediment interface from the South......
CTCGGCGAACAACAATTCAGTGGGTCGGCCGGTACGGTGGTCGTCTTCCATCACCGGCGGAACAACAGGGTCGTTTGATGAAAAAAAGGTAAGCTATAAAAATATACCTACTGTTAAAATTGATGAGCAAGATCATGCATATGAAGATTTATCTGTTGTAAGTAAACAAAAAGATAACTTTAATTCTGAAAATAAAATCGAAATATTATTTTCTCAAAAAGCAGATAATGAACTTAAGGAAATAGACAATGTAAATTTTGAATTAATTTTATTAAGTTATTGTTTTTATTAATATTAATGTGTTTTTGCCGAGTTGTAAGGAAATGGCCCTTGGCTACACTAATCAGTGTATTAATTATGCCGTATTTAATTTTCTAACCTAAACAATTAAAGGAGAGTCAGTAATGAACTTATTACTTAACCGTGGGATCCAGGTTTTGGCAGTTTTTTCCCTGTCATTAGCTACTTTGTTCGCCAATTCCGTTTTGGCGACCCCGGACCATAAAACCATGAGCCTAACCAATGGAACGGAAATTTCCGCACCGGTAATGGGCGGTTACGATCCGGTCGCTTACTTTGAGGTAGGCAAACCGGTGCGGGGCAATGGTTTCCACACGGCGACCTATCAGGGAGGCACTTATCTTTTCGCCAATATGAAGCACCACAAAAAGTTTGAGGCCAACCCGGGAAAATACGCCCCTCAGTATGGCGGGTATTGTGCTTACGGCGTTGCTGTTGGCAAAAAGTTCTACTCGGATCCTAACCGCTGGAAAATTGTCGATGGCAAACTTTATCTGAATCTCGACAAGAACATTCAAARARWKTGGAAACAGGATATCGCTACCGCAGTTAGCCGTCTACCTGCTTCCCGATCGGCGACGCCACGATAGCGCTCGCTGCACGATAAGTGCAGACAGCTCAGTTGGGGCTTTGGCCTAGGTCTTCCTCTGGGTCAGCAAGGGGCCACCCCGCCTAGGCTCGACTGCTACACAAAAACATGGGCTTGTTTTGACTGGAAATGGCTTGAGAGCGCGGTAGCTGGTATGCTAGCGCCTCACCCCCGGTATGCCTCAGGGACCTCAGCGTCCAAGGGGTCAATACCAAGCGGGTGCTTGTACCGGGGGTCAGGTGTCCATACCCTTGGGCATGCTAACAAACCTAACAATTGGAGGGGTTACCATGAGTTTTTTCAGAACTGTAGCCGTATCTGCGGCATTAGCGATGTTGGCCGGTGTCGCCGTGGCAGGAGGTGCAGTTGGTCGTGTAGATGGTCTTGCCGGCCAGTTGTTCTTCCGAGAAGTCCAAAAGCTTCAACGTGCGTTTATCGGGATGCTCATCGATCTCTTTACACTCCGCACAAATGACGCGAATCAAACGTTGGGCCATGATCGCCTGAATCGCGCTGGCGACCAGGAACGGTTTGATCCCCATGTCGATCAACSGACCCACCCAGCCCTTGCTGCGCGAACGTAGCTCGGACGCTGCGAAGGACTGAACGTGCATGGCGAAAGCACCTGCAGGAAAATAGCGCCGTGAACAGCCGGCGCGAAGCGGACTGGGTGCGTACCAGCCCAGATAGAGTCCCGGACGGCCCCACGCTGACACTCTTCGCTCAGTCGAGGCCGCCGGGCTCAGCCATGTAGCGCTGCGTGTCTGGGACACTGCAACCAAGAAGGTGTTGTTCGAAGAGCAGGCTACGGAGGATCAATGGCAGTACGTCCGCTGCGCGCCTGACGGCAAGAGCGTGGCGGAACACTTTGACGGCCTGCGAAACTGGGTTACTGATCGCGTCGCGGTTGTCCTGGGCGTCGGCCTGGACCGGGTCGCCGCCGGCCCCCCCGAGGCCGAAGTTGCTCATCTGAAAGTTCCCGGAAGCCTCGTCGAAGCCGATCTTGTAGAACATGTCGTGGATCAGGTTGTTCCAGTAAAACAGGTTGGCCACGGCCGCAGCGGTGTAGCTCGAAGGCGGCTGATCAAGACTAATAGGAAAGTCGCAACTGAGCGAGCTCCCACAACTTGGTTGTGAGCCAGGGGGCTGATTGTTGTCCTCTTGATCCTGATAGGCGTGGACGTTGTTACCCCGCATGATGGTAAAGCTGCTGCTCCCCGTGTTGTGCCAGCCGAGCGGCGAGGCCGAGGAATCCGCGGGGTCCACCACTAGCTTGCGACCATCCACTGGTGGCAATGGAGTGCTGTGGTTCGGAGACTCGGACGGCAGCGGATAGACGCGATACTGATCCGAACTGACCCAGTCAAACCGGGTCCAGACCTTGGCGGATACGGCATCGACGGTAAAATCGTATACGTGACGTTCGTCGAGCGTATAAATCTGGAAGTTCCAAACAAGCCGTGCGTCGCCGCGACGGATCGGTAAAAGCATGAGCTGTGCCCGGATCTCCTCCCGGGAGATATTCGGGTAGTCGAGCCGGGTGATTTGTTGCGGTCCTTGTCCTTTAGACAGCAAGCGTGGCGCTGCGCTGAAGCCCAAGCCCAGATGGTCGGCGGCGCTAACGACCGCCTGAACTGCATCGATCGCGGGCGTCATCGCTTTGGCAGCATCAGCCACCTGTGGCATGCACGTGTTGTTCACACTCAGGATGCGACCACGTCGATTGACGGTGATTTGCAGTTGACCGTTGTAAACGGGCAAACCTCGATAGCGCTGGCGCAAATAGATATGAGTCGCGCCGGTCGCCTTCGAGTGGATCGAGTCCGCGACATCGTACTCGGCGAGATCCGTCGCAGACAGCCCCAGCAGTGCATAGTTCGCTCTGGCGAATCGTAGGACAATGTCCAGGGCATCGGTACCGGTGTCGCGGCCGGTAAGATAACCGGTGCGGTTGTTCAGAGAAAGGCTGACACCCGTGTGTGGATCATAGGTTATAGCGAGCCCGGGAATCCGGGCACGCAGCGTGTCGACGGCTCGAGACTGGGACAGGTTGGTTGGGCTGACAAAGTCCTGGTTGTACTCCACGCGGGCGTCAAAGTTTCGCGGCTCGTTTTGGGCATTGGCCCGGGGGGTTACTCCCACCAAAAGGGCGAGCGACACCAACGGCAGAACGAGGAGTCCGTGCGCCAGGGAAGAACAGAGGACTCTTAGAGATCGAGCAACGACAGAGCACTCTCGCATTTTTTCCTCCTCCATGAGGCTATGTCTTTTCTTTTATGCTTCGTGACCCTGACATTAAGGTCATCTCGCGGCACTTAGCAGTTTGCAACTAAACTAATAACACAGCCAGCGGCTTTACGACAAACGGCCCGCGTTTCAAGACAAAAGGATCAGCCGACAGGGAAGATAGAAGGGTCAAGCCTCGGTAACTGTCTATTTGCCCGCCGTGTGCCATCTCCACCTCCGCCCCGCACTAGCTCCTCATGCGCATGCTCTGCGCACAGCCCGATATTTAGGATCCTCGTCGAGACTTCACTACTCAACGCAAAGGCACGAGGACGCGAAGGGGCTTCTGCCTAAGAGGCTTTACTGCGATTAGAAACTTTGCGCCACGAGTTTTACGCCTGTAAAGGGCTCTGATCCGAATGGCACTTACTTAAGTTTCTTTGCATGTCCATGTGCCCGTATATCATCTCTGGCCAGTTGTCGTGGCTTGGTAAGCAAAGGAAAAGGTTTGGGCCGTCGTTTGATGGCTCTTGGCTCAATGCGGTGGGGGCGATTACCAACTTGTTGTTGTGCTATGAGAATAAATAACCCCACAAGTTTCTCGTCACCGTTGACGGTAGGGTTGTGCTGATTGAAGGCAACCCAAAGCTGTAGTGTGTGCTTGAAACTGAGTTGGCGCGGTCGTTGATCGGCCAATAGGGCGGCTTGGGCCATGAGCAGACGGATCAGGTTGTAGGCGAGGAGATATACCCAGATCTCCTTAATGGCCATGGCAGGAGTCTTGCAGCTCAGCATGTCCATCCCCAAGGTGGTCTTGATGCTACGAAGATCAAGCTCAATGTGCCAACGGCTTTGATAGAGCATCTTTAAAGCGCGCTTTGGTGTCTGCGTTGGGCACAGCAGCGTTGTCACCAGGATTTTCCCAGCCGTTTTTACCTCTCTAACTGTTATGCTCTTAGGTGCTGAATCGTAGTGTGATGGGCTCATCCAGGCAGGTCTGGTCTTTGGCTTTTGTAACTCAATTAAATGGTCGCGTTGCCCCAATCGCAGACCCCGACGAAAGTCAGTACTACGCTGGCGTGCACCCTGTTGTTCAAAGACCGCATCGATGCCGCGCGCTCGCAAGGCACACAGCAGGAAATAGCTGGCGTAATAGGCGTCACCGAGCAAAATGTCGCCCACCGCCAATGTGTCGAGTATCGATCGAAGCAGGGTCTGCTCATCCCCGCCCTTGCCACCATACCGTCCGATGGCGGTATTAAGCACCACACCACTAGCCAGACACATAATGCCTACGAGTCGGCACAGKGGAAACCCCAARCCCGCTTTCTGACTTTGCACTTGCGGATAAGCGCCTTGATTGGCKKGSGKGTCCGCCATGGTAAYGGTGGTMCCGTCCACCAASCGTACCGCYCGGCCCTGCCAAYGCCACGCCGGCGGSGTTTKYTCTGATATCAATCTRGCGGTGTGACAGGCCAGKGTGGACACCATYTSCGCSGGTARSCGTTGKCKGGCACGRCAATARGCACCCGTATGGGTRCTACAAAGCGCTAGGCCMCCGGYTAATCGTTTGAYGGCMGCATCATTCACCGCCCGCTGGCATGAGCGATCCGCACTSAGCGCTTGYGCCAGAAACATCGACAGCGTTTCTGTCGGTGGRAACAGTCTTTCGCGGTRTTCAGGKAGCAGYGAYTCCACTCGATCGAATAATTGCGGACYGGTGAGGAGRTTGAAAAAACGGTAGGMATCACTCTYTGCMGCATRTTYKCGAACACGTGGCKGTTGATAAGAAASGCKRKGGCGATTAGGATTCATCAAGGCTGGCTCCTTGGGTGGTGGTTGGGTTTGGCGACTTATACCTTACCACCCATGCCAGCCTTTTCTCATAGGGTTTCAGTTAGTTATACCTTAAGTAAGTGCCATTCGGCTCAGAGTCCTTTTTGCATCTAGTGAGACCAACCGATCATGGCTGATACCGCGGGTAGCTATCTTAACTAAACAGCGAGTAACCATCGCCGAGACGCCAGACTTGCGAGTAAGGAAGGCTACTGGCTTTGGCGGAAGCATGACAATCGATAACGACTAGGATTTTTTGCGGCATGAAAGGCTTGGATACTTGGCAGGAATTTAAGGCCTTGCAGAAGGAGATAGAGCTGGCGGCAGGCAGCGTCGTGCATATCCCAGTCACGATTCGCTACCTCGACGCCGGGGAAGCGCGGCTCGGCACCGTCTTGCTGATGCATGGGATTCCTACCTGGGGTTACCTGTACCACGCAGTAATCCCAATCTTGGTGGATGCGGGATACCGCGTTATCGCACCTGATTTCCTTGGACACGGCTGGTCGGACCGTCGGGATCGTTTCGACCGTTCGTTTCAGGACCAAGCCCGGATGATTCGCGCACTCTTGAGAGCGCTTCAGATCGAGCGCGTTGACGTCGTCGGCCACGATACCGGCGGTGCCGTGGGTCTCATCCTTGCCATCGAGCATGCACAGTGGGTAAAACGCCTGGTGATTTCGAACTCGGTGTGCTACGACCGTTTCGACGATGACATGCTTGACTTCGGTCACCCGCTCCGTTGGAAACCGCGCCCGGTCGAAGATTTGGTGGCTGCACTCGAAGAAAGCCTTGCCGCGGGGATTTCTCGCAAGGATCGGCTTACCGCAGAATTTCGCGAAGGAATCATTGCGCCCTGGGTAAGCGAGGAAGGTAAACTGAGTTTGTTGCGCAACGCATCGGCGTTAAACGCGAATCAAACGATGGCGCTTGTAGACCGGCACAGCGATATCACGGCACCGACAATGATCCTTTGGGGAATGGACGACCCTTGGCAAAAATCTGAGGACGGCAAAAGGCTTGCCGATGAAATACCCGGCGCCGTATTTCATCCCATTGATGGCGCCTCCCATTGGGTGCAGCAGGACACCCCGGAAGAATTTTCTGCCGCAGTAACGAAATTTTTTAAAGAGCCGCCTGGCTAGCCGATAATACGCTTCGCTTTCTAAGGGGAGAAAATCAGTCGAGCCTTAGCGGATGCCCCCGAATGGGACGACTTGTTCCCGGATCACCCACTAACTCGGTCACGCAGAAAAATGGTTGCCGTCGATTCAAATACTAAGGTCGTTCGCGGATAGTCAGCGCCGGCTAGAATCGCACACCTAGGCCGCCAACGGCGATATACTGGGACGCTCAATGTTAAGGTATCCGGGGGCTGCCGATGAGCGAAACCAAGGTAGAAGGACGTTGCCTGTGTGGGGGAGTTCGATTTCGCGTAGAAGGTGCACCGCTGTGGGTGGGGCATTGCCACTGCCACAGTTGTCGTCGCAACACCGGATCTGCCGTCGCCACGTTTGTCGGCTTTAGTCCCGATCAGGTTAGTTATACTGCCGGCGAGCGCCAGTTTTACGAATCATCGCCAGGCGTTCGCCGGGGTTTTTGCGGCAAGTGTGGTACGCCACTGAGCTATGAAGCGGACAGATTTCCGGGCGAGATCCACCTATACCTAAGCACCTTGGACGAACCTGATAAGTTCATTCCTCAGTTTCACGTGTTCTATGCGGAGCGTATCCCTTGGTTCGAGATTGCCGACGATCTTCCCCGTCATCGCCGGACGTCCCGAGACTCATAGGCCGTGCGGAGTTCGAAAATAACACACGATGGACCGGCCACAGGGTTGGCCGCTTACTGGGTGGGGCGTACGTGGATGTGGTCTTTCGGTTGGGATGGCGTGGGTCAAGTTCCGGCCGGTGGAAAATTCGTCCTTATTGGCGAACCACACACCAGCAACTGGGACTTTGTTTTCGGGCTAAGCGCATTATATGTATTTCGATTGAAAGTCTCTTGGTTGGGAAAGGATGCCTTATTTAGGAAGCCTTTTGGCGGCATCATGCGGTGGCTGGGCGGCATCGCCATTGATCGGAACAGCCAACATGGTGTCGTTGATCAGCTTGCTCGGCGGTTCAGGGACTCACAACAACTTGTCATCGGTTTAACGCCGTCAGGGACACGTAAGAAAAGAGACTATTGGAAGTCTGGTTTCTATCGGATTGCCCACGCTGCACAAGTTCCCATAGTTTGTGGGTATCTCGATTACAGTCGGAAAGAAGCATGCATGGGCCTTGCTTTTGTCCCTACTGGTGCCGTTAAGAATGACATGGATCGAATTCGCCAGTTCTACGAAGGTGTACAGGGTAAACACCCTGAATTAGCAACAACAATCAGGCTCCAAGATGAAAGGGCCTGACGTTCCAATATTCAACTGAGCCCGCCAACCGAGATATACTACCAAGCACGGCGGCGTAGTCGCGCCAACATCTAACAAGGTCGAACAGTGTAAATCGACCGCTGTCACATGAGCAGAAAAATCATGCCACGATATGTTATCGAGCGAGATATACCGGATATCGGATCGGCTGAGCGTGAAGCATTGCGTGACGCTGCTCGTAAATCTAACGGCGTGCTAGCCGACATGAAAGCTGAGAAGAAGAATATTCAATGGGAGCACAGCTTTACCTCGTGGATAATGAGGCACTTATTCAGGAACATGCCGAGCGAAGTGGTTTTCCGGCCACGAAAGTTACTGAAATACGCAGGATGATCGACCCCGTGACGGCAGAGGGCTGAGACAAGGTATAGTCTCGAGCGCTAACTATTCGGTCGAGCGGACGCAGTAAACGCCCGCGGCCTGCGGTTGATGGTGGCACTAGCAATGAACGACAGCACATCTGACAATGCTGGTGTTATTGCGATTCCGCCGATCGTTTACCTCGTCGGCCTATTGCTAGGGCTCTTGCTTCACTATCTCTATCCGGTCAAATTTCTACCGACAGCGATATCGGTTTGGTCCGGCGTGCTGTTGATCCTGATGGCTGTTCTTATGGTGTTATCCGCACTGCTGGCGTTTAGGCGAGTGGGGACGTCGCCAGATGTGCGCAAACCTACGACCGCTATTTCGACCGATGGTATTTACCAATTTAGTCGAAATCCCATGTACATTTCTTTGACATTGCTCTATTTGGGCATCGCCGCTTGGGTTAACTCGCTTTGGATCTTATTGCTGCTAATATCCGTGCTCGTTATCGTCGATCAAGGTGTTATCAAACGTGAAGAACGGTATTTGGAGAAGAAGTTTGGTGATGAGTACTTGCGCTACAAATCTCAAGTTCGACGTTGGATTTAGTTGAGCCGTGAAAGGGATTCGCATCGTCGACCCCTCGAGCGTGTTCCGTCCGAGCAATCGGCGTACAGCATATCTCTGCGATGCAGCTCGACGGCTAACTTAGATCGATGAAAAGGCCGCTTGTCTGGATCATCGCCATCGCTGCTGTTCATTTCGTAGTTAGTCTTGCGTTTCTGATGCTGTCTTTCTCTGATTCAATGGCACGCTTAGACACGGGAGAGCCCCGTAGCATGATGGGTTCGGTGATTTATAATAAGAGCGAACTTCTGGCCTTTGCAATCGTTAAGATCGTCGAACACACCGGCCTTCAGTTTCACAGTACAATCACTCAGTACATACCCTTTGTGGTCAATAGTCTGGTTTGGGGCTGGTTTGTCGTATTCATTTTACGAAGGCTTAGGCGAGCCTCTTAGGTATGCGGTGCTTCGCACTAATCGTCATCTCGCTGTTTGCCCCACTGGCGATCGCAAGCGAAAGCGTTTGCTACGGGACGACAGCAATTGGCAGGCTTGAGGGTGGGGTTCAACTGCCCAGCAGCGGCGAGAACTTCCTGTCCTATGGCCCGGTCCCGGAGCGGGCCGGGCGCACCTATGTACATAGCAAGGTTCGCGATGTCGTGGTGGCGGCCTACAAGATCTTGGAGAAGGAAGAACCTAGCAAGCTATTCAAGTACGCCGGAACGGGGTTTAAAGAGGGTGGCGAGTTTAAGCCTCACAAGACCCATAGAAACGGATTGTCGGTGGACTTTATGGTGCCCGTGGTCGATGAGGATGGGCGTTCTGTGCCGATTCGCACGGATCCCTTTAACAGATACGGTTACGGGATCGAGTTCGACAAAAAAGGTGTCTACGACGACTACCGTATAGATTTCGATGCAATGGGTGCCCATCTCCGTGCTCTGGATATGGCGGCAAAAAGGCAGGGAATCGGCATCTGGCGAGTATTATTTGATCCATCGCTACAACTACTACTGTATAAAAGCAAACATGGTTCCTATATACAAGCGAACATCAAGATACCAAAGAAGCGATCATGGGTGAGACATGACGAACACTATCATGTGGATTTTTTGGTCGAATGTAAGCCCATGTAAAAAGCCGCTACATCCTTTATTGCGTGCCGCATGACTAGTCTCCGGTTCGGCCGCTTTGGGCGGATAGTGTGGCCCTTGGCCATCGCCGAAACTATCGTCTGGGCCGCCATGTTCTATTCGTTTCCGGCGCTGCTGTTGCAGTGGGAACGCGATCTTGGGTGGTCAAAGATCGAATTGTCAGGCGCACTAACGTTAGCGCTTGTCGTATCGGCGCTGCTGGCGCCAGTGGTGGGACGTCTCATTGATCACGGACTCGGGCGCTACGTCTTCACCGGCAGTGCCGTCTTAGGTGCACTACTCCTGGTCTTACTGTCTAGAGTCACCGCACTTTGGCAGTTCTATGCCGTCTGGCTGGCGCTGGGGGTGGCCATGTCGGGCGCACTCTACGAAGCTTGCTTTGCGGTGTTGACGCGCGCCATGGGCGCCAATGCCAAAAAGGCCATCACGCTGGTCACACTAGTTGCCGGATTTGCTGGCACCGTTTCGTTTCCGAGCGCCCACGCCTTGGCCGCTATTGTCGGTTGGCGTGGCGTGGTACTTACTTTTGCGATCGCTGTTGTTTTTGTCGCCGCACCACTCATTTGGTTTGCATGCCGCACCGCAGAAGACAGTGGCAAAACTCGCGCACCCTCAACCAGCGCCAAGGCGGGCGATGTACTACGTATTTTTCGCAGGGCGACGTTTTGGTTGTTGGCCGTTTCATTTGCCATGATCGCGTTTGATCACAGCATTCTGTTGACGCACCTTTTGCCCATCCTCGACGAGCGTGACATTCACAGTGAAGCCGCAATCCTGGCTGCATCGATGCTAGGTCCGATGCAGGTGGCGGGGAGGCTGGCTATGATGGCGGCGGAACGGTACGTATCGACACTGTTTATTTTCGCTGCCTGTTTTGTGGCGATGTCTATCTCGGCGTTGTCGCTGTTGGGGGCTGGCACCACGCCAGCGCTGCTCGTTACATTTGTGTTGTTTCAGGGAGCCGGTTACGGTGTGACTAGCATTATGCGTCCGGTTGTTATCGCCGAGTTCCTGGGTCGCGAGGACTTCGGGGTAATCGCCGGCATGTTGGCAATACCGTTTCTCACTGCCACGGCGGCGGCGCCCACGATTGCCGCCCTGGTGTGGGAAAAAGGCGGATATGATTGGGTGATCTGGCTTGCATTTGCCGCCGCTGTAGTTGGATTATTGTCCATGCTCACCGCTGTATCATTTTCTAGGCGACTACCGGAAAAATGAGCAGGTACGCTATTTTCAGCAAGTCACGGCATGCATGACGACGATGAAGAGGATAAACCATGACATTGGAGCTAATTTTCGAAATGTGTTGGGCGTGTGTGCAGTAATCGATCTGGGGTTGCTGGTTTGGTGGCTGCTGTTTGTCTTGCTAGCCCGTGATTGGACATACCGGGTTCATAGCAAATGGTTTCGTTTGATAAAAAAGAGGTTTGACGCCATTCATTAT
>LKGT01010474.1_pt1 | contig 10843 bp, 10 predicted proteins | sample 503861 | NCBI WGS metagenome assembly LKGT01 (sample SAMN04113194, study PRJNA297058) | marine sediment metagenome | biome: marine benthic biome; feature: marine benthic feature; material: marine sediment; isolation source: sediment sample collected at the water-sediment interface from the South......
AAGCGTGCGCCCAGGCGATGCGGGGCATCGCGAAGCGTGCGCGACGCCGTCCGAAAGCCTTGGTAAGCCGCCGTTGCGGTCGCGTAGGCGGCCCGTCGGGGGGCGTCGGAAAGTTTTGACGGTGCGCCGCATCGCCTGCAACTTTCCTCCTACCCGACGAGCCGCCTAGGCGATCTCTATGAGTCATGATCAGCGTCCCTTGGTATAATCCGGTTACTACCCGGAATCGGGGCGAACGGCAACGATTTCCGCCCCTTGCGGGTTCTGCCGGCGGTCGCGGGATGTCGACGGAAAGGGTTGGGACCCGGGGTGGAGCCGGCGTTCCCTCAGCGCAGGGTGAAGGTCTGTCTCTTCACGGTGAGGCCGATACCGGCCACCATCACCGGGACCATGGCCTTGGTCAGGGTGAAGCCGTCGGACCCGCGCACCGCGGCGGTGGTCCACGCCTGCCACAGGCGCTTGCCGTCGGTGCGGTCGTCGATGGTGGCGTCCAGGCGATAGGTGCTGGGCGTCGTGATCTGGGTGCCGGTCCGGCCCTCGTTGAACACGGCGCCCCGCCGGCTGTCATAGAGGTTGAGGCGGATCTTGGGGGCCTCTTGCCCGCCCGGGCTTTGGTTGTTTTGCAACTGCAGGAGCTGACGCCGTCCGCCGTCCGACCACGCGCCAAGCTGGCCGCGGGTCTCGAACGTCAGAATCAGGTTCGCATCCTTGGAAACGGTGTAGCCCCCGGCTCTCAACTCGCGTTCGAACACCTGCTGCAGAACCTGGTTTTCGTCGGAGTTGTCGAGGGGACGGACGGCGATGGACGCACCCTGCGGCAGCGATCTGTAGGCGACGGCATTGAGCACGCCGTCGCCGGCGCTTTCCCGCCCGGCGGTGGGATCGCCCGCACCCTGGGCATGGGCATCCTCTCCGTTGCCAAGCACAACGACCACCATGCCCAAACAGGCAAGGACACTACCCGAAAGCCTCATCATCCTAATCCTTCCGGTATTAATTCCCGACACGCCGCCGGGGGCGTGTCCGCGCCTTCAGCGCCGCCGCAAAAGGCTATGGGAGAACGTGGACGGCCCGGCCGTCCCTGTCAACGATCGGCCGAATGCCCGGGTGACACAAATCCGTGAACGGTCCTGAATCCAAGGCGATGTCTATCGCCTGAATGTATCACTCCGCCGCCGGGGCCGCCACGCCTTTTCCCCGTTTCCGGGGCGTTTTTTCGCGGAGCCGGCCCGCCCGCCCTGCCGTGCCCCGGGATGCCCACTTCACTCCAGGCAGACCGTCAACGGCCCCGTCCCGGCCGCCGCCCAGGCCAGCACAACCACGACCGCGCCCTTGACGCGATTCATGGCCTGGGCGGGAACCTGGCAACGATGTCCACGGTCTCGGCGCCGCGCCTGACGCGCAGGGGCAGCCAGGTATCCGGCGCCTGGCGGCGGACGATTGCGATGAGGTCGCTGGTCTTGGAAACGGCCACGCCCGCCGCCTCGCGGATCAGGTCGTCGGGGGCCAGGCCGGCGGCCTCGGCAACGCTGCCCTCGATCACCTTCTTCACGCGCACGCCGCCGTCACCGCGCCGGGGGCGGCGGCGACGGCGGCGGCCAGGACCGGCCCGGCAAGGGGCGCCAACCATTTGCCCATCCGTCTCTCGCATGGTCGTTCCGYGGCAGGGGTGGATGCCARGGATGCCCGAGAATCATCGCCGACGAAAGCGCCAAAGGCCCTAGTMTYCWCKTGCGCGCCGTATCGCCGCGCCCAACCCGATTGACAGGGCCCGGYGCAGCCGCTACCCAGCGTCAGCCGCCWTGCGGCAGTCCCGTCCGCCGACCCGTGTGAGGCCATGACATCGAAAGGCGCCATCGCCGCCGGACACCCGGAGACCGCGCGCGCCGCGGCGGCCATCCTGGCCGAAGGCGGRAACGCCTTCGATGCGGCCCTGGCCGGCCTGTGCGCGGCGTGCGTGRCGGAGCCGGTGCTGATCTCCCTGGGYGGCGGCGGCTTCCTGCTCGCCCGCCGCACCGGCGGCGAAGCCGTCCTCTATGATTTTTTCGCCCAGACGCCGAAGGTCCGCMRAGCGGAGGCCGAGGTCGATTTCTTCCCCATTGTCGCCGACTTCGGCACCGCCCAGCAGGAATTCCATATCGGCATGGGGTCCATCGCCACGCCGGGCACGGTGAAGGGCCTGTTCCGGGTGCACCGGGACCTCGGCTCCATGCCCATGGCGCGCATCGTCGAGCCGGCGGCGGCCCTGGCCCGGGACGGGTTCCGGGTCGATCGCCTGCTTGCCTACATTTTCCGGATCGTCGGCAAGATCTACGGCGGCAACGCCGCCTGCCGCGCCGTGTTCGGCAGCCGCGAGCACCCCGGCGAACTGATGGGCGAGGGAGAGGTGTTCACCCTGCCCGCCTTCGCCGACACCCTGGAAGCCCTGGCGCGGGAAGGCGAGGACCTGTTCTACCGGGGCGATATCGCGCGCACGGTGATCGAAGACTGCCGCACGTCCGGCGGCACCCTCACCGGCGCCGATCTGGAAGGCTACGAGGTGGCGTTGCGGACGCCGCTGGAACTGGCCTTTGGGGGCGCCCGGCTGTTCACCAACCCGCCGCCGGCGAGCGGCGGTATCCTCATCGCATTCGCGCTGGAGCTGCTCAAGGAGGCGGACCTGGCCGCCGCCGGTTTCGGGTCGGCGGCGCACCTGGAACGGCTGGCCCGGTCCATGGCGCTGACCAACAAGGCGCGGATCGAAAGCCGCCTGCACGAATCGGACGCGCCCGAGTCCCTGTTGGACCCCGCCTTCCTGGACGCCTACCGCCGCCAGATCCTGGGACGCCCGGCGGCGCGGCGCGGCACCACCCACATCAGCGTCATCGACGCCGACGGCAACACCGCCAGCCTGTCGGTCTCCAACGGCGAAGGGTCGGGCTACCTGATCCCCGGCACCGGCATCATGCTCAACAACCTGCTGGGCGAAGACGACATCAACCCCCACGGCTTCCACCGGTGGCCCGTCGACGAGCGCATGTGCTCCATGATGGCGCCGACCGTGGTGGTGGAGGCGGACGGCGCCACGGCGGCCCTGGGCTCGGGCGGCTCCAACCGCATCCGCACGGCCATCCTGCAGGTGCTCCTCAACCTGCTGGAGTTCGGCATGTCCATCGAGGACGCCGTGGCACGCCCGAGAATCCACTTCGAGAACGATTTGCTCAGCATCGAGGACGGCTTCGACCCGGACGAGCTCGCCGCCGTCTCGAAGATCTTCCCCAACACCGAAATGTGGGAGGAAAAAAACCTTTTCTTCGGCGGCGTGCATTCGGTGCGCTTCGACGCCGATGCCGGGCGGTTCGACGGCGCCGGGGACCTGCGCCGAGGCGGCGTCGCGCTGATCGTCTAGGGATGGACAAACATTCGGTGGTGCGGACGATGGCGACACACCCGACCGATCGGTCCCCGGGCGGAACGTCCGCCGTTGCCTGTCCGGTGTGCGATGCGCCGATGACCCGCCGCAAGGCGTGGCTGTACGCGTGTCCCGCGTGCCGTTTCCTCAAGGCCGATCTGCCGCCGGGGGGCGGGGCCGACGTGGAAGGGCTGGATGCGCTCAGGCGGGAGAACTTCGAGGTCGTTCTCGACCGGCTGGAACCGCTGGTCCGGTCGGACAAACCGCGTCTTCTCGATGTGGGCTGCGCGCGCGGGATATTCCTCGACGCCGCGCGCCGCCGGGGGATCGCCGGCACGGGAATCGAACCGGACGCCGACGCGGCGGCAGCGGCGGGACGGGCCGGCCACGACGTGCGCGTCGGCTTTTTCCCCGAGGCCGTGGAGCCCGGCAAGCGCGTCGACATCATCGGCTTCAACGACACCTTCGAGCACCTGCCCGATCCGTCGGCCGCCCTGGACGTCTGCCGCCGCCTGTTGGAGCCCGGCGGCATCCTGATCCTCAACCTGCCGAACAGCGGCGGCATTTTTTACCGGACCGCCGCCGTGCTCGACCGGCTCGGCCTGTCCTTTCCCCTCGAGCGGCTGTGGCAGGTGCACCTGAGCTCGCCCCACCTCAGCTATTTCAATCCGCAAAACCTGACCCGGATGGCCGAACGCCACGGATTCGCCGAGGTCGGCCGGGGCCGTCTCAAGACCATTCGCATCACCGGGCTGTGGGCGCGCATACGGGCCGGTCCGTCCCCGCCGCTGCCGGTGGCGGGCGCCCTTTACCTGGGCGTGGTCGTGCTCGCGCCGCTGCTCCGTCTGCTGCCCCGCGACATCATCCTGCACTTCTATCGAAAACGGTGAGGGATGGGTCATACGAGAAGTCACAATCATTGTGACTTCTCTGGACCCCCTCAAACGCCGGGCGGGCGCCTCCGCGCCCTTGGCTTACGCCCCGGGGGTCGCGGGGGCGCCCCCCGCATTTCCAATGCTCGGGGGGACACCCCCCGGTGCCCCCCCGGGGGTCGCGGGGGCGCCCCCCGCATTTCCAATGCTCGGGGGGACACCCCCCGGTGCCCCCCGGGGGCGGCGGCCCGCAGTCGCGGGCTTCTCAAGCCGAAACGACGGGGTCGTTTCGGCTTTCGCTGTCAGTCCGGCAGGTCGGGGCTGTGGGGGTCGTCGTAGCCGTCGTAGGGCCAGGACCGCACCAGCTCCCACCGCCCGTCGACGCGGCGCAGGAGGTGGGAGGCGCGCGGCGCCAGATCCACGCCCAGGTCCCGCTGCACCTCCGCCAGGGGCTGATGCACCCAGACGTGGCTGACCCGGCCCCGCGCCAGGCGGTCGCGCAACTCCCCGGGTGATTTAAGCGGGGCGAAAAGGTTGATCCTGGGGCCCACGGTCAGGCCGCGCCCGGCGCCGGTGCCGCTGGTCAGTTCGAAGTTGATCACCGTGCCCGTGAAGCCGTTGCCGCGCGGATCGACCACCGCCAGGCGCGCGCCCTCGGGCAGGCTCCGTCCCAGGTCCTGGCCGACCAGACGCATGTGGTCCTTCTGCGGCCGCGCGTCGATGCGCAGTTTCTCGGGCAACGCCAGCGGCAGGGCGACCACCACGGCCATGCCGAGCGCCGGCAGGAGGCGGGCGACTCCCCCGGCCCCCGCCAGGCGCGGAGAGACGAAGCGCCGCCACAGGTGGGCCAGTCCGAAGGCGGCCGCCGTGCACCCGAGGATGCCGAGCTGGGTGTTGTAGCGCCAGTAAGACCCGATGTTCCGCCCCTGGTACTCTCCGAAGATGGCGATGTATACGAACCACAGGAACAGGTTGAAGCCGATGAACACGGCGCCGACCATGACGGCCATGCGGTCGAAGCTTCCGCGGATGCGCCACAGGCCGCGCACGGCGAACACGCTGAGCACCGCCATCATCCCGAAATAGGCGCCTTTCCTGCCCGCCGCCTCGATCATGCGCCCCAGGATCTCGAAGACATAGGGGAACAGCCACCGCTCCAGGGGAAGCACGGCAATCTCGCCGCCCGGCATGTGGCCGGTCACGTGATAGCGCCACGATGCGTACACCACGGCGGCGGGCACCAGGAGCACCGGGACCAGGCGCGCGAAGTCGCGGACCCGGATTTTCGCGTCCCTGAGCACCACCAGGGTCATCCCGCCCAGGAGCAGGACGAGCAGGACCAGGTTGGACTGCTTGAGGCTGATCAGGACCGCAGCCGCCAGGGCAAACTGCCAGGCCAGGGCCTGGGTGTCGGCGCGTTCGCGCCCGTCGGCCAGGGCCTCCAACATCTTCCAGCCCAGAACCCCGGCGGTGGCCAGGGTGACGGCGGTGGCGCTGTCGGCGTAGGCGGTGAATATCAGCTTCTGGACGAAGGTGGTGCTGAGCACCGTGACGCCGAGGATCCCCAGAGCCGCCGCGCCCCAGGTCCGCCGCCAGGCGGCGGGGGCCGCGAGCCCCTGTTGCACCACGTGCAGGAAAACGGGGGCGAAGAGCAGCAGCAACAGCACGTTGAACAGCGCCCCCGCGTTCTCGACGAAGGCGCCGGCCAGCTTCGACGCCAGGAAATTGGTCAGCGGCAGGGCGTAGGGATAGGCGGGAAACGCCGACGGACTGGGCGGCAGGCTGCGGCGGGGGAAGGCGTCGTAGGTGAGGATGTACTGGGCGTTGGGCAGCCACTGGGWGAACTCGTCCCACTGGGAGGCGCGCATGGCCGTCACCAAAATCAGCAGCGGCAGGGCGAGGACCAGGACCCGCCACAGGGTCCCCACGGCGGCCGGTTCGAGGCCCTGGCGCCAATCGCGGCGCCATGACGCGACGGCGCACGGAACCGCCACCGCCCACACGCCGTAGGCGAGCCATGTAAAGGGGACCGGCCCGACGACCCCGAACACCTTGAACACGCCCGTGACCACGCCCCAGCCGACGATCACGTCGGCGGCCGCGAACCGGCGCCGGCCGCCGACGAACGCGCCCAGGCCCGAGAACAGGACCGCTATCGCCAGGACGGCGAGCAGGCCCGGGATCTGCTGGGCGCTGGGCGTGAAGTACTGGAAAAGGCTCATCGGCGTATCCGGTCGCGCTCAGGGCCGGCGGCGCGGCCGGCGGCGGACGTGGCCAAGCCCCGGCACATCGCGGTCGTTGTAAAATTCATCGATCGAGACGACACTGTATTCACGGTCCGGTCCACTGATTGCCTTCACCAGCCATGGCGCGGCGGCATCATCGCGCGGTAATTTGTTCTCTCGCAAGGTGCTAATTTGCCGCCGGCGCCACCCACCCCCATTACGCACGCTGACCATTGATGCCCGACGCGGAAGTCACCACCGATCCCCCCATTTGCCCCTTCGCGGCCTGCAATGCCGCCGACAACCGCGACGTCGTCGGTCGCGGCCGGGATTTCCTGTACGGCACGACGGCCGAAGAGACCGAGATCGTCCGCTGCCCGACGTGTGGCATCTGGCATCTCGCGGCGGTGCCGGACGAACGCTCCATGGCCATCATCTACCCGCCGGACTATTACGCCTTCAGCGATTCGACGGCGGAACCGCCGCTCGTCAAGCTGGTCAGGGACCGGTTGGAGAGGACGAAGATTCGCCGCTACCGCCGGCACCTACCGGAGAGGCCGATCCGGGTCCTCGATATCGGATGCGGCGACGGGCGCCTTCTCGACATTTTCCGCCGCCACGCGCCGAAGGACTGGGAACTCTCGGGAATCGAAATCTCCGGGGCGGCGGCCGAGGCGGCGATGTCCGCGCCGGCGGTGCGGCCGGTCAGGGCTCCCGGAATTCGTCGACGGAAGGCAGGGCCAGGTAGCGCAACAGCTTCTCCTCGCGCCGGCCCCGGCTGACGCTGTCGAGGATCAGGCCGCAGGCGAGGCAGAGGAACGCGATCAGCATCATCCCCGTGGTCAGAATCGCGGTCGGGAAGCGCGGCACCAGGCCGGTCTCGACGTAGGTGACGAACAGGGGCGCGGTCAGCGCCACCGAAAGCRCCGCCAGCACGGCGAACAGGAAGGAGAAGAAYTTGATCGGCCTGGTTTCCTTGAGCAGCACAAGAATGACCTTGAGGATCCGYAAGCCGTCGCGCACGCTCCTCAGCTTGCTCGCCGATCCGGCGGCGCGCGTTCCRTACGGCGTCGCCATCTCGCCCACCGGCAGGCCCAGATCCAGACAATGGAYGGTCARCTCGGTCTCGATCTCGAAACCGGCCGCCAGGGTCGGGAAGGACTTGAYGAAGCGGCGCGAGAACACCCGGTATCCCGAAAAGATGTCGGTGAACYGGCGGCCGAACAACATGGCCACGTACCCGGTGAACAGCCKGTTGCCGAAACGGCGGGCRCCCGGGAARGGRTCGCCGCTTTCCSRCGCSCCCGCGYCCATGCGGGTCCCCACCACCATGTCCAGGTTCTGMTCCACGAGCARMGCGATCATCTTCGGCGCGCTGTCGGCGTCGTAGGTGCCGTCGCCGTCGGCCAGGACGTAGATATCGGCCTCGATGTCGGCGAACATGCGGCGCACCACATACCCCTTGCCGCGCCGTTGTTCGTGGCGGACAAGGGCGCCGGCGGCGGCGGCCTCTTCGCCGGTGCGGTCGCTGGAGGCGTTGTCGTAGACATAGACCGTCGCCCCGGGAAGCACCCTGCGGAAGTCCGAAACCACCGATCGGATGGCGGCTTCTTCGTTGTAGCAGGGCAGCAGGACGGCGATTTTCGGCTCTGGCATCGTCTGCTCTTCTCCCCCCCCGGGGCACCATAAAGGGCACCATTCGGCGGKGCAAGGTTGGCCCAAGGACGGCGGAAAAGGTCGGAATCCCAGCCACTCCGCCGCCCCTCGCCATGGGTCCTTAATGCCTGTACCATGGRGTCCGGYCGCCGCGGTTGGGAGAACGASGCCGTGCCGGATTCYGGTTCAGACACCCTGGCGGGGRTCGATCTAMTGGCTGGGCTGACGCCCGAGCAATTGAGCGGGYTGGAGCGGTTGTGCCGGTGGAAGCGCTACCCCGCCSGSGAACAGATCATCGACCGCCAGAGCGAGACCCGCGACGTTTTCTTYATCGTCAGCGGTCGCGTGCGCGTGGTCAATTACTCGGTTTCGGGACAGGAGATCACCTTCAACGACATGGCCGAAGGCGGCCACTTCGGGGAGTTGGCCGCCCTCGACGGCCAGCCCCGTTCGGCGAGCGTCATGGCGCTGAGCGACAGCCTGATCGCGTCCATACCGCCGGAGCATTTTCTGGGGATGCTGGAAAAGTACCCGTCCGTGGCCCTGAAGGTCATGGTGCATCTGGCCCAGGTGGTGCGCATCACCACCGACCGCGTCATGGACCTGAGCACCCTGGGGGCGACCAACAGGGTGCATGCCGATCTCCTGCGCCGGGCGCAGAAATTCACCGGCGGCGGCAACGAGGTGGTCATCCAGCCCATCCCCGTGCACGGTGACATCGCCAGCCGCGTCAGCACCACCCGCGAAACCGTCGCCCGGGTCATGAACGAGATGGCCCGCCAGGGCATCGTCGAGCGCAGGAAAGACACCCTCGTCATCCGCGACATGAAGCGCCTGCAGGACATGGTCGAGGAAGTCCGCGGCGAGTAGCCCGTCCTGCGCCGCGCCCCGGCGGCGGAATTTCCCGTTTAAAAATATTCCCCACCTGTGACGGCGGTCACAGGAGGCGGACGCGAACCGTGCCATTCTTCGCCTGGGAACAACCGGTCGAACAACGGTTCGGCCGGGGGAATGGAACGGAACACTGTGATGACGATCTGGAAGGCCTTTGTCGTCGCGTTGCCCCTGGTGCTGGCTTCGGCGGCAGGCACGTTGCCGATAGAGTTCTGGGGTGCCCCGGCCCTCGAGAGCGTTTCCACCGTCTCGGGTGAAACCGCCACTCCCGTACTGTGAACCTCCCAACCCCTTACGACCCAGACTTCGGCCGCCCTTGTGGCGGCCTTCTTTCTTTCGGCCGGACGCCCGGTTTGACTCGGCTAATCCGATCCTCCATCATTTCCCGACGTTGATGGCGCGCCCTTTTTGCTCCGGTCCCCCGGCACCGTGCTCAYCCTGACGACGCCGGCGATGCCGGCGGGATTCCGCAACGAAGGGCCTGAAAACCGGCAAACACCATGGCCAAGACCATCCTCATCGTCGAGGACAACGACCTCAACATGAAGCTGTTCAACGATCTGTTGCAGGCCCACGGCTACGACACCGTGCAGACGAAGGACGGCAAGGACGCCATGGAACTGGCCCGCAKCCACCGCCCCGACCTCATCGTCATGGATATCCAGTTGCCCCAGATCTCCGGGCTCGAAATCGCGCGGGCGCTGAAGGCGGACGCCAAGCTCAAGCACATCCCGATCATCGCGGTCACGGCCTGCGCCATGAAGGGGGACGAGGAAAAGATCCGCCAGGGGGGCTGCGAAGGCTACATCGCCAAGCCCATTTCCGTTCCCCACTTCCTGAAAACGGTGGCCCGGTTCCTGGACTGATACCGAAAGTACTGACACCCGAAAGTCAAGACGATCGGGTCGCCTCGACCCGGGAAACCCGCGACCGCGGGCCTTCGCCTTGCGGCGGGTTACTTGATCTTGGCTTCCTTGAAGGGGACGTGCTTGCGGACCACCGGGTCGTACTTGCGGAACTCCATCTTTTCGGTGGTGTTGCGCGGGTTCTTCTTGGTCACGTAATAGAACCCGGTGTCGGCGGTGCTGACCAGCTTGATCAGAATGGTAGCGGATTTGGCCATGCTCCGGTCCTTGTCCGAGGCCGATGATCGGGCGTCAGGCGGCGCACGATACAGGCCGTGCCGGTGCTGTCAAGGGCGGCCCCGGCGCCGCGCATAATCTTAGTGGCCTGTATCAGCTAAAGTGCACCCATACGATCGCTTTTCCCGTTTCCTCGGTAGGAGGGGAGGCGCAGGCGATGCGGTGCCATCGGAAAGCCTTCCCGACGCCCCGAGGGGACGGGAAAAGCGACCCGAAGGGCGGCGTTGCGAGGCTTCCGGACGTCGTCGCGCGCCGCTTGTGATGCTCCAGCATCACGGCGCGCCGCGCTCCTAGCCGGAAACCTCGCAACGCCGTCGTATGGGTACAATTTAGCTGATACAGGCCACTAGTGGTCTCTCCCGCCCGGAATTGGGAATGCGGGGGCGTCCCCCCGACCATGAAAAAAAGACTCTGGACGGCACACAGAAAAATATATAAAGACATGTTTATATCTGCAATATTATTAGGTTCTTCGGGAGGAAGACTGCGGTGCAACCCCTGTTGACGGCTTTGCGGGCGGTGGCGGAACCGACGCGCCTGCGTCTGCTCGCGCTCAGCGCCCGTGGCGAGCTGACCGTCGGCGAGATGGTGCAGATCCTCGGCCAGAGCCAGCCCAGGGTGTCGCGCCACCTCAAGCTTCTCGCCGAGGCCGGCCTGTTGTAC
>LKGT01010936.1_pt1 | contig 10843 bp, 12 predicted proteins | sample 503861 | NCBI WGS metagenome assembly LKGT01 (sample SAMN04113194, study PRJNA297058) | marine sediment metagenome | biome: marine benthic biome; feature: marine benthic feature; material: marine sediment; isolation source: sediment sample collected at the water-sediment interface from the South......
CGGCACTTGTGAACCCGGTGTGGATCGTGTCACCCTTCGGACGTGCCCAGTCCGTTGCGCATGCTCGTCGAACCGGTTCTCCAAAGCCCGGCGATGATCCTCGCGTTCGCCGGATGGAACGACGCCGGTGACGCATCGACGGCCGCCGTTCGCTATCTCGACGAGGGCATCCAATCGGTTCCCCTGGCCGAGATCGACTGCGAGGACTTCTTCGACTTCACGGTGAGTCGGCCGGACGTCGTTCAACGTCCGAACCGCGAGGGCAGCGGCCAAGAGCGCGTCATCGTGTGGCCCCGCACCGAGTTCCGCTTCGGTGCCGTCCAGGATGGGCGCGAGATCATCACGGGGATCGGCATCGAGCCCCATCTTCGCTGGCGAAGCTACTGCGATGCGGTGATCGAACTCGMCCCCGAATTTGCCGGTGGCTACGCCGGTTYGTCGTGGACCYACKCGCTRGCCGTTCWGCACGGCTTCAGCAAATCGCTGCGCSATGACACRGAGAARGCKTTTGAATTGGCACAAAAGGCCATKTCCGTCGATGACRGYTTCGGGTGGTCCCAWAATGCCCTGGCKSGAGCTTATTTGGTCAARGGCCARAATGACCAAGCCGTTGCCGTTGCCRAGAGGGCCSTTGMCTTACAACCTRGTGACSCTGAYGCMTACGCKTWTTACGGGMTWTACCTGATGTGGGCGGGCAGGGCYGAGGAAGCCATCGYGCCGATCAAGAAGTCSMTRCGCCTAAATCCCCGGGTCGYATTCTCCACAGGGCCGTACYTKARCTTCTCGGGCWTCGCCTATTTCACGGCSGGYCGGTACRAGGAAGCTATCGCGGCGTTYGAGGAAWATGCCAAACGGGGTGGCGCRATCGGCGYCGAGRTTCTCGCSTACTCRGCGGCGGCGTACAGCGAATTAGGCCAGGGAGATGAAGCCAAAGCCAGGGTCCAAGAGCTGTTAAAGAAATATCCAGATTTCTCCTTGAGGTCCTGGGCGTGGTTGCGTCAATACAAGACACTTGGGGATTGGAAGCACCTGCTGGACGTTTTCCGTAAGGCGGGCCTGCCGGAGTTTGGCCTTGGGCAAGCGGCCAATGCGAAAACCTTCGCCTATGTCTTCAACGAAGGGTCGGGCGACATTTCGATTATCGACATCGGGACCCAGGAGGTTACCGCCACGGTCGACGCCGGTCTTCGTATTCGCTGGTTTTCAAATCGCTTCTTCGACGGAAAGCGGGTGTGGACGATTGACGCCGATTTCGAGAATGCAGAGGTGATCGTCTTCGATCCCTGGACGCTGCAAACCATAAAACGCATTCCATTTGGTAAAGGCCCGTCCATGAGCTTAGAGCTCAGCCCCGATTTCAAGTTTGCCATCACCATCTCGCCTGGCACCGACGAGGTCGTCGTTATCGACACCGCTAACTACGAGATCGTGAGGAGGATACCCGTCGGAAAATTTCCATGTGACCTCACCCTGTCGCCGGACGGAAAGCATGCCTTCATTGTGGAGCGGGACCAGGACGCTCTTTCCATCATCGACTGGCAGAGCGGGAGGACGCTAAAGACCATCGCCCTTGAGGACCAGAGCAGACCCCACATGCTCACGCTCTCGCCGGACGGAACGAAACTCTGGGTGCAGGAGCGTGATGCGGGGAAGCTTTCGGTCTACAATGCCCAAACCCTCGAACGCGTAACGCGCGTTCCGGTAGGCCGAGCGCCAATTACGACCGAATTCTTGCCCTCGGGGCGAACAACGATTACCACCCACCTGGGTGAGGAATTTCTCAAGATTTTCGACGCCGAGTCCCTTGCCGAAATCAAGACCATCCAAGTCGGTCAGAGCCCGGTGAACTCGATTGTAGAGCCAAGCGGGCGATATGCTTTTGTTACCAACCGGCAAAGTAACTCGGTGTCGATTATCGACACGGAGCTGTGGGAAGAGATCAAAACCATCAAGGTCGGGACGAACCCAATCGGAATCTACCTTTTCAATCCTAGTCTCGGCATGATGGCTGGAAATCGGTAGACTAGGCGTCAGTTCCGCGGCCCTCCGGCGGCCCGATTTTGAACCTCCAAAGCGCCGACGAATGTCCGTTCCTGGCTACAAGCAGACATGCAGCCGCCCGAATATGAGGTCTGCTCTTCCCCCAACTCCGGACATTCGCTGGCCGATGTCCGGTTTCGCGCTGTTTTCGTCCGCTTTACCCCCAACACCGGACGTGGCAGGGGTAGGTCGCGAGAGTCCGTAGTTGACCCACAGCGGAAGTCGATGGCGCTGGACAGCCATCTCCACAAACGCCAATCCTGGAAGTTCTAAAGTGAGCAGCAGACCTTACGATCTCGCACAGCATAGTGTTGGCGGCCTATAGTCAATCGATCTCAACTAACGATCAGGTGATCGAGATGAAAACAGAACTCTGCGACAGGCTTGGGATTGAAGTTCCAATATGCCAAGCACCGATAGGCGGGGCCGCAGGCGCTCGGCTCGCTGCGGCAGTGTCCGACGCTGGCGGGCTCGGGACCCTGGCCATAACCGGGTTTGGTGCGGAAACGGCTCGCAAGATGATCCAAGAAACCCGCGCTCTTACATCGAAACCCTTCGCCCCCAACCTTCTCATGTCCTACCCCTACGAAGAGGAGATGAAGGTTTGCTTGGAAGAGCGCGTCCCAGCCGTTTGCTTCTACTGGGGCGATCCAGCGCCCCATGTGGAGCGTTTCCACGCGATTGGCGCCGTCGTTTTGCTTCAGGTCGGCAGCGTTGAGGAAGCCGAGCGTGCGGCCAACGCTGGTGTAGACATAATTGTGGCTCAGGGTTGGGAGGCTGGCGGTCATGTCCGTGGTTACATTGCCACACTGCCCTTGGTGCCGAGTGTAGTGGACGCCGTAGCACCGGTTCCGGTGGTCGCAGCGGGCGGCATTTGCGACGGACGGGGGTTGGCGGCCGTTCTCGCTTTGGGAGCCGCCGGTGCGTGGATTGGCACACGCTTTCTTGCCAGCGAGGAGGTTAACCTGCATCCGGAGTACCGCGAGCACCTACTGCGTGGCACGGCTGCGGAGACGATTTACACCACACTGTTCAACTCGCAATTCGACACCGGTTGGTCTGATGCGCCACATCGGGTTTTGCGTAATAGCACCGTGAGCGAGTGGGAGAAGGCGGGACAACCACCTCCTGGTGAACGACCGGGCGAAGACGAGACACTCGCGACAGATGGTTTCGGACGGACCGTGGTTCGCTATCAAAAGGTGACAGCGCGGACGGATCACCAGGGCAATATCGAAGCGTTGCCTCACTGGGCCGGCCAAGGGGTTGGCCTAGTCACGAAAGTCCAATCGGCGGCCGACATCGTCCGTGAAATCGCCGAGGAGGCACAAGGAATCCTAGAACGTCTAGCACGCTAGATCGTCCTGTGATGGCTATCCCTGAACCTTCCGAGAACTAGGCCATAGCATTCGGTTCATGTCCGAAGCCGGCCTCTCGTGTCGTGTCTTGAATGGCTCCTTCTGGCTGAGGCTGTTGAAAAAGTCGCGGAGGTCAAAATTTTTGAAACAATGATTCAAAAATCGGGACTTTGTTGAATCAATATTGCTGCAAGCGCGACTCACACGAACAATAGTTGCACAAAGTTTGATAGTCCGGACTTCTTCAACACCCTCAGCCATGTGTGGACGGCTCCCTGTTGGCAAGGGATTTTTGGACGGTGATGCAGAGCTGGTCGGTGCTGCCATGTGTTCGGCCTGTTGATGCGGCACTCTTTGATGGCCGCTGGCCATAATGCTCTCCGCAGATCAGGTCCCGGTCACAAGCACGCAGTCTCAATGCTGCACTGGCTAAGATGGGGTGTCCTGACCTCCGGAACGACCGGCTGGGTGCATTAATCCGTCACTTGCCCTTTCCAACCTCGTCTAACAGGCCCGTCCAGGCATTACGGTCCGTAAATATACTCGGGCAACCACAGGGCGATCTGCGGGAAGATGAGGATCAAGATCAGCCCGATGAGCTGGAGGACCATAAACTGCATCATGCCGATGTAGATGTCCTTGAGATCCCATTCCGGCACCACCCCCTTGAGAAAATAGGCCGATAGCGCCACCGGCGGCGATAGCCACGCCGTCTGCAGATTAACCGCGACGAGGATGCCGAACCACGTCAGGTTGAAGCCCAGCTGATCGACCAGCGGCAGCAGGATCGGCACGATGATAAGCACGATGGGCACCCACTCCAAGGGCCAGCCGAGAAGGAAGATGAACGCCATGATCAGGATCAGGATGGCCATGGGCGGCAGGTCGAGGCCGAGCAGGATGTCCGTCAGCATGCCCGGCGTACCGAGGCGCGAAAACACGGCGCCGAAGAAGTTTGACGCCGCCACCAGAATCAGGATCAAGGCCGATATTTCCAGGGTCTTGATGAGCGCTTGACGAAGCTTCGAGAACGTCAACCGCCGGTAAACCATCGTCAAAAATAACGCGCCGGCGGCGCCGCAGGCGGCCCCTTCGGTCGGCGTTGCGAGGCCGAACATGATGCTGCCGAGAGCCGAAAACACGAGGGCCGCGGGCGGCACCAGACCGAGGAGAAATTCCTTCCAGATGTGGGCCATGTTTGGCGCCCGTTCTTCGACGGGAAGGGGCGGGCCGAGCGACGGATCGAGCCAGCAGCGGCCCATCACATAGAAGGCGTAGATCGTCGCCATCATGATGCCCGGAATGATGGCGGCGGCAAACAGGTCCGTCACCGGCACCTCGAGCACGGGCCCCATGACAACGAGCATGATGCTCGGCGGAATCAGGATACCCAAGGTGCCGCCCGCGGTTATCGTTCCGGCCGACAGCCTCACGTCGTAGCCCGAACGGGTCATGGTTTTGGCGGCCATGATGCCAAGGATGGTAACCGACGCGCCGACAATGCCGGTGGCTGCGGCGAAGATCGTCGAGACGAACAGGACGGCGAGATAGAGCGATCCGCTAACCCGCGATAACATAAGCTGCACGGCCTTAAACAATCGCTCCATCAGGCCGGCCTGCTCCATCAGCAGGCCCATGAATATAAACAGGGGCACGGCCGCGAGCGTCTGCTCCAGCATCACGGACGAGAACTGGAAGGTCATCAGGTAGAAGACGAGCGGGCCGAAACCGATAAACCCGAAGACGAAGCCGAGGAAAATCAGCGTGAACGAGATCGGGAAGCCGACGAAAATAGCAAACAGCATGACCCCGATGAGGACGAGGCCGAGAATTTCATTTTCCATTTTACGGCCATCTTCCGCGGGTCGCCGCGTACAGGCTTTTCAGAAGCTCCGAAACACCTTGAACGAGCAGAAAAAACACTCCGACCGGCAACGCCGTCTTGATCGGCCCCATGATCGGCATCCAGGCGGTGTCCATTCCGCGTTCGCCRCGTATCCACGATAGCGTCGCGAAATCGGTCGCCATCCAGAGAAAAACRAGAAGGCCGGGAAAATAAAAAAYKRTATAAAGGGWRGCATCGACGATYCCCTGGGTTCKCGGRGACCAATTGCGATAMAGAAAATCGGCCCGGATATGGAYGCCRCGGGAAAGCGCATAGCCGGCGCCGAGCATGAACAAGGCGCCGTAYARCATRCGGCTGATGTCGTACGCCCACATKGTCGGCGCCACAAAAASGTAACGCGCYGTCACTTCGTAGACCATCGCCSCCATCAGCGGGAKCGTGARCCARCATACGRWCMRCCCCACCCARWGGCTGAAGGTATCGATCCAGGTGATGGTTTTYCTCATCCAGCYGGACATGTCATCAGGCAGATCGCCCGGCGCCTTGRYRCGCCGYTCGGCKATCAGYTCATCTGAAATATCCAGWTCGCCGATTTCYTCAGGCGTTTCCGRCATCAAKGNCCCCCNCGTCACGTTCCCGRTTGAAYCCGGGTTGAAACCRAGCYTCYCCCTTCAAGCCTTCMATGAAGACYAGTCGGKCGGGYGGCGAGTRGGAAGTGRGCCKMRMGGCCCACTTCCCATCGCTWRGRAGACTTRNGNTCMGTGYCGNTCGNTTATTTTTTYAKGCTMKTGRCGWARGCCATGCCGAGYTTGGCRTTCGACGTCTGGGCGCCGGCCCAGAACGGGACCGCGATGRCGGCGAACGCCTTTTGCGAATCCCACACCTTCTTGAAGAAYGCRTTMTCSGCGGCATTYTTCTCCAGRGTCGCCTTGGCGGCGGCCATGTACWCCGKGAARTAGTCKKSCGGAGTATCGCGCAGGATGACCCCMTKTTCCTCGGTCAGGATCTTCAGCGCYTTGCCGTTTTCGTAAATGCGATAGCTCAWGGAGCGRATCAAAGASGCATCGGCGGCGAYCTCCATSGCTTTCTGCTGATGYGGGGTCAGGCTTCTCCAGACTTTGCCGTTGAGGTACATGTCGGCGTTGACGACCACCTGATGCAAGCCCTGCAGATAGTAATTCTTAAGGACCTTATAGAAGCCGAAGGTCAGGTCCGGTTTGGGGCAGCACCATTCGGCGGCGTCGATGACGCCTTTCTCCAGCGCCGGCAGAATGTCGCCGCCGCCCATGGAAACCGCGGCAATACCGATGTCCTTATAGGTCTGGCCGGGAATTCCCGGAGGCGTGCGGAAGCGTAATTTACGGAAATCCGCCATGTTTTTGATCGGTTCCTTGAACCAGCCAAGAGCCTCGGGCCCTACCGGCTGAAGCATAAATCCCTTTATGTCCATGCCCATTTCTTTCCAGAGCTGTTCATAAAGCTTCCTACCGCCGCCATTCATGTACCATGAAATCCAGGCGATGTTGTCGATGCCGACGCCGGCGCCGGCCACGGGTGATCCGAACAACATGGCGGCCGGATGATAGCCGGACCAATAGTGCGTCCACGCGAAGCCGCCTTCGATCAGTCCCTTGTCAACGGCTTCCAGCGTTTCTTTGACGCCGACGATCGCACCGGCCGGCAGCACTTCTATTGTCACGTCGCCATTAGTCAGCGCACTGACGTTGGCGGCGAAATCCTTGAGCATGACGACTTCATCGGCTTTCGACGGGATCACCGACTGCACACGGATTAATACCTTTTGGGCGTCCGCCGTMTTGGGAAYYGYGAACACCAMCGCCGMGAYGRATATCGCRACGATCCCYRCTAAAAKKKTCTTTANTNANCRCATGGAAYAWCCTCCCKKTSGYTKCSTTCATTGGGCTTWCGGGCCCCCAATKTTAGCCCTATGCATTCCCGRMAYCGANAAGCCGCAYGWGCKAAATYCMTTAMCGGCACCGTTCGGKTCAATCTTCTGGAGGTTATTTTCGATGGGGGAGGCAGGTCCCTGCCGGTGTCGGCCTGGTCGGCCTTTGACCGAAGCTCCTCCCCCTCCGTGCAGCCGAGAGCCGAACTGCTTGGACCTCCAGTTATCTCAWTAATGAGACTTCTTTTATTCATTATTGCAAATATACTGCATNCGGGCAACCAWGTTTGTATAACTGTTGATGTTCGGCGCGGCCGGAACAAAGAGCGCGGCAAAACGCGCCCGGGCATTTCTTCGGGGAGAGCRTATTTTACGGGATTCCCCRGATGGCTCCTCCCAATCGCCGACAATGGTAKCACAATGGGCATCCGACCGCGAATCCGGCCCTGAGMTGTCACGATAGGCTGTGGTCCGCTCTTGATCGRGCTGATTTGGCGATGAGAACCGCGGCCTCGTGACCATTTCGCACCGTGAGGGCGCACTTCGACTTGCRCCGCACACACCTGTCCTGTCGGGCGACCTGGAGGCTACTGGATGGGTCGCCGTCATGGCGGCAAAGGAGCCGGCCGCAGCCGGTCAATCAGGCGCAGAATCTCAGCGAACAGAGCTCTGGAGATAGCGACTTCCGCGAGCTGAAAGGTGACATAACGGCCATGTCGCACGACCTTCGCGCCGATCTTGATGACCCTTGATCGGCGCTGCCTCTCAAGCCCGAAGCGTCGTCAACGGCCAGTGTTCGACCTCCTGCGGCAGTGCCAGGGTGCGCAGGAAGTTGCCGAGATTATAGGCCAGCGCATGGAGCTGGAGCCGGACCTCGTTGTTGCAGAAACTGTGGCAAGCCTGGCGTGTCCAGTTGATGGCGTTTTTGCCTGCCTTGATCCACGGCTCGGCTGTGCCCCGACCTTGATAGAACTTCGTCACGCGCTCAGGCGAACCCGGTCGATCCAGACTCCCGAGAGATTGATCAAGGCCGCCAGGTTCTCCTCCGTCGCCAGCCACTCGGTCTCGAAACGCCCCATCTGACTGGTCGAGGCGGCACGACGATCAAGGCCCTTGGGCTCCACGATGGCGCGCATCGCCGGGTCGCGCGACAGTCGCTCGGCATCGTTCACGTCCTCGTATCCGGCCAGGCGCCCAAACACCGATCGGCGCTGGTTGTCACGCTCCTTGCCCAATGATCTTCGGTTCAATCCGTCTTTAATTCGTCGGGTACCGTCTTCACCTTGAAGCCCCACCGGCACAGCCCCCAAAGAAAAACGGCGAAAAGAACGTGGGGTACCAACGATGCGGGAATGAGCTTGGGGCTTATCGCGAGACCGAAGAACCCCCACCCAAGGAGAGGAAAGAAGAAAACCAAAATCACGCCCCAAAGGGCGAGCCCAAGCCACAAGGCGTTTAGGAGGGTCAAGCGATCCCGGAACACCGACACGTAAACGACGGACCAAAACGTCACGTACGCGACATGAAATAACAGGCCGACCGGCAACGGCATATTCGCGCCAAACAAAAGTTGAGCGAGTGCGAGAGAAGGTGGTTTCGGCAACGGTGCGATGCCGAGTTTGAAAGCTGGAACCATGATGGCCGACAACAGGACAGCGGTTAGCACACCGATCCCAAGCGCTTTCAGCGCTTCCTTCTGCGATAGTCGATGGATCTGCATCCTAGGGTCTCCGACGACTGAAATCTGCAAAAGCAGTGGTTATGCGGCTCGTACTTTTTGCCGGGTCCGTTTTTGTTTCTTCYGGGTGGGCACAGGCTGTGGGCAGTCCGAAGAACAACCCCGGGCGTCCAGCTGGCAGCAATTTTCAGTGAGAAATCCCATTAAACGCTGCATCCCGTCGTAGGCCGCCGCATAGATCATCTGCTGGCCGTTCCGCCGCACCGAGACCAGACCCGCATAGCGTAACCGTGTTAGGTGGAATGACAGTGCGTTCGCCGCGATACCCAGTCTTTTGCCGATCTCCCCTGCCGGAAGGCCATCCGGTCCTTCCGGGACGAGCACGCGAAATATCGCTAACCGTGATTCGTGGGCTAGCGCGGACAATGCATCGACGGCTGACCAGTTTTCCATATTTCATCAATTATTGAAATTCATCACGAGAGTCAACTCCCGTGTAATCGACGACTTCAACATCAAACAGAGGCCGACCTCATTGCGTGCGATGACCGCTTCGCGTCGTGGAGCGGCTGTACCGATGACCCTGCGCCAAGGTCTGGGCGCCAAGGTCTGGGCGCCAAGGTCTGGGCGCCAAGGTCTGGGCGCCAAGGTCCGCCGTTGGGCGCAAAGCGGACGCAATCCGCTGAAAAGCCGACGTTCCGGGCGTTGTTTCGGTGGAATTTCAAACCGAGACACGACCCCGGGCTCCGAAACCTTGCCTCGGTGCCGCCATGGATTACCTTCCGGGAGTCTTGTACCCGAGCAGGGGGCCGCCCCTTGGACCGTCCGTCGTTTCGGCCAACCGACATAGAAGCCGTCGCCTTCGACCTCCTGACCGCGCTGATCGACTCCTGGTCGCTGTGGATCGAGGTCGCCGGCGACGAGGCCTTGGGCCGCGCCTGGCGCAGCGCCTCGCTGCNGCMGKKKACGATCAACAGTGGGTAGCGCTGGTCGCTCTCCTCGCCGGCGGAGTAGCCGCAGTCGTAGCAATAGCGGCCGCTGGTGGTTGGTACACCCGGAGGCTCTGGCTGGGCAAGGGGTCTGGTTAAGACCTCGTGCCATCAACTAGCTGAAGGGTTTCATCGACGCCGGCGCCCAGACCATCGTGATCCGCTTCGGGGGCCCAACCATTCCGCGCGATTGGAACTCTGCGGGAAAGAGGTGCTGCCCGCGGTGCGGGCCGCCTAACTCACCCTGACTTTCCACTTCTATTGAGGCAACGCTCCTGCATCGGCGAGGGCTTGCAAGATGGAGACCTGGAAAGATTCAGGCGTCATGATGCCCCTGGACAGTTCGCCAGACTCCGGCCAGAAGCTGCGGACCGCCGCCGTGCTGCCGGTCTTCCTCGGCGCGGGCGAAGCCGTGCTTGGTCAGGGTGCGCAGCATCGAGTAGATCGATGCGTCCTCGATGCGGAACCAGAAGGCGAGTTGCGGCGCGCCCAAAATCTTCTGGATGCGATAACCGTGCAGCGGCTGCTCGCCGAGCAGCCAAAGGATCAGGATGCGCGTCACGACAGTCCCCCAAWRCCATGTTCAACAGTGAAGATTTAATGCTCCAAAGAGAATGCACAATGATGATAAGATACGCGATGCGCATTAATCTGAATAGCCGCATCCTCAGCGACCAAGTGGTTGCTCAAGCATGGCCTGCTAATTCATCGGCACTCATCACGAAAAATTCGTGGGAGCACGATTCTTGGGACGGCGAACGAAATAATAGATAGCCGCGCCAATAATTCCCAAAAAAACGATAATTATAATCCACATCACCGTTTGATTGTCTGTCATTTTGGGTTCATTTTGTGCACAATCGACGACCATCCAAATGACGAAGCCCATCGAGGCAATCGAAAAAATTCCAGTTCCACACATAAAAAGCAAGAAACAGATGCCCATGAAAGCTTCAGCTTCGCCGGCCTGACCCAACAAAATAAGCGAGTTGATATTCACGATGATATCCTTATCTTCTTAAAAAT
>LKGT01004273.1_pt1 | contig 10842 bp, 11 predicted proteins | sample 503861 | NCBI WGS metagenome assembly LKGT01 (sample SAMN04113194, study PRJNA297058) | marine sediment metagenome | biome: marine benthic biome; feature: marine benthic feature; material: marine sediment; isolation source: sediment sample collected at the water-sediment interface from the South......
TCGCCGCTGTACTCTTTCTGGATAGCGTCATCCAGGCCCTCAACCCCCTCATGATCAGGTGCTCTCAGGAAACTGATTGCAATCGCTAATAATCCGCCACCAAGTATCACCTTAAGAAATTCAGAAGAAACATATCCGGCTACCCAGGTACCGAGCAAAGCCATTGGGATAGTGGCTGTTAAAAGGGCGACACCTAACTTATAGTCAATCAACCGTTTGCGAGCGTAGGCATACAAACCGCTGGCGAATCCAAAAACTTCTGTTATCAGACCCGTTCCAATCGCAATTTCTGGAGAAAGACCTAAGGCCAGTATGAAAAGTGGTGTGAAAAAGGTCGCCCCTTCTACACCTGAAGCCATAGCTGTTGTAGCGATAAGAATCGAAATAGGGAACATAAACCAATATTCCAATGTCAAAATAGCACCTCCRTTATTCAGTTTGTATTAGGCATTAAGTTTGGTAGATCTTAGCCMCSAATTAATATCCAACTTCTGGCNACGAAATTCCTAWRTCAATTGAATCGTAGACAGTTAAACTYCGKTCGGTAATTTTTCAAATTCCTCGACCAGAAGTTCAGGATGTTCCCGTGGTAATCCAACACGATACCAAATAAACGGGAAAAGCGGGTTTGGTAACCAATATAGCCAACCGAGGTTACTCACTTTGGTATCATCCTCTAGTTTTAAGTCCAACCAAACATAAAGGAATTTATAAAAACAAATCCCCGGAATAAAATTCGGTTTGAACCGGTYGGTCAACAGAAACTTTCGGCGGATGTATAGGTTGCCCTCAAAGGGGGTGATGCCCCACCCTACTGGTCCCTCGGCTAGTTTGGTACCGCTAGCACGATGAGTGATACGAATAAATTTCTTAGCCATTGTTTTTGTTTCCTTTCATTTGTTGTCTTTCACACTACGTTACTTGTCTCATATTTTTCAGCCTGGAAAATTAGAAAGGTAGGCTGACGCCTCCAGTAAACACTATTCCATCCTGACCAATGGCGCCATTGGCTACAATGCCGATGTTTGGTCTATTCAGTACCCGTATGCTTAGACCGGGATTGAGATTAAATTCACCTTCAAAATCAGTGCTGTTAAATACCTGACCAAAATCCAAAAAAGGTGCAATTTCCAAATCCATCGGGAATCCCATAATAACTTTATGCATGGCCTGGTAGCGAAGTTCCACGCTTCCGAATACCGCATGCTGGCCGTAAAACCTGCCCACATCGAAGGCTCGAAGTGAGGCCTCGCCTCCCAAAGTGGCCTGGTCGAAAAAGGGGATATTCTCACTGGTGGTAAACGTCCAACCATTTCTTAAAAGCAGGGTAAATTTCTGGTCAACAGTGGAATAATATTTTCTCAAATCAACGGAAATACGACCATAATTAGAAACAGGTTTTGGATCACTGGTGACCTGATTGTATTCAGCGGTAAGTTTGACGTAGATTCCGGCCGAGGGCGTAAATTCTTGATTCCGGCCGTCGTAAACAATATTTACCCTTTCACCCACAATTGTGGCCCCTCGAATACCGGCCACATTCAAAAATCTAGCTTCATTAATGGTGAATGGCAATTCATCCGCTAATCTATCAGCGCCTCGTTTAACATCTACCGAACGAATTTTCCCGCCGACAGAGAACCGGATGTTATTAGCAGGCAGCCAGTACAGATCTAAAACTCCACCAAACTCTTCGTGGGTGTAATTGGTCTCGTCTTCCTCGTCCGTGTTACCTCCCAAGCCAAAGAAGCGGTAACGTGGGTCTTGAAACGCATCGACCTGTAATTCATAACCGAATCGGTCATTCTTACCAAGAGTCAAATTTTCGTTGTGAAAATGAACTTGAAGGTTGCGGTCATCGGAAAGTTGCGCTGAAAACCAGTAATTGGCATAGGCCGCGGGACAGCTCACAACATCCACCGCTACCGTGCCGCCCACATTTTCGTTGGAATATCCACGGATATCGAAGGTGCCGGTCATGATACCCTCGCGAGTCACGTTCATTAAAGCTATGGCCCCGCCAATGCTTTGCCCGTTGTTTTCCGTGGAACCCACAAAGGGATGCCAAACCGTTTGAATGTGCTTGCCATGGTTTTCCGGATCAATAAACAACCGGTGTAAAAATTTAGCAAACGGCCCATTTTCATCCCAGGTGTGAAACATGGTTTTCATAGGCTGAGGCAGATTTAGCCGGCTTTCCTGAACGAAGTAATCCGATGGCACCGGGCCTCTGGAAGGCTTGGGTATATTTACAGAGCTATCACTTGATTTAGACACAACGGTTACTGTTGTTGAATAGGGTTCATGAACATGGGTCGTAAGGTGGCCTGCATTCAACCCTGGCGTATAGGTAATTTTAGCTACAATTGTATAGTCTCCTGGAGGCGCATCTTCGGTAATTTTATAAGGTACGATCACCTTAATTTCACCTGTGAAAACACGCGTAATGCCCAAATGCACCGGTACCCCTCGAACTTCCGGTTCCGGGAAAAGTGGTTTCTCAAAAATAAAATATTTTTGCTTTTGTAGGTCAATGACTGTTGCTGAGGGAATGCGCGCCGATCGGTCATTATCTCCAAGCCAGAAGCCTCGAGGAATGCGAAAAGTAATCGTCAAGGCTGATGACTGCCCCGGCGCTAAAGTTGTCTCAAGGGGGCTCATATAGATTTCGAGCGGATTTTCAACGGTTTGAGAAAGACTGGTGGAAATATAAAATATCGATACGATCGGTAATATTGCAGAAATACAAAGATTTCTAAAAAATGTATCGCTAGGTTCATGAGTTATACGAATAATTTTCTTAGCCATTGTTTCTGTTTCCTTTCATTCGTTTTTTGGAAAATTACGACTTGTTTTGCTCTCCTTGCGAAATAGCCGAAGATTGATTGTGTTTGAACACCAAAGCTTAGTTTTGCTTTTTTGAACTTTTCCTTTTGATATAATTTGCTCCTTTATGCTGCAAGAAATATCCTTTTAATTCCTTACAGGACTTTTCCAACTTGCCGCACGCTCTAGCATTGATTGTCGATGATTTTGTCACATTAATCATATCGAATACACTTCAGTGGTTTTCAATTCCAAGAATCGTAATATCGTCCCAATTGTGGTCTTGACCACTAAATCTTCGCGCCCCAGAAATAAGATTTTCAATCAATTCCTCAGCGGACTTCTCGGAGTTTTGCAAAATGATTTGTCTTAACACTTCAGTACCAAACTGATGCCTTGCGTTTTCAATTTCGCTCAAGCCATCTGTGTGAAGAATTAAGCAGTCCTTCTTCTCTAAATTAATAACAACCTCCTGGCCCGGCTCATACGATTCTTTTCCAACGACTCCTAGTACCAGCCCGCTGGCTAAAACTGGCTCGACCCTATGCTTGCTACGCCGGAGGACAATTGGGTAAGGAATTCCACCATTGACGATGGAACACTGAGCCGATCTAGTATCTAAGATGACTACTAAGGCAGCTACAAATACATTGGCAGGTAGTATCTTCATAAGTGTTGCGTTCATGCCTGCGAGAATATCCCCGGTACCCATGTCACAGTTTTTAAAGTCCGAAAAGGACAATTTCAGTAGAGTCGTACTCAGGGCGGCTTGTATTCCGTGTCCTGTGATATCAGCTATCAGGATGGCAATGCGATTATTGGCTAAAGGCATGACATCGTAAAAATCACCACCAACTTCCAGCGCTGGCAGATATTTTGCCGTAAATGAAATACCGTTCGCCTCCGGAAACTCATGTGGAAGAAGTCTTTCCTGTAACTGACGGGCCAGAGAAAGCTCCTCCTTGAATAACTCTTGATTCTGCACCAAAGAATCCCGCTGTAAAAGAAGTGTGTCTAACTCGCGAATTTTCGTGTGTAGAATCTCTTTCAGGTTCTTATTGGTGAGGGCATTTCGAATAACCAGTTTGAGGTGTTCATTGTCCCAGGGCTTTTCGATATATTGGAATAAGCCAACCTCATTGACGGCTTTGATGGCATTCTCTTTGTCGCCATAGCCYGTAAGCAGAATACGTACTGTATCCGGGTGTAACAYTTTAATTTCTGCAAGAAATTCCAATCCGTCCATATCCGCCATCAACGAATCYGAAATCACCACATCGACTGGCGTTGCCTGAAACATTTTAAGSGCATCWACCGGKGATTGGAATGCGAAAATTTCGTAGTYGGTCTCKAATTCAAGAARAGTCTTGAGRSTATCAGTTACWACTGRCTCGTCRTCMACAAGCATRATYYTAGGCTTTGGTAGAGATCTCTCTTCATCTTCAATTTTGTCGCTCATTACTGAACCTTATGGTTAAAATTCTGTTYGTTGGGTAAAAACGTYTCTCATCCACCRAGTATAACCTTGGAGATGTCATGACACAGACACGCCCGTCATAAGCGGCGGTATTACTTATCCGACTCCATACTACAATCTCTATCTCCGTATTCGATTTCTATGGTGATATGCTCCAATCCCATATTTTTGGTAAGTGACTTGATTTCACGTTTCATCTGTGAAACTTTATCTTTAGCTGTGCTTTTATCGATCACCACATGGGTCGTCAAGACGTTATGTGCACCGTCTAACGACCAAAAGTGCGTATGATGGGTAGATTGTACTTTATCAATTGCTCGTATTTTCATTTCAATGTCATTGACATTACCAGACACTGGGACAGCCTGTAAGAAAAGTGCCGATGTCTTTCTTAGATTACGAAGCACATTGTACGAGACATAAAGTGTGACCAGCACAGCAAGTATTGGATCGAGAATGTACAAATCTGTGAAAAGCAGGACGACACTCACCACCAACACTGCCGCCCAACTCATCACATCTTCCAACAGATGCCAGGTAACCACTTGCACATTTAATTTTTTGCCATCCTTGACTCGTAATACCGCTAAACCATTAACAATGATTCCGACGATGGCTAAAGACATCATACCCTTCGCGTCGGAAGGTTGCGGGTGGATGAGTCGTGGAGTGGCTGCGGATAAAACAAATCCAGACCCGATAATTAAGACAACCATATTAGCCAATGCCCCTAGCAACGAAAAGCGCCGGTATCCATAAGAATACTTGGCGTCCTTTCCCTTGTGTGAGTATTTCTCTAGAAACCAAGACAAACCTAAAGAAAGACTGTCTCCAAAATCATGCAGCGCATCTGAGACAATGGCTACACTATTTGTCCAGATACCCCGACAACCTCAACTAGTGTGAAACTGAAATTTAAGTAAAATGCCCATCTGAGATCGCTCTTGCTGTCATGAGTATGCACCTTAATCGCCAGATTCGTATTTAAAGGACAGACTTACCTTGGCACGGTATGCGACAACTTTCCCGTTCTCAACTTTCAAGTCCAGTTTAGTAATTTCTGCGATTCTTAGGTTCTTAAGGCTTTCACCAGCAGTCTCAACAGCATGTTTCGCCGCTGCCTCCCAGGAAGCATCACTTGTTCCTACTAATTCAACCACCTTGTAAACGCTGTCAGCCATAGCTTTCCTCCTTAATTTAGAATGGTTTTGAAATACTTTAATTCACATCTTTGGGTGTTCGACCAAAGCCTCTTTATTCAAATATATTAGTCTATTTTGTCTGTGGTCACCTCCTTTCATATCCAAATCAATATTGGTACATTCCCTTGTTTCTAAACACTTTGCCATCCCGTAAGGTACTCTGTTTGTTAAATAGCTGCTTCTTTTGGTTTAGAAACACTATTTGATTTCTGCAATAACTACCAGTATTATGGTTGCGTTTTTGGGTAATTTTGAATAGCTAAATACAGTTCTTGCATGCCCTGATTTTTCGCCTAAGACTTTTTTGAGCAAATCAGAGGCTCCGTCCAAGACTTTTGGCTGATCAATAAAATCAGGTGAACTACTAACATGGCCATCAACTCTAACTATTTTTACTAGGCGATCAAACGTACCCAGTTTCTTTTTAATTTGTGCTAAAACATTTACCGCAGCTAATTCTGCCGCCTGATAGCCTTCTGATAAAGTTAGATCTGACCCAACCTGCCCCTGATAAATTAATTTCCCATCTGAAACAGGTAGTTGCCCGGAGATGTAAATCATGTTTCCACTAATCACKGCGGCTTCRTARTTRCCRATTGGYTCTGGAGGACTATSGAKTGTAAAWCCCAAKTCAGCTAATTTTTGTTCTATCATTTTATCTCCTTAAGAATAAACTGGAGAGCAATKWWMATTGCTCTCCAGTRCCTTAGGTTCGCGCCGTCCTCACGCCCGCCACCTTGAGGCTCAACGTGAGCGAGAGCCCATATGCAATGTGTACGACCAAGGTCGMGAGCATCATCCAGCCCGGAGCCGGAGTGTTCGTGAAAAACAAACCTGCACCAAATGCGAGTGGGGCCACGATCACCCAGGCGGCGAGCTGCGTAATAAGGGCATAGACCAGACCCTGCACGATCCAATTTCCGGGAACGCGCTTCTGGAGAAACGTCACCCAGATTAGAGCGAGTATCACGCCATTGGCGAAGTGCGCCAGGTTCCCCGCCACGAGTGTATAGGGTGCATCGGGATGGGCMGCCGTCATGCTGCCYGTRWTCATCGCSCCGAYGTCGAYYGCGGCGAGCCCCAGYCCGCTCTGCCAGAATCCSGTCATGGTCATCACRTARKTGGCGATCAGACCCGCGACYACGGTCTTCCAGAACYGCTCTCCTGAGATTTCGCTGAKAGTGTGYGTCATTTTGAAATCAMCTCCNTTNTTNTATTCACATCTTTTTAAAAAAGTTTTCACGCTAGTTTTGATAAATGCCAATCACATTTTTCAATCTAGTAATACCTTCCGGTTCTCTTTCAAGCGGGTCAGGCTCTTCTATTCATTTTCCCCCTCCTGTTAGCCTCAATTGTACTGAAGCCTTGTCAAAGATGAGGGGAGGCTCTTTAATTAGGTCAGGCCAATCCTCTTATTGGAAGTTGAGATGCCTGTCAAGCGAAACAACGGACGCAGGATTTTAGTGACTTTTKGGAYCSTCTAAGGCGTGATTATATAAGTGCTTCGGGGCTAGATTGGTTATAGGACGCAATTAATCGACGCTTTAATGGAGTCCTGTGCAGGTGAGACGTTTTAAGGCGGGAACACGGATGTGGAAGTACCAGGCGAAAGTGCCATCCAGGTGTGCAATCCGCACGGCATTTCCCCAGTTCTGTAAACTTCTCGTGTCAAGCGGTCAGAACCCTAACCCAAAGGTCCAGGTCAGGCCCACTGTTACTTGAAACTTGTTTCCCTCGGATCGGAGGCTTCTTCCCAGCCCGCTGTCGAGCACTAGGGAGGGGAGCAGACTGAACTGAAATCCGATTTGAAAGTCGGCTTCGTTGGATTCTCCCTCGGCTTCTCGAGACTGGCCGAAAATCTCACCAACGAGCGTCCAGTTCTTGTGCGCGGCCCAGCGAAGCGCCAGGCCGTAAAGCACTCGATTTTTCAGTTTCTCTCCGGGTGGACTATCCACAACGGAGTAACCTAGATTTAAATCCACAGCCAAAGACTGTAAATTTTTGGTGGCAAGGAGAAGAAGATTCTGGTCGACCCGCCCGGTCGTGAGGCCCTTGCTCCGGCTGGCCGTTGGGATCTTAAGGCCGAAAGAAAACGCCAAGGCGGGGAGAGAGGTCCTTTCCGCGAGGAGCAGATATTTGATCGAGAGATTGAGATCCTCAAAGCCGTCCAGCGGGGGCTCTCCACGAAGATCGTCGTGGGCTCGCTGTATGTTGAGGCCGGCTTCTAGCTTATTAAGGATTCCAACTGTGGCGCTGAACAGCGGCCACTTCCGCTCTTTGCCTCGCTGTCTCACGGTCAGATCAATACGGGACTAAGATGGTTTTACAATCGACGTTTGACGCGGCTCGGCGTTGTCTCGGATTGGTGCAGAAATCATCGCCCTCCAAGCGGATCTCAAGCAAGGCTACGATCCGGTGTGGACCGAGTTTGACGGGAAGGCGACGAAGAAAGCCGGTCGCGTGTCGTTCTTCAACGAATTCAAGACCGTTGAAGTCGAGGKKCCGACGATCACCATCACTTTCRAAACTGCCGAAGGCATCGAGGAAGGCAAGACCAAGATCAAGTTCCGGGAGGTGGAAGTYGGGTTGGTCGARAGCATAGCGATCAAGGACCTCTCCAACGTGATCATTACGGCCRAGATGAAAAAGGGCGCTGAGCCACACCTGACRGAATCGACTCGTTTYTGGGTCGTCCGGCCGCGTGTCGGCCTGCAGGGCATCTCGGGTCTGGGCACCTTGGTCTCCGGCGCYTTCATCGMKGTCGATCCGGGCAAGGGTGGAAAACCCAAACKGGAATTCGTCGGCCTCGAGGAGCCTCCGATCWTAACCACCGACGATCCGGGCCAGGAGTTCACCCTGGTCACCGRYAAACTGGGCTCCTACACCGCCGGTTCTCCGGTCTATTACCGTGGCATCRAGGTCGGCGAGGTGCTGRGCCACCRGATGKCCGAGAACCGCAAGGAAATCTTMGTACGCGTGTTCATCCGTGAACCCAATGATCARTTGGTGCGTGACGATAGCCGGTTTTGGAACGCCAGCGGCYTCAGTGTTTCCRTCGATGCCGACGGCATGGACGTCAAMATCGAGTCCCTRACGGCGTTGGYCCTCGGCGGGATCGCCTTCGATACTCCCAGCGATCTCRAGGCCGGCACACCCAGCAAGGCGGGAACCCGATTCCCTCTTCGTGAATCCAAAGCAGCGGTGGATGAGGCGGTGTTCACGAAGAAGTTTCGCTGGATCCTTTACTTCACCGGATCCGTCCGCGGCCTTTCGCGGGACGCGCCGGTCGAATTCAAGGGCATCAAGGTCGGATCCGTCGTCGACGTCCGTCTCGAGGCTGACCCGAAAAGCAGAGCATACCGCATTCCTGTTCTCATCGACCTTGAGCCCGAACGGATGACCGTCATCGGCGAAGGCGGCATCGGCCGCACGATCGACCGCGAGACGCATATCGCCGCGGTCCGATCTTGGATTAGCACCGGGCTCAAGGGCCGGCTAAAGTCGGGGAGTCTGATCACCGGTCAATTGTTCGTAGATTTGGATCTCCATCCGGACCACGAAACGATCATGCGGGGCGACGGGAAATATCCGGAAATCCCGACCATCCCCAGCACCATCGAGGAAATCACCCGCTCCCTGACGGCGCTCTTGGACAAGGTTCAGGCGTTGCCCTTGGAGGAGTTGACGCGGAGCCTCACCAACACCGTCAAGAGCGCCGAACGTCTGATGAGCTCCGGAGAGATCCAAAACGCCCTCAAGAGCCTCGACCAGACGGCGGCGACACTGAACCGGGTGTTACAAAACGTCGATCAAAACATCGCACCCGAAACACGGTCGGTCCTGGCCGAAGCCAACAAGACGCTGAAGACGGTGCGCGAGGCGATCTCGCCGGATTCCCCGCTGCGCTACGATCTTGAGACGACGCTTCAGGAGTTGGCCGCCGCCGCGCGCTCGATCCGGCTGCTCGCCGAGTATTTGGAAAGCAACCCCAATGCCCTAATCTACGGCAAGGGCGGGAGGCCGCAGAGGTGAACAACGCACGGACTATCGTTACGTCAATTACGGCGCTCGTCCTTCTTACCGCAACGCTGGCGGCCTGTGGCTTGGGCCCGTCGGCGCCCAGTCGCTTCTACGTTCTGTCGTCGCCACCCGAGCTGGTCTCTAAGAAACCGCACGAAAAAGCCGGGCGGGAATTGGTCATCGGCGTCGGGCCCGTGGAGCTGCCGCCCCATCTGGACCGAACGCAAATCGTGACCCAGGCGTCCCAATACCGGCTCGTTCTTAAAGAGCTCGACCAGTGGGCTGAACCCCTCAAGGAAGGGTTCACCCGGGTTCTGGCCCAGAACCTGTCGCGGCTTTTGAACACCAATCAGATCGTTAGGTTTCCTTGGCGGCGGCCGTTTACGGTACAGGTTCAGGTGACTGTCGAGGTTCATCGTTTCGATACGGATGCGGTCGGCGAGAGCGTGCTTGCGGCTCGTTGGAACATCTTGGATGGAGACGGCCGAAAACTGCTCTACTCTCGCACGTCGACATATCGCGATCAGGCGTCGGGTAAGGGGGTGGAGCCCATTATCGCGGCGATGAGCCGAAATCTCGTTGAACTGAGCCGAGAGATTGCGGTCAGCGTGTCGGCGCTTTCACGGTAACATCATGGTCGCTCTACTCGGCAAACTCGGTACGTTCGTCAAACACGAATTCCTACAGGTGTTGCCGCCAACATTATGTGCCGCCATGTCCGCTTTTGGCTACAAGCAGACATTCCATGGGGTACGCCAAAGAGTCCGCTCTTACCCCGAAAGCCGACGTTCGAGGGCCAATGTCCGCTTTCCCACCGATTTCGTCTGCTTTACACCTGGGAGCGGACGTTCTCGTGACCTGCCCTAGACTTCCGGTTCTGACCCAGAGCGGACATTACCGAGAAATATAGGGGACCCCTGATTCCGGACGCGCAGGGTTCACCTCGCAATCAAGCAGCTTGCTTGAACGCCTCAGGCGCCCACCGGGTTTGCTTCCGCAGCTGAGGTCATCCATGGGAATCGTGTTTGAACGACTGAAGGACGATCCGCAAAGGCGGCGTATAGTTGGTCCAGATTTTCGCGCCCTCGCCATTTCAAGCCGTTGCGGGTTTCGGAGAAGTCCATATGGACGATAAACATGATGTCCATGAGGGAAAACCAACCCGGCGCGAATCCCTCAGGGCTCGCTTGGCTATCAAGCCAATCCAGGATGCTGTTGACCCGCGTGCTTTCCCGTTTGAGGTACGAAACCGTTTTTTCGGTCAGGTTATCCACCATATCCAGGCAGTGGATATGCTCCAGGCTTACCGTCAGTGTC
>LKGT01012668.1_pt1 | contig 10842 bp, 9 predicted proteins | sample 503861 | NCBI WGS metagenome assembly LKGT01 (sample SAMN04113194, study PRJNA297058) | marine sediment metagenome | biome: marine benthic biome; feature: marine benthic feature; material: marine sediment; isolation source: sediment sample collected at the water-sediment interface from the South... ...
CCAGTCCTGCGACTGGGTCATCAGCGCATCGACGTCCTTCGCCAGGGCTTCGAAGTCGAGGCTCTTGAACTCCTCGGCGTAGTCGAACTCCTCGCCGTTGGGATCGGCCTGGGGGTGGTTCTGGCGGAGGATCCGCAGGTTCAACTGGTTCGGCCACCAGTGTTGGTTCGCTGTGTCGCCAACGGCCTGGTGCACGGTGCCCATCACCGGGCACTTGCTTTCGCTGTTCATATTCTCCCCGATCGTGTTCTGAATTTTTCCACTCTGTTTAGCCGACATTCCCCAGATAGTGCCTGCTTCTAGCCGCGCAATTCGATTAGCCCTCCAGTGCCGGGTTCTTCCGGACGCGAATCACGATGTCTACCTCCGTGACCGTCGTTCCGGGGGGCGGATGGGGAAGCTTCGCCACCTTTAGCTCCTCGCCAGGAATGTCTACTAAATACCAATCCTCTTCGCAAAAGAAATGATGGTGGTGGCTGGCATTCGTGAAAAGGGGCTGGAGGCCGACGTGCCGACCCTGGGCGTGGTCACCGTTCTCGTCATCAACAAGGATGTCCCTTTATTAGGTTCCCCCTAATGGCAAATACGCAACGCGCCGGGCTGAGCCAAGCCGGCGCTAAAGGCCTCATCGCCCAATATGAGGGCATGTGACTGCCGTGTCAACAGTATTGTAGGAATTCTAAAAACCTAGATAACGTACTGTTTTTATTTATTTTTTATCAGTCGTGTCGTCGAGCCTGACGACCACGTCGACGCGCGTGACCCGCGTCCCCTTGGGCGGGTCCGGCAGCCGGGCGAGGACGACCTCCTCCCCGGGAATGTCGTCCAGTCGGCCGGAGGTTTCGAAGTAGAAGTGGTGGTGATCGCTGATATTGGTGTCGAAATAGGAGCGCTGGGAATCGACCACGATTTCGCGCAACAACCCGGCGGCGGTGAACTGGTGCAGGGTGTTGTACACGGTGGCCAGGGAGACCCGGACGGCGGCGTCCAGCGCCTCGCCGTGGAGTATTTCGGCGGTCACATGGCGGTCGCCCCCGTCGAACAGCAGCCTGGCAAGGGCCAGGCGCTGGCGGGTGGGCCGCAGCCCCGCCGCACGCAACCGCTCGAGAACCTGGGTGTAGGGTCTAGCCATCGTTACTCCCCGTATATGGGTGCACCTGGGCCGGCGCTCAACACTTTCACAATTACCATAATTAAATTATGGAATAATCATAAGACATTTTCTCGTGGACAGGAACACCCCGTTGAAACATTTCCGATCCGGGTGCGCATCGGCCTGGGTACATCCGGATCACCGGCGGGGCCGGGCCGGAATCGCCACGATATTGTAGCCGCTGTCCACGTGGAGGACTTCGCCCGTGACTSCCCCGGAAAGGTCGCTGAGCAGGTAGAGCGCCACGCCYCCTATCTMGTCCAGACGGACGTTGCGCCGTAACGGGGAATGGTTCTCGTTCCATTTCAGGACYTYGCGGGCATCGGCTATCGCGCTTCCGGCAAGGGTCCTCATGGGACCCGSGGATATGGCGTTGACCCGGATGTTTTCGGGACCGAGGTCGGCGGCAAGGTAGCGCACGCTCGCCTCGAGAGCCGCCTTGGCGACCCCCATGACGTTGTAATTGGGCATGACRCGTTCGGCCCCCGAAAAGGTGAGGGTCAGCAGACTGCCCCCCGACGGCATCATCGCGGCCGCACGTTGGACGACGGCCGTAAAGGAAAAGCACGAAACATCGAGGGTCCGGGTAAAATTCTCCACCGTGGTATCCACGTATCGGCCTTTGAGCTCGGCCTTGTCGGAATAGGCAATGGCGTGCACGACAAAATCGACGGCGCCCCATTCTTCCTTGAGCGTCGCGAAAACCGCATCGACGCTGGACTCGTCCTCGACGTCACAGGGCAAAACGATGGTGGAGCCGATCGATTCGGCCAGCGGCCCGACGCGCCTGCCGAAGGCGCCGCCTTGATGGGTGAACGCCATCTCGGCCCCGTGCCGGTGCAACGCCGACGCGATCCCCCAGGCGATGGAATGATCGTTGGCGACCCCCATGATGAGGCCCTTTTTGCCAACCATCAGTCCGTCCGCATGGGCCATGGGCGTCACCCGCGCCGGAACCGGCGGGATCCCGGAATGCCTTGTTCACGGTCCATTGGCGGGCAACGGGCGGGCGCGACCGTCATTCTTCGAATCGGGTAAACACCAACGCGGCGTTCGTGCCGCCGAATCCGAAGCTGTTGGAGAGGACGGCGTTCAGCCGAACGTTGTCGCGGCGGTCAAGGACGATCGGCATGCCGCGCGCCTCGGGGTCCAGGTTGGTGACGTTCGCCGAGGCGCAAATGAAATTGTTCTCCATCATCAGCAGGCAGTAAATGGCTTCATGGACGCCGGCGGCGCCAAGGGGATGGCCGCTCAGCGACTTGGTGGAGTTGAAGGCCGGCATGCCGTTGGGGAACACCTCGCGCAGGGCTTCCAGTTCCTTGACGTCGCCCACCGGCGTACTGGTGCCATGGGTATTGATGTAGTCGACCGGCCGCTCGAGCCCGGCCATGGCCATCCGCATGCACCGCACCGCGCCTTCGCCGGACGGCTGCACCATGTCGTATCCGTCCGACGTGGCGCCATAGCCGGCGACCTCGGCATAGATCCGGGCGCCGCGCGCCTTGGCATGCTCCAGTTCCTCGAGCACCAGCACGCCGCCGCCGCCGGCGATGACAAAGCCGTCGCGATCGGCGTCGAAGGCGCGCGACGCCACCTCCGGCGTGTCGTTGTATTTGGACGACAGCGCCGGCATGGCGTCGAACAGGACCGACATCGTCCAGTCGAGCTCCTCGCCGCCGCCGGCAAAGACCACGTCCTGCTTGTCCAGTTGAATCAATTCGTACCCGTTTCCGATGCAATGGGCGCTGGTCGCGCAGGCGGAGCTTATGGAATAACTGACGCCCTTGATCTTGAACGGGGTGGCCAAGGTGGCGGAGTTCGTGCTCGACATGGTTCTGGGGACCATGAACGGCCCCACTTTTTTGGCGTTCCGCGTACGCACGGTATCGGCGGCCGCCACCACATTCCTCGTCGACGGCCCGCCCGATCCCATGAGCAGCCCGGTGCGCTCGTTCGACACCTGGTCCTCGGGCAGGCCGGCATCGGCAATGGCCTGTTCCATGGCCAGATAGTTGTACGCCGCGCCGTCCCCCATGAAGCGCCGCACCTTGCGGTCAATCGCGCCGTCCAGGTCGACCTTCGGCAAACCGTGAACATGGCTGCGGAAGCCCAGCTCGCGGTATTCCTCGCAGAACGAAATTCCGGAGCGCCCTTCGCGCAGCGAGTCCAGCACTTCCGCCTTGGTGTCGCCGATGCTGGAGATGATCCCCAGGCCGGTCACGACAACGCGTCTCATGGACACCTCGTCACCAATTGTCGGTCGTGGTGAACACGCCGACCCGCAGGCCCTTGGCCTCGTAGATGGGACGGCCGTCCACTTTCATCAAGCCGTCGGCGATGCCGATCGAGAACTGCCGCCTGATCACCCGCCTGATGTCGATGTGATAGGTCACCTTTTTGGCCGCGGGATCCACCTGGCCGCTGAACTTCACCGTGCCCACGCCGAGCGCCCGGCCGCGGCCCGGCGCCTCGAGCCAGCCCAGAAAGAACCCGACCAGTTGCCACAGCGCGTCCAGACCAAGGCAACCGGGCATGACCGGGTCGGACTGAAAATGACACTCGAAAAACCACAAATCCGGCCTGACATCCAGTTCCGCCAGGATTTCTCCCTTGCCGTAGTGTCCGCCGCTGTCGCTGATCTTGACGATCCGGTCGAACATCAAAAGGGGCGGCAGGGGCAATTGCGCGTTGCCCGGGCCGAACAACTTGCCTTGGGCGCATCGCAGGAGATCGTCGTACGAAAAGCTGCTTTTCCTGCTCAAACGCGTCGACCCAATGTGCGCATCGGGCCGCCACCGTCCGACCCCCGCGAAACCACGGACCCCGCCGGACGCCGTTTCGCGGCCTCCAGCGCGTAACCCCTGTGCCGGACGCTTCGCGCTGCCGGAACCAGGGTCCGGGCCTCACCCTCGGGGACCACGGCGCGCACGGATTTCACCGTGGGTTCACAAGGCGTCATTGAGGCCCCCGATGGCTTCGATCCGGCGATCGCGCACTCCGCCGTACGGTCCCCGGCGGCGGCGTCCTCGGCCGCCCCTCATTAACACTATATATAGCGGATTTGAAAAAAGACGACTCGCGGCACGCGCTGGAACGACTCCCAGCCGTCGGCCCGGCTTCGCGCCGGGCGGGGCGGGCGCCCGCCGGATCGGTGGATCCGGGGGCCGAAACAGGCGAAACGCCGGCCCGGTTTCCGGGCGGCATTGCGCCCCGTGCGCGGCCAGCCTCAGTGGGCCACCCTGGCCGGCGCACCCCGGTCCGAGATGTCCTCGCCGGTTTCCTGGTCCACCACCTTCATGGACAGCTTCACCTTGCCGCGGTCGTCGATGCCGATCAGCTTGACCTTGACCATGTCGCCGACGTTGACCACGTCCGTCGTCTTGCCCACCCGCTGGGGCGCCAGCTCGCTGATGTGGACAAGGCCGTCCTTGCTGCCCATGAAATTGACGAAGGCGCCGAAATCCACGGTTTTGACCACTTTTCCCGTATACATCGCGCCGACCTCGGGCTCGGCGGTGATACTGCGGATCCATTCGATGGCGGCATCGGCGGCCTTCTGATCGACCGCCGCCACCTTGACCGTGCCGTCGTCTTCGAGGTCGATCTTGGCGCCGGTGACCTCGCAGATTTCGCGGATCATCTTGCCGCCCGGGCCGATGACCTCGCGGATCTTGTCCTTGTTGATCTTGATGATGGTGATCCGCGGGGCGTTGTCGCTGACGYKGTCGCGGGCRWTCTCAAGGGCCTTGCCCATCTCGMCGAGGATGTGCATGCGYCCCTCGCGGGCCTGCTCCAGCGCCAKGYYCATGATGTCTTCGGTGATGGACGTGATCTTGATGTCCATCTGCAGCGAGGTGATGCCCCGCTCCGTGCCGGCCACCTTGAAGTCCATGTCYCCGAGGTGGTCCTCGTCGCCTARGATGTCCGAAAGGACGGCGAYGCCGTCGTCSTCCTTGATCARCCCCATGGCGATACCGGCCACCGGCCKGGTCAGGGGAATGCCGGCGTCCATCATCGACAACGAGGCGCCGCAGACGGTGGCCATGGATGAGGATCCGTTGGATTCGGTGATCTCGGAGACCACCCGAAYGGTGTAGGGGAAGTCCTCCTTGCTCGGCATCAACGGGTGGAKGGCSCGCCAGGCCAGCTTGCCGTGTCCCACCTCCCGGCGGCTGGTGAACCCGAAACGGCCGGCCTCKCCCACCGAATAGGGCGGGAAGTTGTAGTGGAGCARGAAGTGTTCGCGGTAGTCGAGGGCCAGGCCGTCGATGATCTGCTCGTCCTGGCCGGTRCCGAGGGTSGTGACCACGAGCGCCTGGGTCTCGCCGCGGGTAAAGAGCGCGCTGCCGTGGGTTCKGGRCAGCAGTCCCACCTCGGCGGCGATGGGSCGCACSGTGCGCGTRTCGCGCCCGTCGATGCGCCGGCCGGTCTTGAGGATGTCGCGGCGGACGATGGTCTTCTCCAGCKCCTTGAAGATTTCGGGCAAGGYKTCCTTGAGAAGCTCCTCGCCGACGGTACCGTCGTCCGTCAGSTCCGCGGTCACCCTTTSCTTCACCGCCGCCACCTTTTCCTGKCGGGTCAGCTTGATGGTYTCGGCGTAGGCCTGGCGCAAATCCGCCTCSGCCTTCTCGGCCACGCGCCGRKCGAGGTCYTCGSYCCCCKCGGGCGCTKCGGGCAGTTCGCGGGGCTCCTTGGCGCAGGCTTCGGCAAGGTCGATGATGGCTTCGATCACCGGCTGAAACCCGCGGTGGCCGAACATCACCGCTCCCAGCATCACCTCTTCGGACAGCTCKCTGGCTTCCGATTCCACCATCAGCACGCCKTCGCGGGTGCCGGCGACCACYAGGTCCAGCGCACTGCCGGGCAAWTCGTCGAYCKGGGGGTTGAGCACATATTCGCCGTCGATGTAGCCGACGCGGCAGCCGGCGATGGGACCCATGAAGGGAAGGCCCGAAAGGGTCAGCGCCGCCGACGTCCCGATCATGGCGACGATGTCGGGRTCGTTCTCCATGTCATGRGAAAGGACGGTGCAGATGACCTGGGTTTCGTTCYGGAAACCCTTGRCGAATAACGGCCGGATGGGCCGGTCGATCARGCGCGASGTSAGGGTTTCTTTTTCGCTGGGCCGGCCTTCRCGCTTGAAAAAGCCRCCCGGAATCTTGCCGGCGGCAAAGGTCTTCTCCTGRTAATGTACGGCCAGCGGGAAGAAATCCAGRCCAACCCGCGGCTTTKKTTCACCGACGACGGTGCAYAGGACCCGGGTGTCGCCATAGGTCGCCATGACGGCGCCATCGGCCTGACGGGCGATCTTGCCGCTCTCCAAAACGAGTGTRCGGYCGCCCCACTCGATCTCYTTTCTGAACTCTTKAAACATCTTCTCTCCTAYCTCTTCCTACCGCAGGCAYCGGCRSCGSCGCTGCCGGCGGCGGGGYCWYTCGCCCCGCCGCGGGTGCGGTCGCCGATCGCCTCGTCTGTGTGCCCGCCCGGGACCGCCSRGATGGCGTCCWTTGGGGRCAGGTATCKGTGAACGGACTGGAGCGACGGCCGCGGGCATWMCGGTCCCGCGATCATCATCGTGGCCGTCGCTTTCCTCCGGTGAACGCGGCGRCCCGTTTKCGGGCCACARCCGCGCTGGCGCCGATGGATACGAATGCGCATCCCGGCGCCGCCCATTACCGGCGCAATCCCAGGCGCCGTATCAGTTCCTCGTAGCGCTTGACTTCCTTCCTCTTCACATAGTCGAGCAGGCGCCGGCGCTGTCCCACCATGCGCAGCAGGCCRCGGCGCGAATGGTTATCCTTCTTGTGGATCTTCAGGTGTTCGGTGAGGTTGCCGATGCGCTCGCTCARGATGGCCACCTGMACGTCGGGCGAGCCGGTGTCGTYATTKTTGGTGGCGAACTCTTTGATGAGCGWCTGTTTYCGCTCCGCGGTAATCGACATCCRATACTCCGTTTCKTCACAGGTTRAGCACGCGCACCGGGCGAATTTCCGCGCCGRTTATCCGSRCCAACGCCACCGGCTTGCCCTCGGCCTTGGCGCARAMKATGGCGCCTTGGGTGATGTKTTTGAGGGGTGACCGVCTTGCCACCGCCAACRCGGAAATGGGCTGGCCRCKTTGCAAGCGCYKCGCTTCSRCTTCCGTCAGGGCCATCGCCGGGATGTCGGCCAGCGCGGTCTCGACGGGAAGCARRTAGTCCGCGAGCSGCGCACTATGCCCCAGCGCGGCGAGATTATCCAGGGAAATCGCCTGCTCTTCGCTRAAGGGTCCGACGGACGTGCGGCGCAGYGCCGWAATGTGCCCGACCGTACCCAGCGCCAGSGCCAGGTCGCGCGCCAGGCTGCGCATGTAGGTGCCTTTTCCGGCGGTAACCTCGAAGTCGGCATGGTCGGCGTCGGGCTGGCCGAGCAGTCCGATATGCTCGATGCGCACGCGTCTGGGCTCCAGCCGTACCGGCTTGTCGGCGCGGGCGAGCGCATAGGCGCGCCGCCCGCCCACCTTGATCGCGGAAWAGAYGGGCGGCACCTGGTCGATGTCGCCGGTGAAAGCRGGGAGCGCCTTSMRAATATCATCTGCGGTGGGGCGGACGTCGCTCTCCGCCGTCACCTCGCCCTCGGCGTCGTCCGTSGACCGCGACTCGCCCCAGCGGACGGTAAAGCGATAGACCTTGGCGCCGCTGACGGCATAGGCGAYCGTCTTGGTGGCCTCGCCCAAGGCCACGGGAAGAACGCCGGTGGCCTGGGGATCCAGGGTGCCGCCGTGYCCGGCCTTGGCGGCGCCGGTGAGKGCGCGCACCTTGCCGACRACGGCGCTGGACGTGRTGCCCGCCGGCTTGTCGATGACCAGCCAGCCGTGGATCGGCYTGCCGCCCCGCCTACGCCCCATGGGTCTCCTCGTCCTCGGCCCGATCCTCCCCCAGGTCGCGGGCGACCGCGGGATYGCGCAACAGGRTGTCGATGCGGCGYGCCTCGTCAAACGACGTGTCGGCGCGAAACGTGATGTCGGGAACGAACTTCAGCCTGACGGCGTTCGCCAYCTKGCGGCGCAGRAAAGGCCGCGCCCGGGTGAGCCCGGTGACGACGGCCTCGGTTTCGCCGCCGCCCAGGGGAAWGACGAACACGGTGGCTTTGCGGAGATCCGGGCTSACCCGCACYTCGGTGACGGTGACGGATACGCCCTTGAGGTCGGGATCGCGTACCTCGCCSCGTTCCAGGATCCACGCCAAGGCGTGGCGCAACTCTTCGCCRACCCGCAACTGGCGYTGGCTGGGACCCCTTTCCGCCCGTCTGTCCATGGTACCCTCGATCAACRCGCMCCCNCGCCGYYGTATCTTTGGCGGACGAAACGCGAATATCCGGCWRSGACGCCCCGGCTCACAGTTCCCGGGGCACCTCCTCGATTTCGAAACACTCGATGGTGTCGCCGACCTGGATGTCCTGGTAGTTTTCGAAGGCCATGCCGCAGTCAAGACCTTCCTTGACTTCCTTGACGTCGTCCTTGAAGCGCTTGAGCTGACCCAGGCTGCCATCGTGGATGACCRCCAGGTCGCGCAACAGCCGCACCCGCGCCCCGCGGCGGACCGCGCCCTCGGTCACCATGCAGCCGGCCACCTTGCCCACCTTGGAAACGTTGAACACCTCGCGGATCTCGGCGTAGCCCAGCGTACGTTCGCGGATGGCCGGCGGCAGCATGCCCGACAACATCTTTTTCAGGTCGTCCGTCACGTCGTAGATAACGGAGTAGTAGCGGATGTCCACATTGTCGCGTTTGGCCATCCCGCGGGCCTGGGCATCCGCGCGCACGTTGAAACCGATGATCAAGGCCCCCGACGCCCGCGCCAGCGTCACATCCGATTCGTTGATGCCGCCGACGCCTGAGTGCAGCGTACGCGTCCGCACCTCGTCCGTGCCCATCTTGTCCAGGGCGCCCCGGATGGCCTCCATGGAGCCGTCGGCGTCGGCTTTGATGACCACCGGCAATTCCTTGGCTTTGCCTTCATCGGCCTGGGCAAACATCTGTTCCACGGACCACCGCGTGGTGGCGGCCGCCTTGGCATCCCGATCCCGGCGCCGGCGGAATTCGGTGATCTGCCGGGCCCGGGCTTCACCGTCGACGACGTTGACATCGTCGCCGGCCGCCGGGGTGCCGCCCAGGCCCAGGACTTCCACCGGCACCGTGGGCCCGGCCTCCTCGATGGTGTCCCCGCGGGCGTCAAGGAGGGCGCGCACGCGGCCCCACTCGCCGCCGGCGACGAAGATGTCGCCCACCCTCAGTGTTCCACGCTGGACCAGGATGGTGGCCAACGATCCCCGGCCGCTTTCCATCCTGGCTTCCACGACCACGCCTTCCGCCGGCCGGTCGGGGTTGGCCTTGAGGTCCAGGAGTTCGGCCTGCAGCACGATGGCCTCCTCCAGCTTGTCCAGGTTGGTCCGTTCCTTGGCCGAGACCTCGACGCACAGGACATCGCCACCCATATCCTCGACCACCATGTCGTGTTGCAGCAGGTCCGTCCGCACGCGGCTGGGATCGGCGCCGGGTTTGTCGATCTTGTTTATGGCCACGATCATGGGCACTTCCGCCGCCCGGGCATGGTTCATGGCCTCGACGGTCTGGGGCATGATGCCGTCGTCGGCGGCCACCACCAGGACCACGATGTCGGTCACCTTGGCGCCCCGGGCGCGCATTTCGGTGAAGGCCGCATGGCCCGGCGTGTCGATAAAGGTGATCGTCGCCCCGGACTTGAGAGTCACCTGGTAGGCCCCGATGTGCTGGGTGATGCCGCCCGCCTCGTGAGACGCCACGTCGGTTTCGCGCAACGCATCGAGAAGCAAGGTCTTGCCGTGGTCCACGTGCCCCATCACGGTCACCACCGGCGCCCGGGGAACGAGGCTGGCCTCGTCGTCGGCGTCGCCCTTGAGGCCAATCTCCACATCGGCGTCGCTGACGCGCTTGATGTTGTGGCCGAATTCGCTGACCACCAGTTCCGCCGTGTCGGCGTCGATGGTTTGCGACATGGACACCATGACATCCATTTTCATCAACGCCTTGACGACGTCCGTGCCGCGCTCGGCCATGCGGTTGGCCAGCTCCTGCACGGTGATGGTTTCGGGTATGACCACGTCGCGGATCACCTTTTTCTCTTCCGTCCGACTTTGTTGCAGTCTTTGCTTCTCCCAGGCGCGCCTGGCCGAGGCCAGGCTGCGGACGCGCTCTTCGCGCTCACCGGTGACCTCGTCAATGTGGACGCGTCCGGAACGGCGGCGCGCCTCGTGACGGCGCGGGGCCAGGGTTGGACGGCGGGCGTCGGAACGGAAGGGCCGTTTCCCGCCGCCGCGACGCACGGCTTCTCCCTCGGCTTCTTCCCGGGCCACCAATTTGGCCGCGGCGGCCGACGCCGAGGCCTTGGCCTGCTCTTCGCGGCGGCGGGCCTCCTCGTCGGCCTGTCTGCGGGCTTCCTCCTCGGCCCCGCGGGCGGCCTCTTCGGCATCGGCTTCCTTGCGCAAGCCCTCTTCGGCCTCGCGGCCGACTTCCGCGGTCCCGTCCGGCGCCGACGGGCGCTGCGCCGGGCCGGGAAAATCCGCGAACGGCGGGAATGGGGTTTGCTCCCGGGTTGCCACTTGCGATCTGCGAGCGTCCTCGAGGGCACGGGCGCGGGCGGCCTTTTCCTCGGTGGTCAGGCTGACCGCCGC
>LKGT01006808.1_pt1 | contig 10826 bp, 16 predicted proteins | sample 503861 | NCBI WGS metagenome assembly LKGT01 (sample SAMN04113194, study PRJNA297058) | marine sediment metagenome | biome: marine benthic biome; feature: marine benthic feature; material: marine sediment; isolation source: sediment sample collected at the water-sediment interface from the South......
AATCTCAATCTCAATTTAAAGGAAATGCTTGAATGAATTTGTAAAATTTTCTAAGTTGATTCCTTTATAGAAAAATCAAAGATACCAATTTCATGGATATTAAAAAATTCATTGCAGAAAATGGCTTATCTAATTCTCCAATTGGTTTAGGTGGGTGTAGAATTTCTGATCTTCATTTTGATTCATGTCCATATGATATTGTAGTTTTTGATGAAAAATCAGAACCAGACAAAATTCTCAAATTAGGAGATGAATATGTAACTATTCATCATGCATCCTTATCTGAAACCAAATCACAACGACTTCTTCAGTATGATAATCTGCAAATATTTCAAGATGAATCATGGGAATTGCGAATGTTACTATCCAAAATCGAGAAAAAACGTTCATCACTATATTCTGATTTTGCAAAGAATTGTTTGATTGAATCCATGTTTTGTTGTCAAAAAACTAAAGAATCAATTCAATCATCAGATGTTTTTGCTTCATGTTGGCTAAAATGTGCATCTTGCTATTTAGCTGATGCAATATCTTCTCTAAATCTCCAAAGATCTAGTCCTTCTCATATGTTGGGTCTGCTTAGAAAATTTAAAAAAGTTCAATTAATGAATACATCTCAGTTGTTACTCAAACCGTTGGAATTGAGAGGGCTACTCCAACTTTACTTGAACGTATGTTGAAATCCACAATTGGGTTTTCTGATTTGATAGAAAAAAATAACCATTCTCAAATTATTCAACAAAACATGATTTCTTTATAAAAAATTCAATGCTTTCTGATTGTTATTTCTATTTTTGTTACCTCAACAAAGAGAATTTTATAAAAATCAAGAATTCTTTGAACAGAGAACAAGATTTAATCCATATTCTGAAGGTTGCCTTTGATATTGAAGCTGATTCTAATCTATTATTACAACAAGCAGAACAAATCCAAAAATCCTGTAATGATATACTTGAGATAGTTTCTGGAGCGTAATATTCTAGTGTTTTGTACCAACCTTTTAAAACAAGTAGAATAACTGATCTCCTATGGTAGATCAAGCATGTGGTTGCGAAGCAGATAGCGGCGACCCTGATTACTCATGTGATTGCGCTATGCAAGGTCATTGTATATGCAGTGCAGATTGTACATGTTCAACCGACGTTTGTAAAGAAGCTGTCGGACAAATGTCAAAATAAGATAGTTACTTACAATCTAATTTTTATTTTTTAAAATTATTCGTCTTCTTGCTCAAAGCCCCATGATTTTACTAATTCTTTTTGGAACTTGTCTGCCTGTTTTCCATCTAATGCAAATCCACAATTCTTGTGCGTTGGAACTACAGCCATTCCATCCATTTTAAATTCCACTTCATACAAGTGAACTTTTGAACACTCACACATTTCTGAATCTCTGTACATTTTCCTCTATATTTGCTTATTTGAGTAACATTTCACCGTCCGTTTTTCTCATTTAATACAAATCTGAATAACGTTTAACTAGGATATTTCGTAATTATTCCTGTGAATCGTTTTATTATTGTATTTATGTTCTTGACTATTCTTTCTAGTTTTGGGTTTTCAAATCTTTCTTTTGGTCAGGGCACTGGAACAGCAGGTGGTGTCAATGTTGATGGTACGTGGTATTTGGGTGAAGGTCTTAAAGACGGAGATTATTTTGAGTATTCTTTGTGTCAAATAGATCTTAATGATTGTGCACCWMTTAAAKTGAAAWTKTGGRTCAAGGGAAYCATACCATATGAAACTGAAACATTGTGGGATACARRAGTTGYAATCWTTGATGGCAATAAAATWAYCRWAGGYTCAATGGGTCTWGGKAAAAYTKCTCCTGAACCTATAACATTTGATGATGATCTYTTTCATTATGCTATTGCATWCAAGTCTTCCWTAKCTTGGTTAKSTGCTTTTGCTACCGSWCAWGAAGRTGATMGAATTCATGGRCCACAAGCGTTCAAWTYWCCYGCATGGGGRAAGATAGGTGCAATTGGCGGTGCTCAATTAAYTCCWANWACRANMAGAAACAATAAYWRTTCCTGCGGGAACYGTTGATACARTTGTTGTTGGTTGGTATAGTGGTSAWWSGAATRAAATWTGGATAGTMGATGATTTTCCTTTTCCTGTTAAAGCAYTAACTTATACRTGGATTACCACAGGCRWKGCTCCAATWATGCATCAATACACTTTGTTAGATTATAAAGAAAATGTWAYGGWTGATCCTTTCAAARATGTTGTAGAAACAATCCCAAAAGAAGAGTTGTTGGGATGCCCAACAGAATTTTCTAAACATGTGGGCAAACATGTTAATTTAAACACATACAAAATGCTGATACAGTACAAATATGCTCCAGAATACCCTATTGAAGGTTGCAATATTGACTTAATAATAAACTTCATGAACCCGTTTAATGATGTTGAATTTATAGATCAAGTTCATTATGATATTTGGGTTTTGGATGAGAATGGCAACAAACTGCGTTCATATGCAGAAGACCTTGGACGAAAATCTTTGTTTAATGGATTCGGTCAGGTTCATCTTGTTATTCCAGTAGAAGAAAAAGCAGGACTTGTCGGCTATACCCTATTTGTTCATGGTACGGGACCAGAATTTCAAGTACCTGATGCCAAAATGGGGGGATATGTTACCATCGAAATTGAAATCGACGAAAATCCTCTCATTGATAAATCAAATGGTGATGTTGTTCCATCTACTGCAATTCCATCATGGATTAAAAACAATGCAGGTTGGTGGGCAGATGATTCAATTGATGATAATTCATTTGTTCAAGGAATCCAATTCTTAATCAAAGAAGGAATTATGCGAATTCCTCCAACATCACAAGGTGATAGTTCTGGTTCAAATGAAATTCCATCATGGATCAAAAATAATGCTAGATGGTGGGCAGAAGGTTCAATTGATGATAATTCATTTGTTCAAGGAATCCAATTCTTAATCAAAGAAGGAATAATGCGAATTTCTTCATGATATTATCTACATTCAAATTGATAAAATCTCTCAAAAAATAATGAAGTAATAATGGTAAGCCTTTTTAGATATCCAAAACGCCGTCTGAAAAAATTAATCAGAGAAGGTGAATATGTAGAAGCTATTGAATTTGSAAATASTTTGGAATCTAAAYWCTCTGATGATCCTGAYTTTATGTTCATAATGGGAGGMGTYTAYKTTATTTTAGAAGAYKCAAAAAAAGCACTCCCATATTTTGAAAAAGCAGTTCAACTAGACAACAATGATGTTGAAAYACTTAAACTCAAAACTGATGTKCATTTGGMYCTRCAACARAAAGAYRAAGCAATAGWYTGTTGTAAACGAATTVTRRAATTAGARCCAAAAAACTAYSAGGCMMAAGAWTTACTTGAAGAACTTGAAAATYTCTAAYTRCTAWAMYTRTTMYTTCTTTTTCATCTGRTARACATTTTCCATTAACCAATCACAAAAYGYTGTTACRTTTTCATTAAATTCTGTCCAGATRTGYAAYGAATGAGGYAARATGTCAATCTTCCAATTDTCTGTRAAKACTCKAACTCCTTCTTTRYCTTCATACATGTADGCATCCTCAGTYTGYAYATCKMCDAGYRWCTCTTTTGCYTTTTGYTTGATTADYTCTCTATCTATKGGRAATCKCTTTCTGTCATAATCAATAATCAGACTCAAATCCCTTYTTCCATACATGTCAAATTCATCAATYCTTCCCTCTTTTGGAAAGTTTACAATTAGTTTGATATTGTATTTTTTVCCAACTTCTTTTCCAATCTCCACAATTCTAGCATATGCCATCCCTTGATTTTTCTTTAGAAGGAATCTRATTTGTGCCAAGTCTCTTTTTAGTTGAGCCTGAAGATCAGAMGTCAATTCAGWAAATATCATCATTGTATCACATGAAAATTCCTTTTATAATCATTAATTTTVTKTCAGGATTGGTTTTTTTAGAACTTCGTTTAAAGCTAGAGTATGGCAATGCCAATGGAYTATGAYGGWATGAGAACTGATGATGCATCAKWGAGAACTGATAATGTTGATGAATACAGACGAACTTGYATTGATTTCATYGAAGATATTTCTCATAAYTACRWRGAATGGGTTGATTATTACAAATTRCCTGAGGATGAAGACAAAAGRAGACGTGCAGRARTTCATGCAACCATTACAAGAACAAATGAATGGATTGCAAAGGTTGCTCAATCTATCAAAGCAGTTGATATTGTWATGAATGATGGAATHCAAAAGATGGCAGAATCAACTGCYGGYAAACCCCTTGAGATTGGAGTTTTTATAAATCACAAATCHAGCTATACTGAGACAAAACCTGGAATCATTGATGTWGTBGTTAAAGCAAGTGGAAGAAAAGGAAGAAAAAYGAAACTTGGATTTCATTTTAARGATGATAGATTTAGAATAGAATCAACWTGTGGRGCATATTTTGATGAAWCTAATTTRCCAACTRAMGRATYAGAAATRATGGATWTACATCTRAAACTTCATGCAGAAAATGCYAAACAACGYGATGTTATCTCATTTACAGTAACTGTCAGTGAGGTTGARAACGATGTTGAATTTGAYAGAAGAGGASTCACAACAATAGTTCATCTRKTGTGAYTTAACGTAGAATYTCTTCTTCAAGATAYYCGATAAATTTYCCAGTGYTTTCTAGTTTWATTGAATTGATTTCTTCYARGTTGTTAAAGRAATTCATCTTTAGATATYYWTCTGATGCAGTATACAAKACATCATCAATATAGAATGTTCTTGCATKTCCCATTCCATAATAACGTGAATCATCAGCAGAATGGGTYACTGTTCCTTTAAGGTTRAATCCATCTGAACTGTCCAAATCAAAYACRTAGAATCCATTCCARCGGTTGTAATCAGGTGCAAACATCTTGGAACTTRAAATTYCATTYAGRCTTTYTRCATCTCCACTAATWGGWATTGAGAGAACYCCTCTTGTTTTRTCAAAGAAGAATGCCTTRTGGTTGTTTAATGCCTCTGAATACGTGGAACTRTYTCCTATGATTACMTCATCTGYAACTTTTGGATTGYTGAYATCTGCAACATTGAAYAATGCAATTTTRATTCCTAAYTGCTGAACTCTGCCTTCTYCTATCTCTTTTGYATCTCTACCAATTCCAATAATGTGTTCTTCATCATATGGRTGCAAATAGTTTGAAAATCCTGGAATTTTCAACTCTCCTAGAATCTTTGGAGTATCAGTTGACAAATCAATTACAAAGAATGGATCAATTTGTTGGAATGTTACCAAGTAAAGTCTGTCCCCGATGAATCTAGCTGAAAAAATGCTTTCATCAGGTGCAATCTGGTCTAGTCCTCCTACAATGTTGAGCTGTTCATCTAAGACATAAACTGCATTTGCACGAACCGTTCCCTGATACTGTGTATAGTATTCAGTGGTAGTTGCAACTCTAAATCTGTCTCCACTTTGATCCATGGAGAATTGGTTTAGCAGTCTGCCTGGAACTGAACCCTTTGCAACATATTCTATTTTATCTTCATCAATTGATATTTTGTGAATAATTGTTTTTCTTGTTTCTTCCTGGATTTTTGTATCATATTCGTTTAGTGCCTCTTTGATTTTTTCAAATAATTTTTCTTTGTCATTTTTATCCATCTCATTGTATGACTTTTGCATTAATTCTGAGATTTTTAWCCACTGTGYAGAWGAATTCATTGAAGAATCATTTTGAATTGCWWTAATTTCATYTTGAATRTCRTTTGGYAATAATGGTACAACMACATCAAAGAATCTRTCTCGTGATGAATTCTCATAAAATCCAAATGGCATACTTTGYTGGTAMGTCAAGTWAAAATTGTCTTCAGAGACATAAAATGATCCACTRTATCCCATAAGGAATGTCTCTGAATTTACCGTATCTCCAAATATGTCAATTGCAGTTAGTGTGTTAAAGTTTGAAAATTGTTCTATGTTATCAAAATAAAATGCATCAGGAGTCATAATTCTAACTGAACTCTCCATAATAACTGGAAATCTTGGATATTGATAGTCAATGTTGCTGTTAGTGACAAAGTATGCATAGTCTCCAATCATTCGCGCGTCTCTAAAGTGACCATCAATGGAATAATCTTTTAGAATAGTTGGATTCTCTTTATCTGAGACATCAATTATTAGTGCATGAGTAACTGGGCTGTAAGAACGGCGTGGAACAAAGTCAAACTGTGGAATTATCTCATCATCGCTTTGTCCATTGTAAAATATCACCAATCTGTCATCATTTAGGAACATATTCTGGATATATTGTGATTCAATGTCAAGTGCAATTTTGAGAATTAATTTTGCAGACTCTGCAGGATATGCATCAATTATTGAAAGTGTATTTCTAGATACAATGTAGACATATTTTGAATCATTTTTGAGATAGTCTGGCTCATCAACATTTGCAACTTGAACATTTGTAGTTGAATAATCTATACCTCCAGACTCTGTTTTAGCTACTGAAGGAACTGGTGCACCATCAAACTCTGCACTCTGAAACATTACTGCTTCATCAATTGCCATGTTTCTTGTAAGGAATCTGTTGTCATAGAAGCTTCCTCCAAACAATGCTGATGCTTCAAGAATATTCTTTAGCTCTTCCTGTGATGATATTTTTTTAATATCATGTGTTCCTTCAAAATATTCTGATACTGATTTATCTACATAGACTATTTCAGGTATTGGTATTTCTGAAATTTGAGGTTGTTGATCAAAACCAATTGAATACATTATTCCTGCMGTAACTATTACCGAAATGGCCACTGCAATTGGAATTATTATTTTTGAACTCATTTTTTNTATCCTTTTTTCAGTTATTCTTTTTTWGCAACCAGAATTTAGTGTTTACTACTTATAGAAATCAGTGAAATCTAGATCAAAATCACTTATGTAGAATAAAGTGTGACTTCAATTGTCACTCTTTTCTCTTTTGCTCTTTCTTCTCCTGGATATTTTAACTGGGAAATTTTTTTACCTAATTCTTCATCTGTTACTAACTTTGCGTTTCCTGAAAAAACAGAATTATTGTATTCTATTTTGACTTCAGGATTTGTCAAGGCATTTGAAACATTGCTTCTCAGCCGACCCCCTGTTAGAACAGGAATTCCAGTTGTTGATATTGATGGCCATAAAATTGGTAAAGTAAAACTATTGCATAGACATCCTGATATCCGTGAATTAAAATCAATTGAAGTGAGTTATGGTCTGATACATTCTAAAATTCTGCCCAAATCAGAAATTTGGGGAGTTGGAGAAAAAATCATCTTAAGAATGACCAAAGAAGAATTCAAAAATTTTGAATGATCTCTTTCACACTTCTTTTTTCAAAATAACACTTTTTGATTAATCTGTTTTTTTAGCACAGACTGCACAAACAGGACTTCCATCCTGAACTGTTATTTCTACATTTGATGACTGGCATTTATGACAAAGTCCTTTCATAAAGTAAATTCTCAAATTACTCTTTAAATTTTTTATGAGGATCGACTGAATCAATACTTAGCAATTTATAATTGAAAAATGCGATCAAACATGTTGTATTCAATAGAAACGAAATCCCTCACAAAGTCATTTGGAGATGTAACTGCTGTTAATGATATTTCTCTTTCAGTAAAAAATGGAGAGATCTTTGGATTCTTGGGACCTAATGGCGCTGGAAAAAGTACTACAATTATGATTCTCACTACATTGTTGAAACCAACATCTGGACAAGCTTTGATCTCTGGTTTTGATGTAGCGACAAATGCCAAACAAGTCAGACAAAATATTGGATATGTTCAACAAGAAACAACTGTTGATGAGTATCTAACTGGAAGAGAAAATCTTCTGCTGCAAGCAAAACTTAATCACATCCCAAAAAACGAAATTGACAAAAGAATTGATGAAATTTTAACTCTAATTGAACTCACTGACAAACAAGACAAAACTGTTGTTACATATTCCGGTGGTATGAGAAAGAGATTGGATATTGCAGGTGGCCTTTTGCATAGACCAAAGGTATTGTTTCTTGATGAGCCTACTGTTGGATTAGATATTCAAACTCGTAGAAAAATTTGGCAATATATTAAAAAAATCCATGATGAGTTTCAGATGACAATATTTCTAACAACTCACTATATGGAGGAGGCAGATCAACTATGTGACAGAATTGGAATAATTGATGACGGAAAAATTCAGGTGATTGATTCTCCAGAAAACCTAAAAAAAGCGATGGGAAACGAAGTCATTTCAATCATATTTGAAGAAGGAGAAAACCGTGATTCTTTCTTATCTGAGCTTGAAAAAATTGAATTTGTTAAAAAGATCAACAAAGATGGGTCTAAACTAACTCTTTTTGCATCAAATGGCACGGAAGTAATTCCAAAAATTTTCTATATTTCATCAAAACTTAACATCAAAATTACTTCTATCTCTCTTACTCAACCCACTCTTGATGATGTGTTCATCTCTTACACTGGACACGAAATTAGRGATGRTGATTCWRRRTTCAATCRRARACRTGARCATGCAAAAATGAAGAGGTTACGWGCATGAATACTTTGRTGTATGATACTTATACAATTTTTTGGAGGGARMTAAAGAGATACAWWAAATCTAGAAGYGGTGTTTTAATTAGATTAATTCAACCTGCAATTTGGATTATCGTAATTGGAAATACTTTTTCKGGAACTCAACCRCTAATTCARTCCGTTGGTTTTSAAGGAGARTATATTGAGTTTATGACACCTGGCGTCATTATWCTTACTGCAATTTTTACTRGYATCTTTGGKGGTGTCAATACWTTATGGGATAGACGATATGGTTTTATGAACRAGGYRTTGACTTCKCCAATTTCTCGTTCTGCAATTGCTCTAGGYAAAATGTCTGCAATTTCTTTGATTTCAGCTTTRCAAGCTAGTTTGATTATAGGMATTGCTTTGGCAATAGGAGTTAATTTTCCAARTCCWATYATGATYRYYCCAATCATGGSAATTGTTATTTTGTTTTCGTTGGGATTCTCAGGAATYTCTGTAATGGTTGCAGCYACTKCAAARTCTCAAGARACCTTTTGGGGKGTRATTAATTTTCTTGGRATGCCACTGTTTATGMTAAGTCCTGCATTATTYCCWTTRGAATTACTACCAGACTGGCTTGCTAYRATTGCAAAACTRAAYCCTGTTACCTACACYRTTTTACTRGTAAGRGAAATGATGACMGGCGTATCTGAAGGCGGAATTCCAATWMTAMTTAGCCTTGSKGTMCTCTTTGCATTTGTAATTGTAATGGCTGGCATTGCAAGCTATGTGTTTACACGTGAAGTAAACAGGCCCTTCTGACTGAAAGCTAATTTTTTCTATATAGTACAATAGACTCTATGATAAGTAACCTTAATTCTAAATTTACATTTGAATAATCATGGGAATGTGGTTATCATGGATCAAATCTAATGAAAAAGAGCTCTTAACAATTCTTGATAATCTAGCAAAAAAAGCAGTCGAAACCTCTGAAGCCGTAGTAGTTTTATTCTCAGATCTAAACAATCCTGAACATACGGCAAAAATCCATAAACTTGAAACTGAAGCAGATGTTTTAACACGTGACATCTTTACAGAACTGAACAAAACATTCATCACTCCTTTAGATCGTGAGGACATGCAAAGAATTGCATCAAAAATAGATGATGTAATTGATTTTATGGATGGTATTGCTGCAAGAGTATACAGCTACAAAATTACTACTCCTCCTCCATACTGTGAACAAATGGCTCAGGAACTAGTCAAAGCAACAAAAGAAGTAGAGTATATGATTTCACATCTAAAACACATCAAAAATACTAAAGATATGATTGAACATTGTAGAAATACTGGTAAGATTGAACATGTTGTAGATGATCTGTATAGAGAAGCAATCAAAGAACTATTTGAGAGCGATGATGCAATCAAAATCATTAAACTAAAAGATATCTATGAAACAATGGAGACTGCATCAGATAGATGTGTGGATGTTGCAGATGTCATTGAAGATATCGTTCTGAAATATACTTAGATGGTTCTATGATTGAAATAGCAATAGYTGCAATAATMATTGCRTTAATCTTTGATTTTGTAAATGGATTCAATGATTCAGCWAATTCTATTGCTACAGTTATYGGAACKCGTGTTTTAAAACCAATTCAYGCAGTAACTTTRTCTGCAWCKATGAATTTTGTTGGYCCTTTTATTTTTGGTGTTGCAGTTGCTACAACTATWGCAAAAGGAATTGTRAATCCAGAYGACATTACTGTTTAYATGATTATWGGYGGTTTGGCYGGTGCWATYASTTGGAGTACRWTRTGTACWTATTWTGGATTACCAATTTCTAAYAGYCATTCTTTAGTTGGTGGAATAATGGGKGCWGGWATYRYRGGAWTAGGTTTTGAAAMATTAGTTTTTGGTGGWYTGTCYAAAATTTTTGYWGGWATWGTMATTGSYCCWRTAGGTGGAMTKATTTTTGGTTTAYTRYTWACTGGWTTAATWATTACRATATTTGCTARWCGTARACCTRMARTTGTRAACARAACTTTTGGKMGRYTACAAATAATTTCWTCAGCCTGGTTTGCWCTAACTCATGGWGCAAATGATGGRCAAAAAACTATGGGYATYATTGTTYTAATTTTATTYTCAGCWGRAWTRATYCCTGAAMTTGAAATGCCAYTATGGGTAATYTTTGCAGCRGCYACKGCAATGGGRYTDGGYACTTTCTTTGGTGGATACAAAGTYATYAAAACACTKGGDATGAAAATTACNAAACTCAAACCATATCADGGATTTGCAGCAGAAACTKC
>LKGT01011053.1_pt1 | contig 10826 bp, 9 predicted proteins | sample 503861 | NCBI WGS metagenome assembly LKGT01 (sample SAMN04113194, study PRJNA297058) | marine sediment metagenome | biome: marine benthic biome; feature: marine benthic feature; material: marine sediment; isolation source: sediment sample collected at the water-sediment interface from the South... ...
GTCAGAAACGCAGTTGTATAACTACCGGCAAGGTTAATAATTGCACCAAAGCAAGGCGGTATGACAACTACACCACCGAAATAAACAAATTGGACACCGCCAGTAGCCTCGCTGGCCTTACCTTCGGGCGCAAGATTGGCAATCTCCGAAAGGAATATTCCTACCCAGCCAAAGCTGCTCGCGCCAAGCACAAAACCCAACACCATCACTATCGCCAATGGCCACTCAGGTGACAGCGTAGCCGTAATCGCAAGGCAGGCCGCGCTCAAGCCGCCTAAGCACACCAACAGTGTGCGCGTAGACAATGTGCGTGCTGCAACAACACCCCAGAATACGCGGCCGAAGACTGCGCCGAATTGGACGAACGCGAATATCAGACCCGCCTTAACGAGCGGCATTTCTAGTGCTGCAACCAGATACACCACATAGAAGGCGCCAACACTCACCTGACAACCGGCGTAAGCAAAACCGGTGATCGCGAAGCGACGCAATGTACGATCTCCGAACACCAACCTAAGCGGTGTGAGCACACTCAAACTTGCAAATAGTCGACCCAGTTTGCGGCCGGCATCAAAGCCGCGGCGCAACGGTTGTAGCATGATCATCACCACTAGCGCCGCCGACGCGACTGCAAGTAACCCAACTTCCCACCCGAACCGAATCGCGAGTAGTGGCACCACAAGCCCGGTCACCAAACCCCCGAGCGGTACGCCAGTCTGTTTTATGGAAAACACCAGCGGTCGCCATTGCGATGTCGACACCCCAGCCAATACATGCGCACTGGCTGGGTTGAACGGGCCATAGGCGCAGCCGAGCAGCACGGCACTGACTATCGCGGCCACAGGCGAAGCCAACGCAAACACACTCATAGCCGCGGCACCTGTCAACATAGTGAATTGACATACACGGATCGGACCGTAGCGTGCAACGAATACACCTGTGGTTGCACCAGATAGCATCGCGAAAACATAGACGATGGCGATAAAAACACCAATATAAGTAGCATCGACACCGATGTCGGGCGCGGCCTCTGGTGCCACAACTGCCACCGCGAACTGCGCCATGCTGCCTATCGTCAAGACCGCAAGCATGACTACAGTTGGGAATACAACGTCGGCACGCATAAGCTTACTCTTTGTAGCTTAGGAAGAAGGCGACGACACGGGACTTAAAACACCGATCGTCGGGCATCAAAACCACGGCTTGATTTAGACGTGAGCCGCCACTTTAGATGTGACGCTGCTGTCCGCATGCGTCAACCGTAGCAAGCTACCCACATCATCGATACGCTCTAGTGACAGTAATGCGGCAGTCAGTGCATTGCGTTTCTTTTCGGAAAGATAGGGAGAAACAAGCGAGTCAAATTTTTCGCGCGCTTCGCCTGGGGTAACAAAATTGTCAGGTTCCCCTTTGGGAACTGCGACGAATTTCTCGAACTCGCCGTGCCTGGTGCGAATCTTCGCAGCGCCACTCATGTTGGCAGGAAACTCGGCTTCAGCGCGACTATCAACGCCACTCGTCACCCGTTTGCATAACGCCAACGTATCCGCATTGTTAAGATGGTTTGCGTAGTGGTCCCAGTCGAAACATCCTTCGCGCATTGCCACCGCCGCCACAAACGGCATCGAGAATTGTCCTTCCACTACATTTCGCGGCTGTTGTTTATCCGTTTCAGGGTCACCGATAAGATTCCACCCTGTACGTGGCAGACCGATTTCAATCGATTCGATTTCCTGTGGATCAATATTGTGATGTTCTCGTAATGCAAGCAACGCATCGATGGCGGCATGGCTATAGCGGCAGGTCGGATAGGGCTTTATCGCGATCGCCATTGTTTCATAGCGATCTCCCAGACCAGCGGTTGCATGCTCGATCACTGGATGTGGTGCATAGGCATGCAAAAAACCGGCTTTGCCCTCAATTGCATCCACCGCGCCCTTAAATCCTTCGCCCGCGAAGCTGGCAGCGACCAAACCACTCATGGCCGCGTAGCCGACATGAAAACGTTTGGTCCAGGCACCGTCGACGAGAAACTGCATCGACCCTGCCGCCTGGCTTAAGCAGATGCCGAAGGCATTCGCTATTTGATCCGCTGATAGACCAAACACGCGCGCTGCTGCCGCGGCCGCGCCAAATACACCGCACGTGGCCGTTGGATGAAAGCCTCGGTCGTAATGGTCTTTGGGCACCAGTGCCAAACTCAAACGGATCTGCACCTCGTAGCCAGCCACAATCCCGGCGATCACGTCGCGCCCATGCGCGCCCGTCATCTCAGCGGCGGCGAGCGCCGCTGGCACGATCGGCGCGCTTGGGTGAATCGAAGCGGATGCGTGTGTGTCGTCGAAGTCCAGCGAATGGGCCAGTGTGCCGTTGATGAGCGCTGCGCCAGGCGCTGTGTAACCTGCCGCATCGCCGATGACGCTTGCGTTACCATTCGTCAAACCGAGCTTTTCCGTCGAAGCCAGCAGACTCGGCGTGGACTCGGCATCATGTCGCGCCCGCAACGCAATGCCGATCATGTCCGTTATGAGCAACTTAGCGCGTTCCCCTACTTCGGCCGGTAGCGTGTCATAAGAAATCTGAGCGACGAATTCCGTGAGTTCGCGGGTTATTGCAGACATGGCTTCCTCCGTTCAGTAGGTGCTGTACGCGCAGGTCTACCAACCCGACATCATAGATAGGCGGCGGAAATTCATCAACACGCGCCAAAAGCGAGCGACTTCAAGCTTGTGGGTAGCGACGAAACTTGCTGAACTTGAAAACCCCGTGGGCCTACGCCGCTCGAATTGTGATCACTGATGTGGTTATAAATGCCGAAATCGGTCCGACCCTGGGCACGGTCGTTGGTATCGAGTAACGCAAACTTACAACCCAGACTAGTCCGACGCGTATTTGATCTCCGCCTCGTCATACTCAGGAAAGCCGACAATCTCACGCAGGTATGCAAACGCCGCCAATTCCTCGGGGTGACGACCCGCTTTTATCGCCGACAAGGCCTTCTCCATCGCCCGCACACTGGCCAGCATCAACGTGATCGGGTAGATCACAATCTTGTATCCGATTGCCTCCAGGCGTTCGGGAGGCAGGAACGGCGAATCACCCTGCTCGACCATATTGGCCATCTTCGGGCCGGGTAAACCCTCGCAGTAGACATGCATCTCGTCTTCATTACGTGGTGCTTCCAGAAAGGTGATGTCCACACCCATCTCGGCGAAGGTACGAGTGCGAAAAATAGCCTCCTCCAGACCGTCGGTCGCATTGGCATCGGTGCGCGCCATAATAAGTATATCAGCGCCCGCGTCGCGTGCGTCGATCGCAGCCTGTATGCGTGCGAAGGCTTCGTTCCGACCGACTATCTGCTTACCACGCGTATGGCCGCAACGCTTCGGCGCTACTTGATCCTCGAGCATGATGCACGCGAAGCCCGCATCGGCAAAACCTCGAACCGTACGTTGTACGTTAAGCGGGTTGCCGTAACCCGTGTCGCCGTCCCCGATCACGGGGATAGAAACAGCACTACAGATGTTACGCCCCTGATCAACGATCTCGGCATAAGACATCAGCCCGGTGTCTGGCAGACCGACGCGCGCCGCGGATACAGCGAAACCACTCATAAAGGTTGCCGAAAATCCGGTACGCTCGATAAGTCTTGCTGACAAAGCGTCGAAGCAGCTCGGCATTACGATAATACCCGGCTCAGCCAATAACGCCCGTAACCGTTCGGTTGGTCTCATCGCGTATCCCCTCTAATCACGGCCGCGGGTCTGTAATACGTAGTCACTATCTCATCTCCCGTTGGAACGGTGTGGGTTCAGCTTTTTGCAGCCCGTGCGTACCACAGGCAAATAGTCGTGCGATTGGCGCAGACCTAGAGACCAACGATACAACATTTTCCCCCCATAGGTTAACCTGACCATTTACATTCGACAAAACGCACACCACACGGGCGGACACCACCCGGCAGAAATCAGGACAATCGGTAGAAGACGATTACCCCATGCGCATTGTGCACATCCATGAATGCACGGTTCCGATCTCGCGCTACTCCGATAAGGAACTCGATCGCGGCACGTTGACGACGAGCGCCGCCGCCATACGGACCGACGTGGTACGCGAGGGCCGGCGGTTGGTCGGTTATGGATTCAGTTCCTTTGGACGCTATGGCCAAAGCGGCCTCATGCGTGAGCGTTTTATCCCCCGTCTGCTCAAGGCGCGGCCGGAGGACTTGCTCAATGATGAAGGCGACAATTTTGATCCTTCTCGTATCCGAACTTGCATGATGTCCGGTGAAAAACCTGGGGGTCACGGAGAAAGGTCGGTTGCCGTCGGGACTATCGATATGGCTGTGTGGGACATGGTGGCCAAGGTCGCCGAAAAACCACTCTATCGGCTACTCGCCGACAAATATAGCGACGGGAAAATAGATGAGCATGTTCCTGCTTATGTAGCTGGCGGATATTACTATCCCGATAATGATGTCGCGCAATTGCAACACGAGATTCGCCGTGCCCTCGACCTGGGCTACACACAAGTGAAGATTAAGATCGGCAGCGCAACGCTCAAACAAGACATGCGCCGCATCGAAGCTGTTCTGGAGCTCGTTGGCTCTGGTGAAAATCTGTCGGTCGATGCCAACAACCAATTCGATCTGCAGACAGCGCTGCGCTACGGCGCCGCCATAAAACCCTTTGGGCTCAGGTGGTACGAGGATGCGTGCGACCCGCTTGATTACACGGTCCAGGCAGCAATCGCTAAATCTTATGAAAAGCCCCTAGCGACAGGGGAAGGCCAATTCTCGCTACAGGATGCACGTAACTTGATCCTTTATGGCGGCCTGCGCCCTGAGATCGATTACCTATTGTTCGATTGTGTACACAGTTACGGGCTTGTCGAATATCTCCGCATCATATCGATGCTGGAGGAACACCGCTGGTCGCGCCGGCGTTGCTACCCGCACGGCGGCCACCTGTTTTCTCTCCACATGACATTAGGGCTACGCCTTGGTGGCACGGAATCACACGTAGGCACATTTCAACCTTTTGGCGGTTTCGCCGACGACACGGTCGTCGAGCACGGTTATGTTAAACCACCCGAGACACCCGGAATCGGATTTGAAACCAAGCAGGCGCTGTGGGACTTATTGCAGTCGCTGGGGAAAGACTAAGAGGAGCCTCGGCATGTTCGCGATGAGCCACGGAAGGGTTTTCCAGCTCCACACTCAGGCATTGGCAAACAGGGCTACACACAGTACGGCAAACATAACGCCAAAGCTCTTTCGAATCGTTAGCTGCTCCTTGAGAACGACGATCGCGAGTACACCGGTCAGTACAAAGCTGAGCTGCGCGATCGACGCGACCACTACCACATCGCCGTACCTCACCGCCACTGCAAAGGAAACATAGCTGCATGAAGTAAGAATGCCACAGACAAACGGCAACCAAAGTGGAACACCTTTGCGCGGCAACGGATCGCCCTGCTGGATAGCAAACGGCAGTGCTATAAAAAACACGCCAACACTCTGGGCAACAGTCATTGCAGCGGGTGCTGCACCTGCATTGAGACCAAGCTTGTAGAACAAGCCGATGAAGCCAAACAGACACATGGCGCCTATCGCGAACCACAGGCTCCGGCGATCTCCAGCGGCAGATATCACACTGCCACCTACAGCAAGCACAGCGAAAGCCGCTAATAACAACGCAAATGCCTTGATAACCGTCAGCTGTTCGCCAAGCAACGAGATCGCCAACAAGGCGGTAATAGCGAAGTTCAATCGTACAATGGGCACCAGCGCGACCGCTTCTCCACGGCGCAACGCCAAGAGCACAAACAGAAACGCCGTAAAGGCCAGAACGCCGTTGAGAAGACCGAACCACAGACCCGTTGACCAGACAATCTCGTCCCGCAGGTAAGCAAGCGTGAAAGCGGTGGGAAGGTAGGCCAAGTTTTGCAACAACATGAACGGCCCGACACGAAGCTGCCAGCGCTGACCCCATTTGTAGAAGAAATCGCTGATGCCGAGGAAAGCTAAAGAGAAAAGTGCAAATTGAATTTCGGGCGCCATCATTTCTTATAGAACTGCGGACTTTAGGACTCAGTGGTGCACGCGTCCCTGCATCCGTGTCCGGATTTTGATTTCTCAGCCCTGAGCCCCGAGTCCCGGGTTAGCGGCCTTTGAACACCGGTTTTTTCTTCGCCAGAAATGCCTGCACACCTTCCTGGTAGTCTTCGGAGTCGCAAAGCGCGTATCCCTCATCGCTCTCCGCCGATGTCAGTGGCGTGGGATCATCGAGCCGTCGCATGAACTTTTTGCTTGATCTGGCTGCAAGCGGTGCACCCGCGACAATACGCTTGGCGGTGTCGTACACCTCTTTCTCTAACTCATCATCTGCAACCACCCGGTTGACAAGCCCTCTTCTTTCGGCCTCACGCGCATCCAAGATTCGCCCTTCGAGTACAAGTTCCAACACCAATGCGCGGCCCACAACGCTCTGCACTACCTTCATCTCAGGGTAAGCGAGGGCGTGGCCGAGCTTGTTTATGGGGACGCCAAACTTCCCCGACTCGGCGCTTATGCGCAGATCGCACGCACAGGCGATCTCCATTCCTCCGCCGGTACAAACCCCCATGATCATCGCGATGGTGGCGTGCCGACAATCCAGGATCGCACCCAGGGTGATGGAGATAATCTCGCCGTAGATCTTGGCCTGGGCGGCGTTGGCGCGTTCCTTCGGGAACTCCGAGATATCGGCACCAGCAGCAAAGGCCTCTGAACCGGCGCCACGAAGCACAATGCAACGCAAATCATCGTCCGATGACAGATCCTGTATAGTTGCTGTCAGAAGTTCCCAGGCCGCTTTGGTCAGGGCATTTCGCCTAGGGGGATTATTAATAGTGACGGTAGCAATTTGTCCGTCTCGGCTGATGACAATCGAATCAGACATATTTAAGTGCCTCTAGAATGCTCGCCACTTTTCAACAGTCGAGTTGTTGCGCCAGTTCAATAAGGTCTGATACAGCAAAATCGTAATTAAGTTCGGGTTCCAGATTCGTAGACTGGCTCGGCCCATGTTCCGTCGGTCGACACACGAAAGCGGTTCGGAAACCTAGCTCGCGCGCAACGACAAGATCAGCGTTATGGGCTGCGACCATCATGCATTGTTGTGGCGCCAATCCCAGGAAATCTGCAGTCTTCATGTAGGCCTGCGGCTGTCGCTTGTAATGTCCCGCCACCTCAGCCCCAAGTATTGCGTCCCAAGGTAACCCCGCTCGTTTGGCCATATTAACCAGTAGTGCCACGTTGCCATTCGACAGGGTGGCAAGGATGAATTTTTCTTTCAATCGGGTAAGGCCCTCCACAGAGTCCGGCCAGGGATCGAGTCGGTGCCAGGCCCGATTGAGGTGATCGATTGCGTCGTCGGATATACCTGCGATGCCCATTTTGGCGAGGACATGGTCCAGGCTCATGCGGTGCAAATCATCTAACTTGGTCCAGGGAACCTCACCGCTTCGTACTTTTGACATAGAGGGTTGGTAAAGGGCGCGCCAATCGTCGGCAAACCTCTCCCAGTCCGCCTCAACACCCTGATCTCGCCCAAAGATCTGCCCTTCCCGGGTGATACTACTGCGCCAATCAACGACGGTGCCGAAGACATCGAAGGTCAGCGCTTTAATCCCTGCTATGCCCATCATTGGTTCTTGCGTTATGCATTCAAAAGACGAATCGGCTTGCCCTCCAACCAGGCCCGAATATTTTCCACGGCCTCACCATATGCTAATTCATACGTCTCCCGAATGACGTAGGCCGTATGCCCCGTCAGAATGGCGTTGTCCAGTTTTCTCAAGGGATGATCGCGTGGCAACGGTTCGACGTCGTAAACGTCGATGCCGGCACCGGCGATGGTCCGCTTTTGCAGTACCTCGATCAGCGCCGCCTCCTCAACGATAGGTCCGCGGGATGTGTTGACCAGATAAGCGCTCGGTTTCATCAGCCCAAGCTCACGCCGACCAACGAGACCGCGCGTGCGGTCGCTCAGTACCAGGTGGATCGTCACCACATCAGACTCGGCGAATAGTTTGTCCTTGTCTACCTTGACAGCACCGCATTCTTTGGTGCGTTTGTCGCTTAAGTTTTGGCTCCAGGCGATCACTTTCATGTCGAAGGCGACGCCCACTCTTGCCACCTGGGAACCTAGTTTACCCAGACCCACAATGCCCAAAGTCTTGCCGCGCAGTCCCTCGGCCAAACCCGATTGCCAGCCGCCCTCGTGCATCGCACGGTCCTCGCGCGGGATCTGCTTGAACAGGGCGAGGATCAGCGCCCAGGCATGCTCAAACGCGGGATACGGTAGCAACGCCGTGCCGCACACTGGCAGTCCTCGTTTGCGTGCGGCCTCCATGTCGATGGCGAAATTGCGCATGCCTGTGGTCACCAGCAGTTTCAGCTTTGGCAGCTTTTCGATTAAGGTTGCTGGAAAGGGGGTGCGTTCGCGCATCGCCACCACCACGTCGAAGTCCGCCAGGGCATCTACTACCGCCTGTTCACCCTTGATGTGTTCATTGAACACCGTGAGTTCAACGTCTGACGGCAAGCTACTCCAGTCCGCGGCCTGGAACGCAATATTTTGGTAATCATCRAGAATTGCRACGCGGGTCGTCATTTTTGTTCACYTCCCCCACACCAGGAGTTTCAAGATTCTTATCATTGAGGTACTTAAGGGGTTAATATTCGCCTCCAACYCCRGAGATTACAAGGCTGTGTCTACCACTGCGGCCAGGGCCTCGTTCACCTCAACTCGCGCCAGGAGAAGRTACCCATGCARTTTCGAKTTCTAGGCAATGGCGATGCGTTCGGTAGTGGTGRCCGTTTTAACACATGCATGCTGGTTACGACATCGGCCACAGCTTGCCTCATCGACTGTGGTGCGTCTTCCCCGATCGCCATGCGGCACTTCAACGTGGATTCCAGCACCATAGCTACGATGTTATCGACATATAAGGAGTGACCGTTGACGAAACAGGAGCGAAGAGTCTTGATCGTCAGCTTCGACGGACTACGGCCCGATATGGTCACACCGGCGTTGATGCCGAATCTGACGGCATTTGCGCAAAGCGGTGTGCACTGCACACACAGCCGTGCGACTTTCCCAACTGAGACGCGGGTCAATCAGGCGGCGCTCGTCACCGGTTGCTACCCCACACGGCACGGTATCGTCGGCAACAAGTTTCTCGAGCCGGTCGCATCGCCCGGCAAGCTTTTTAACACCGGCGATGAGACGCAGCTCGCCGAAGGCGATCGTAAGCTCAACGGGAAACTACTAGACGTCCCCGTGCTGGGCGAGATTTTGGCACAACACAATAAGGACCTCGCCGTAATCAGTGCCGGCACACCCGGCGGGACGCGCATGCTGCATCATAGGGCGGAAACATCGGGTGGCTTTCGTCTTGCCTTGCACCGCCCAGACGCATCAGTGCCTGCAGAACAGGTTGATGCGGTGCTTCATCGCCTTGGTCCGATTCCAAAACATGAGATCCCCAGTCTCGGCTGGTTGACCTATTCGACGAATGCCTATCTCAGCTACATCGAGCCGCAACTCAAACCCAACGTGTGCATCCTGTGGTTCTGCGAGCCCGACAATAGCTATCACTTTCGCGGCATAGGGAGCGAGCCGAACCTGACGGCCATCCGTCATGCAGACGCTGAGTTCGGTCGAATTCTGCAGTGGCGCGAACAATCCGAAGCCGGTGATCGACTACAGCTCATCACCATGTCCGATCATGGTCAGATCACGGTCGTTGGTCAGGCGGTCGACATCGCGGGAGGTCTGAGAGAAGCGGGGTTCACTGTAGGTGAGACCGTGTCCGAAGGTGCTGACGCGGCGCTCGCCTTGGCCAGTGCCGGTGGCATCTACGTGCGCGACTCCGATGCGGAGCTGACCCGTGCGATCGTTTGCTGGCTGCAGGCCCAGTCCTGGTGTGGCCCCCTTTTTACACGCGAGGGCAAACACGGCACGCTGTCGCACGCGCAGGTCGGCATCGAGCACCGTCGCGCCCCCGATATCGGGTTGGTGCTGCGCAACGACGATGCCGTTAATGAACACGGTGTGGCGGGCTCGTGCCAGCACGATTCGACGTTTTATCCTATCGGCGGCGGCCTGCACGGTGGACTACACCGCTTCGAGCTCAACAACTGGCTCGCCATGAGCGGTGATGCCTTCCGCCCCGCCTACGAGTCTTCGTTGCCGACAGGCTTGATCGACRYCSYGCNCGACGGTGCTGACCCCCAACGCGCCCGAGGCCGAGCGCCTGGTCGGCCGGCAAATCGCCGATGTCGCGGGCATGGTCGAGGCCGCCTACGATCTCTTGGACCTGGGCCCGGAGGCGGTGCTGGTCAAGGGCGGGCACCTGGACGGGGAGACCGTGACCGACGTGCTCGCGACCGGGCGGGGGCACGAGACCTTCGCGAGCCCGCGCATCGAGACGCCGCACACCCACGGCACCGTCCTTGACGATCCCCTCGCCATCCCAGAGAACCTTGTCGAAGCCCGTCACACCTCCGTGAAGATGGCACGGAACGCCGCCCGGCTCGTTGTTCGTGGCCAGCTTGTAGTCATGCCCGTCGAGGGTGAACCGCCCATTCGCAATGCGATTGCCGTATCGACCGACGACGCTGCCGAAGTATGGCGTGGACTCGAGGTAGTCCGCGAGTCGGTCATAGCCGAGTACGACGTCCGCAGACTTGCCGCTTCGGTCCGCAGCGGTGAGCGAGACGATGATGCAGCCGTAGTCGGTGACGGACATCGACATGCCGCCTGCGCCTCGAAGCGTGT
>LKGT01001525.1_pt2 | contig 10824 bp, 9 predicted proteins | sample 503861 | NCBI WGS metagenome assembly LKGT01 (sample SAMN04113194, study PRJNA297058) | marine sediment metagenome | biome: marine benthic biome; feature: marine benthic feature; material: marine sediment; isolation source: sediment sample collected at the water-sediment interface from the South... ...
CBTYACBNGWSCSARTTATCGGCKGCGACCTYCKCGGCATCATCMATAGTYGGCGAGTCRGGCTCCTCGRSYTCGYCAACMGSTWGCARRYCTGRCTCCCTGWAAAAGAATTCATGCGTGTAGGTCATGTTYTCTGTWTCCACGRCCTYCCTGTTCTCYAGCCGDGGCCTGTAGAYCAATCGCCTCATTTCYTTTAGRACGGCTTKCTCCATCYCTTSGAGTCCAGSRGGGTGMACCTCGATGATCTYAAAGTTTYTTRCCCGGCCAYGYRWRTTGAYCATGAACTTCGYAACAAYCYTGCCCTGCTCGAATTGSTCWTCGTCWTYCRATKGCWCRCTATCTTCGTCGATRYCGTGATACTTSGGCGGATWGATRTYCTGCAGCAATACCRRYGCTTCAAGHTGATTGTAGCGATTGAGSATGCGCGACTCGTCTTCCGAYAACAGGTCCCAKGTGTCCTGATAARCTCTTATCGCTYTGCCYGATTTGSCGGAAAAAAYATAGAAGTCGGCAAGCGACAGGAAYGTACTTTCYTYTARCTCCCAGGTGGCATCCGGATGCTCTTCGACGATCCGTTTTGCACGCTTNAAATAAGTCTCTCCGGTCGTTRTCKTGCTGYCCCGATGAAAWTYGGGATCGACCRCACCSACGAACAAGTACGCGTTCCCCAGGCCAATYAGGGGCCGAAYAAGATCAAGCGATTTCTTGTCCTGATTTTTTTCGATGATCCTGATAAYKCSMCGGTAMGTCTCGCGTTCTCGRCCGTACAGRCGCACCCTGTGTTGCCATGCAGCCCGTTTGTAAAGYGCGGGAATAATTTCYTCGCTTTTCRYATCGTAWYTGCGCGCATACARYSCATAGACGCGGTCCTGCAAATCGTAGGCGTCCTCGAACTCRCCCATATAGATGWAAATYTCGGCAAGTGATTCCAGRATCCTGACCTGATCAAGATTATGCGGTCCTTCATTGACATGACTGACGTGCCGTGCCCTGTTGAAAGTGTCGAGCGCCTGGTCCGGCCTCCCCGACGCCAATTGGGCACTGCCCAGTCCCCGCAACGGGTTAATCAGGTCCGGGGAGAGCCGGTCTTCGACCYGCTCAATGATGCCGATRGCTGCCTCGTAGTTCTGTTKYGCTGTTTCATAGTCCTTGTTGCGATGCTGCACRATTGCRAGATTGGTCAGGGCYCTCGCYGTGTCGGYGCTCTCGAAACCGTTCCTCCTGATGGAAAGTTCAACGATGCGTTTCGCGACYACGTCGGCTTCRGCGGTCATATTATTAGCCAACAASTTCTTATAGAGTTCGAAGTCTTCGCGCAGCTKTTSSTGAKCYGCTATTGYCGATTCCAGATCCGGGTCCGAGGMAYYGWYTACKWSCCGMGGKTCCGATTCATTTTCCRGTGTGACRGTCGKRTCCCCTTCRTCYKCCGCGGGTGGCACAGYCRCGGCATCATSGGGGRTGGTTTYGAGCGGYGATTGTGRCTGTGCGTGCAGRGTCGYGCYGCCGAASAAGAAAAATCCGGTCGCAAKCAGCARGGGCRAAMAGGGGATTCTGYTAATCAKTRCCTCCATCCARGATTCAGACTGTGGCCGGAACAATTAGTTCTTCGGGCGTTTTGTGGCCTGAGATACTGTGCATCCACTATACAATTCTGACAATCAACAGCATAGCGGATTCAAGGTCAAAGCGGTGATTCGCAGCGTGTCATCTCACTGCAAACCCAGTGTCATCTGCTTTTGTCCCGGACGCCTGAACTGGCTGCAATCCAGCTTTTCCTGATATCTGCCGGCGCCCAGACCGTGTTTTCGGCATGCCGCTTTGAATCGTTGCGAAATCATTTCCGCATATGGGCCGCGGCCTCGCTGCCGTATGCCGAATCTGCTGTCATAATCCCTCCCACCGCTGGCCTGGCGCACCAGGCTCATTACATGCTCAGCGCGGTCCGGCATGTGCGTTTCCAGCCACTCGACGAACATGTTTCTGACTTCGTGAGGCAGCCTGAGAAAAATGTAGGTCGCATGACTGACGCCCCGGCTTGCAGCTTCTGCCACTATGGTTTCGATCTCCCGGTCATTGATCGCCGGAATGATCGGCGCCATTAGCAGGCTTGTCGCTACGCCGACGCTTGTCAAATCCTCTATGAGACAGAATCGAACCTCAGCCGAAGGCACGCGCGGTTCCAATAACCTTTTCAGAGGCCGATCCATCGTCGGCACGCTGATCGCCACAGAGCATAAGTTTTTTGCGGCCAGCACCTCGAGCAAATCGAGGTCGCGACGCATCAGCACCCCCTTGCTGATCAGGGTGACCGGATGTCTGTGCTCGACAAACGCCTCCAGCAAGCGGCGTGTTATACGCAGCTTCTTTTCAGCCGGCTGATACGGGTCTGTGTTGGCGCCTATTGTGATCGGCCTGCACTCGTATTTCGGTTTTCCCCATGCTTCAAGCAATTGCTCTACGGCGTTCGGCTTGTAGTAAATCTTTGATTCAAAATCCAGCCCCGGCGACAGACCGAGGTAGCTGTGGCTGGGCCTGGCATAACAATAAATACAGCCGTGCTCACAGCCCTGGTACGGATTTATCGAACGGTCGAAAGGCACATCAGGCGATGTATTCGTACTGATGATGCGGCCCGCCTGCATGGCACGAAGCTCGGTAGGTGGCGCCTGTGCTTCTCTCGCATGCGCCTCTTCGTCCGATAAATCGACCCGGGTCTTTTCGAAGCGACCGGCAATACGAGAGACCGCACCGCGGCCTTTGTGTGCTTGTGGGAGCATTAGGGTTTCGGGAAATACTGTATAAATGTACAGTAATTCATCAACAGGCGGAGGTCAATCCGTTGGCAGCCAGGAAATCCCACGCGGATTCCTGGCAGGTACAAGCTAGTTCAGGACGCGGTATCCGCGGCCTCGCATGCAGCGCTTGAATACCATCTGCTGGTCGCGGTCGGCATCGAGGCCGGAGCGTGTTGCGCCGTAGAGACCACCGTATGCGGCGCCTTCTCCCACATCTCCGCCGATTGCGCCGGCTACTCCGCCGACGACAGCACCGGTCGCAGTACCTTTGGCGATGCCCTTGCCGATGTCGATTTCTTCAGAATAGGCTTCGCACTCGGCCCAGTCCTGGGCGAATATCTCTTCGTTGACACCCTGTTTGTCAATTATTGGTTTGGGATTGGCCGCACAGCCCGCCAGGATTATCCCCGCCGCTGTAATGACTAGTCTCTTACTTGAGTTCATCTGGCCTTCCCTATGCTTGGATATGTTGCCCAATTATGCCGAAGCGAACTGAATCGCGCCTGAATCGGCTAGTATTACTAACGCACTCGATATCAGTTCGTTGACAGACAGATTCTGATCATATGGCATCTTCAACACATGGTTCCACGGCAAGAGCGATACTTTACGCCTTTCTTGCCAATGCCGGCATTGCGCTCGCCAAGACCTGGGCTGCCTGGCTGACCGGTTCGGGCASYATGCTCGCAGAGGCGATWCAYTCTTATGCTGACGCCGGYAAYCAGGTGCTGCTATTTMTCGGGCTGCGYCAATCGACCAGRCCWCCGGAYAGTGAGCAYCCGCTGGGCTACGGAAAGCTGASCTACTTCTGGAGTTTTATCGTKGCCSTGCTTTTGTTCAGCATGGGYGGGCTGTTCTCTATTTACGAGGGTATTCACAAGCTSCAGCAKCCKGAGGYCTTGTCYCRGGTCTGGGTTGCTCWAYKGGTACTYGTATTTGCCATGGTGYTGGAAGSGTTTTCCCTGTTTGGTTGCCTYAGAGAGATTCGMAACGTGCGTGSCRGCCGGTCTTTCAGAGATTGGCTCAAACATACTCGCARCTCCGAGCTCRTCGTGGTGYTGGGCGAAGACATTGCCGCGCTKCTRGGCCTGRTTCTCGCWTTCGCYTTTRTTTCCATGGCYTCGCTGACCAAYAATMCGAYTTACGAYGCAYTCGGCTCRATCAGTATCGGGGTCGTGCTGATMATCGTCTCGATATTCGTGGCCACGAGGGTCCGCTCGCTKCTTGTCGGCCGTTCGGCAGATCCGCTGATTCAGGAGGCGATCGAGAATATCATCGGTCAGGAGCCCGACATCGAGAAAGTATTCAATACGATCACCATGCAGTTCGGGCCYGAYACGATGCTGGCGGCAAAAATAAAAATGCGGTCAGGCCTGGATATCGATGCAGCMGTYGACAGCATCAACGCGCTCGAGCGCCGSCTGAAAGACGAAATTCCGAAYCTGCAATGGTGCTTTATCGAACCTGAYGTTGTYGAYTGATRGYGMAGCAASGRGGGCGGACTCTACTTTTTTTGTCTNCCCAAAAAAATAGAGTCTGCYCCCSTTGCTTCTGTCGCTACGAAGACTGAATYAGGTGRACGTCCTGTTGCGGGTACGGGAACGAAATRCCTTCTTTGTCRAATCGTTTCTTGATGGCTTCCGTRAGAGCGAAWTTGACYGCCSAATAATCTRCTGAYTTGACCCAGGGACGCACGACRAAGTTGACGCTGCTGTCYGCGAGTTCCGAYACRGCGATRAGGCAGGASGGATCTTTRAGAATACGATCATCCGCATCGACCAGTGCCTGAAKTGTATCGCGYGCTTTGTCGATGTCRTCGYCRTAGCCGATKCCGAYGACAAGGTCKACGCGYCGCGTGTCGTTGGCWGARTAATTGGTAATGATGCTGCCCATGATTTGTGCGTTCGGGACGATAATCTGYTTGTTATCGCCCGTCTTCAAAACYGTGGTGAGGATKCCTACCTGAASMACCGAMCCAGCTATGCCGGCAGCTTCGACAWARTCGCCAACCCGATAGGGRCGRAACATSACRATCAGGACGCCGGCCGCGAARTTTGCCARYGATCCCTGCATCGCCAGGCCGAYGGCCAGGCCKGCWGCRCCCATGATCGCGATCAGGGARGTTGTCTGAAYGCCGAYCTGGTTGATYGCTGCAATGAYRACAAAMATCATCARGGYCCAGTAGACGAGATTGCTGACAAAGCYCTSAAGAATCTTRTCAACYTCCTGCGATKCCATRASYTWGCGWATTYCSTTCKTCRCRAAKCGRRCAACSAKGCGWCCKATAAAGAAGATYGCGATYGCGGCAATGAKCYTKATRCCGAARTCGAKRCCWACCATCTGGAAYTCCTCGTACAGTYCAGCCCAATCGAYCCCGAAGTCGGGYACTKTTAATTCGTTCATRTATCTKCTCCMWAYAAAGYGTTYTTGTTTATTGTTGCTTCGSGGSCRCCAACGGCCGCTTGGTTYTTCTTAGTGCGAGCCAGTTRCCRACYAYCGTCARCGATATGCCRRYGACCGCCAGMAYGGACCAYTGGTAGTCTTCRASAAAWGTYGAAATTGCCARWGCTACGACCGGAAATAATACAGAAGAATACGCGGCGCGGGCAGACCCGATCTTACGGATCAGTAGCAGATAACAGCCGAAGGCGATTGCCGAGCCGAAAATCGCCAGAAACAGCAGCGACCAGACATAGCCGGGTTCAAAGGAAAAATTGAATTCCCGCCCCAGGATCGCGGCTGCCAGGAACGATAGCAGAGCGCCCCAGGCCATGCCGTGGGCATTCACGGCGACCACCGGAAGGTTGCGTCCCGTATTCACCACTGCCGCCATATTCCCAAGCGACGCGATTACGACACCAATGACAACCAGGAGCAGGCCAAAAACCGTGCGGTCCTGCAAACTCAGCGCCGAAACTTCAGGCCAGAAGATCGATCCGATGCCAAGCATGCCGAGAAACGAGGCGACCAACAACCGTCCTTCCAATGGTGTGCGAAAGAATACGCGCTCGAAGAACGCATTGCATACGACAATCAAAGTGAAAGTAACTGCAACAAGCCCGGAAGTGATGTAAGTGGTGCCGTAATAGACAAAAAAGTAGTTAATCGAGAAGAGTAGAAAGCCCTGCACGATGACCATTGGGTAGTAACGCAGGGGCAAGCGAATGTTCTTGCCCGCAACGATCGCATATAGAAATAGCGTGACCGCCGCAATAGCAAATCGATAGGCAACCGATACTTCCTCGGCAACGACACCGAACTGATACGAAATGGCAGACCAGGTCGATCCCCAGATAAGCACAACGGTGGCGTACAGGAGTGCAACCTGCATGCTTGGTTTCCTGAAGGACAAAGGCGTGCAGCGTATCTGACTGCGAAGGACTATGCACTACGCGGCGCGTACGAGCGGGATATTGGTGTCTGAGACTGTCGCCGGCAGGGCAGATGAAAGCTCCTGCAACATCTGCACTCCCGCCATCCATGGCGGTCGGCTTCCGGCGCCAAGCCTACATGGATGTATTCACGGCGTGTTTCACCAACACACATCCGCCTCGTACTTTCTCCAAATTCTCCGGAACCCGGGACTATTGCCCTGGGATGCCCTCAAAGCCAGGCTGGAAGCGAAAGATGTAGTACGGGCCGTTTGCCTTGATGTGATCCCTGGTCTGCAAAACCTGATCAGGAATGGCGCTGTCAGCAAGGTACAACCAGCCATCCGGCCCGAAAGACAATGCATCGGCCCAGCGGATCCTGTCGGATCTCACGAGTGTTTGTGGTTGCTTGTCCGGCCCGACGACAAACACGGAGCTGTGCTCAACGTCGGTTATATAGACATTGCCGGCAACGTCGGTACTCAGGCCGTCGCTCAGTGGTTTGTCGCTGAATCGTTCGACTCGACTTTCGAGTTGCTCCGGCAGCAGCCGGGTGTTGGTCAGGTCCTTGAGCCGGATCCGGTAGAGCCCGCTTTGATTGATTGCAGCAAAGTAAAGCCATTCGCCTTCGGAATCGAATGCGATGCCGTCTACACCGCCCTTGAGTGAGACCAGACCGCCGATAAACGTACCTGTCCCCATGACCGCGCCCGTAGCGYRSCATAAAGTTGATTTCTTCGGCATGTACGTGCTCGGCGGCGACGAGCAAATCGCCTTCGTTCTCGCGATCCTCGTCATCCATCACGATGACCATGCGGCCGTGCCGCAGGTCGTCGATGATCTCGTTTATCGGGCTAATTGCCATCACACACTCATCAAACGCCTCACGCGAGGTCCATTATGGCCCATTTGGTCGCAGAATTCCGCCTATGCTCGCGCCCGCGAACCAGCCGGGTCCGGCAACGCCTGATCCGCCCGCAGACACCGTGAGCGCCCGCAGCACAGCTCGATCCGGCATAGAATGTGCAAGCAAATTGGACTATACATCTTAGCGTCCTGGCGACCACCTCGAGCAACGTGCCGGCGTCGCCGCGGGTGCGCGGGTATTTCTCAACTCCATACAGGGATCGACCTGCAGTGAAAGATCAGAGGGCCGAAAAACTTGCACGCACAGTAGTCCTGATGAACGGCGCGGCCAAAAAGCCCAAATCAACGCCCTTGACCGGACTGTCGGTAGTGCCTGTGCAGCAGGTGCTCGCGCCTGGGACCTGCCTCGACCACTACGTCATCGACAAGGAAGCGGGTGTGGGCGGCGTGGGCGTGGTGTACAAGGCGCACGTCACGCTGCTCGATCGCAAGGTGGCCATCAAGGTACTACCGCCGAATCTGTGCCAAAACGCCGAATTTGTACGACGTTTCGCCAAGGAGGCCCAGGTACAGGCGCGCATCGACAGCCCCTACATTGTCACCCTGCATGCGCTCATGGAAAAAAACGTCGGGCTCGTGCTGGTAATGGACTACCTGGAGGGTGAAACGCTCGAGCAACGGTTGCGGCGCCAAGGGACCCTTTCCGTAACTGAGGCAATCGACCTGTTCGCACAGGCGTCCGTGGGGGTGGAACACATACATCGGACGGGCATCGTCCATCAAGACCTGAAACCTGCGAACATGTTCATCACCGTACACGGTCGCCTCAAGCTTCTGGATTTCGGCGTTGCCAAGTTGATGCATGACCAGGGTCTCGCACAAGGTGGGGCCATGATGGGTACATTGCTATACATGTCACCAGAACAGATCAAAGGCCGTGCAGTGGATTATCGGTCTGACGTGTACACGCTGGGCATCTCGCTGTTTGAGGCCGTCGCCGGTCGGCTCCCTTTCGAGAGAAAGACGAACTACGGCCTGATGCACGCACACGTGCAGGAAAACCCGCCGCCGCCGAGCAAGTATCAGACCGATATTCCGAGGGAGCTGGAAAAAGTCATTCTTAAGGCGATCGCCAAAGAGCCGGACAGACGGTTTCAGACTATTGTCGAGTTTCGCAAAGCACTGCTTCGCCACCGCAAGGTGAAAGCACGGCAATTCCAGCCAGCACGAGCAGCGCTGCCGGCACCCCATGGGCGGTCAATATCAGACATCAGACGCAGAATCTTAGGCGGCTTTGGATTTGTGCTCGCGGGTATCGTGGCGCTTGGCGGTTTTCTTAGCTTTTACTGGTACCAATCTAACCACGCAACAGAGACAACAGCGGTCCAAAGCGCATCGCAAGAGCAGACCCTCCACGACAAGTATGCGCCTCTTAGAAAAGCGTGGGGCAACCAGGAACGGTAACAGTCACATAGCATGAACACCGGGTCTGGTCTCTGCCGTCATCGCCAAGCGGTCGCCCTATTCGTGCTCACGGCCTTCGCGCTGCTGGCACATGGCCGATTTGCTGAAGCCTCGTTGCAATGCAAGCTTTACCAGTGGAGAAGCGAGAAGGCACACTACGAGACAACGTACCATTACTCCGCCGAACAGACAAAAGCCGCCCGTGAGACGTACGCGCCGCTGCCCAAAAAGGGGATCTTCGCAATCGCCCGGCTCTATGAGATAGCGCCGGAGGCGGCCACAACCAAGCCTTGCAAGAATCTCGCTGTCACAAAACGGTTGTTCCTGCAGCGCAAGAACGACCCAGACTTCGTGTTCCGGGAGATCATCAAGTTCTATGCCGACAACGGCACGCTTGTTGCCACCAATATCCAGGATCTTAGCGAGCAGTTGCCACGGACAGGCTACTACCTCGCCGCCGACCTGTTACCGATCCCTGAAGATGCCCCGCCGGGGCGCTACAAGATGGTGAGCGAGCTCGTGCTCACCAAGAAAGGCCGGAGGCAGGCGTTCTTGCTCGCCTCGGCTCAGATCGAGTACGAAATCTTGCCGCTCGACTAGCAGGGTGATTCGTGAGTCGCTAGTCGTCTTGGACGGTTGATTCACGGATCACGCATAAAACCGTGCTTTGCCAGAAACTCCGCCGTGATCTTGGAACCTTCCGGTCTGTCCTTATCACCTTGGAGCAGACGCTCCAGGTAGCGGGCGATGATGTCTACCTCCAGGTTGACGCGCCGGCCCACCTGAAACCCGCCCAAAGTCGTTTGCTCGAGCGTATGCGGCACGATATTAACCTCGAACTCCGAGCCGCGAACCGCATTGACCGTGAGACTGACCCCATCGACGCAGACCGACCCCTTCTCGGCAATATACCTCGTGGTGTTCTGCGGTGCGCGAATGCGAAAAGCGACAGAACGACCTGCCCCGCGCCGGTCCACGACCACACCGAGGCCGTCGACATGACCCGTGACCAGGTGCCCGCCCAGTGGCGTCGCGAGCGTTAACGCCTTCTCCAGATTGACCTTATCGCCCGGCCGGAGCGTGGAGAATGCGGTGCGGATAAGGGTTTCTGCCGACACATCAGTGCTGAAGCACTCGCCACTCAAATCGCGCACGGTAAGACACACACCGTTCACGCACACGCTATCACCACGCCTGATGCCGTCAAGCTCGAGCGTTCCAGCACCTAACCGCAGCCGGCGATCATCCGCATGTGTCTCAAGCGACGTGACCGTGCCTACTGCCTGAATAATGCCCGTAAACATTTCAATTACTCGTGAGGGGTGATGAGTCAGGAGTGGGCAATTCCAAGACTTTCTCCATCAAACCAAACGCCTCACGCCTCACGCCTCACTTTCGCAATAAACCGCCAGTCGCGACCGACGGCGCGCACGTCTTTGATCTCAAGCTCAATGCGATCTTGCAAGCGTTCCAGGCCCGGTAGCCTGAACATCCCGCGCGCCTCATCGCCCATCAAGGTCGGCGCGAGGTAAATCAAAAGCTCATCAACCAATCCCGCCTGTAGCAGGCTCCCGCACAGCGTCGCACCACTCTCCAACAGGACTTCGTTGACCTCCCGCACGCCCAGATGTCTCATCAGTTCGTGTAGGTCGACGGAGCCGTTTTCGCCAGGCAGGCACACGACCTCCGCCCCGGCCTGTTGCAAGCGCTGCGCACGCTCGCCGTCGTTACTGGCGGTGATGATCACGACGGCACCATCTTGCACCAACAGCTTCGCCGTCGGAGGCGTTCTGAGATGCGTATCCACCACCACGCGCAATGGCTGACGGCCGACCTGGAGGTCACGGACTGTAAGCGCCGGGTCGTCGGCCAGCACGGTCCCGATTCCGCTCAGGATCGCCGAGCTGCGCGCACGCCATCGCTGCACGTCGGCGCGCGCGGCCTCGCCGCTAATCCACTGGCTCTCGCCGCTGCACATCGCCGTGCGCCCGTCCAGGCTGGCTGCGAGCTTCGCGCGCACGAACGGGCGGCGACGGCGCATGCGACTCACGAACCCTGGGTTCAGGGCCTCGGCCTGCTCACGCAACAGCCCGACTTCGACCCTCAGGCCGGCGCTTTTCAGTGCGGCCAGACCTCCGCCATTAACCTCGGGGTTCGGATCTTCCATTGCGACGACCACGCATCCCACCTGTGCCTGAACCAGGAGATTCGTGCACGGGGACGTGCGCCCCTGATGACAACATGGCTCGAGCGTGACAAAAACGCTGGCCGCGTGCGCCCGCTCCCCGGCTTCCCGCAATGCGTGCACCTCGGCATGGGGCTCTCCG
>LKGT01004272.1_pt1 | contig 10819 bp, 10 predicted proteins | sample 503861 | NCBI WGS metagenome assembly LKGT01 (sample SAMN04113194, study PRJNA297058) | marine sediment metagenome | biome: marine benthic biome; feature: marine benthic feature; material: marine sediment; isolation source: sediment sample collected at the water-sediment interface from the South......
GTTTCCTATAACTAATGTCCGAAATTAAAGAAGTTTTGGTTCCCGATATTGGCGACTTTGAAGCCGTTGAGGTGATTGAAGTTCCAGTGAATGATGGCGACAGAATCCAACTTGAAGACACACTGATTACGCTGGAGAGTGACAAGGCAACGATTGATATCCCTTCTCCGTATAGTGGTACGGTTAAAAATGTATCCACCAAAATAGGTGATAAAGTCTCACAGGGTGATTTAATTTTGACCCTGGAAATGGACAGTGAAACATCTGGGACAGAAAACTCTGTAAGCGACACTGATAAAATAGAAGAAACCATCACTGAAATAAACCACAAACCACAAGCTGACACTTCGACTATTGAAAGAGGTGAACACCATTGTGAAGTTCTTGTGCTCGGTGGTGGACCCGGAGGTTATACTGCAGCGTTTCGTGCTGCTGATCTAGGCAAACAAACCATACTCATTGAACGTTATGAAACGCTGGGCGGTGTCTGTCTCAACGTGGGCTGTATCCCTTCCAAGGCACTGTTACACATTGCCAAGGTCATWTCMGAARTTRRTGAGTTAAAAGAACAAGGKMTYGATCTKGGRACATCGAACGTCAATATAAAATCTGTCSGASAATWTGCGGTYAATATYGTTAATAAAYTSACYACKGGCCTGAAGGCRATGGCCAAACAACGYAARGTWGAAGTRGTRCATGGCACRGGTAARTTTAYCTCTGCRAAYATGATTGAARTVGAWRGYGCRGRKGGTAAAACAASSRTYTCYTTTGAACATGCCATCATCGCCGCAGGCTCTCAACCCACBAVCATTCCTTCTTTCCCGGACGATCCACGAATCATGGATTCCACAGGCGCCTTGTTGCTTGATGAMATHCCYGAAAGATTACTGGTCATAGGCGGTGGTGTGATTGGTCTGGAGATGGCCACAGTCTACGAAGCCCTCGGTTCGAAAATTACTGTTGTAGAAATGCTGGATGCATTAATTTCTGAGTGTGACAAGGATATTATTCGACCCTTGCAAAAACGCATTACAAAACGCTATGAARATATWTACCTSAGTACMGCMGTCACARARATCAAGRCARCAAARAAKCAYCTKRARGTTTCTTWYGAYGGTAARAARGCRCCRAARTCTGAWCRRTTYGATGCRATATTATTATCYGTTGGCAGACRGCCCAAYGGWTTAAARATMGGTGCAGAAAATGCYGGRGTRAATGTMARCGAACAGGGCTTTATYCCWGTSGATGATCAACAAAGRACMAATRTTCARAATATTTTTGCCATTGGTGACATYGTCGGACAACCYATGCTGGCRCAYAARGCCACMCATGAAGGMAARRTTGCSGCWGARGTTATYTCMGGSTTAAAGSKTGGTTTTGATAATCGTGTSATCCCMTCRGTTGCCTATACGGATCCKGAAGTTGCCTGGGTCGGCGTGACTGAGTCAGAAGCCAAAGAAAAAGGCATGGATTATGGTAAAGGGGTATTCCCCTGGGCTGCCAGTGGCAGATCCCTATCCCTGGGCAGGGATGAAGGTATCACCAAGGTTTTATTTGATAATGTATCAAATCGAATCATCGGCGCTGCGATCGTCGGACCCAATGCCGGTGATCTCATTGCAGAATGTGCTCTGGCTATTGAAATGGGTGCAGATGCTGAAGATATCGGACTCACCATACACCCGCACCCGACACTCTCGGAAACCATAGGATTCGCTGCTGAAATTTTTGAAGGGACGATTACAGACTTATATATCCCTAAACGCAACAAATAGTGGACAAAAGATTTATTGTTATCGTTCTTCCAACAATATCAATTCAGAGGTTAATATCTGCATACGTTCCACTGCATTTCTAAGAAGTTCTCTGTGGAAATGCAATAAGGCCGTTGGATGTTCTTTTTCAAGTTTTGCCAATGCCTCTTTTGGAATCAGGTAAACCTCAACATCTGTCTCTGCACGTATGCCGCCGGTGATACGTTGTTCATCTTGCATTAATGCACGCCAACCTAACATAGCACCAGGACTGACAGTCGCGATACGGACATCTTTGTTCTTCGCCTGTTTAAATACATTTAACTCACCTTTACGAACAAGCACAAAACTATCAACCGCTTCGCCCTTGGCAAACAGATAATCACCTGCTTTTAACTTTTTCTCTTGCAGAAGCATTTTAAATTCTTCTACTTCGTCTTTTTGTAATTTCTGGAATGATTCAAAATCGAGCAGCGTTAATGCAGCTTGATCATCTGTATAGCCTTCATGATGTTCATGTAATAACATTTCCTCTGCAGCTTCCATGGCTAGATCATGATCCTCATAGATATTTTCTTCGCCTACTTCTGCGATGACACCCATATCCTGCAACATTTCGCGAATAGAAAGTGCAGAGGCCTCTTCAAACTTAAGCATACCGCTAAAAAACACGCGCCGATTCTTGCTATGTAATCTTTCTATAATGGACAACAATATCTTTACACCACTGAGATCAATGTCTTTCACGCGAGAGAAATCAAATATAAATTTATCTGCTGATTCGATATCTGCCTCAACTTCACTGATCAACGCATCTGTCGTGCCAAAGAATAATGACCCTTTTAACTCGTAGCTAAGTGTCCGGTGACCAAATTTTTTCAGGATAGCCGTTTCTTTCGCAGAAGAACGTACACGTCTTGAAAATATTTCATTGCCTCTTTCCCGGCGATGAACCACCGGCTGTTTGATCTGTTGCGTAATAAATAAAATAGCAGCGATTGCGCAACCAAGACCCACAGCCACCATTAAATCCACCATTACAGTCACTGCCGTTACGATGATCATGATAAAGAATTCACTGCGAACGTTRCGACGTTTGATTAATCGCAGGGAATAATAATCCACCATGGTGACTGCWGTGTAGAACAGGATGCCCGACAARGCAGCCAATGGGATCCAGCCWGCYKGGGCACCGAAGACCATSACCACAARAAAGATAACCGTTGAATGCAACATACCRGATCGGGAGGTRCGTCCRCCTGCTCGTACATTCACCAGGGTACGTACCGTGGCACCGGCACCGGCCAGACCACCGCCCAAACCACTCARRATATTACCGATCCCCTGACCAATCAGTTCTTTACGAGAATCGTGMCGTGTATGWGTARCGGAATCCGCAATCAAMGAGGTYARTAATGAATCAATGGAGCCCAACACGGCCAATGCCARACCTGCAGTAAAGGCCATTTTGAAATCGGAGAAGCCAAGATTTTCCAGTGCACCGAATTGAAACACAGGCATCAGACGTTGCATTTGTTCCCAGYTGGCAAATGGATTCGGCACTGTTCCTATCAGTAGTGGATTACCTGTGCTGGTAAATGGCGCAAGGCCTGACGCGGCCAAAGCAATATAAATCGTTATACCAGCAACAAGACCCACGAGTGCGCCAGGGACAGCCTTGGAAATCTTGCGACTCACCAGAATGGCAACAACGGTACCAATAGCAACCAGCATTGGCACCCATCCCACAGAGACATCAAATTCAGACCAGGAGCCCCTGATACCCAGAGCAGGTTTGATCTGACCGATAAAAATGATAATCGCGATACCATTCATAAAGCCAGCGACCACAGGATAGGGCATATATTTAACGACTTTTCCGCCGCCACTTAGACCGATCAAAATCTGAACCGCACCACCAATAACAATACCTAAGGCCATCAAGATGGCGATGACGGGTAAATTTGCACCATGAACCGTGACAATCTGGGCAATGAAAGCCGTAGAGACGACCGTCATCGGACCCGTTGGACCGGTTATTTGTGCAGGTGTGCCACCAAACTTTGCTGCGGCAAAACCAGTATAGATTGATCCCAATAAACCGACCAGGGCACCGGTGGATGCGTATTCCGCACCAAGCGGTGCAAAGGCTGCGACACCAAATGCAAGTGCCAGAGGTAAAGCAACTATCGCAGCCGTCAGGCCACCCCAAATATCGCCCATCAATTCGGATTGTTTTGTTTCAGTCATGGAATTTTAGAAATCAGAACTCATTATTGTTGTTGTATACCTACAACTACCTGGAAATGTAGGTTTAGGAGGTATTAATACCATGAAATTAGGCATCCCACTAAATTTTTTTGATAAGCATAACGGCGAGATGATTTCATATACGATATTATTCATGCCATGCACCTGGCCTTCAATAAATTTGAATCCCCTGAAGAATCTAATACAGACAAGCGAACCATTCTTATCCTGCACGGATTATTTGGATCCAAACGAAACTGGCAATCAATTGCACGACAACTCAGCGAACACTTCCGGGTATTTACCCTGGATTTACGTAACCATGGAGAATCAGAACACACAGATACCATGCGCTATGAGGACATGGCCGATGATGTTTTCCAKTTCATCACTGACCATRCCMTTGAAGAAGTTTCAGTTGTCGGACACAGTATGGGGGGCAAGGTRGCGATGCACATGGCACTGGAGMATCCRGAKAGAATCRAAAGACTCGTCATTATTGATATTGCRCCAGTTCAGTACCAGCATGGTTTTGATGATCTGATCAATTCACTCAAGGCATTACCATTGGAGAAGTTATCTAATAGACAGGAAGCTGATGAATATTTGAAATCAAGCGTTCAGCCAGAATCTTTGCGCCAATTCCTGTTACAAAATCTGTGCAAGCTGGAAACCGGTTTTTCCTGGCGTATGAATTTACAAGCAATACATTCTTGCATCGATAATCTCATGGACTTTCCTATTAATCATGGGAATCCTCGCTATAACAAACCAGTTCTTTTCCTTAAAGGTGAAAACTCAGACTACATAAAACATCAACATGAGGGACAAATATTCAGCATATTTCCTAAAGCGTTATTCATCACGGTTGCAGGTGCAGGTCACTGGTTACACGCAGAAAATCCGGGGTTTGTTGTGAGCGAAATCAGGAAATTCATTCATTAAATTCCCTTCACGCAGTATTGCTAAGCGGTTACAATGGCGCCCTTTTGTTTGCCCTGTCAGGCGTTTTTCCTGACAAGTCAATGTTGCTGGGGTTTGATTAATGACTGAAAACACATCATCCAAAATTGTTCTTGCCTATTCCGGAGGTCTGGACACTTCCGTGATCCTGAAATGGTTACAGGAACAATATCAATGTGAGGTCGTTACTTTCACAGCAGATATCGGGCAAGGTGATGAAGTCGAGCTGGCCCGCGCAAAAGCGGAAGCCCTGGGCACCCAGGAGATTTATATTGAAAATCTGACGGAGGAATTTGTCAGTGATTTTGTCTATCCCATGTTCCGGGCCAATACAATCTATGAGGGCGAATACCTCTTAGGCACATCCATCGCACGGCCTCTGATCGCAAAACGTCTGGTAGAGATAGCGAAAGAAACCGGGGCAGATACCATCTCGCATGGCGCAACAGGAAAAGGTAATGATCAGGTTCGATTTGAACTGGGCGCCTATGCATTGAATCCTGACATCAAGGTAATTGCACCCTGGCGTGAGTGGGATCTGAATTCACGGGAAAAACTGCTGGTCTATGCCAAGCAACATAACATCAGCGTTGAAAAGAAACCCGGGGGTGGCTCGCCCTATTCTATGGATGCGAATTTGCTACACATCTCTTATGAGGGTGGCATCCTGGAAAATCCCTGGAGTGAACCTGAAGAAACCATGTGGCGCTGGAGCGTTTCGCCTGAACAAGCACCAGATAAGACTGAAATAATAGAACTGGAATATAGCAAAGGTGATATTACCGCCATCAATGGTAAATCCATGTCACCGGCCACAGTGCTGGCAGCCTTAAACAAGATTGGCGGCGCACATGGTATTGGACGTGCCGATATTGTTGAAAACCGTTATGTCGGTATGAAATCCCGYGGTTGTTATGAAACSCCGGGYGGYACCATYATGYTAAAAGCACATCGGGCAATTGAATCAATCACACTGGATCGTGAAGTCGCACATCTYAAAGATGAMCTCATGCCACGCTAYGCYAGTTTGATMTATAACGGCTACTGGTGGAGTCCTGAACGTGAARYAATGCAAACACTGATTGATCAAACACAACTTCGGGTCAAYGGCACSGTGCGTCTTAAATTATACAAGGGCAAYGTCATGGTYGCTGGCCGAAAATCAGAGTCAGAYAGCCTRTTTGACGAAAACATYGCCACCTTTGAAGATGATGCGGGTGCCTACGAYCAGCGTGATGCTGAAGGATTCATTAAACTGAATGCCTTACGTTTACGCATCCTCAACAGGAAAAAATAACAAGGTTCTGCTTAGTCCAACAGACGCTCTGCCTGTTCACGACTGACAGCATGGTAGGGTGTACTGCGACTACGTGAATGCGCATGCATACGGAATTCAACAAAGTCATCCCGGTTATCAAAATGCATAAACGGATTGCCCTTGATCTGCTCTTCCATAGTTGCAGTCGGTGGTACGGCATAGTTATGTCCCGGGTGAATCACTGTTGAACCAGATAAATTTTCTTTCAGATACCTCAATGTATTAAACATGACTTCCGGATCACCGCCATTAAGATCGCACCGCCCGCAACCAAAAACAAACATGGTGTCCCCGGTAATCAATTGATCATCAATTCGATAACAGATAGAACCTGGTGTATGACCCGGGGTATGTAAAATTTCAATTACTGTTTCACCCAACTGAATGGTGTCTCCACCATAATGCAAAGTGGGTTTCGCTAAATCAGCACCCCAAAATTCTGATTCAGCATGGGATAAATGTAATTCAGCATCATATTTATCAAGCACTTTCTCCACACCATTAATATGATCATGGTGACTGTGAGTTAATAAAATATCTGTGATTGTCACGCCCTGCTTTTCGGCTAAATCAAATAACTTTGGAACATCCCATGCAGGGTCAACAATAGCGGCACGTTTTGATGTGGTGTCTTCGATAAGATAAATAAAATTATTCATCGGCCCGAGTTCGAGCGAATAAACTTTAAATTTTGATTGTGCGTTCAAGGTGGAGGTTTGTGACTACATAATATCAAGTTTTCGTATTAACGGACTCATCGTTGTTGCCTGTACAAACAGGGTAAATAACACAACCCCATAGGCGATTGACTGTATTGTATACCAATAATCCAGTGTCAGTGGTAGTGACAAAGCCAGTGCCAGGGTTACCGTTCCTCTTACGCCTCCCCAGGCCAACACCAACTGCTGTTTCAATGGCACAGCATCAACACCTGGTACTATATTTAAGATCGGGAATGTACCAAATACCATCACAATCCTTGCGATCACAACGGCAATGATGCCAATCACTATTGCCAGCCATTGTTCAGTAAACATAGACAAGGTGATCGTGATGCCGGCCAGAAGAAAGATTGTTGATTCAGCAATATGCCCCAATAAACCCCAAAATTTATTGGCAAAGTCATCATCCATTTGTGACATAGATTGTCTATGACATCTTCCGATCATCAGACCTGCTGCAAGAACAGCCATTACTCCTGACAAATGGAGCAAATCTTCCGCAATCAAAAAAGACGCATAAGTGCATATGATGCTTAGCAATGGAAATGAATAGGGTCCAACTAGCATTTTCATCATCAAACATGTTACCAACCCAACGATAACACCGACGGCCAGACCACCAAAGAATACCGTTGCGAAACGTAGTAAAACTTCATCCACAGATCCTGCCGACTGTATCCCAGTCGCGATTGCGATTAACAGACTAAACATCACTATTGCGGTTGCATCATTAAAGAGGCTTTCTCCTTCCAGTAACATGCTTAATCTTTCAGGTGCATTGGCATTCCTTAATAAAGCCAGCACGGCAGCCGGATCGGTAGCTGATAATAAGGCACCGGTAATAAAGGCGGCTATCCATGGAAAACCAACAGGATGATCAATTCCATAAAAGACACATGCCGCTATAACAGCAGCTGAAACCAGCATTAATGGCAATGCTAATAGTCCTATAGGAACAATATTTTTCCACAGAATTTTGATATCAATTTCGAGAGCAGCCTGAAAGATGAGAATGGGTAAGATAAAATAAAAGATAATCGTGCCAAAATTATCCCATCGTATACCGGTATCTATACTTAGAGTTTTAACAACGACCTCTGAACCTATGAAGCCAATGATGACCAATATAATACTGAAGGGCAGGTGAATTTTCTTTGCTAAGGGCTCAACAAGCGCCGCCACAAGTAATAACGCCATTAAAAATAGTGCGGTATAAGAAGTTAGCATGTGTGTTTGTCCCGAATAAAAAAAGACCGACCCAATTTCAAATAATAATTGAAAGTCAGGACGGTCATTTTATAATTCACTACAGGCTGCTAAATATTTATCGCTTCCATATTAAGCCCTGAATTTCTTTGCCAGCCAATAATCAACACTGATAAATTTACCCCCACCCGTAACGAACAGTGCCAGTAAAATAATAAAATAGGTCGCTGCCCATTCAATGCCGCTATTGGAAATAATAAAATTGCCATGTTCCGTTAGCCAGTCGTAATTCCCATGTTCTCGAAGAATATCTTTTGCGCGACTGAGTCTTTCAATGGCCTCACCTGCATTGGCAGAGGCATACGGACTAGATAGATCATGTACAGCCTGCCAACCATTCTGCCAGTGGACAGTCACTGCTGCGACAATCATTGTGGCCATCAAAGGTATAGAAATCCAGCGTGTTGCCAGTCCCAGGGCCAACAGGATGGCGCCAAAATATTCAGTGCCCCATGCAAGGAATGCCATCAAATCCGGTACTGGCATACCCAATGAATCACCAAACCATTGTGATGTATATTTCAATCCTTCTATAGGATTGAATGTGCCATTCTCAGCAAATGGATTCCATTTGTTATTACTTGCAACCCAGAATACAGGAACAATATAAATTCTAAGCAACAATGGCCCGATAAAATCAACGGATGTGCGCACCTTGTCAAAGAGTTCCTGCGCCTTGTTAACAATGCATATGATTGTAGACATACTGCTCTCCTCTTTATGTACCTACATCTATTTATCTGTATATAATTTTATATAATGTGTGCCTTCCACAGCTAAACGTGGGATACCTGGGCGTGGATAATAATAATGTTTGTGTCTGATCTGACATCATCATCTTGACTCCCCTTCAGGACAGATATCATTTATTACTGTTGATGTGATTTGTTACTGATTCAGGCTTTGACACCCAATAAAATATCCTTGTCGTGCATATCGCGCATAATTTCATGGCCGCCATTGATGACGACCTGCGGATCATGATGCTTGAGTTCCTCAGCAATCCTCTCCAATAGCTGTAGACCCGTTTTGTCATCATTAGCTTGTATACATTCAATTAGACGTGCGGAAACCGTGTTTAACTCAAGAAACCCGACTTCATCATCCTTGCGCCGGTATACCAGTAAATACGTCGGTCCCTCMGGGGGAGTGTCCGGCAAATAATCAGGACTGATCTTATGAACCGGATACTGACAGGTTTGTGTCATGATAAGGGGGTTCAATACCGGAACACCGGCTAACAAATCACCCTCAACATCGATCCCGTCCATCTCTATTTCCCTTGTATCGAGTGAAATGGCTATTTCCGCCCATTCATAAGCGGCCAATTCCAGCATAAAGTCTGGATCTTCCGGATGCCCGTGTCGCTCATCCTCAAGATACTGTATAAATTCCAGCGGCATTCTTGGGAATAAGGGCGTATGCGCCTGATGATTGCAAACATAATCACGCAACATTTCATGCCACCTGTCATCCGGGGTGATTTTGCGCAGGACAGGAAAACTATTGGCAATGAAACCTTCTATATTGTTATAGATAAGTTCCCGATAAACGCCTATGCGCCTATCTTCAACACCCTCCGGGGCAGGGTTATTTTCCGGATCGCGCATATGCTGAGTGAACACAGTCTGAATTTCTCTGAAACCTTCAGAATTGCTGCTGTTTGATAGCCTTGTCATTGGTCTCGTATTTTGTTTGGTAGTGTCTGATTGTTTCCACTTCCTTGAGTAAGGTCTCTAATGGCGGAATATTAAAATCTCTTTCCAGCAAAGTTGGGAATACACCAAAATGATCATAGGCCACATCAAGCAATTGCCAGACAGGGTCAATGACATCCGCGCCATGGGTGTCGACGCGTATGTCTTCAGCTTCAACATAGTGTCCGGCTATGTGGGCATAGGTAATACGATCTCCCGGTAACGCCTTGAGAAAGGCCTCAGCATCATAATTATGATTAATACTGTTCACATAAATATTATTGATKTYWWYAWGSARMAGACRGYMTRCKWNTWYCRGTMNCGGCATTMMNNCWRAAYCKNNCTCYTCCNATNTTCCTTTCCCATKWCGGCATAATAAGAAGCATTTTCCATSGCCATCYKTTGACCAATAATRTCCTGTACKCGCTGAATTCTTTCAGCCACATAATGCACGGCTTCTTCGGTAAAWGGGATTGGCATCAGRTCRTAGAGATGGCCATCATCTGCACAATAGCTRAGGTGTTCRCTRTAAAYMCGTATATTATGCGTTTCRAGRAATTGYYTAACACGKTKWATAAAYGSCTCATCMAGRGGWGCYKGWCCGCCAATRTTKARWGAYAGTCCRTGACWGACCATCGGYATTTGTTCTGWGATTTTCCGGAATTGKCGWCCAAGACGACCACCAACATCGATCCAGTTCTCCGGCGCRACTTCCATAAARTCTATTTGRGAGGGRATGTCATCTGCAAGCGAGCCAATGAAGGCTCGCCGCAGACCTAATCCTGCACCCTGTACAGGATATGTTTCAGACATGTGATGAAGTCTCGGGATTATTTCTTATTCTCGCCG
>LKGT01010479.1_pt1 | contig 10806 bp, 11 predicted proteins | sample 503861 | NCBI WGS metagenome assembly LKGT01 (sample SAMN04113194, study PRJNA297058) | marine sediment metagenome | biome: marine benthic biome; feature: marine benthic feature; material: marine sediment; isolation source: sediment sample collected at the water-sediment interface from the South......
CGCCCGCGGATCGAGCGAAAGCCGCGGGACGCCGATAGGGGCACCCCGCGCCGACCGGTCGGCCGCGCCGACCGCGACAGGTGGACGCTGGCGCGCTACTGAATCTTCCAGGAGCCGTCGGGCTGCCGGCAGGCGACGCCGTAGGCGTCCTCCTGGCGCCCGCCGATGACCACGGTCTGCTGGAACTCGCGGCAGTACTCGCCGGTGCTCTTGGTGCCCTCGCGGATCGCCACGACGGTGCCGGAATTCCCGGTATTGGGGTTGTCCCAGGCGATCGTCTCGCCGATCGGCGCGGTGGACGCTTGGCTGTAGGCTTGCTCGGCCTTCATGCGGTCGACCTCGTCCATGCTGCGGCCGATCTCGCTGCCGATCAGGGCGCCGATCAGGACGCCGGCCGCGGTCGCCGCCAACTGGCCGCTGCCCTTGCCGACCTGGGCGCCGAGCAGGCCGCCCGCCGCCGCGCCGCCCAGGGCGCCGATGGTCTGTTTGGTGCCGTATTGGCCGTTCTGGGCGCAGGCCGCGGTCATCAGGGCGATCAGCGTCGCGGCGAGCACGGTTTTAAGTCTCATNGTGTCTTCCTCTCTCAAGGATCAATCGGACATGTTGTCGTGCCCAATATAAGCTCGGAGTGTTATACGAGGAAGTTAACAAATTTATCCCCGCCGGCCAAGCGAAGCGGATCGGGCCGCCACCGGGCCGCCACCGGGCCGCCGGCCCGGTGAGTGCCGCCGGCTTTGCGCTTTCCCGGCCCCGAATCCCGCTATATGGTGCGGGCCGTTATTGCACCCGACCCCGAAAATGGGCCGAATCCGAGGCAATGTTCGGCACGACCCCGCCCGAGGACCCGATCGCGACCTTCGCCGCCTGGCTCGAGGAGGCCGAGGCGCGCGAGCCCAGGGATGCCACCGCTGGGGCGCTCGCCACCGTCGGCGAGGACGGCATGCCGTCGGTGCGCATGGTCCTGCTCAAAGGGGTCGACGCGGGCGGCTTCGTCTTCTACACCAATTTCCAGAGCCGCAAGGGACGCCAGCTCCTGGCCCATCCCAAGGCGGCCTGGGTGTTCCACTGGAAGTCGCTCGGCCGCCAGGTGCGAATCGAGGGCRAGGTGACCGAGGTCAGCGAGGCCGAKGCCGATGCCTACTTCGCCTCGCGCCCGCGCGAYGCCCGCATCGGCGCCTGGGCGAGCGATCAGTCSCGGCCGCTCGAAGGCCGCTTCGMGCTGGAGARGCGGGTCGCCSAATACGGCYTGAAATATGCGGTCGGCAAGGTTCCCCGGCCGCCCCAYTGGTCCGGGTTCCGSGTCKCCCCGCGCATGATCGAGTTCTGGCAGGAGGGGTTGTTCCGGCTCCACGACCGGCTGGTCTATCACCGGGACGGCGCGGGCTGGCGGACCGAGCGCCTCTACCCCTGAGTCGGGTTGCGCCGGCCGCGCGGAACACAACGGGGAGAGGGAGACTGAGCGACCAGGTTACAAGCCAGATCTTGGAACCGGCGGCGGCGGCGCGCCTCATGCGCACGGCCACCTACGCCTCGGTGGCGGTCGCGGGCACGCTGATCATCGTGAAGCTCGCCGCCTGGCGGTTCACGGATTCGGTCAGCCTGCTCTCGACCCTGATCGACTCGCTGCTCGACGCGGCTGCCTCGATGATCAGCCTGCTGGCGGTGCGCCACGCGCTCATGCCCGCCGACCGCGAGCACCGCTTCGGTCACGGCAAGGCCGAGCCGCTGGCCGCGCTCGGCCAGACCGCTTTCATCGCCGGCTCCGCCATCTTCCTGGTCMTCGAGGCCGGKCACCGCCTGYTCRCCCCGCGCCCGGTCCTGMACGYCGASKTGGGCATCGGCGTGATGATCCTGGCGATCGTCGTCACCTTCGCCTTGACCCGCTTCCAGGCCCACGTGGTGCGCAARACCGGGTCCGTGGCCATCAAGGCCGATTCGCTCCACTACGTCGGCGACATCCTGGTCAACGCGGCGGTCATCGTCGCCCTGCTGCTSGCCTCGCAATTTGGCTGGTTCATTGCCGACCCGCTGTTCGGCATCGCGATCGCCGGCTACATCCTGATCRTTGCCTGGCGRATCGCGCGCGGCGCCTTCGACATGCTCATGGACCGCGARCTGCCGGAGCGGGAGCGCGCGCGYATCAGGCGGATCRTCCTCGAGCACCCGAGCGTGATCGACATGCACGACCTGCGGACCAGGGCCTCSGGGCGCAAAACCTTCATTCAGGTCCACATCGAGCTGGACGGYRACTTGAGCCTCTACCGGGCCCACGACGTGGCCGACGAGGTCGAGGCGTCGCTGCGCGCGGCCTACCCGGGCGCCGGGGTCATCATCCACCAGGACCCGCACGGCATCGACGAAGRGCGCGCCAGCTTCGCGTGAACGGCCCGGCGAACCCCGGGCCGGCGCGCACCGCGCCCGCGCGACATCCTTGGCGACGCGGCCATTCCGGTGCTTATGGTGCATTGAGCGCCCTCTCGCCCCGGCGATTGCCGGAAGCGAGTGCGAGACGAAACGYGATCTTGCGGTTAAACTGGTCCAGCGCCATTTCGTATTCTTGGAGACGGACCGCGAAACCCCCTTGAAACGGGCCAAGCGCGGAGCCGGGAAAGAWTTGAGGACGCAGAGCCATGACCCTGACTATCGTTCGACTGGAGCTGGCGCGGGACCCGGAGCATCCCCAGGGCAGTCGCAGCCACGGCTACGAGTTCGTCGCGCCGCTGAACGATGACGGCCGCATCGACGCCGAGGCGTGGCGCAGGGTCCGCGACCGTTGCCGAGTGCGGCGCTTCTGGGAGGGCGAGACGGATGAAATGGGCCATCTGGTGCACCGGCGCGGCGGAACCTGGGCGTTTCACTACGACGTGGCCGGCGACCCGGACGAGGACGAGCCGGGCTACCGGTTCGACGACCACGTGTTCAAGGACGGCGAGTACGTCTCGCTGCGCGAGCAGGACGGCGAGCTGATGACCTTCCGGGTCGTCTCGGCGCGCCCGGCGCCGGAGCAATAACCATGAGCGATGATCGCAAGACGGTTATTCTGACCGGAGCCAGCCGCGGCATCGGGCATGCCACGGTCAAGCGGTTCAGCGGCGAGGGCTGGCGCATCATCACCTGCTCGCGCGAAGCCGTGCCCGAGGAATGCCAGCGCGACCCGAACTGGACCCATCACGTGAGCGTCGACCTGAACGCGCCCGAAAGCGTCGAAAGCTTCATCGTGGAGGCCAACGACATTCTCGGCGAGCGGCCCCTGCACGCGCTGGTCAACAACGCCGCGGTCTCGCCCAAGACGCCGTTCAATGAGCGCCTGGGCTGCCTCAACGGCGACGTCGCGACCTGGCGCGAGGTCTTCGAGCTGAACTTCTTCACCCCGCTGGTGTTGGCGCGCGGGCTTGCCGCCGCCCTACGCCGGGGCCAGGGCTGCATCGTCAACATCACCTCGATCGCCGGGCACCAGATCCACCCCTTTGCGGGGTCGGCGTATTCGACCTCGAAGGCGGCGCTGTCGGCGCTGACGCGCGAGCTGGCGGTGGAGTTTGCCGAGCTCGGCGTGCGCGTCAACGCGGTCGCGCCCGGCGAGATCGAAACCGACATGGTCGGCGAGGAGTACGAGGCGCTGATCCCGCGCATTCCCATGCACCGCATGGGCCGGCCCGAGGAGGTCGCCGCGGCCGTGTACCAGCTGTGCGCGGCCGACTTCAGCTACGTCACCGGGACCGAGGTCTTCGTCACCGGCGGCCAGCACCTGTACTGATCAGCACCTTTATTGAGCGGTTTTGGCCGCCTAGACCGGATCAGGATCGATCGAACCCACATCGTGGATTCGATCGATCCTGTGAATCCGGTCTACATCAATAGTGTAGAGCAGATTCACGCGGTTGATCGGATCGCCGTCGGCGATTCAAATCAACCCCGATCCGCTCTAACCGAGACTCTCCTGCAAGTCCCGGAACCAGTCCAGGCGGGCGCGGCTCTGGTCGATCTCGTGGTCGAGCCAGCGGCTCAGGTGGCCCGGCGTCTCGGCGTGGTGGGCGCGCAGCTCGGTCAGGCGGACCAGTTGGCGCTCGCACAACTCGATCAGGATCTCGGTCTGCAGGCGCCGGTCCCCGGGCTCCAGCAGGTGCAGGAAGCGCATCTTGAGGGTGATGATCAGCTTGTTGATGTCGCTGACCGGCGCGCGCAGGTTGGAGGTCAGCAGGCGGRTSAGYTCGTCCCGGCCGGCTTGGGYGATGCGCAGGGSAGCGKCCGCTCCCCCRTCCCCGGCCGCCTCGATCAGGCCCTCGACCTTGAGCACCTCGATCGGGCTKCCCAYCAGATCGAGCGACGGCCCCACGACGTGCCCGGCGAAGTRGCGCACCTCGCTSGCSAGCTCGGCGTAGGGYATCTCGCCGRTCGCCAGGATACCCAGCGCGAGAAGGCGGATCGCCTCGCTCGGAATCAGCGTGTTGTCGCGGTACATSGGCCGGTCAAGCTATGTMTGAAGTCATAAGGTAAGCTGAACGCCTCCGGGTGTCCAGGCAGGGGCGGTTTCATTTATTTGCGTAAGTCTATCGCATTACTCGTTGATTTAAATTAATGTTCTGTGATTGCCGGCACCATTCGGCGCGCGCCGTCAGGAGACCGCCGGGTAGCCGATCTCGCGGATCAGCTTGCGCAAGATCGCCACCGCGTAGTGCTCGTAATCGTTGGCCTCCATGACGAAGGCATCCGGCCCGGAGATCACCTGTTGCTCGAAATAGAAATTCAGCGTCGGGATCTCGTTGAGGATCGCCAGGCCGTTCACCGTGACCCCTAAAATCATCGCCAGCGGCGCCACCGAACCGATCCTGCGGCCCGTGTTGTTGCGTCCGTCGGCCGAGATGTCGATCACGCGCCGGACGCCGGCCAGGCGGTTGGCGTCGAACAGGGCGAGGCCGAACTCGATCATCGAGGAGATCGAGGTGGCGCCCTCCTGGGTCAGGCGCGGCACGGTCTCGATGCGCGCCGCCAGCGCCACGGCGGAGGCGACGTCGTGGACCGTCGTCCACGGGACGACCACGGCCTGGGTACCGGCGCCCGACCACTCCACGACCGTGACCCCGATCGCCTTGTGCTCGCCCGCCAGGATGGCGGCGAGCACGGCCGGATTGATGAAGGCCTTGGCGAGGCCGATCCTCTGCAACTCGAACTCGCCGGCATCGACGCTGTAAGAACAGTCGATGGCGAGCACCAACTCCAAGTCCACCAAGCGCGATGACTGCGCGGCCGGCGTGCCCGCTAGGCCGAAGAACAGGATCGATGCGAAGCGTAACACGCGGCCCCGAGGGCGCCTGCGGCGGCTCCTCATTATCCCGGCGAGAGGCCGCGCAGGCGCTCGTTGCGGCGGCGCAAGAGCTCGAGGGTGGTCAGCAGCATGATCGACACGATGACCAGCAGGGTCGCCACCGCCAGGATGGTCGGACTGATCTGCTCCCGGATGCCGGCCCACATCTGGCGTGGAATCGTGCGCTGTTCGAAACCGGCCATGAAGAACACGACCACCACCTCGTCGAACGAGGTGATGAAGGCGAACAGCGCGCCCGAGATCATCCCCGGCAGCACCAGCGGCATGGTCACCTTGAAGAAGGTGCGCGGCGGCGGCGAGCCGAGGCTGGCGGCGGCCTGCGTCAGGCTCTGGTCGAAGCCGAACAGGGTCGCGGTCACGGTGATCACCACAAACGGCGTGCCCAGCGCCGCGTGGGCCAGGATCAGGCCCGGCAGGGTCTGGGCCAGTCCGATCTTCGAGTAGAAAAAGAACATGCCGGCCGCCGAGATAATTATCGGCACGATCATCGGCGAAATGAGAATCCCCATGATGGCCGTGCGGAAGGGCATGTGTCGTTGGCTCAGGCCCAGCGCCGCCACCGTACCCAGCGTGGTGGCCAGGATCGTCGCGAACACCGCGATGATGATGCTGTTCTTCGCCGAATGCAGCCACTGCGGGTTGATGATGATGTCTTCGTACCAGCGTAGCGAGTAGGCCTTGGGATCGAAGGTCAGCATCTCATGGGTGAAGGTGAAATAGGGTTCGGCGTTGAACGACAGCGGGACGATCACCAACAGGGGCGCGATCAGGAACACGAACACAAGGCCGCAGTAGATGCGAAAGCCGTAGTGCCAAGCATAGCCCAGGGGTCCGACGTAGGCTGGCAACGCCATTGCCCTATCCCATTCTCATTTTTTCGATGCCAATGAGCCGGTTGTACAGCCAGTAGAGGACCAGAATCAGGACCAGCAGAATGGCGCCCAGGGCCCCCGCCAGGCCCCAGTTGAGGGACGTCTTCATGTGATAGGCGATGAAGTTGCTGATCATCTGCCCGGAACTGCCCCCGACCAGCGCCGGGGTGATGTAATAGCCGATCGACAGGATGAAGACGAGCAGGCTGCCGGCGCCGATGCCGGGCACGGTCTGCGGCAGGTAGATCCGTACGAAGGCGGTGAAGGGGTTGGCGCCCAGCGACCGGGCGGCGCGGGTGGAGGCCGGCGAGATGGTCTTCATGACGCTGTAGAGCGGCAGGATCATAAACGGCAGCAGGATTTGGGTCATCGCGATGATCGTGCCGGTCATGTTGTAGATCATGCGGATGCGGCCTTCGTCCGAGATGATCCCGACCCACACCAGGATGTCGTTGATCACCCCGTTGCTCTGCAGCAACACGATCCAGCTCGTGGTGCGGACCAGCAGCGAGGTCCAGAACGGCAACAGGACCATGATCATCAGCAGGTTGCTGGTCCTCAAAGGGAGCGTCGCCAGCAGATAGGAAACCGGATATCCCAGCAGCAGACCGAACACCGTCACCAGCAGGCTGAGCCACAGGGTGCGGAACCATATGATGATGTAGATCTGCCGCACCTCSGGCTGCRYGWCSATGTTKCSGTCSGCRTCGWAAYGSYGGTCSAYGSCGGCCAGGTAGTRGRYSAKSGTGTAKCGTTCGCCGAYCAGCTTGATCGCSGCCCAGGTCTCGCGCTKGCCCCAGCGCTTGTCGATCTTGATCAKCGCYTYCTTGTAGGGGCCGTMCTTGAGCTTGCYSRCYTTGCGGGCGGACTTGRYGAMSAGGCTGCGCATGCCGCYYTTYTCRTAGTTSAKCCGSKTSSCGACCTTGCCSRYGSTCYGGCSCWYCTTGRSCARYTTSAGCTCMTTGGCCAKSGCCTCGWAGGTSMMYTCGTCGGGCAGGCCCKCGCCGTCCCARCGCTCCAGGTTCTTTATGGTCTTGGGGATGAACMGRGTGAGCGTCGGGTTGTCGACGCTGCGGAACAGCATGTCGCCGATCGGAATGAYGAAGCTGACCAGGATGAAGAGSAACAGCGGCCCGACCAGGCCGATCGCCTTGATCCGGCTCATGCGGTTGGCCCGGCGCAGCTTGGTCTTGAGCGGCACGCCGTCGGCGGTGGTGATCACCCGCTGATCGAGTACGGCTTCCGCCATGGCCTTCCCGTTACCGCGCGCCCGAACCTATCTTCAGACCAAATGCATCAATCAAACGAGGCGTAAAAAGGAGCGGGGGGCAAGCGTGCGCCTACCCCCCTCTCTCTCCCCCTACCGGTTTACTTGGCCAGCCAGGCGTTGAACCTCTCGTTCAGCTCGTCCGAGTGGTCGGCCCAGAACTCGAAGCTGTTAAACAGCGCGTTCGTGAAGTTCTCCGGCGCCGTTGGCATGTGCGGCTTCATGTCGATGCCGGTCTCGGCATGCGTCGAGACCAACGCCATGGCCGACTTGCGCACCGGGCCGTAGGAAATGTACTTGGCCTGGTCGGCGTTGCGCTGGGTGTCGGCAACGTACGTGAGGTAGTCCAGTGCCAGATCCAGCTTCTTGGTGCCCTTGACGATGCCATAGAAATCGAGGTCCCAGATCTGCCCGTCCCAGATGATGACGAAGGGCTTCTTCTCCAGGTTCTGGGCGTTGAAGATGCGGCCGTTATAGGCGGACACCATGATCGCCTCGCCGTCGGCGAGCATCTGCGGCGGCTGGGCGCCAGCCTCCCACCAGAGCATGTCATCCTTGATGGTGTCGAGCTTGGCGAAGGCCCGGTCGAGGCCCGCCTCCGTGGACAGGGTCTCGTAAATCTTGTCGTTGGGCACGCCGTCGGCCATCAGCGCCCACTCCAGGTTGAGGGCCGGGACCTTGCGCAGGGCGCGCCTGCCGGGGAACTTCTTGGTATCGAAGAAGTCGTTGATGGTCTTCGGCTTCTCGTCCTTGAAAGCAGGATTGGTCTCGTCGTAGGCGATGATGGTCGACCACACGATCGAGGCGACGGCGCAGTCGAGCAGGGTGCCTTCGATGAAGTCCTCGATGGCCGGGGTGCCGTCGGGGGCCGGCGGCCACATCGAGTGGTCGAGGGGCTCCAACAGGCCCTCGTCGCAGGCGCGCACCGCGTCGCGCGTTTCGATGTCGATGACGTCCCAGGTCACGTTGCCGGCTTCGACCTGCGCCCTGATTTCCGCCAGGCCGCCGCTGTAGTCCTCGGAATTGACCGTGTTGCCGGTCAATTTCTCCCACGGCCGGTGGTAGGCCTTGATCTGGCTCTGGGTGTAGGCGCCGCCCCAAGAGACGACGGTGAGGGACTCCCCCGCCTGGGCAGCCCCGAACGTGCCCAGGCCGAGCATCGCAAGCCCGACCGTGGCAACCGCAGTAGTGGTGAATAATCTTTTCATATTGCCAGTTCTCCCTGTGTGCTTCGGTTGCTTCGACTTCGATTTCAATCCCGGCAACGCCGGAGCGCCGTGGACCAAGTCGTTTTCGCTATAGCGCCGTTCCACGGCGGCGGCGCCGGATTCCGTAATTTTTCCTCTATTCACGCGCGTCGAGCGCCCTGCAGTCCTCCGCCATCCACCCCACCTTGACCATTTCGCCGGGCGTCAGATCGATGTTTCCGCTGGAGTTCGGGACCTTGACGATGAAGTCGTCGCGGCCACAGACGCTGACCCGGGTGCGCATGTGATCCCCGAGGTAGATGAGCTCCTCGACCTTGGCGTCGAACACGTTCGGGCAACTGCCTTCGGCCGGGTTGATCATCACGCGTTCGGGCCGCAACGACAGCGTGGTCAGCGTCCCCACGCCGTCCACATTGATCGCCAGCGCTTGGACATTGCCCCCGGCATCGACCTCGACCGAGCAGGATTGGCCGTTCATTTCGGTCACCCGGCCCATGAGCCGGTTGTTCTCGCCGATGAAGCCCGCCACGAAGGCGTTTTCCGGCTTCTCGTAAAGGGTGTTGGGAGTCGCCAGCTGTTGAATCACGCCGTCGTCGAACACCGCGATGCGGTTCGACATGGTCAGCGCCTCCGACTGGTCGTGGGTCACGTAGACCACGGTCACGCCGAGGCTCTCGTGGATGTGTTTGATCTCGTACTGCATCTCCTCGCGCAGGTTCTTGTCCAGCGCGCCCAGGGGCTCGTCCATCAAAACCAGCGTCGGATTGAAGACCAGCGACCGGGCGACCGCCACGCGCTGCTGCTGACCGCCGGAAAGCTGGGCGGGCCGGCGGTGGCCGAAGCCGCCCAGGCGCACCATGTCCAGCGCGCGGTTGACCTTCTCCTCGGTCTCGGCCTTGCCCATCCTGCGCACCTGCAGCGGGAACGCCAGGTTCTCGAAGACCGTCATGTGCGGGAAGAGGGCGTAGTTCTGGAACACCATGCCGATGCCGCGCTTGTGCGGCGGCACGTTGTTGATCGGCTGGCCGTCCAGGTAGATCTCGCCGTGGGTGGCCGGCTCGAACCCGGCCACCATCATGAGGACCGTGGTCTTGCCCGAGCCCGACGGCCCGAGCATGGTCAGGAAYTCGCCGYGCGCSACYTTSAGRTTGAGATCTTTGACGACSAGSRTYTCSCCGTCGTAGCTCTTCTGAACGCCGACGAACTCGACGAGRGYATCGATATCAMTATCRGGCATCACTATCRGSCATYGAACCGCCTACCCTGTAACGAGAACCGAGTTCCGCACCCGTCCTTARTCYTGCGCGGGCGCCTTGTCCGTTGGCGATGCTACGKCATTGGYAGCGAGATTGGGAGTCCCAAACTGCACCACGGCGYGTCGCGGTGGGAAAAGTTTCYGTCGCGAATCGAGAAAGMARGCGGGCCGYCGAACCCGGACCGGCGTTAAGGAATCTTAARRMATCGGCCRGTTTCCACGTCCTGGGTGCGATTGGCGTGCGGCCGGCCCGCAAATGGCCCGCGGTTGGCCACGGGCTGGGTGGCTCGCTGGACTAAGCGGCTCGGGACAGTTCGAGCTCCGCCCAGATCTCGCTCAAGGCGCTCACCAAGTGGTCTATCTCGGCGTCGCTGTGCAGCGGCGAGGGGGTGAGGCGCAACCGCTCGGTGCCGCGCGGCACGGTCGGGTAGTTGATCGGCTGGACGTAGATCCGGTAGCGGCTCATCAGCTCGTCGGTGACCTGCTTGCACAGCACCGCGTCGCCGACCAGGATCGGCACCACGTGCGACGGCGACGGCATCACCGGCAGCCCGGCCTCGCCGAGCATCGCTTTGAGCGTCGCCGCGCGCTCCTGGTGACGGGCGCGCAGATCGGTCGCGCCGCGCACCAGCCGGACGCTGGCCAGCGCGCCGGCGGCGATCGCCGGCGGCAGCGAGGTGGTGAAGATGAACCCGGCGGCGTAAGACCGGATGTAATCGACCAGCGCCGCCGAGGCCGCGATATAGCCGCCGACCACGCCGAACGCCTTGGCCAGCGTGCCCTGGATGACGGTGATGCGCGCGGCTTGGCCGTCGCGCTCGGCGATGCCCGCGCCGGTCGCGCCGTACATGCCGACGGCGTGGACCTCGTCGAGATAGGTC
>LKGT01000132.1_pt7 | contig 10795 bp, 7 predicted proteins | sample 503861 | NCBI WGS metagenome assembly LKGT01 (sample SAMN04113194, study PRJNA297058) | marine sediment metagenome | biome: marine benthic biome; feature: marine benthic feature; material: marine sediment; isolation source: sediment sample collected at the water-sediment interface from the South... ...
GATSWAGCCCTCGAACAGGATCTGTCCCAGAACCACCACSAGAAGGAGATACATCGCCGTCCACACGGACGCCGTCAGCACCAACGAGAGCTTCAGCGATTCCCTGGCATAGAARCGCAMGAAWGCGAACAGGAAGATGGCGATGCCGATCCAGAATCCGAACAAAAGGGTCAMGGCCAGCAGGAAGWAGAAGTAGGAGAACAAMATAGACTCCCGCCGGAAGCGGCTTTTCGCCATGACGCTSKGGTCTTCGACCAGGACCTCCAGCTTCTCCTTGACGATGTCCGCCTCGACCTCCTCCCCCGACGTGTGCTTGGAGATCTCGTCCATGTATCTTTCGAAGTCGGTCCTGGGATCGATCGCGCCGCCGACCTTCTTGTATTCCTCGATGTCGGTGAAGATGAGGAGGAAGGTGATCGCCATCCCCGGGATGCCGATGACAAAAGGCAGGAAGTAGGCGGGCCAGGAATAGCCGGTGGCGACGTACACCATGCCCACGAAGATGGAGAACAACARGACGGTGAACAGGGTCTTGCCGTGAAAGAGCGCCTGTAAGGTGGTGGTCTCGATCTCCGTTGGCGCGGCTTGATCGATGCCGGACGCCGGCACCTTCTTCCGCCCGCGATAGATGGCGAAGCCGATGGTGATGACGATCATGGCCATGAGAATGACGGACAGCGGACGRGCGAAGAAATCCCACCGCCAGAGGGACCAGGCCTTGTGCAGGGATGTTTCGGCGATGCCGCCGAGTATGATGCCGATGGCGAAAGGCGGCCGCGGCCAGTCGTATTTCAACAATCCGTAGCCGATGGTGCTGAGGACGCCGAGCATGACGACGTTTTCCCACTGGCCCTTGGCGAGCAAGGTGCCGAGAACGGTTATGGTCAGCACGATGGGGATCAGGATCCCGCCCCTGATGAAGATGAGCAACGCCACCCAGCGGGTGATGAAGAGCAGGATCACCACCGCCAGCAGGTTGGAGACCACCAGCGCCCAGATCAGGATCCACACGAGGTCGAGTTGCTGGACCAGCATCATCGGYCCCGGCTGGATGCCGAGGATCARGAAGGCGCCGAGCAGGATCGCCATGCCCGAGCTTCCGGGAACGCCGAAGAACAGGGTGGGMAGCAGCGAGCCTCCTTCCTTGGAGTTGGTGGCGGTCTCCGGCGCGATCACGCCGCGCACGTCGCCCTTSCCGAACATCTCCGGGTCCTTGGCGCTCTGGACCGCGTGTCCGTAGCAAATCCAGGCCGCGGCCGAGCCRCCCAGCCCCGGCAAGATGCCGATGAAYGCGCCGATGAACGAGGTCCTGAGCACCAGCCCCCAGTGYTCGAATACGGTGAGACAGCCCTTGAGCTGGGCGCGCACGCCGGTATCCGCGAACTCCTTGGACACCGAAGAAATCGCCCCGCCCTTGACGCCCAGATGGATCATCTCSGGCACCGCGAACAGCGCCAGCACGGCGGTAATCAGGTCGAGCCCGTCCCACAGGAACAGGAAATCTTCCGAAAAGCGCGGAATTCCCGAATGGGGGTCCATACCGATGAAGGACAGCATCATGCCGTAGAAGCCGACGACGATGCCCTTGAAGATGGTGGCGCCGGAAACGAAGGCGACGAAGGTGATGCCGAGCAGGGCCAGGAAGAAGAACTCCGCCGGGCTGAACTTCAGGACGATCGGCTCTATCACCGGAATCAGGACCGCCAGCACGCCCGCCCCGATCACGCCGCCGACGCCGGACGCCATCAGGCTGGCGCCGAGCGCGATTCCCGCCTGGCCCTTCTTCGCCATCGGATAGCCGTCGACGACGGTGGCGGCGTCGTCGCCGGTGCCCGGCACCCCGAACAAGATCGAGGAAATCTGGCCGCTGGTGCCGGTRACCGCATGCATGGAAAGAAGGAACACCGCGCCCGGGATCATTTCCTTGCCGAACACGAACGGGATCATGACGGCAATSGCSAGGCGTCCRCCGAGCCCMGGCACGGCGCCGAAGAAGATGCCGATCCCTGTCCCCAGCARCAGCATCCACATGGTGTAAGGAGAYGTCAGCAACTGYACCAGCGTGCCGWMCATCAGCTCCACGGACATGAAGAACCCCTATATCGACTTGGCGGATCCGGAAAGAATGAGCGCTCCCAGCCCTKATTGGCTCTGTTTTATGCACCGGGCGTTTTCCGGGCATGGCCACGATAATCGCAGTAGCCGTGCCGAGTAAACATTGTTCTCGGASGGTCCAGGCTCGGCCGCAACAARCCATGGCTCGAAAGCTTCGATTTCGAAGCATCAGAATATCCGCCGTGAGGCCAATTGGCGTGGCCTGCCGAAGCGCTCTTAGACGGCGGATCAAAAAGCGAAAGCCGTTCCATAGCAAGGTGTTAGCCGGAACCGGCCGGCGCTATGTGGTGCGGTTGCCATCAAATGCCCAATATGTTCTACTGAATTAAAATAATACCGAATCCAGAATTCAGGGAGTTAAAGACGATGAGACATTCCCATTCGGTACTGGCTTTTGGCGCGCTCGTCGCCGGCGCGGTGGCGTTCTCCGGCCCCGCTACCGCGGCGACCGGCGCGGATTATTACAAGGGCAAGACGGTGACCTGGATCGTCGCCACCGGGTCCGGCGGCGGCCATGACTACTTCGCCCGCCTGATGTCCCGGCACATGGAAAAAGCGTTGCCGGGCTCGACCTTCGTGGTCAAGAACCGGCCCGGCGCCGGCCATATCCTCGGCGCCAACCTGATCTGGAACGCGAAGCCCAATGGGTTGACCATCGGCAGCTTCTCCACCGGCCTGATCTATGCCCAGATCGCGAAGAAAAAGGGTATCCGGTTCGATCTCGCCAAGATGTCGTGGATCGGCAAGGGCGCATCCGATGTCCGCGTCATGTCGGTTGCCCATAATTCCGAATACCAGAGCTTCAAGGACGTGCTGAACTCCAAGCGCAAGGTGAAGTTCTCGGCCTCGGGCGTCGGCGCCGGTTCCTACGCCGATGCCTTCATGATGGGCGAGACCTTCAACATCAACTACCGGATCATCGTCGGCTATCAGGGTCCCGAGGCCGCGCTCGGTTTGCTGCGCAAGGAGACCGACATATTGATGGGGAGTCTGAGCTCGGGCATGAACTACGTCCGCGCCGGCCAGACCAAGATCATCCTGCAGTTCGGCGAGGTCCTGAAGGGCGTGCCCAATGCCATTGAACTGGCGAAAACGCCGATCCAAAAGGCGCTCGCCAAGATGATGGTGATCTATGGCAACCTTTCCCGCGTCGCGGCCGGACCGGCGAACATCGTTCCCGACCGCCTGGCGGCGCTCAGGGCGGCTTACATGACGGCGGCGAAAAGCACGGCGCTGATCGAGGAAGCGAAGGCGGCCCACCGCTTGATCGACGCCGCCGATGGCGAGGAGACACGCAAGCGCGTCGTCGCCATCCTCAACCAGCCGCCCGAGATCCTGAAGATGCTGGACGCACTCAATAAGGCCAAGTCCAGTGTCCCCATGGTCAAGCACACCGGCAAGGTGAGCCAGATCAAGCGCAAGGGCCGCAGGGTGTGGATCACCTATAAGGGCAAGGAGGTCAAGACCAAGATTTCCGGCTCCCGGACCACGGTCACCATCGRCGGCAAGAARGACAARCGCAAGAACATCAAGCTCGGCATGASCTGCACCTTCACCTATCCGCGCCCCGGGGCGGAATCGAAGAGCGTCGATTGCAAGARSTGACCTGAACGGGATTCAACCGAGGGCGGGCCCGGCGATGGGCCCGCCGNTTTTTTATTCCTNAANRRGAGAGGRYCGTTYCKTGAGACACATCAAGTTTGGGCCGACGGATCTCATGGTCTCGCCCATCGGCCTCGGCTGCATGAGCATGTCGGGATATTATGGCCCCCAGGACGATGACGAGTGTATCGCGACCATCCACCGCGCCCTCGACCTCGGCATAAATTTCCTCGATACCTCCACCAACTACGGCGGCGGACACAACCAGACCCTGATCGGCAAGGCCATCAAGGGACGCCGGGACGCCTTCGTCATCCATTCGAAATTGGGCAGCATCCGGCCCGACGGGGTCAATGTCGTCAGCGGCACGCCGGAGCACGTGCGCCACTCCTGCGAAACCGGGCTCGAGCGGCTCGGCATCGATTGCGTCGATATCATTTGCATTTCACGCGTCGATCCCGTCGTGCCCATCGAGGAAACCATCGGGGCGATGGCGCGCCTGGTCGAGGAAGGCAAGACGCGTCACATCGCCATTTCCAAGGACGCCTCGCCCGAAATCATCCGCCGTGCCGTCAAGGTTCACCCCATCGCCGGCCTCCAGGACGAATATTCGCTTTTCGTCCGCGATCCGGAGGACGGGCTCGTTCAGGAGTGCCGGGAGCAAGGCATGGCATTCATCGCCTTCGCGCCGCTTGGCCGCGGCATCCTGGCGGGCCTGTTTCGTTCGGCCACGGATATTCCCGAAGGCGACCGCCGTCATAAGGACGGCCGCTATCGGCCCGGCAATATCGAGCACAACCTCTCGATCCTCGGCCAACTGGAGGAAATCGCCGCCGAGAAGGGCATCCCGGTGGCGACCCTCGCCCTTGCCTGGATCATGCATCAGGGGCAATGCATCATCCCCATCCCCTCCAGCAAGAGCCGCGATCATCTGGAAGAGAACGCGGCGGCGGCGGCACTCGAACTCACGCCGGAGGACCTCTCGCGCATCGCCGCCATCTGCCCGCCCGGCGCGGCGGCGGGCCTCGGCTGACCCCCATCATCGACAGGCGCGCCGCGGCCATGACCGTGCGGACCGCTCCGCAGTTTGCACCGGGCGGACCGGTCATCCTTTCGGCGAGGGCGTTAGTATGCCTAACGAATAATGTAAGTATTACTTGACAACGGCGACAGTTCGTGGTTACATTCCCCCGGCTTGAAACCCGCGCTTGCCTCACAGGGCCGGCCTCGGGCCAAGCGAAAATATTGTCGGAAATCATCGTTGAACACGCCCCCCGGCGCGAGAACGCGCCGGATACAGGAGAACGACATGTCAATTCACGACTCGCGGACATCCATCGGCCGCGCCGGGCTGATGTCCTTGATGGGGGACCCGCGCTACACGGACGCCGACCACCCCGAGCACGATATGGTGGTCGATATGATCCGCCGGGGCTTCGAGATGGTCATGGGCGAAACGGACGCCCCCGGCCCGCTGCGGGCGGCCTTGGGAGGGACCGGGGCGTCACTACCCAGTTTCGCCACCCTGTTTCAGGACGCCATCGCCGGTGGGCGAAGGATCGACCTCATGAACAGCGACGCCCGCGCCGCTTTCGGCCGCGGTCTTTTGCTCCGGGCGATCCGGGCCGAGAGCTTCACCATGCCAACCGGCTTCGGCAGGGAGGRTGTGGGAGCGGCCCGGTTCCGAAMCCCCCTCGGCGCGCCRAGGACCGAMGGRRACCSGGCAMGGTCAGGGCCGGCGGARCGGGARACCGCCCAGCGCACCGGCGATCCCMAGGCGCCGSCRAAACCACCGGCGCCGCGACCGCCGCTGAAACCGCCRGCACCGCAAACGGSGACGCAAGCCACGGCCCGGCCAACAGGTCTCACCGGCTGATCCCATACCGCCCATCCCCGCTTACAAGCGTGACGTATTCCAAAACAASCCGCGCGAGTGGCCGGACTGGCACAAACTCCTCGACGGCCTCAAGGACGACGGKGGCCAGAAGAGCCTGTCGAAAGCGGAGCAATTCATTTACGGGCAAATTTACGTCGCCGAAGGTGGCGCAAAAAAGGACCCCAACAGCACCGCGTTTGGTGGCGTCACAGACGGCACCCTCGAAATGATCAAGGGAAAAGAGACTTCGCTAGGTCCGGTGAAACGCTCTCAGGATCTGACAACGGAGCAATTGGCGGTGGCCTATCGCGGGTATTTCAAGGAAGTGCTCGAGAGTTACGGCGGCCGGGCGGAGCTTAATAAGCTCGCGGACCAAAAGACCGCCGCCACTTTCTCCGACACCTTGTTCATGCATGGGAGGGGTCTCGGGCCGAAGCTCGTCAAGAAAGGAATTAACAAGTTGATGGATACGTTGACGGCCGAAGATAAGCGCAGGATAGGCCTCCGGCCCCTGCCCGACGCATCCCCACGCACCGACACCATGCACAATCTGCAGCGCCTCGATGCCGTAGGACTCGGCCCGGACGTGCGGGACGCGATCACGGAACAGCGGCTCGATGTCACGGACAAGACAGAAAAAGGTAAGCGGAAACGGATCGAGCACTTCCGGTTCAGCGTTAAATCCGCGCCGTAACCGGATTATGCGCTGACGGATGCCGGGTTTGTTTGGTAAGGTGATCGCGGCTACGGCCACAGGTTGCGGAGCCACAGCTTGGATTCGGGCGGACATGACATGAACGGATTGGCGTTTTTTCACCGATTCATCGGGATTTCAGTCGCGCTTGTCATTGCCTTGGCGTCCGGGCTTGCTTCGTCCGCGGAGGAGACCAAACAACCCCTCCCCCCACCGCCCCTGGCCTACACCAAGGCGGACCAGCCGAGTTGGTTGCCACGGGTCCTCAACCTTCTCGTGAAAAAGAAGGGCTGGATCCTCAAGGACCACAGGTTGTTTCGGCAAGGCGGCAAGCCGACCTTCCTGGCACTGATCTGGAATACGCGTAGAATTTCTGGTCACGGGCATATGGAGCTCTACAAGGTCCGGGTCATTTCCCAACGCAATGTGCGGCTTAATTTCGTCCGCGGCTATACGGAAACGTCCCTCTCCATCGAGGAGCCGAGCGGTCACGATATCGGCGGCGACGGCGTGCCTTTCCTCGCGCTCCGCTATGCGTCCCATGGGTCGTCTTACCATGGATATGGAGTCCGTGTTTACCGGCTCGTCCGCAACTCCGTCGACGTGACGCCGGACTGGGCCGGACTTGCGAAACGGATGTTGGCGCTGGATGGCGGGAAGAGTTTGGCGCTCATCGTTGCCGACACTCGCTGGGGAGGCTACTTTATAGGCTGTGGCCAGTGTGGGCCCTATTTCGACATGGTCATGAGATGGACCGCCAAGGGGTTCCGCCCTGAATGCAAGGATCATCCGGACCACTACGAACAGAATATCGAATCATACAAGCGTTGGAGCAAATCGTCGTCAAGCGACTGGCCAACACCGATGCGCCATTTCCTTTGGTTAGGCGTTGCCATCGCATTCAACAAACTACAAATGGGGCGTTTAAACGAGGGCAAGGCCCTTTATCAGGAGACGCTCCAAAAGGCTCGGGAGCGGGGTGCAAGGGGCTGGGACCAATCAGAAAAAGAGTTCAACCATTGGCTGAGCGCGGTCGAAAAGGATTTCGGCCCGGCCGTATCGGCAGCCATCGCCCGTCCGGATCTGAGTTGTCCCCTCATGGCGTACAGGGGCGAGGGCGCTCACCCAGGAACCGTCGAAAGGATCGAGCACTTCCGCTTCAAGCCCGAATCCCGGCCTTGAGTCACCGGCGCGGCGGCGGGTCTCGGCTGACCCCGCTAATTAACGGCCAGCTGCGGCCATGAGCGGTCACACCTTCACCAACTCGAACGTCGAGGCGGCGAACAGATCCTCGGCGGTCAACCTTCGCTCGGWCAGCCCCTGATCGAAGGAGTAGCGCGTCATCGCCTCGATCTCSTTTKCGTTCTCRWSGACGCCGTARCGCCAGTAGTCCTCGCCCATGAGTTCGCGCGTGCGTTCRAGCTCAWMCACCGGCCAGGGCAAGGTGGTGTAGAGGTGCCCGAGTTGTTCCAGGTTGGCGTAGCAAAGCCGCTTGGCCTCGAGGAAGGCGACGTARACGYTGGCCGGCAGCCACGGRTGSGCYTCGACSAGGCTCTTGCGCACRCCGATGAGGTGCATGATCGGGAACATCCCGGTTTTGCGGTAATAGTCTTCCTCGGCGGTCCKGTAATCGGGGAACAGCCGGCTGATCTTGTCGTTGGTGYGMYAGCACGACGGCGCCCGCGCCGAGATCAGSGCGTCGATGCGTCCCTGGTCYAAATGTTGSGACAGGGTTTCATCGACCGGGAGGCGCTTCAACTCCACGCCTTCGGGCGTCTCKAWCTCGACGGCCTGGCCCCGTCCCCCTTGCTCGAGRCCGCCGCARCGCCAGCTCATGTCGSACGGTTTGACRCCGTAAACGTCCTCAAGGATTCCCCGCACCCATAAYGCCGCGGTCATCTGGTATTCCGGCAAGCCCACGGTTTTTCCCTTTARATCCCCSGGCTCGTTKATGCCCCGATCGGTGCGGATATAGATSGAAGAATGGCGAAACATCCGSGAGACGAAGGCGGGGATRCCGACATAGGCGTTTATGCCYTGTGACACCTGGCTCATGTAACTCGACATCGAGAGCTCCGTCACGTCGAACTCCTGATGGCCGAAGGCGCGGTGAAAGGCTTCCTCGGGAGGCATGGCGAGGCCGATGACGTCGCATCCCTCCACCTGGACCCGGCCGTCGAAGATCGCCCGCGTGCGGTCGGTATTGGTGCATGCGAGGCTGATGGTCAGTCTTGACATCGAACTCTCCCTTTCTTCGACTCCGTCCGTTTCGGCTGTCGCCCCGCCAGGAAGCGAAGAGGCTAGCTCCGGCCGCGAAACAGCCGGACGATCGCATTCCAAAGCACGCGGAACATCAAGGCGAACCCCGATATCGGCTTGGCCCCCGGCAGGGGCCGGGCCGGAGCTTGGGCGGGATGATCGGCGGCGGGGATCGCGGTCTCGGCGATCTGCGCCCGCAGGGAGCGGGCGAACTCATCGATCAGCTGGGTGGAAACATCCTGGATCATGCCGACACCCCGGCCATATTGCGCGATCGATCCCGAAAGCCTCAAGTCGGTGCGGATCAGCACCCTGGAGCCCCCATCGACGGGCTCGAGGCTAAATTCCACCACTGCGTCGGCCCCTCCCCGCCCCTTGGCGTCCGCGCCTTGGGCCACAATACGCGCCCTGTATTCGACGCCGTCGATCTCCTCGATCATGGCTTTCCCCGCGAAGGTCAGGGCGACCGGCCCGAGGCGGACCGAAACCTCGCCCTTGAAGGTCCTCTCGTCGACGACTTCGGTCAGCCTGGCGCCGGGCAGGCAGGGCGCGATGCGCTCGATGTCGAGCAGCACKTCCCACGCCTCGGACGGCGGCARCGGAACCTCGAAGGTGTTTTGCAATTCCATGGCTAACGCCTTGGCAAAGATCGACGGGTCGGTTGTCACCGAGGGTTGTGCCCCCTCTGTAGCAGGCCCCGCGTCGCGCTTCTTCTTGGTATCGAGCATGGTCATCACTTACGTGACAGGGGTGAAGAACGGTGAAAAATACTCATAAAAGCTCTTGGAAGCCAAATGACTATTGTTATAAGAGCAAGAATTTATAGCTGTTAGAGACTCTTCGGTAGTCCGTTGAGAGGCGAACACGAGAGATTTTCGATCAGGCGGCAGACGACTTTTGCGGTTCGTAGCAGCACTACGGGTCGAAAAAGCAGATGACGATCAATCGAAAAGATCCGTGCGCAGCCCTCAAGTCACCATGCCAAAGCGTCTCTTAAGGCGGCGAAAGGCGGGTCCTGGTGAGCGGGTTTGTACGAATACGCTGCTGCGTCGGGCTACGAGGCCGTCGTCACAGGGTGATACGGCAGCAGGGGGCGGGCATGCACCGAGGGCCCGTGGCGTGAAAGAACGCCTTCGATACACGCCACAGCCTCTTTGTTCCCACACGCCGGTCTATTTCGCAAATGTTCGGCATAGCCGTCGAGGCGATTGAGGAATAAGGCCACGTCCGGCACGGTCAGCGGACGATCGATGACGGCCTGGCCCAGGCGCTCGCGTTGTAAAAAGAGCGCGTTGAGCGTTTGCTCGAAAATGCCCTGGTTGGGCACCACCAGCAGCGGTTTGCCCAGGTAGAGCGCTTCGCTGATGAGCGTGAAGCCGGCCGTGCATACGACGGCCCGGCTCCGCGCCAGATCGTCCAAAAACCCGTCCAGCGACGGTTGTTTAAAGACGAGGTTGGGGTAGGCCTCCGGGGGCTCGGGCGGATTGAAGTTGTAGACGATGAAGTTGAATCCAAGGATGGCGAGGATACCGATAACGAAGATGACGCCATTGATGAATTCGACAAGGAGGAGATCGACTGGGACGCTATTCTGAACGATGAGGATACGTACGACTATCGCATGCCCAAGGATGACAGCGCGGAGGTTTTTGAGCGTCCGGAAGTAGCGCAGACTACCCTGCCCGAACATCTGCTAAGCCAGTTGCACATGACAGAATTGTCGGAGAAGGAGCAGATGATTGGCGAGTACATCATCTGGAACATCAACGAAGATGGCTACTTGACTTATTCGCTTGATGCCATTGCAGAGAATTTGCAGGTCGAGCCAGGTGATGCGGAAAGGGTACTGAAAGTGATTCAGCGTTTTGATCCGATCGGTATCGGCGCAAGGTCGCTACAGGAATGCCTCTTGATCCAACTGGTGGACAATGAATGCAGCGTTCCGCTGGCCGTGGAAATCATTCGTGACCACTTTGATGATTTTACGAACAAACGGTACGAAAAAATCGAAAAGAAATTGGAGATCACACTGGATGACATTCGGGAGGCCATTGAGGAAATAACCAAGCTTAATCCCAAACCGGGTGAAGGCTACGTCCTGTTTCATCAGAATGTCATCGTCCCTGACTTGGTCGTCCAACGCGATGAGGAGGGGGAGTACCACATCAGCATGAACGACTGGAATGTGCCTCATCTGCGGATCAATAATTCCTACAAGAAACTGCTGCTCGACAAAAAGAAATCCTCGA
>LKGT01010456.1_pt1 | contig 10791 bp, 9 predicted proteins | sample 503861 | NCBI WGS metagenome assembly LKGT01 (sample SAMN04113194, study PRJNA297058) | marine sediment metagenome | biome: marine benthic biome; feature: marine benthic feature; material: marine sediment; isolation source: sediment sample collected at the water-sediment interface from the South... ...
GCCCAGGTCCTTTAGAAACGCGGCCAGGGCGACCTCGGACCCGATCGCATCCCCGTCCGGGTGAATGTGGGTGGTCACGACAAAACGTTCATGACCGGCGATATATCGTTGGACGTCTTTCCACATAATTGGTCGCACCCGCGCGGTCAAGAAATTCACCATTATCAGATAGAAATTCTGTTACCCGTCGAGCACGCTGGATATGGGCTGAAATAGGTCACCCTCATAGACGGTCGCTAGCTCAACGTGGCCTAAGTGAGGGGTGGCTTGTTGATGACGTGTTTCAATATTGAAGTTGGCAGGAATATGATATTCGGTCATGAGAAAGTTGGCTAATTCCACACGCGACACAGCACGAGTCGATGCGACATGGCGGATCCCTGTCTCCTCGCTTTGAGCAAGTTGCATGACACGCGGCGCTAAATCGCGCTGCCAAATAACAGATCGATATTCATCTTCAATGATCGTGATGGGCAGATTACGTTTGGTACGATAACGCAACCAATCCAAATGTCCGGTGCGCCCATCCGGCGATTCCCCAATCCCAAGCCCCGCCCGAATCACCAACGACCCTGACCTTTTCAACACCCGTTGATCCGCTTCGACACGGGTTCGTCCATACACACTTATGGGCGAAGGACTAGAGCCTTCTGTATATACACCATCTCCACCAAAGACATGATCGGATGACACGTAGACCAAACGGGTGTGCGCAGGCAAAGCCACCATCACGCGATCGAGCTGCTGCACATTCATCTCATACGCCCAACCGGGCGAAGCCTCACACTTCGACACATCACACACCGCATGACAATACAACAGAACGTCTGGTTGCGTTCGCTGAAACACCTCAGCAACCCAGACTGAATCATGAAGTTGAAGGGCAGGCCACTGGCGAACGGCTTTCGCCGTATTACCGGGAGAGATAAATGGCAGCACCGTCTTGGGAAACATCGTGGCAAGATGAAAGCCAAGTAACGATGTTGCACCAAATAGAAGAGATGGGGAAAACATAAGGCCAATTCATCAGGAGGAAGGAATCTGCCAGGAAGGTAATATTTTTATAAAGAAAAGGCAATGTGTCCTTTTATCCTAGAAACGGCAGTTGGGCGCAAAACAGCCGTTTCTAGGATCATTTGCTAGACTCAGCCTTCTCCACACACCAAACGCACAAAGGCCCTTCGGGTTATTACCACCCGAAGGGCCTTGTCTATTCCCTCTGAAACAATTTCTAAGGAGCAGACTGCCTACTCCATTTTACACTCCAGGGTGGGGATGTATTATTGAACCTAGAAACGGCAGTTGGGCGCAAAAAAGCCGTGTAAGATATTGGTGTGCATGGTGAAATAAAAAAAGTCGTGGTCACCTTGGTGGTGATAAGACATTTTTTTATTTTGCCAGGTGCATCAAGAGCTTGCGCGGACTTTTGTGATCCAACTGCCGTTTCTAGGTTGAGTAGCATGCTCCTTTTAGAATGAAAAAATAAGGAGAAGAATTATCTTGCCCCCGTTTCACAAATCCCCTTTGGTCTTACTTTAGAATCTCCTCATGTTTGGGAACGCGTCGAGCCATACCCGTTTCTTGCGCGGCTTTGGCGACGGCTTTGGCGATGGCAGGGACCACCTTTTTATCAAAGACGCTTGGAATAATATAATCTTCATTGAGCGCATCATCGGAAATCACGTTCGCCAATGCTTCAGCCGCGGCCAATTTCATGGCCTTGTTGATTTCTTTGGCCTGCACATCCAATGCCCCACGGAAAAGTCCGGGAAAGGCAAGAAGGTTATTGCTTTGGTTCGGATAATCCGATCGTCCGCTCGCATAAATGCGGCATTTTTTTGATGCGGCTTCTGGCGAAATTTCTGGCTCAGGATTGGAAAGGGCAAAGACAATGGCATCAGGCGCCATAGGATTCAAATCGTCGGACTTCAGAATATTTCCGGTGGAAAGCCCAATAAACACATCTGCATCTTTCAAGGCATCTTGCAACGTCCCGGTTGGCTGATCGTAATGAATGAAGTTGGTAAGATGATCATGTGTCGATCGAAGAACATCCATGCGTTCATCCAAAACCAACCCTTTTATGTCGCATCCCGTGATCTGCCCCACACCGGCGGAAATTAACAACTGGCAACACGCCGTACCTGCAGCACCCAAGCCGTTGACCACCACCTTGGTCTGATCGAGCTGGCGGTTGGTGACTTTTAACGCGTTCCGTAACGCCGCCAAAATCACGACAGCGGTACCATGTTGATCATCATGCATCACGGGAATATCGAGAGTGGCCTGCAACCGTCGTTCAATTTCAAAACACCGAGGGGCGCTGATGTCTTCGAGATTAATGCCCCCAAATCCTGAAGCAATGTTGGTAATGGTCTGAATAATCTCATCAGGGTCCCGCGTACTGAGGCAAATGGGCCACGCATCGATTCCCGCGAACTGTTGAAACAGCATCACTTTACCCTCCATCACCGGGAGCGCAGCTGCAGACCCAAGATCCCCGAGTCCTAAAATAGCTGAACCATCGGTCACGACGGCGACGCAATTACTTTTGATCGTGAAGCGATACGCCAAGTTTGGATCTTTGGCGATGGCTTGCGACACGCGACCGACACCAGGGGTGTAGGCCATGGAGAGGGTGTTCCGGGTGGTAATTTGAAACTTGCTGCCCATTTGTATTTTTCCACCAAGGTGTAACATGAAAATCCGGTCTGACGCGGAAAGCACTTTGACGTCAGGAAGTTTACCAAGCCGGTCAAGCACTCGCTGTGCATGCTCTTCACTTTTGGTATCCAGCGTGATGTCTCGCACCACCTTGGTCTTGGTGGCTGACACCATATCCACGGCCCCAATGCTTGCGCCTTCTTCGGCCAGGAGATTAGCCAGTATGGCAAACACGCCAGGTCGCTGCGTGAGTTCGAGACGAACGGCTAACCGGTAATTGAAATAGGGACCAATATCTTTTTCCGGACGATAGGAATCTTTACTGAGACCAAGCCAACGCCAAATCATAGCTCTCCTCTATATTGAAGATGAAACTCAGCTTACCGTCTGTACGTATGTTTCTTGTGACTTACGGAAGGGTAAGTAGTTCTGTGGATGACGAATAAAGCAGGTACTGGTATTGAATAATTAACAACGAACCTGACCAGAACTCCGGGTCTTTGTCAAGGACACAGAAAAGAAGAAAGTGGGATCACCCCTTAACTTCAACACTCTACATGTCCACTATTCGTTGTGGAGTTAACTCGTTGTCCAGAACCAAAGGACTGGACATATTCCTCCAGACAATACCTCTATGGAATGTATCCCCGGAGCCTTTCTCATCGGCAAGAAAATCCTCTGCTTTTCTTTCCTGTCTTTTAATGTTTTATTTAGGAATTATGGCCTTGGGAGAAAAAGAGCCCACGATTCACATCTCCCATACTAATCATTCCCACTAATTTGCCGTTTTCTTCGACAGGAATTCGGCGAAAGTGTTTCAGACCCATATAGGAGGCCGCTTGGAGGATGGGATCGTGTGGACCAACTGTCAAGGGATTCTTGGTCATGATATCACCAACAGGTTTCTTCATGACTTCCGGATAGCCCTCTTCCATTTCTTGGAAGTCTCGACTATGAACATTGTCGTGAATATAATCCCCATAATTAGGATATAATGGGATCATGACGTCCCGAACAGCTACTAAGCCCAGCAGTTTACCTTCATTATCAACGACGGGAATCGCCCCACAATGTCGGCTCAGCATTTTGGCTACCACCGAACGGACCGTGTCTGTAGCTTTGGCGGTGACGACACCCGTCGACATAACATCTCCTACAATCATACCTTCCTCCTCTTCACTCCGCTCCCCATGGAACTAGTCACGTAATATGAAAAACCCATGAACGAGCAAGAATAACAAGACCCTCGGACCAGAGCAACAGGCTCTATTGACTTTCGGGCACCTCTAAAAACCGTCCTTTTCCGTGATGGCGGCGTCAGCCGCGTGCTCAAATCCTCATGTATGCGCCCATACACTCCGGTTTTCCGCGCGCGGCTTCCTTGCCCTCACAAAAAATGCCTGGTTTKTAGAGGTGCCCTTTAGTTTGTCGGGCTGCACCTTCGACGATAGTGCTCGGTAAACTCACTGCGGCTCGTCTGATCTAGGAGCCTGTCCGAGATTAGACGAATCTACTGCGGATGCGCTGGATGTGGCCAGATCTTCCGATCCTTTTCGGGGAATGTTGAAAAGGGGAAGCTCCTTTGTATTCGCCTCCCGCCTTCCGTTTCCCGCCCCTACTCCGGCAACACTTTCTTAATAGTGGCCAGCATTTGGTCGGGTTTAAAGGGTTTCACGATCCAGCCGGTGGCTCCGGCTGATTGGCCTTCCTTTTTCTTGCCGTCCGCGGATTCGGTGGTCAACATGAGCACGGGAGTAAACTTGTGGGCGGCCATGCCTCGAATTTCTTTAATGAGTGCAATGCCATCCATATTCGGCATATTGAGATCGGTGATCACCAAGTGAGGCTTGGCTCCTCCATTGAGTATCGCCACGGCTTCTTTCCCATCACCAGCCTCGACGACCTCATACCCTGCCCCCTTAAGCGTAAAGGTCACCATGTGTCGCATGGACACTGAATCATCAACGACTAAGACTGTCTTACTCATACGCCTCCCCCATTCTGTATTCCTTACTTCTCATGTCTTCCGTTTCCCGTCTTTATTCCCCATTCAAAAAWTTTCCGCAGCCAAGCATGTCGAACTGCTCTTGAACACCTGGAGGGCACCTCTAAAAACCGTCCTTTTCCGTGATGGCGGCRTCAGCYGCGTGCTCAMATCCTCATGTATTCGCCCATACACTCCGGTTTTCCGCGCGCGGCTTCCTTGCCCTCACAAAAAATGCCTGGTTTTTAGAGGTACCCTGGAGACACATCCGCAATATGCAGGGCCATTTCTTAACATGCTGCGACAACCAACTGCACACTCGAGGAATCCACTCGTTCAATATTGGCCAAGTTCAGCTCAAACTGCCCTGGCTTTGCACTCAGCGCCAGGAACGCCTCTCGAAATTCTGCCGCTTCAACGATCGTCAACTCACCCTCCGGCTGTAAGACCGCACGGCATTCTGTTCTTGAATCGTCATATCCATTCCTTCCGGGTTTCCCTCACCAAGGCTTAGGACCTGAGAGAAAATAACTTGAACAATTTTGCATCCAATCTTCGGGCCATCATTGAACCTAGAAGCAGCAGTTGGATCACAAAAGTCCGCGCAAGCTCTCAGGGTCCGTCACGAAATAACCGGGACAATTGGCCGAGACGATTTTGGAGCGAGCCAAGGAGCGAAGAGCGCGCATACCGGGAGTATGGAAGCGAGGAGCGACGCCGGCGGAGCCCAAAAGCGTCCGGCCCTCCGGGGAGGCCCATCTTTGGCCCGGGGCGGCGTTGCTCCTCGGTCACAGAGCCCCGCTCTGCTCCCTCGTCGCGCCTTGCCCCGATCACAAATCTGGGCCTCCCAATTGTCCCGGTTATTTCGKGACGRACCCTTAGGGTTCGCGCAAGAATAAATTTTCATGTTTGGGTGTTGAGATGCCTGTCTAGCAAGGCACGAGGACTGCGCATACTCCTCATATGAAAAGGACGAGCAACGCCGCCAGGTGGTATGGATCGACGCCCAAAACATGGGAAGTTATTTTTGAGCGAATCCTTAGTTTGAATAAAAAGGCAGGGCCTGAACGATGGCTGTGTCGCGCTGAGGGTCATTGGCGACAGTGAGTTCAGTGTTTGGGGTGGTAAAATCTCTCAGAGGAAAGGCCAAGGCAATGGTTTTGTTTAGCGTGGGAGAGTGAATGGCGCTACTGATCCAGCCGACTTCCCGATCGCCGCTGAAGATCTTTGTGCCAGGATCGGGAACATGCCCTTCGGGCGAATCAATCACTAACCCTACCAGGCGGCGTTTCACGGACCCATAGGTGTCCATCCGTGCGACGACTTCCTGCCCGGGATAGCACCCTTTCGTTAAGCTAAAGGCTTTGCCTACCAGGTTAGCTTCCGGTGGAACGATGTGTTCATTCAGTTCAGGGCCGAGTTTGGGAATGCCGGCTTCGATACGAAGGGTTTCCCTTGCCTGAGTGCCAAAGGCGCGAAGGCCAATGGGTTCTCCGGCTTTCCATAATTGTTCCCACACCTGTGGAAGAGTTTCAGCGGGAACGAATAGTTCGAAGTCATGTTCGCCGGTTTCTTCAGTTTTGGCGATGAGCAGTTGTTGGCCATTGAAGTCGTGACTCAGAAAAGAGTGGGTCTTGAGATTCGAGACATCGACCCCGAAAGTTTTTTGAATCAACTGAGGAGCTTCCGGTCCACTTACCAACAGCATCCCCCATCCCTCGCTGCAATTTTTCATTTTCGCTTTGGTGCCATAGAGCAAAAATTTTCTGAAGGTTTGGAAGGTGGTATCCCCAACCTCACCCGTGTCTTCGACCAAGAGAAATTCTTCAAGCTTGTACACGCGGAAATAACTCAAAATTTTTCCTTTGTGTGACATGAAGCTCGAATAGAGCCACTGTCCAGTCTGTAGGGGGAGGATGTCGTTGCTGATGATGCTTTGCAGCCAGGTCACTCGATCGTCGCCAGTGACTTGAAGTAAGCCACGATGGGAGAGATCGGCCACGCCTACACTTTGGCGTACTGCAAGATGTTCGGCTACCGGGTCGTCATAGTGCCCTGGCATTTCCCAGTCTCCAGCAGGCTCAAACTGTGCGCCAATCGATTCATGCTGTGAATGAAGGGGGGAGTGTTTCATGACGAGGCTTGATGGGTAACTTCTTCGAGCAGCGCCAACGTTCGCGAAGAAAATTCGTTCCGCGAGACGATCTTATCGATGTCCAACTCTTTGGCCTTGCGCCAAGTATCGACTTCTTCGTGATTGGCAAATGCGAGAACGGGAATGCGCTTCAATTCCTGGTCTTGTTTCAGTGTTTGCAGCGCTTGGACACCATTCAATGCCGGATCATTCATATCAATGACAATCGCGACGGGCTGGAGCGATTTTGCCTTTTCCTCAAGGTCCGCATCGGATTTCAATCGTTTGAGCGTGTAGCCGGCTGGCTTAAAGGCATCACGAATTTTTGTATAAAAAAATATATCACTCACGGCGACAAGAACGGTTTTTGTGGGGTCCATAGTTTTACCTGCTAAAATAAATGAATAAATCCGAATATCGAAATCCGAAACTAAATCAAATGATCAAATGGGGGGAAAACAAAAACTCCTGTCTACATAAACCTGAATACTCTATTTGGAGCATTCGAATTTTGTATTTTAGATTCGTTTGGGATTTCGATATTCGAATTTCGGATTTACTCAATTCATAAGCGTGATCAGCCGCATCATGGCACGCCTTGCTGCCTCGTACTGGGGGTTTAAGGTGAACGCGGTTTTGTACGAGTCAATCGCACGATCCCAGTCACCTTTTTTCTCATAGATTCGCCCTAGATTCATATGTGGAAAGGCTGGACTTTCATAGCGTTTGGCTTCGCTAGCCTTTTCCAGCCAGGGGATGGCTTCATCAAGCTGGTCAAGTTCGATGAAGTATGCGCCAATATCATTGTAGGGGTTGCCGAAATCAGGATCGGTTTCAATCGCGCGGTGGCATTCTTCAATCGCCTCGTACAGTTGTCCCATGAAACTATAGGTCCAGCCTAAAAAGGTATAGGCCTCTGCAGAGGGGAAGGTGTCGATCGAGTTCTGATATAACTTCACCGCTTCATCCAGCTTCCCTTTCATCTGGGATTCATAGGCTTGCTGGAATAAATTCCATGCAGCCATTTTATCTTCCTGCAGCCCTTCTCCTTGTTGTACGAAATCTTGTATATCCATCACGCTCGTTCGAGTACGGTATCGTAGGAACCGAACTCATTCTCCTTTTAATTTTCGATGAACCAATTCAGCTGCACGACGGCCGGATAACAGCATTGACCCAAAGGCCGGTCCCATGCGTGGAGATCCATCGACTGCGGCAACTGCTAACCCCGTGACAAAACAATTTGGAAACACCTCACGGGTATTTTCTACTACCATTGCTTCGGAGCGTGCAACCCACATGGCCCCGTTTCCTGGCACATTTTGATATAAACCTCGCTTATTCAGCAATGCGACAATTACCGCATCGTGGCCCGTGGCATCAATGACAATTTTTGACTCTAGGGCAATAGGGTCAACATGGATTTTGTCATGCCCGGCCATTTCCGCGGTCGTGCTATTGACCACGACCCCTTCGAGCACACCCTCCCCTCGCAGAATAAGGTCTACAACCATTGTGAGGTTCATGACTTTAGCTCCAGCTTCGTAGGCCGAGGCAATCAATCGGGCGGTGGCATGAGGAGGATCAACGATGGTCATACCCGCACATTCTTTGATGGGTTTGCACGGAACACCCATGCTTTCAAGAATCTCATTGGCGGGTTCGCACACGGTGGCTTTGTTCATAAGGTAGCCGCCGGACCAAAAGCCACCTCCCAGGGCCAGACTTTGTTCGATGAGAAGGGTGCGAACGCCTTTCGACGCCAGGTCATGGGCGCAAAGGAGACCAGACGGTCCGCCTCCAACAATGATGACGTCGCTTTCGATGAGTTGGTCGAATTCTTTATAATATTCCCGCGCAATGTGGCGAGTGACGTCTCGTTCACGAAGGGGGGTAGGATGAAGATTTTCCATGATGAACCTCTATTATAAGTATATTTCCCCACCAGTTTTACGAAATTCTTCTGATTTTTCTTGTAAACCCGCCTGAAGGGCCGCTTGTTCGTCCATCTGTTTTTTCGCGGCGTAATCGCGCACGTCTTGGGTGATCTTCATCGAACAAAAATGTGGACCGCACATGGAGCAGAAGTGCGCGCCTTTGGCGGCTTGGTCTGGGAGAGTCTCATCGTGATATTCCCGAGCCGTATCAGGATCTAGCGATAAATTAAATTGATCTTCCCAGCGAAATTCAAATCGCGCTTGCGACAGGGCATTGTCACGGCGTTGTGCRCCAGGATGCCCTTTAGCCAAATCCGCGGCATGGGCKGAAATCTTGTAGGTAATGACYCCGGTTTTGACATCATCTTTATTTGGCAATCCAAGGTGTTCTTTGGGTGTGACGTAACACAGCATSGCGCACCCATACCATCCGATCATCGCMGCTCCAATTCCSGACGTGATGTGATCATAGCCCGGTGCAATATCAGTGGTCAGAGGCCCGAGTGTATAGAARGGGGCTTCRTGACAAGCTTTWAGCTGYCGTTCCATRTTTTCGTGAATCATGTGCATGGGCACATGYCCCGGGCCTTCGATCATSACYTGGACATCATGCTCCCACGCAATCTTGGTGAGTTCGCCGAGTGTTTCCAGCTCGGCAAAYTGCGCCTCGTCGTTGGCATCCGCGATCGATCCCGGCCGCAATCCATCTCCCAAACTAAAGGACACATCGTAGGCCTTCATGATCTCGCAAATTTCTTCAAAGTGCGTGTACGTAAAATTCTCTTGATGATGGGCCAAGCACCATTTGGCGTGGATCGATCCACCTCGCGACACGATTCCCGTCATGCGCGTAGCCGTGAGCGGAACATAAGCCAGCAGGACCCCGGCATGAATCGTGAAGTAGTCCACGCCTTGCTCGGCTTGCTCAATTAACGTATCTCGAAAGAGCTCCCAGGTCAGGTCTTCGGCCTTCCCGTTGACTTTTTCCAACGCCTGATAAATGGGAACCGTGCCGATGGGAACGGGGGCGTTGCGAATAATCCATTCACGAGTCTCGTGGATATTTTTCCCCGTGGAAAGATCCATCACCGTGTCTGAACCCCATCGAATCGACCAAATCATTTTTTCGACTTCTTCATCGATGGACGAGGCCACAGAGGAATTGCCGATGTTGGCATTGATCTTCACAAGGAAGTTCCGGCCAATAATCATGGGTTCGATTTCGGGGTGATTGATGTTGCTCGGGATAATCGCGCGCCCACGAGCCACTTCGTCTCTCACGAATTCAGGAGTAATGGTTTGAGGAAGATTGGCGCCCCAGGAGTGCCCAGGATGTTGTTCCACACCTTGTGCCGCCCCATTCATCTGTTCTTGAGTTTCTCCGCGCAACTGGGTTTCGCGAATCGCGATAAACTCCATTTCGGGGGTGATGATTCCCTGTCGGGCATAATGCATTTGTGAGACATTGTGCCCAGGCTTGGCTTTCAGGGGTTTGCGAATATGGCTGAATCGGAGATCGTTCAGGCTAGGATCGTTCGCGCGTTGACGGCCATAGTCCGAAGAGACGTCGGCCAATTCTTCGACATCCTGTCGGCCAAGAATCCAATCGCGCCGCAATGGTCGAAGCCCTTGCCGAATATCAATTTCCGTAGATGGGTCGGTATAGGGGCCGGAAGGGTCGTACACAACAATAGATCCGTTTGATGTATTCGATGACCCATTAGCACCGTTTCCATGAGGCGGTGGTGACAACGCAATCTCCCGCATGGGGACGGCGACTCCGGGTTGGCTTCCTTTTATATACACTTTTTTCGATGCGGGCAGCGGGGTTGTGGTCAGGGAAAAGTTTGTATGACCATTCGAACCTTGGCCCTTGGGGGAATTGACCGTCGGGAGTTCGGGGTGGCTCATCGTGAAATCCTTTCTAGGGTCTGTTGAAAAAGTCCGCCAGCGGTGTTCTCGGCCCTTTGTCGTGCTCACGTACTAATGAGTACGCTCCGCGCGCCAAAGCGCCTGCAGCCTTGCTAGACGGGCCTTTTTGAACAGCCCCTCTCTCGTACTTGAATATCCAG
>LKGT01003807.1_pt1 | contig 10784 bp, 7 predicted proteins | sample 503861 | NCBI WGS metagenome assembly LKGT01 (sample SAMN04113194, study PRJNA297058) | marine sediment metagenome | biome: marine benthic biome; feature: marine benthic feature; material: marine sediment; isolation source: sediment sample collected at the water-sediment interface from the South... ...
GGCAGGAAGGTGCTATCGCTATACACACCCGCCTGCAGAATCAACAGCGCCCCGAGCGCATCGCCATAGAGTCGTTCTACCGTGGTGTCGTCGAGCTGTGACAAATACACCCGTTCGCCCAAATCAGTGATCAACAAGAAACCCTTCTCGGTATTGCTTTCGAATACCTTGGGGACGTTCAGACCGAGCTCATGGAAACGCGTCGCCAGGCGCACATACGGCCCTAGGTCTAACTGTGCCGGCGGCGCATCCATGGCAATGTAGGATTGGTCACCAGCCCTGACACGAAAATAACGACGGAAGCTCGCATCGGCGGTCGCCGGTTCGAGCTCATACGCCGATGTCGCCAGCACCTTCGCGAGCCATGTTTGCAATGCTTGCAGTCTGTCGTCCAATTTGCCTACTTAGCGCCATCGATGCTTGATGGCGCACCGATTCTATGCAATTTTACGGCCTACCCAATGAACAAAGTACACTCATGCCCCAGCCCCGCTGTTGGGTCTATCTCGCCATTGTAGCTGTCGTCAGCTCTCAGCCGAGCTTTGCTGATCCGGTTGCGGGTTGCCCTGCCCCCCCGCCGAAACCGTTTTTCGAGGCCACATCTGAAGAGACGGAGGCGCACGCAGATCGTATGGAAACCGATGACGACGAGACAGTTTCATTATATGGGAATGTCGAGCTGCGGCGAGGAGATCAGCGTGTGTTGGCCGACGAAATCATCTACAACAAGCCAAAATCAGAACTGCAGGCGCGTGGGAATGTAACCCTCGAAAGTTTGGACGGAGATCAATTTCAGGCACCCGAGATCTATCTGCGACTCGACTCTAAAACCGGATACGCCGAATCCACAACCTATCGATTGGGTAGCAACGATGCCCGCGGCAGTGCCGGGCGCATACACTTTAAGGGCGAGGGACTCATCCAACTCAAGGACGTGCGCTACACTACTTGCCCCAAGAGCCAGGAGGACTGGTACTTGCGCCTAGGTGATTTAAAGGTAGACAAGAACCGCAAGGTCGGTAGTACCCACAACGCAACCATCAAGTTCAAGCGGGTACCGATTTTCTACTGGCCCTATCTTCGCTTCCCTGTTTCTGATGAACGTCTGTCAGGGTTTCTCATGCCCGAATTCGGTCGCTCAGATAAGCTCGGCACCGAGCTTTCGGTGCCGTATTACTGGAATATTGCTCCTAACTTCGACACCACGATTACGCCGCGAGTACTGAGCAAACGGGGCCTACAGATACGCAACGAGATTCGCTACCTAGGGAGACCATTGAACGGTCGACTCGATTTCGCGTTTCTCGAAGACGACGATGAAACCGGCGAGGACCGTTGGGCCGGTCATTACCTACACCGCCAAACACTCGGTCAGAGTTGGAGCGCTGCCGTCGATTACGCGAAGGTATCCGATGACGACTACCCCGATGACTTCGGTAACAACCTGGCGATCGCCAGCCTCACCCACTTAAGGCAGGAAGCCGACATTGGCTATAATGGCACCGTCTGGGACTTCGGCACGCGGGCCCAGAGCTTCCAGACCATAGACGACACTATAGCTCTCGCCGATCGTCCGTACGATCTACTGCCACAACTATCGCTATCGGCGCGACCTGCTATTACCCCCGGCAGATTGCACCCCGAACTAGACAGCGAGCTCACGAACTTCGAGCGTGACAATAGTCTAACCGGTGGCCGCCTAAACCTGCGACCGGCCGTGAGCCTGCCGTTTCGCAATAGCTACGGGTTCATAACGCCGAAACTAAGTGTCACCCATATCGCCTACGACCTAGACGTCTTAGGCACGACTGACGATAAACCGGATGTCACCGTGCCCAGTTTCAGCCTCGACAGCGGGCTCTTCTTCGAGCGCCCGATGCGCATGCGCAACGGTGCTTTCATACACACCCTGGAACCGCGCCTATTCTATTTAAAAATACCTGAGGAAGATCAAGACACGCTGCCGGATTTCGACACCAGCCTGCCCGATTTGACCTTCGCCAATCTATTCCGCGAGAACCGCTTTGTTGGCGGTGACCGAGTCGGTGACACCGATCAAGTTACGCTCGCACTAACCACACGCGTCATCGGCGCTACCGATGGCATCGAACGCCTGCGGGTGAGTCTTGGCCAGATCTTCTTCTTTGAAGACCGCGAGGTCAACCTACCTGCCGGCATAGATACCAGTGACGAATCCGACATCATCTTAGACCTCACGGCGCGGCTAGCCGAGCGCTGGGCCATGCGGGCCTTCCTGCAGCGGGATCAGGAAATTGGCCAGACCCAACGCAGTGAATTGTTCTTCCAGTACCAACCGGCACCGGACAAGATCGTCAATTTCAGTCAGCGGTTCGACAGAGACGAGTTTAAGCAAGTAGACGTGTCTGTACACTGGCCGCTAAAACCGCGTTGGACGGTACAGGCCGGCACGAGCTATTCGCTCGACGATAACACCAATCTGGACTCGCACGCGGGCCTGCAATACCGCTCGTGTTGCTGGGGGATTCGTTTCTTCGCCAGGCGACGCATCGACAGCAATGACGAGCAAGTAAACAGTATACAATTACAGCTGACGTTGAACGGACTTGGCGAATGGGGCAGCGCACCGGATAACCCACTCGACGAAAGCGTATTTGTGCCGACAGCGGGCTTTGGTCGCGACCGCCGTCGTTACCGATGATTCGTGTTATGCTGTACACATGCTCTCTGCGCTAGCTGCATAGCGCGCGCGTTTGATATGTTGATGAAACCTTTCATTGTGCGAACCTTCTTGTTGACGATCACCTTGTCGGTGTGTGGGCTGGTGGCGCCAGCCCTAGCCGTCATCGTAGATATCGATCGCATTGTCGTGGTGGTCAACGAAGACGTCATTACCAACACCGAATTGAAAGCCCGTATCGAAGAGATTAGGCAGGAGCTGGCAGCACGAAATATTGACCCACCTACAGAATCAGTCCTCCGAAAGCAAGTGGTCGAACGTATGGTCTTGGAGCGAATTCAGTTGCAACTTGCCGACGAGGCCGGGGTGCGAGTTAATGACAAGGATGTGGAACAGGCCGTTGCGCGCGTGGCCGAGCGCAACAACAGGACGGTCGAAGAGTTCTATCGGGCACTTCGCGGTGACGGCATCGAAATCGAGCGTTATCGCAGTCAGATCCGTACCGATCTAAAAATCCAACGACTGGTGCAAAAAGAGATAAACAATCGCATAACTGTATCGGACGTCGAGATAGAGAATTTCTTTGCCACCCGCAATAAGCAAGCTCAGGTCGACGACACCTATCGCGTTTCACAAATATTGATTGCCGTGCCTAACTCGGCCACCCCTGAACAAGTAGAGGCCGCGAAAACCAAGGCCGAGGGTATTCATCAATCTCTGCTGGCGGGTGCTCATTTCGAACAAGCGGCAATCACCCACTCCGATGGACAAAAGGCCTTGCAGGGTGGGTCGCTGGGGTGGAAGAAACCCGGCCAGTTACCGGGCATGTTCCTAGAATCGCTGTTGGCCTTGCAGCCGGGCAGCGTCAGCGATGTATTACGAAGCCCAGTTGGGTTTCATATCCTGAAATTGGATGAACGCAAGCTCGGTGCCCAAGCGCAACCTATAGCTCAGGTCCACGTGCGTCACATCTTGTTGCGACCAAGCGAGATCCGATCGATCTCGGAGGTTATGATCAAACTGGAGCAACTCAGAGAACGGGTGTTAAATGGCGAGGACTTCGCCGAGCTCGCCCGCGCCCATTCCGAAGATAAGAGCTCAGCCGCCAAGGGCGGCGACCTCGGTTGGGTAAATCCGGGGCAGACGGTGCCCGAGTTTGAAAGAAAAATGAACGAGCTCGAACCAAACGAATTGAGCGAGCCGGTAGAAACGCCTTTCGGTTTGCATTTGATACAGGTACTTGCTAAGCGCATGCATGACGTCAGTGAAGAGCGTAGTCGTGCCGACGCTCGCCAGCAAATCCATACCCGCAAGGCCGACGCCCGCTATGAACAATGGTTACGCCGAATGCGGGACGAGGCCTACGTGAACTATCGGCTGGAGGATGAGTAGGCACACGGCTAGCGGAAACTGATTTTGGCCCCGTGCGCCAGACATCAGTGATCCAATGTGCTGACGCGCCCAACTCGTAACTGGCCATGACGAATAATATTCCCGTTCTCGCATTGACCACCGGCGAACCCGCCGGTATCGGTCCCGACCTTTGTGTGATGCTTGGGCAACAACCCCCTGATTGTTGTGTCGCACTCATTGCCGACCCCGAAGTCCTCGAACAGCGCGCCGCCATGATGGCATTACCGTTCACAGCGCGACCATGGCAGGGGCGCGCATCCGCGGCCCCCGGCATCACCATACTACCTATCAATACCGGTAGATCGGTGCACGCCGGCCGCCTCGACCAGGCCAATGTACCTTACGTCATCAATATGCTCGAGACCGGGATAGACGGTTGCCTAGATAAGGAATTCGACGCCTTAGTGACGGCACCGTTGCATAAAGGGGTGATCAACGACGCGGGTGTTTTCTTCAGTGGTCATACCGAGTTTCTTGCCGCGCGCACCGGCAGCGCCCAGGTGGTCATGATGTTAATAAACGACGACCTGCGCGTCGCCCTAGCCACCACCCATCTGCCGCTGGCCGAAGTCAGTCAACACATCACCCGAAGCCTGATCACCGGCGTGCTGCGGGTGCTACATCGCGAATTAAAAGACAAATTCTCTATCAACAACCCGCGTATTCTAGTGTGTGGCCTTAATCCACACGCCGGCGAGTCGGGGCACCTCGGCCGCGAGGAGATAGAAGTGATCGCGCCCGCGATCGAAGAACTCAAGCAAGAGGGCCTAGCGCTACGCGGACCGGTGCCGGCCGATACCGCGTTCACACCGGCCCAGCTCGCGAATGCAGATGCGGTGCTGGCCATGTATCACGACCAAGGGTTGCCGGTTCTCAAACATCGTGGTTTCGGTCGCGCCGTTAACGTCACCTTAGGCCTACCGTTCGTGCGTACGTCCGTCGACCACGGTACTGCTCTCGATCTCGCCGGTACTGGCCAGGCCGATCCGACCAGTCTGCGGGCGGCGATCGATGCGGCGGTCTCGCTTGTGTCGACATGACTACGACCCCCGTCCGTAAACGCTTTGGCCAACACTTTTTACACGACGCCAGTGTGTTGGACCACATCATCCAAGCATTCGCACCACAACCAAGCGACCATGTGGTCGAGATCGGCCCCGGCCGTGGTGTACTTACACGTGTGCTGGCATCACGCGTAACGCGTCTGCATGCGCTCGAGATCGATCGTGACTTGGTGGCCGAACTCGATGCCGACCCCTTACTTGCCAAGAATGTCACGGTGTACAACGCCGACGCGCTATCATTTGACTATTGCGCGCTGGTAGATCGAGAGCGCAAGCTTCGGGTAATCGGCAACCTTCCCTACAATATTTCTACTCCGCTGTTGTTCCATCTGCTTGACCAACTAAACTGTCTCGAGGACATGTGCTTCATGTTGCAACGTGAGGTGGTTGATCGCTTATGCGCACAGCCGAACAACAAAGCCTACGGCCGCTTGGGGGTTATGGTGCAACGGCGCTGTAGGGTAGAGAAACTCTTCACCGTGAAACCGGGGGCGTTCAGACCACCACCAAAGGTGGACTCTGCCGTTGTGCGTTTGCGCCCGCATGCCCAACCACCGGTAACCGTTAACGCCGAAGCTGTGTTCGCCAGTATCGTACAGGCGGCCTTTGTGCAACGGCGCAAGACCCTGCGCAACGCTTTAAAGGGCTTCCTTAACGATCAGCAAATACGTGCACTCGATATCGACCCTACGCGCCGTGGAGAAACATTGACGTTAGAAGAGTTTGCAGCCCTGAGTAACGCAGTAGAACGGCAATGAGCAACAAAGGACTATCGCCAGCATGCTGCTCCATAGGGAGTTTGTCACCGTAGCCAAAACCAAGAGCGATAAGCTCGCCTTTCTGGATCGCTCGACGGGCCTGCGAGTGAGCTACGCGCGGGCGTTACTGGGTTCACTCCTGCTGGCGCGCAGATTCAGACAATACGAAGACGGCTATATCGGGATCATGATTCCCAACTCTGCCGGCTGCGCCCTGTCGGTTCTGGCCACTCTGATGGCAGGCCGGGTGCCGGTGATGATCAACTACTCGACCGGCGCCGAACAGAATGCGCGTTTTGCGCAACGCAAGTGTGACTTTAAGACCATCATCACTTCACGCACCCTGCTGGAAAAAATCGGTTGCGACCTTGTCGATGGCATGGTGTGTATCGAAGACATCATGCAACAAGTTACCGCGTTAGAAAAATTGCGCGCGTTGTTAAAATCTAAACTGCCGACGCGATCCATACTCAAGCAGATTCATCACGGCGATCCCGATGACACCGTAGTCATCCTCTTTACCAGCGGCAGTGAGCACGAGCCCAAGGTGGTAGAACTGAGCCATCGCAACATTGGCTCAAACGTCAACGCGACCAGAGAAGTGTTTGCGTTCCATGAAACCGATATCTTGCTAGCGATCCTGCCTCTGTTTCATGTGTTCGGACAAACGGCCAATCTGTGGCTGCCACTCAGTCTGGGTTTGACGACCGTCACTTACGCCAACCCACTGGAGTTCAAGACCGTTAGCCATATTATTCGTCAAGATAAACCGACGATTCTGGTCGCCACACCCTATTTCTTGATGGGCTATCTACGACAATCGTCCCCCGGTGACTTTAAGTCGTTACGGATTGTGGTGGTCGGGGCAGACAAGGCGCCCGAATGGCTGCGACGTGCCTACGAAGAACAGCACGGGGTGAGCATATACGAGGGCTACGGAACGACTGAAACCAGTCCAGTGATCTCGGTCAATCTGCCTGGCGCAGCAAAACCTGGAAGCGTCGGCCGGCCACTGCCGAGGGTGTCCGTAAAGATCACCGACATAAATAGCGGTAAGGTGCTGGGTCCCGGACGGGAGGGTAAGGTGCTGGTGAAAGGTGACTTGGTCATGAAGGGATATCTAGGAGACATCGAGAAGACGGCGTTACGGATCGAAGACGGTTGGTATGAGACCGGCGACATGGGCATGCTAGACGAAGACGGCTATCTATGGCACCGCGGTCGGTTAAAGCGGTTCRTCAAGATCGGTGGTGAGATGGTTTCGCTGGTGCTAGTGGAGGACGAGCTGCAASMGATCRTRCCGGACGACACCSAATTGTGTGTGGTCGAAATCCCCGACGCGAAAAAGGGAGCAAGYATCGTAGTGGCATTGGATCACGAAGTCGATCGAAAAGATGTCCTCGACAAACTGTCCCAGCGTCTGCCGCCACTAGCGTTACCGCGCCACTTCGTCGTGTTCGACGAACTCCCGAAGATGGACAGCGGCAAAGTCGATTTTCGCAAGACCGCAGATCTGGTAATGCGGCGGTTGAAGCCGACGTAGGTCTTCTAGACTTCTTAATGAGTCACCGTTGGCGACCTAATACCGGGGCGCTGGCCCGGTAATGTCCGAAACGCGAGACAATCACAATTCAGACGATCCCCCTCGGTAAGCCTCGCCGACTTGATCCCGAGAATCGCCTTCCGACGAATGGCGTGAATGACACCGAGATCGACGAAGTCCGCCTGGCGGAGTGTGACAATCACGCTCCTGAGCGTACTCCCACAAGAAAGCCCGTATAACGATTTGCGTGAGCGATAATACACTGTCGCGCAAGCTGACGTGCAAGACAGGGATTGTTCCCAACAATCCTTCTGCATTTCCACCATCCCTGGCGGTCAGATGTCGGAAGGTAGAGTAATGCAGGAGCAATTACCGAGCCGGCGCCCCGGTTAGAATGATTGTCGCCGCAGGCGACTCATTTAAACGTGGTTCATACATCGTCGCGTCAGGGACATAATATGCGGTACGGGGCCCCGCGCCCCGTCAGGTAACAAAACTTGAGCAACGGTATAGAAATGGTGACTAAAACCGAATACCAGCAAATACAGAGCTACGTGACCTTAGATGGCTCGCAAATAAGGGAACTGATGCATCCACGTGTAAACAAAAACCAAGCGCAGAGTCTTGCCGAAGCCATTGTGCCCCCTGGTGGCAAGACTCGACTACATCGGCATCTGCGAACCGAAGAACTTTATCATTTCACTTCTGGGCACGGGCTCATGACGCTTGGCGACGAAACTTTTGATGTTAGAGGTGGTGATACTGTGTGTATTCCGCCGGGCACAGCACACCAGCTAAACAACACCGGTGACATTGCGCTAAAGCTCTTGTGCTGTTGCTCGCCCGCTTATTCCGATGACGATACGCAATTGTTAGAATAGGCCGACCTCGATCGTGCAATACGCCCAAGATCCATGACTAGACATACGGCACCGTTTGGCACGTGGGTGTCACCGATCACCTCGGATCTCATTGTTTCTGAGACCATAGCTATTGGTTCGATAGCGCTTGATGGTGATGACATCTACTGGGTAGAGGCGCGCCCCATCGAAGGTGGGCGCAATGTTATTGTTCGCCGTACCGCAGACGGACAACTGACCGATGTCACGCCGTCATCCTTCAATGCCAGAACACGCGTTCATGAGTACGGCGGTGGCGCTTTTGCGATAGCAGACGGGGTCGTGTTTTTTTCCAACGACGAAGATCAGCGGATCTACCGTCAAGACCCCGACCGCACCCCAGCCCCGATCACGCCGACCGGCCCCCTGCGTTATACCGATGGCGTGATCGATCGCCGCCGTGGGCGATTGATTTGTGTACGCGAGGACCATGGTAACGATGGCGAACCGTGCAATACCCTCGTGGCGGTACCGCTGACGGGCGTAGACTCCGGGCAAGTATTGGTAACAGGTAGTGACTTTTATTCGTCACCACGTTTACATCCGGATGGTCACAGCCTCGCGTGGCTCAGTTGGAATCACCCCAACATGCCGTGGGATGGCACCGAGCTATGGGTGGCGTCACTGGACGGCCAAAGCGGGCTCGGTGAACCCACTTGCGTCGCTGGCGGTGTCGACGAATCCATCTTTCAACCCGAATGGTCGCCGGATGGCGCACTGTATTTTGTCTCCGACCGTAGTGGCTGGTGGAACCTTTATCGCTGGCGCGATGGAAAAGCCGAGGCTTTGCTGTTAAAGCAAGCGGAGTTTGGATTACCGCAATGGGGGTTTGGCATGTCCACCTACGGATTCGCCGCCGACCACCAAATCGCCTGCACATACAGCAGCGATGGCGACTCTAAGCTCGTTACGATCGACACCATGAGTGGCGAATCGGCAGAGATCGAAACGCCCTATACCAGTATCAGTGGTCTACGAGTCTCACCCAAGCACGCTGTATTTATAGCTGCTTCGCCCACGGAGACTGCCGCCGTTGTCTCGCTTGATCTGACCACCCACCGTACCGAAATGTTGCGCCGCACGAGCCGGCTTACGATTGACAAGCGCTTTGTCTCGCGGCCGCAGGCAATCACTTTCCCCACTGCACAGGATGAAGTTGCGCACGCCTTCTTCTATCCACCGTGCAACCCTGACTACACAGCACCCGCTAGCGATCGACCACCGTTGATCGTCAACTGCCACGGCGGCCCCACCGGTGCCACATCGAGTGAGTTAAGGCTTAAGACCCAGTTTTGGACCAGCCGTGGTTTTGCACTTGTGAACGTCAACTACCGGGGTAGCAGCGGTTATGGTCGCGCCTACCGTGAAAGCCTGAATGGCCAATGGGGGATTGCTGATGTGGCTGACTGTGTTAACGCCGCGCGCCACCTTATTGAGCAAGGTCGCGTGGATCCCGCCAAGATAGCCATTTCCGGCGGCAGTGCGGGCGGATATACCGTGCTATGCGCGCTGACGTTTCACGATGTTTTTAAGGCGGGCGCCAGTCATTACGGCATTAGCGATCTAGAAGCCTTGGCCAAAGACACCCACAAGTTTGAGTCACGTTATCTCGATCGGCTCGTTGGACCCTACCCGCAACAACGTGACACATACCGGGAGCGCTCACCGATCCGTTTTCCGGATCGCCTTTCATGCCCGGTTATATTCTTCCAAGGCCTCGAAGACGCGGTAGTGCCACCCAACCAGGCGGAACAAATGGTACAGGCACTCGTAAGTAAGGGGTTACCGGTTGCCTATGTACCGTTTGCGGGTGAACAGCACGGTTTTCGGCGGGCGGAGAATATTAAGCGCGCTATGGATGCCGAGCTCTATTTCTATGGACGTGTCTTTGGCTTCGAACCGGCAGACTCGATCGAACCGGTGGAAATAGAGAATTTGTAACTATGTAGAAAATTGGCGGGTTACTCACGAGTACGAAAAACCCAACGCAAAGGCGCAGAGGCACAAAGTTCTTGGATGTCAAAAACCAATCCTAATACAGATTTTCTTTGCGTCTTCGCGCCTTTGCGTTGAGTCGTTCTCGTAACGAGCCACTTATTCGATATTGGTACTGGGCTACAGAAGCGGTTAGAGCGGTCGCAACTGACACTAACTTTCTAACTCCTTCATCGTACTTTCAATCCAGTCCTCAGACAACTTTGTAATCTCGGCCGCGCTGCGTCCACGACTTTCAATAACTGGGCCGATGGCGACACGAATCACGCCCGGACGTTTAACAAAGCCGCGGCGCGGCCAAAAGCTACCGGCATTATGCGCAATAGGGACGACGGGATAACCGCTCTTGGCCGCTAGTATCGCCCCACCTTGCTTGTATTTTCGGCGCGTTCGTGGCGGCAGACGCGTCCCTTCCGGAAAGATCAACACCCACAAGCCGTCTGCGAGTCGATC
>LKGT01001019.1_pt1 | contig 10780 bp, 12 predicted proteins | sample 503861 | NCBI WGS metagenome assembly LKGT01 (sample SAMN04113194, study PRJNA297058) | marine sediment metagenome | biome: marine benthic biome; feature: marine benthic feature; material: marine sediment; isolation source: sediment sample collected at the water-sediment interface from the South......
CCGGGTCAAAACAGGAAGCCGAAACCGACGCCGAGCACCCAGGGGGCCGAATCCTCCTCACGCCCGGCGACGTCCCTGCCCGGCCGCGTGGTTGCCCCGTCGGGGAACACCTTTCGGGCGTCGATGGCGACATTCCACGATTCGCTGATCTTCACGTCCATGCCGGCGCCAGGGGCGTCGCCTGAAACGGTTTCATCATGGGCGGGGTCCGGGGTGTTCCCCTGGTCGAAGACGGAGGCGCCGATGGCGGCCCCGGCGTACGGGCTGAACCGCCACTGGGACAGGACGTGGTATCGGAAACGCAGTTGGGTCGACGGGATCGAGACCCGGCCGAGCGCCACCTCGCCGCCGGTCGAGCGGCGGACGGTGACCGTGTGCGGGGTCATCGCCAGGACCGGATCGGCGGCCACGGTCCGGCCGACCAGGGAGGACAGGTCCCATTCGGCGCCGGGGCCTCCGTCCGCACCGGCGGGCCGTGCGGGAACCCCCTCCTCGTTCCCGTGGGAGAGGACTCCGAACCCTCCGGGGCGCACCGGAATGTCGTTGGCCTTGCCCCCGTAGACGGCGTCCGTCGCCACCGTCAGCAGCCCGATCGCGAGCGCCGCCGCGGACAGGGGGGCCGCAATCGGGCCGGCGGCCCCGCCGCGTCCGCCGCGGGCAAATAAAAACGAAGGTTTTCGGTCGCGGGTAGCGCCCATGGCACCGGATCCGACGGGCATTGTGTCTTCCCCGCCCCGTACGCGAGGGGAGGGAACAACGCCGGCAAAGCGTCGCCGATGGTAGCGGAGAGCGGACCGCGCCGGAATTATGCAGAGGGATAGAGGACCCATACGTCCGGGTGGGTGGCGGTCCCGCGCGCCTTCGGTTCCAAGGCCAACGGCCCAAAAAAAACGGGGCCGAGGAAGCCTGCCTGTCCCCCGGTTCCCCGTCGCCGGTGCGGCCCCACCCGGTGCCACCGACGGGCCTATGCAACCAGATTCTAGGCCGGGCGCAGGTTCCTCCTGCCGGGACGGCGAAAGCGGCGCAGATAGGTGGGCAGGATCGTCTCCGCCGCGGCGGGCTCGATCCCCAGGTCCTCGAACGTGCGCGCCTCGCCGCCCACCACGTTGTCCCGCTCGAGGAGGCGCACCTGGTCCCGGGTGAGCAGCGGCTGGGGCAATTTCTCCAGGAACCAGGCTTCCATGCGCGCAATGGCGAAGGGCACCGGCAGCAAAATACGCTTGCGTCCGATCTCGGCCAGCATCAGCTCCATGAGTTCCTTGAAGCTGTAAACCGTCGGCCCGCCCAGTTCGAAGACCTGCCCGCGGGTTTGGGGATCGGCGAGGATTTTCATGATTCCCTCGGCCACGTCGCCGACGTAGACCGGCTGGAACTTCGTGCCCCCGTCGCCGAACAGGTCCACCCGGAGCGCGGCGCCGCCCGAGAACAAGGTTACCTTCGGCGGAAACGGACAGCCGAATACGGGCAGCGCCGGGGACAGCCGCGCCAGCCCGGCGAACAGGTTGAAGAACTTGTCCTCGGGGCCGAACACCACGCTGGGGCGCACGATGGTGGCCTCGGGGAAGGCCTCCAGGACCGCGGCTTCACCCGCCGCCTTGGTCCGGGCGTAGGCCGACGGGGAATCGCCGGAGGCGCCGATGGCCGAGACGTGGACGAGGCGCCCGACGCCGGCCGCAGCCGCGGCGCGCGCCACGTTGGCGGCGCCTTCGGCATGGACGCGCTCAAACGTGCGCCGTCCCCGTTCCCACAGGATGCCGACCAGGTTGACCACGGCGTCGGCTTCCGCGGCGGCGGCGGCGGCCAGCGGCGGGTCGGTGATGTCGACGGCCACGGGCACGATCTGCCCGACGTCGCCCGCGATTTTGAGGAACTGGGCGGCCTCGGTGTCGCGCACGGCGACGCGCACGATGGCGCCATCGGCCGCCAGGCGCCGGACCAGATGGCGTCCGAGAAACCCCGAACCACCGAAAACGGTAACCACGCGACGTTTCATGTTCCGCTCCTCGCCGTCCCGGCGCGGACCCGGTATCCCACGCCAAGCCGCAACACCGATTACAATGTCCCCGGGAAGGGCGTCAACCTTGGTGCGTGAAAGCCGGTTGACATCGGATCACTGGGGCGCTAACGACGGGTCCGACCGTCAAACCTTGGCGGACCGTTTTTCCTTTTTGCCCAGGTGGCGGAATTGGTAGACGCGCAGGTTTCAGGTACCTGTGGCCGCAAGGTCGTGGAAGTTCGAGTCTTCTCCTGGGCACCATTGCCCCTTTTCGGGGTGCATCGCGAAGGCCGTTGCCGGTGAAAGTCAAGGGCGCAACCGTCGAACTGCACAGGGAAGACCTGCCACCGGGCCTGGATTTCGGCGACAGCGTCGCCGTCGACACCGAAACCATGGGGCTCAATACCGAGCGCGACAGGCTGTGTCTGGCGCAATTGTCGTCCGGCGACGGCACCTGCCACATGGTGCAATTCTCCGGCCGCGGATACGACGCCCCCAATCTTAAGGCGCTTCTCGGCGATCCGTCCATCACCAAGCTGTTCCATTTCGCCCGCTTCGACCTCAGAATCATCCGCCGCTACCTGGATGTGACCTGCGCCCCGGTCTATTGCACCAAGATCGCTTCCCGGCTTGGCCGCACATACACGGACCGCCACGGGCTCAAGGATTTGTGCCGGGACCTGCTGGGGGTGGACCTGTCCAAGGAACAGCAGTCGTCGGACTGGGGCGCGGAGACCCTGACCCCGGAGCAGACCCGCTATGCCGCCGCCGACGTCCTCCATCTGCACGCTCTGCGGGTAAAACTTGATATTATGCTTGACCGGGAGGGCCGCGCCGATCTGGCCGGGGCCTGCTTYGGGTTCTTGGGCCACCGCGTGGAATTGGATCTGCGCGGCTGGGCSGATGCGGATATATTCTCGTATTAGTTGTAAATCTCATGAATCCGCTGTGCGCTTCKGTGCCCCGGAAGGCGGGGCTTGGCCCGGGCGCCGCCGCGCCGGCTTTCCAGGGCGCCATGGACGCCACGCCCGGCGCGGTGTTCGCCCCATGCCAAAGGCCTCTCCCGCCCCCGGGCGCGGCCCCGGGGGGACAAGGGGGGTGTCCCCCCGGCKACGWTATGCGGGGGACGCCCCCGCGGCCCCCGGAGGGCGCCCAAAACCGGCTGGTTTTGTTGACGATTCAGCGGTCCGGGCGCATACTCGCCCATCGCTGGGGACGGCTATTTCATGCATCCTTTGCCAACGGGGACGGGCTTGACCGGGACAGGTCATCGCACCCCGGCCCGGCCCACAACACGGACAGGAAACGGGTGACGGTTTGAAATGAGCTCATCCAAGGCCATCCCCCGTCAGGACGCCGCCCACGTCAACGCCGATCTCGCGTGCGCCCAGCGCGTCCTGCGCCTGGAGGCCGAGGGGCTGGAGGCACTGGCGCGGAGCCTGGACGAGGCGTTCACCGAGGCTCTGGACCTGCTCGACGGGAGGACCGGGCGGGTGGTGGTGACCGGCATCGGCAAGAGCGGCCACGTGGCGCGCAAGATCGCCGCGACCCTGGCCTCCACCGGCACGCCGGCCCTGTTCGTGCACCCGGCGGAGGCGTCCCACGGGGACCTGGGCATGATCGGGCCCGAGGGGGACGCCGTGATCGCCCTTTCCAATTCGGGCGAGACCACGGAGCTGGCCGACCTGGTGGCCTATGCGAAGCGGTTCCACATTCCCCTGATCGCCATCACCGGGCGCGCCGACAGCGCCCTGGCACAGGCGGCGGACGTGGCGTTGGTCCTGCCGGCCAGCGACGAGGCCAGCCCCATGGGCCTGGCGCCGACAACATCGACCACGGTGATGCTGGCGCTCGGCGACGCCATCGCCATCGCCCTGCTCGAGCGCAAGGGTTTCTCGCCCGACCGGTTCCACGCGTTGCACCCCGGCGGGAGGCTGGGAAGGACGTTGCTCAAGGTGGCCGACCTCATGCACCGGGGCGAGGAAGTGCCGCTGACGGGTGGCGACACGGCCATGGCCGACGCCCTTCTGGTGATGACCAACAAGCGCTTCGGCTGCGTCGCCATCGTCGATGGCGACGGCGTTCTCCAGGGCGTCATCACCGACGGCGACCTGCGCCGGCACATGAGYCCGGGTYTCCTTGATCTGAGGGCCGCCGAGGTGATGACCCGGGCGCCCARGACCATCGGCGCGGATGCCCTGGCCAGCGAGGCGGTGGGCCTGATGAAYKMSAACRCCATCACCAACCTGTTCGTCGTCGAGGACGGCCGCCCCGTCGGCATCCTGCACATCCACGACTGCCTGCGCGCCGGCGTGGCGTGAGGCNGGGGGGGAGGCGCCGTGCCGACCACCGAAAATKCCCRGSGCGCCGCGAAGGCCACGGCCCGGAYGCRGGCCCRTCCGGCGGASGCTCTGGGCGCGCGCCCGGTCCTCGATGRCGCCAAACGGCTCGCCGCGCGGCGCCGGTATACCCAMGGGTACAGCCGCTTCGTCCAKATGATGAAGTATCTGCTGCCGRCCGTGGCGWTGGTGCTGGTSGCCCTGGTGGCGGTGTGGCCCCACCTTAAGACGAAGGACAACRGCTTTCRSATCGGRWKWGCSGYKYWGMAGGMRYGSNGAGACSGNAKAYCCCAGCATGGTCAATGCCCGCTACGTGGGCAGCGACAAAAACGATCAGCTCTTTTCCATCACCGCCGACCTGGTCAGGAACGCGATGAAGGACGCCGCCACGGTGGAACTGGTGATGCCCAAGGCCGACATCACGTTGGAAGACGGATCCTGGCTTGTCCTGACGGCGGAGGCCGGGGTCTTCAACCGCGCCGCCATGACGCTGGAACTGGCCGGCGCGGTTAATCTGTTCCACGACTCGGGCTACGAGTTCCGCACCGAAAGAATCACCATCGACCTGGATAACGGAAGCGCGGTGGGCACGGAGCCGGTGGAAGGGCAGGGGCCGTTCGGCGATCTCAGCGGCGAGGGGTTCGTCCTGCGCGAAAAGGGCAAGACCATCATCTTCACCGGCAAGGCCAGACTGTTCATCTATCCGGGTATCGGAAGGCCGGGGCAATGACCGCCGGCCCGCCCGTGACCGGCCGGCGCGCCGCCCTGGGCGCCGCCGTTGTGGCGGTGGGCCTGGGGCTGGGTTCCCTGCCCATTGCCGGCCCGGTCCTCGCCCAGAGCCTCAGTGTGATCGGCGGCGACGCAAACACACCCATCGAGATTTATGCCGAAGACGGCATCGAATGGCAGCAGGAGAAGCAACTCTTCCTGGCCCGCGGCAACGCCCGTGCGGTGCGCGGCGAGGTGGAGGTGCGTGCCAACGTGCTCACCGCGTACTACCGGGAAACACCGAATGGCGGCACGGACATCTGGCGCCTTCACGCCGACGGCGAGGTGCGGATTTCCTCGCCCGGTGAAAAGGCCTACGGCGAAAAAGGGGTTTACGACGTCGACAACGGCATCCTCGTGCTCAGCGGCGGGCGCGTCCGGCTGGTCACCGACGAGGATGAGATCACCGCCGACAGGCAACTGGAATACTGGGAGAAAAAACAGATGGCGGTGGCCCGGGGCAACGCCTCCGCGGTACGCGGTGACAAACGGTTGCGCGCCGACGTGCTGGCGGCCTATTTCCGCAAGGACAAGAACGGCARATCCGCCATCTACCGCGTCGARGCCTTCGACAACGTCCGCATCAAGACCGCCAAGGACGACGCCMGGGCCGACCGGGCGGTCTACAACGTGCAAAGCGGTATMGYCACGCTCRCCGGATCGGTTAAGATCATSCGGGGMAGAAATCAGCTCCGCGGTTGCCGTGCGGAAATWAACCTGAATACGGGGATCAGCAAGCTCTTCGGCTGYGGTCCACCGGGKKCCGGCGGCRAACCGGTGCGGGGCGTGATCCAGCCCGTAAAGAAAAAATAAACCTCTGAGYGCGTARGGTCCAAGCTRGCCTCATGAAGAAACAGAWSAACCATTCGAATCCTACCGSGGATGGACGCGAAGRCGCGGACGACGCCGGCGCCGGCCCGCGCCTGGTSGCCKCCAACCACGGGCTTATCGCCAAATCCATGGGCAAAAGCTTCAAGAAGCGCCCCGTGGTGCGCGGCGTCAGCCTGKCCATCCAGCGCGGCGAAGTCGTGGGTCTCCTGGGGCCRAACGGCGCCGGYAAGACAACGTGTTTCTACATTATCATGGGGCTTCTGCCGCCCGACTACGGGACCATACACCTGGACGGCGAAGAYATCACCGAACTGCCCATGTATCGCCGGGCRCGGCTGGGCATCGGATACCTTCCCCAGGAAGCGTCCATCTTCCGCGGCCTGTCCGTGGAGAACAACATCCGCGCCGTGCTCGAGGTGGTGGAGAAATCGCGCGACCGGCGGGAGGCGATTCTGGAGGCGCTGCTGGCGGAATTCTCCATTACCCACTTGCGCCGCACCCCGGCGCTGGCCCTCTCCGGCGGCGAACGCCGCCGGGTGGAGATCGCCAGGGCGCTCGCCTCCAATCCCAATTTCATCCTGCTGGACGAGCCCTTCGCGGGGATCGACCCCATCGCCGTCGGCGACATCCGCGACCTGGTCGTGCACCTCAAGGACCGCGGAATCGGGGTGTTGATCACCGATCATAACGTCAGGGAGACGCTGGATGTCATCGATCGTGCCTACATTATCCACGAAGGCATGATGTTGATGGAAGGCGCGCCATCGGACATCGTCGGCAACGAGGATGTCAGGCGTGTTTACCTGGGTGATCGTTTCAGTCTTTAGCATGGGGCCGGGACCGGCGTTTGGTCTTCTCCGAAACGGCGTGAGCAAAAGGAGTCCCGAACGGCCTCCATGGGTCGATGCCGGGCGCCGGCGGCGCCTTGGCTTGGCGGGTACGGGACGGAACCCGAGATGGCGTTGATCCCCCGGCTTGAACTGCGGCAGAGCCAGGCCCTCGTCATGACGCCGCAGCTCCAGCAGGCGATCAAGCTGCTGCAGTTCTCCAACCTGGAACTGGTCGCCTACGTAGAGCAGGAGCTGGCCGAGAACCCACTTCTGGAACCGGACGACGAAGGCGGCGACGACCTCGACGGGGCGCAATCGGAGGCGGCGCCCGAGGCAAGCCAGGACGACGGCGTCGACGACGAAACCGATCCCCTCGAGCCCATCAACTTCGCGGCCGCGGACGACCCGCGCTTTCCCGACGACGCCGACCTGGACGTGGATTACGACAACCTGTGGAACGCCGACAGTCCCCTTGACGCCGTCGCGGACGGACCCCAGCCCACGGCCTTTGCCGACTGGGGATCCGGAGGAGGGGGCGGCTTCGACGGCGCCGGTCCCAGCCTGGAGCAGACGCTCTCGGACAAGGTGTCCCTGCGCCAGCACCTGACCAGCCAGCTGTCCTTGACCCTCGACGACCCGGTGGACCGGCTGATCGGCGTGCACCTGATCGACATGGTCGACGAAGCCGGGTACCTCGTCGACGATCTTGCTCCGGTGGCCGCCCTGCTGGATTGCGGCGTCGAGCGGGTGGAGGCGGCCCTGGCCAAGCTCCAGCAATTCGACCCCGCCGGAATCTTCGCCCGCTCCCTGGCCGAATGCCTGGCCCTCCAGCTACGCGACCGGGACCGCCTGGACCCGGCCATGCAGACCCTGCTCGACAACCTGGACCTGGTGGCCAAGCGGGACCTCGGCGGGTTGATGGCGGCGTGCGGCGTGGATGCGGACGACATCGCCGACATGATGGCCGAGATCCGGGCGTTGAACCCGAAGCCGGCGCTCGAGTTTGACCAGGTCGCGGCCGAGCCGATCACGCCCGACGTCCTCATCCGCCCCCGGCGCGGCGGCGGCTGGATCATCGAACTCAACAGCGACACCCTGCCCAGGGTCCTGGTCAACAATCACTACTACACGCAAATCCGCCGCGCCGCCCGCTCCAGAGAGGACAAGCAGTACATCAGCGAATGCTTCCAGTCGGCCAACTGGCTGGTGAAATCCCTTCATCAGCGTGCGACCACCATCCTCAAGGTGGCCACCGAGATCGTGCGCCAACAGGACGGTTTTTTTGCCAAAGGCGTGCAGTACCTGCGTCCTTTGGTGCTGCGTGACATCGCCGAGGCCATCGAAATGCACGAAAGCACGGTCAGCCGCGTGACCTCGAACAAGTACATGGCCACGCCCAGGGGCATCTATGAGCTGAAGTATTTCTTTACCCCGGCGATCAGCAGTTCCGCCGGCGGCGAGGCCCATTCCTCGGTGTCGGTTCGCCACCGCGTCAAGGCCCTGATCGACGCCGAATCCCCGGGCCAGCCGTTGTCCGACGACAAGATCGTCGCCCTCCTCGGCAAGGAGGGAATCGGCATCGCCCGGCGTACCGTGGCCAAATACCGGGAAGCCATGCGCATACCGTCGTCTGTGCAACGCCGCCGCGCCAAGGCATCGCTGTAAGGGGTCGGTCATTGGCATAAATCCGTACTCGGCGCCTATTGACTCTGGTGGGAGTGGCCACTAACTTCCGGCCTTCGCACGCCACTGCCGCGGATTTGACGGTGTGATGAGTGCGCCGYTTCCGGTRCTGATCGGCAGRAAACGTGNCYYYCCCNGACAGCTGTGAGGCTTTACSRGCCAAGTCGGCTTTCTTATGGAAATATCGGTCAAAGGAAAGCACCTRGACGTCGGCGTCGCCCTGCGCGGCTATGTCGAGGATCAGYTACAAAACACCGTCGCGAAATATTTCAACCGRGCCGTYGATGGGACGGTGRTCATCTCACGCGAAGGCCGCATGTTTCGCGTCGACATCTCGGTGCACGCGGGCCGCGGCMTGGTCATGCARGGGSGRRGCKCGGCCGATGAAGCGTACGCCGCCTTCGACGGAGCGCTGGSACGCATCGCCAAGCGGCTGCGGCGCTACAAGCGGCGGCTCTGCAACCACCACAAGGTGCGTGGCCCCGAGGAGACCTTGGCGGCCCAGCAATACATCMTCGCCGTGGAAAGCGACGAMGAAGAAGTGCCCGARGATGCCCAGCCCGYAATCATCGCCGAGATGGCGCACGAGATCGCCACGCTGACCGTGGGCGARGCGGTCATGCGCATGGACCTGGCCGATGTGYCGGTGATGATGTTCCGCAACCNGGGCCNACGGCGGCMTCAACGTGRTCTACCGGCGTGACGACGGRAATGTCGGGTGGATCGATCCGAGCGATTCCAAACAGGTGTAANGGCTAAGAAMYGGTCATGGAAATCAACGARCTCATCAGTGCYSARTCCGTTATCCCGRATTTGCGCGCCTCCAGCAAGAAACAGGCCCTGCAGGACCTCGCCCGGCGGGCGGCCGRTATCACCGGGCTGCASGAGCGGGCCATCTTCGACGTCCTTATGGAACGCGAGCGGCTGGGCACCACCGGCGTCGGCAACGGCATCGCCATTCCGCACGGCAAGATGGCCAACCTGGACCGCCTTTACGGCCTGTTCGCGCGCCTCGAGMACTCGGTCGATTTCCAGTCCATCGACGAGCAGCCGGTGGATTTGATCTTTTTGCTGCTGGCTCCGGAATCCGCCGGTGCCGATCACCTCAAGGCGCTGGCGCGGGTTTCCCGGTTGCTGCGCGACGGCAGCGTCTGCGAGAAACTCCGCGGAACCAACGACGCGGAGGCGCTCTTCGCCCTTCTCACCGAATCCATGGAAAACCGCGCCGCCTGAGCGGACGCCCCGGGGGGCCACCGGGGGGTGTCCCCCCGACAACGCATGCGGGGAGCGCCCCCGGACCCCCGCGCGGTTACTTTTTCGCCTCGACGTCGATGGTCTTCGGACCGCGGGGTCCGCTTTCGCCCCCGGGCGGGGCGCATTCGATCTTGATGGTGCGCACCTCGGGTTCCAGGGTCTTGCGGTGCAGGTCGATGTGCAGAAGACCGTTATCGAGCACCGCACCGGTGGTCTCGATTTGGGTCTTGGTGAAGCCTTCGAACATAAATCCTCCCTGCGATCGGCCGTCTATTATTCGTCAAGGCACCGCGCGCGCGGCCTCGGGCTTGGCTACATTCTATTGTAAACGGCCATGCGCCGGGAGTCCCATCGCCGGCGAAGCCTCGAACCATCTTGACGGCGCCGGGCGGAATTCCCATATAGGATGTGGGTTAGCACTCGATGTGCATGAGTGCTAAGAGCGGCCCGACCATCGCGGTGGGCCAACAATCTGCATGTTGCTTCWRAAGGAGGATATGTAGCCATGACTACTCTCGACTTCTCTCCATTGTTCCGTTCCACGGTCGGCTTCGACCGTCTGTTCCTGTTCTTCGAGGATGCCTTRAGRMGGGATACCGCCGAGGTCGGCTACCCGCCCTACAACATCGAGAAGACCGGCGAGGACAGCTACCGCRTCACCATGGCGGTCGCCGGGTTGGGCAAGGAAGACCTGAACGTCGAAGCCCGCGCCAACACCCTCSTCGTCAGCGCCAARAGGCGCGAGGAGGTGGCGGATAACRCCTATCTCCATCGCGGCATCGCCGGGCGCGGCTTCASCCGTCAGTTCCGCCTTGCCGACCATGTCAAGGTCGCCGGCGCCGATCTCGAAAACGGCCTCTTGCACATCGATCTCGTCCGCGAGCTGCCGGAAGAGATGAAACCGCGCCGGATCGAAATTTCGACCTCGGCGCGCAAGAAGCTGTTCCACGACAATAAGAAGAAAGCCGCCTAAGGCATGGWMCCGNSWGWGCNGYCKGGCYCCGSCSMRGCGNWKKCYYCGCCMMKKCSMGYCGGCCCTNGMKCCSCSGKKSGCNYCRSSGANKGCKAGAGNCGYTMTC